>Ga0207933_1002462_pt1 | contig 11975 bp, 8 predicted proteins | sample NGESurdeep092012_4_FD_184488 | JGI IMG/M metagenome (GOLD analysis project Ga0207933, IMG submission 184488) | Arctic peat soil microbial communities from Barrow, Alaska - NGEE Surface sample F53-3 deep-092012 (SPAdes) | ecosystem: Environmental > Terrestrial > Soil > Wetlands > Peat ... | reverse complement strand
GCGTTAACTTCTCGAGCGGTCGATCGTAGCGTTGTAACGCAATACGGGTTGCGCTATAGACCGCGAGGCTATGGAGATATTCGGCTGAGAAATCGGGGCCGAGCAAAGCACCGTGACCCCAGATGGTTCCATTGTCCATCAGGCCATACTTGAGAAACACCTCTTGGCCGTCGCGAATGTCCGCACGGGTGAATATGGAAGACCCATCAGGCCCCACGACTCGGTCAGGAATCGGTGGCGCTTCGTGATAGACCATGGTCGTCAATAAAACGAGGACCGACAAGCCAAACAGCATGGTAAAAAGGCTTGCGCGCCGCCACCAGGGTGACAGTCGATCATCGGTAGGATCTTCCGCCAGTGGAGCAGCGCCATGCGAGATGTCAGTGGGCATATTTTTCGTTCTATGGGCCGTCATTGTCACGCTCAGTCATATCCGGAAGCGGATATGTGATCGTCGTACCGGCTACTGCAGCGAAAGGCGTCAAGGTGTGGGTCTGGCACCGCGTCTGGCTGATGATCTCTTCGACGTGAAAACCGTGCACCATCAAAGCGTCGCCAATCAATGAGCGATGACAGCGCCAGGGTACTGCCTCTGCGCACATCAGCACGACGCGTTCTTGTCGTGCCAGGTCCATGAGAGATTTCAAGTTCTGCGCAAATGCCGGGGTCTGCATATAGTCCGCGTAGCCCCGAAATGAGGCGTTTCGCCAGCCCATGTTGCGCGAGTCCGGTTTCGCATGACGAAAGCCACCCAAACCTGCGAAGTGCGAGTAGGCGATCTTGGCGGTCTGGAGTGCAGCGGGCAGCGTCTCGCCGTTAAACTGAGGGTTGTGGCGAGAACGCGGTACGGTTCGCACGTCAATCAGATGGCGCACCTCGTGGGCCGTAAGTAACGAAATAAGGTCAGCGAGAGGGCGTGTCGAGTGACCCACGGTCAAGACGATGGGCGAAGTGTCGCGGCGATTATCCATATCTTCGTTCTGCCGTTCAGCGCGCGAACCGGATTCTCATGCGGATAGCAGGAAGTGCCTGCCGCGGCCGGCCCGGCCCAAGATGGCAGGTGAAGCCAAGCTTGTCATGGGCAAGTGAGCAAGGGTCGGCCGATAAAGTCACCCTGTTTTCTCCCAGCTGTGTTTGGCCGTCGCGCCGGGCGCAGTCATGGGCGTATGCATGGATGTCAGATCGAAAGACCGGGTCGATGTCTTGACATTCGAGGCGCTCCAAAAACGGCTCGATTCCTCCAAGAGGCCCCGCAGATAGCGATTAAAAAAAATTGAAGAGGGAAGCGAGCGGCTGCCACCATATATGTTATTTTCCGATCGGTCAGCGCATCGGGAGTTTATTCCGGGTTGGTGGTGTGGGGTCCATTCAGAGGGAGCGTGACGACGAACTGGCTGCCATGCCCGCTACCGGCACTCTGGGCGACGACCTTGCCGTGATGGGCCTCGACCAATTCACGTACCACGGTAAGCCCAATACCGAGGCCATCTCCATTAAAGCCCGTAGCGTGTGCGTCCTGCACGAATGGATCGAAGATTGTGGGCAACGCCTCGGCCGTAATTCCAATCCCGCTGTCGGATACCGTCATCACTAGCGCATCGTTGACCACGACAACTGACAGCCCGATTTCTCCACCATTCTGCGTGTATTTGGACGCGTTATCGAGCAAGTTGCTGAGAATCTGCGCCAGGCGGACCGGGTCGCCCTGTACCTCGAGCGAACGTGAAGGCACTTGGGCACGGAAGTGCTGCAGGCGGGTATCCATCGCAGGGCGACAGGCATCAACCGCCGCATCGATGATGTCAACCATTTCGATCGCCTGGCACTCCATTCTCAACTTGCCGGTGTTGATGCGCGATACATCGAACAGGTCGTCTAACATCCGTGACATGTGCTGGACTTGGCGTTCGATGACGGCTTGCACCCGCGGCAGCAGCGGCTCGTCCGTTTGAAGCCGTCCTAAGAGCATCGCTGCAGTACGAATCGGTGTCAGAGGATTGCGCAGTTCGTGAGCCAGCATCGCCAAAAACCGCGTCTGGCGCCGTTGAGCCAGTTCTGCGGCGCCCTGTAACTCCTGGGCGCTAAGCGCTGCCAACACCAGTTGTTGATTGGCTTCGCGCAGTTGATCCTGGCGGCGTTCCTGCTCGGCCCGCGCCAGTTCGTAGTGTGTCAAGGGTCGCTGTAACGATTCGGGGAAGAGTGGTTTCACGCTTCCCTTGCTCGCGGGCTCCTCGCCATGGAAGAGCAAGCTATCGAGACCATGTTTTTTCGCGCGGTACATCGCAGCGTCCGCCCGATCGATCAATATTTTGGCGTCTTCGCCGTCGTCAGGATAGATGCTAATGCCTATACTCGCGGTCAGTCGAAGCACGTGTTCGCCCACACGGCTCGGCGCGCCGAGTGCCGCGACGATTTTGCCGGCGGTCACGACAGCGTCAGACGCCTGAGATATCTCCGTCAAAAGAATCAGGAATTCATCACCGCCATGGCGGCTGACCGTATCCGACGCTCGAACCGATGAAGCAAGGCGGCGAGCCGCCATCATCAAGACCTGATCGCCGACGCTATGGCCGAGCGTGTCGTTAATTTGCTTGAAGTTATTCAGGTCCAAAAACAACAGTGCCATGCGGTTTTCGTGACGCTTTGCAGCGGCAATGGAATGCGCGAACCGATCGAGCAGAAGAATCCGATTGGGAAGTTTCGTCAGCGCATCAATCTCGGCTGACTGCGACATTTCCTTGAGTGCTTGCGCGGCCGTCTCGGCATCGTACTGGGCACGCAGGGCGGCGCATATCAATTGCTCATTAGCCTCGAGAAGTTCGGACGCGCGGGTGCTGCTCAAGTTGTTCTTTGCCTTGGCCACCTCCTCTTGCAACCGGGCCAGCACCAAACGGGCTTGCTCGGTTTGCTGTTGCAACGACGCGAGCTCGCGAGCGGCCTTGGTCGACGCGCTTTGGTTCCGCCCAGCGGTTGCGTTCATCGCGAAGAGGCGGCCGCAAGCGGCTTGCCGTCTTTGGGATTGGTGATCGAAGCGAGCAGGTCGGCAGCGCGCCTTCGGGTCGGTCTGCCGCCGAGCAGTCCCTCCTGGTCGAGAAGCATCTCTCCAATATGGATGCCATCATTGTCTATCGTGAATTGACGCAACTGGTCAGAATGAGGGCTCGAACGAACCTTCACCACCGCCATCACGCGCATAAGCCGGCTGTCGACTTCGATGTAACGTTGCACGATAATTGCGTCGGTCAAGAACGCGGTGCCGTAGGGACTAAAACGCAGATCGATATAACGATCCTCGAGTTCGGAGGTCAGGAGCATGGTCACGCCTTCGATCGCGAGTGCGGTGACCAGGCGCGACAATGATTCTCGAAAGTCGTCACGGAAGGTCGGTGCCAGGGCGAGTTCGAAACCGGAAAGAGAATCGATAACGACACGGGTCGCATTGAGCCGGCGCGTCTCGTTCAAGAGCAGCAACACGATCTCATCAATGGAAAGATCGGGCGCCCGGGTGTCCACGAGGCCCACTCGTCCGTTCTCAATCAGATCACTCAGTGCGCGGTTGCGCGATCGGTTCGGCCTCTGTTCAAAAGCTGCAATAACGCCGGTCTCGCCGCAGCGAGCACCTTCTGTCAAAAAGGCGGCCGCTAAAGTGCTCTTGCCCGATCCCGATGGGCCGGCAACGAGCATCGAGTATCCGCGCGGCAAGCCGCCGCCGAGCATTTCGTCCAGATGCGGTATGCCCGTCAGTAGGCGGGACGTAAGCGACTCTGGAGGTGCTTTCGTATTTGCACGAACCATAGCGTTTGCGGGCGCAAATACTTCGATCCCGGAATCATTAATGCGAAATGTATGCAACCCCGGTAGTGTCGGTTGACCGCGCATTTTCACGATCTCAATTTTTCGAACCATCGAGTTGCGTTGGACGCTCTGGCGCAGCCAGATCAAACCATCGGCCACCGTGAATACGGGGTTGGCGTCGGTCTCACTGAAGTACTCCCCGATCAAAAACGTCGTCGCTTGCCAACTTGTCATCAACGTGCCGAGTTGTTGCACGAACTGCTGCAAGTTGTTGTGGGCATTACCTTCGCCTCCACTCGCTAACACGACTGAGCGAAAGGAGTCCACGAAAACAAATGCGGGGCCATGCGCTTCTACTTCAGCGAGTATGCGGCGTAGTGCCTGATTCAGATCGCCCGTTGTCGCGTCATCCGCCAAGTTGACGAAACGCACCGAGTGGTTGATCGATTCGCTGTCGAAGAAATCGAATTGCTGTTGGTAGCGCAGCATCTTCAGAGGCGGTTCGCCCAACACCGTTAAATAGAGTGCGGGGTGCTCCGGCGTTGCCAGCGCGAACATCATCTGGTGCGCCAGCGTGGTTTTGCCGCATCCGGGTGGCCCAGCAATGAGGTTAAACGAAAACTCCGGCAATCCCCCGCCAAGAATTTGATCGAGGCCGGGAATACCCGTGGGGAGGCGTTTGATGCTCACTTTAGTCATCATGGCGAAGTATCCGAAGCGGTCGGTCCGCTCAAAGAATTTGCCCACACGGATCGAAAAATTCGTTCGGTGAGCGAGGGTCCGACCAAGCTGATCAGTAACTCATAGAACGTCTGCAAAAGGACGGCTCCTCCGGTAGCCACGATGGCGGCGCTGTCTTGCCGCCCGAATATGGATTTCAGGTCCTGGAGATCCATCGTCATCGGAATGCCTTCATGGTTGCCCGCCAGCCACGGGTGGGATGGACCGGTCAAGTATAGGCTGCGCTTATAGAGCGCAGCGACACCCCGCTTGCCGATAATGGGGTAAAGGACGGTGTCGATTTCCTGCAATATAGAGATAATGATGTCGGCGATTTGCGCGCCATCCGCACCTTGTTCGATGCGGTGCGCCAGCCCCGTCGCTATCTGACGGCTCTCGGGGCTTTCCGCAGTCATGGGCCGCTCACCGTTCACGATAAAGAGTTTTCCGGTCCATCTTGGAAATCGGGGCGTTTGGCATATTACGGTACTCGCTATGGTGTCGGTGCGCAAAAATTGACGACGGCCGCTATGGGTCGCTCGACCGGGGAACGACGCGTGCTAAAAGCTTGAAAAGCGTGTCCCATTCGGCGGTTCGAAATATCGATTGTCTACAGCGAAATGCTCCAAGTCTGCGATTCCTGGGCGCGGATACGTCTTTTCCGAGTAACGATTGCTCGTGCAAAGCAGGGTGCGGTGTGGATCCACATATTGCAGTCACCCACACGAGATCACTGTCCCTGGGAGGAACGGTCAGGCAGCAGACGACCGGCAGTGCTGCTGGTTGCGTAAGGTGTGGCCGCCCAGGTACGCCGTTGCTCCGTACCGTGGTAAGGAACGTGCACCATTCGGGTGCTAGGCCCCGTCGCTTCCCTCTATTTCGGTCGCGTTTTCATTTCCTTTACAAATTAACCTCATAATGGCATTTCGTCTGTGCGGCAACGTACGGTACCCTACACCAATCGCATGACCGATATGAAACAAGCATCAGGTGCGGTTGTCCCGGCGTCTGTGCGCTATCGAACACAAGAACGAGCGCTGACTGATATACTTCAAAAGCTGTTCGAGGGAACACCGCCGCGGTAATCCTCGAAGCCAAATTTGCCTCGGAGTTTCGTCTTGGTCACATCCGCAGATCCCAAAAGCAACCAACTACTCGCTGCGCTCCCAGATGCTGAATGGCAGCGCTGGCAATCACAGCTGGAGTGGGTCGAGATGCGATTGGGGGAAGTGCTGTGCGAGTCCGGCCGTACGATGAGCCATGTATATTTTCCGATCACTGCCATCGTCTCCTTGCTCTATGTGATGGGAAACGGGGCTTCAGCGGAGATCGCCGTGGTCGGCAACGAGGGTATTGTCGGTGTCTCCCTGTTCATGGGAGGAGAATCTACACCGAGTCGTGCGGTGGTACAAAGCGCCGGCCAAGGGATTCGCCTGAGGGCGCAGGTCATGAAGGAGGAGTTCGACCGAGCCGGTCCGGTTCAGCACTTGCTGTTGCGCTATACCCAAGCGCTGATTACACAGATGGCGCAAACGGCGGTTTGCAACCGGCATCACTCCCTGGATCAGCAATTGTGCCGCTGGCTCCTGCTGAGCCTCGATCGCCTACAGGGCAACGAGCTCGTCATGACGCAGGAGTTGATCGCGAACATGCTCGGCGTGCGCCGAGAAGGCGTGACCGAAAGTGCGCTGAAGTTGCAGGAGGTCGGACTGATTCGCTATGCGCGCGGTCACATTTCGGTCCTGGATCGTGCGGGACTGGAAAAACGCACCTGTGAATGCTACGCGGTCGTCAAGAAAGAATACGACCGGCTCCTTCCCCACCAGATGGCGCGATAGCCTTTCCGTATTCGCATCGCATGGCCCCGGGCCGACCCGAGCGCCCCAGTCGCGGCGCCCCCCTCCCCGGGGGTTAAATGCGTCGACCTGTAGAGACCCTTCAACGGTCGAGACGATCCAGATCGCCGGCCGGTCTCGCGATTTATATTCGGTTCTGTTCGCTGGGAGACGGTCACGGGAAGACGCACGGTGCATACTGCATGCGCGCCAAACCCCTCTGCATGAGTCAGCCGCGTGGGCTTTTGCTCCCCCTCCTCTTCGGACGGGGTCGACAAACCACGGAATCGCCACTTTGCCACTTGCCGAAAACCATCTTATTGAACGGCTTCCCCGCCAGGACCGATTGCGATTGCTCGCCATCTGCGAACCGGTGCAATTGGTTCTGGCCGAGGTGCTGTGTGACGTGGGCAAACCGACTCGCCATGTCTACTTCCCCGTCCAAGGCTTCATTTCACTCGTGGCGCTGATCGAGGGTGCACCGGCGTTGGAAGTTGGGATGGTGGGCCGCGAAGGCATGGTCGGGGCGCAACTCGTGTTGGGCGTGGGCACTGCCCCGCTTCGCGCATTGGTGCAAGGCCCGGGCGCGGCGTGGCGCATCGAGACTGCTGCCTTCCGGAAGGAACTCGCACGCAGCGCGGCGCTGCAACGCAGCCTGAGCCGCTATATCTATGTGCTGATGGCCCAACTCAGCACTTCAGCCGGATGCTTGCGCTTTCACCTCATCGGTCCGCGCCTGGCCCGCTGGTTGTTGATGAGTCAGGATCGTGCTCATTCCGACAACTTCCGCGTGACGCATGAATTTCTCGCCTACATGTTGGGCGTGCGCCGCGTCGGCATCACGACTGCCGCGAGTAACTTGCAACGCAGCGGCCTCATCGAATATCGGCGCGGGGATCTGAAGATTCTGGACCGCAAGGGGCTTGAGGCCATGGCGTGTGGCTGCTACGCCGCTGACCGACGCGCCTACAGCAAGACATTGGCGTGAAGATCTAGGTTCACCCGCTTGTTCTTTATACCGATTGAAGTCGGGCGAGCGTTATGACAACGTGGATTCCCGAAGACATGCGCTTGTAGAACGAACGGCACCCAAGTCTGTCACACCTTATGCCTACGTCAGGCGCCTCGCGTTCAAGGCGAATCTGCCTTCGACACACTTTTCGACCGACCCCGCAAATACCCCAAAGTTGTCTATGAGGGGCTTTCCCGAGCATTCGGCCGACCCATCAACTTTTGGAGATCCCGATGCCAGATTCCTTGTCGCCCGATTTGCTCCAGAAAATGGATGCCTATTGGCGTGCCGCGAATTATCTTTCGGTCGGGCAGATCTATCTGCAAGACAATCCTCTGCTCGAGGAGCCCCTCACTCTCAAGAATATCAAGCCCCGTTTACTGGGACATTGGGGTACAACACCGGGGCTGAACTTTCTCTATGTTCACCTGAACCGGTTGATCAAAGAGAATGATCTGAACATGATGTATGTCATTGGCCCCGGTCACGGCGGCCCGGGCATTGTGGCGCAGACCTATCTGGAAGGGTCGTATACGGAGCGCTATCCAGCGATCGAGCGTAGCCGAAACGGCCTGCAGAGACTTTTCCGGCAATTTTCTTGGCCTTACGGAATCCCGAGTCACGTGGCGCCGGAGACCCCGGGCTCCATCCACGAAGGTGGAGAATTGGGCTATTCGCTGACTCACGCCTACGGCGCGGCTTTCGACAATCCGGATCTGATCGTGGCCTGTGTCATCGGTGACGGTGAAGCGGAAACCGGGGCGCTCGCTGCCAGTTGGCACTCCAACAAATTTCTGAATCCCGCGCGTGACGGTGCAGTGCTTCCGATTCTCCATTTGAACGGATTCAAAATCGCCAACCCGACGGTGTTAGCGCGCATCGGTCGCCAGGAACTGAGCGATCTGCTGCAGGGCTACGGTTACGATCCGCATTTCGTCGAGGGGTGCGACCCGATGGTGGTACATCAAAGTCTGGCGGGTACGCTCGACATGATTCTGGCGCGGATTCGCGCAATCCAGGACGACGCGCGATCTTTGAAGGAGACGCAAAACCCTAAGCGCCCGCGCTGGCCGATGATTGTCTTTGGTACACCCAAGGGCTGGACCGGACCGAAATTCGTTGATGGGAAACCCGTCGAGGGGACGTGGCGCGCCCACCAAGTGCCGATTGCGGATTTCACAAAGCCGGAGCATCTGGCGCAACTTGAAGAATGGCTCAAGAGCTATCGGCCGCACGAATTGTTCGACGAACGGGGGAAATTGCGTGAGGAGTTCGCGACGCTTGCGCCAACCGGACATCGGCGCATGGGTTCCAACCCGCACGCAAACGGAGGGGAATTGTTGCAACCTTTATCGATGCCTCACTTCCATGAATATGCGGTGGATGTGGCGAGACCTGGCAGCGTCCGGGCGGAAGCGACGCGGGTTCTCGGGGGATTCCTGCGGGATGTGATGAAGTTCAATCTTGCCAAGCAGAATTTTCGTCTTTTTGGGCCGGATGAGACTGCATCGAACCGGTTGGAGGCGGTCTTCGAGGTCTCGGGCAAGGAATGGATGGCTGAGGTTGAAGCGGTCGACATCAATCTTAGCGTCAAAGGCCGCGTGATGGAGGTCTTAAGCGAGCATCTGTGCGAGGGCTGGCTCGAAGGATATCTCCTGACCGGGCGCCACGGCCTGTTCTCCTGCTACGAGGCGTTTGTCCACATCATCGATTCGATGTTCAATCAGCATGCGAAATGGCTGAAGGTGAGCCGGAAGATTCCCTGGCGCAAACCGATCGCATCGTTGAATTATTTGCTCACCTCGCACGTCTGGCGCCAGGATCACAATGGTTTTTCCCATCAAGACCCCGGCTTTATTGATCACGTCGCCAACAAAAAATCCGATGTCGTGCGCATCTACCTGCCGCCGGACGCGAATTGTCTACTTTCGGTGGTGGATCACTGTTTGCGCAGCACCAACTATATTAATTTGATCATCGCCGGGAAACAGCCGGAGTGGCAGTGGCTTGACATGGACTCGGCCGTGCGCCATTGCACGGCCGGTGCGGGTATTTGGCGCTGGGCCAGCGACGCGGGCGAGGATCCCGACGTCGTCATGGCCTGTGCCGGCGATGTGCCGACCTTGGAGACGCTCGCTGCCGTCTCTCTTTTGCACGCCTACGTCCCGGACATTCGTATCCGGGTCGTCAACGTCGTCGATCTGATGGTATTGCAGCCGCAATCCGAGCATCCGCACGGGCTGGAAGATCAGGATTTCGACGAGTTATTCACCGTGGACAAGCCGGTGATTTTTGCTTTTCACGGGTATCCCGCGGTAATCCACAAGCTGACGTATCGGCGCCGCAACCACGACAATATTCATGTGCGGGGTTATAAGGAGGAGGGGACGACGACAACCCCTTTCGATATGGTCGTATTGAACAATCTGGATCGCTATCAACTTGCATTGGACGCGATTCGGCGAATTCCACGGCTTGCCAATCAAGTCGAGAAGGCGACGGCACGCTACTGGACGATGATGGAACGCCACAAACTCTATATCAGCGAGCATGGGGAAGATCTGCCAGAGGTACGAGACTGGTGCTGGGATCGGTGATGTCCTCGCCTCTGGAGAAGGAGGGTGCAAACACAGGTTTGACGGTCCTTACCCTTAACAGCGGCTCGTCCTCGCTCAAATTTGGTGTGTATCGCGCCGGACCGGTAAAGATTGAAATGTTGATCTCAGGCGAAGCGGAGTCGATCGGCGAGAAAAAGGGTCAATTCCACGCGAACGATTCGTGCGGGAATGTCTTGGTTTCTGAGACAGGGACCTTCCCGAGCGAACGCGGAGCGATTTTTCGCATCGGCCGGCTCCTGGCTGACTCAAAATTGCCGAGTCTGGACGCCATCGGGCATCGAATAGTGCACGGGGGGCCGAACCTCACGCAGCATTGCCTCATTGACGATGCGGTCCTGACGCAACTGAAAGCAGCGGCGCCTTTTGCGCCGCTGCATATTCCGTCGGCACTGTCTGTCATCGGTTTCGTCAAGGAGCATTTCCCGGGGCTACCGCAAGTCGCGTGCTTCGACACCACGTTTCATGCTCATGTACCCGAAGTCGCCCGCACCCTCCCGATTCCCAAGGAATTGCGCTCGGCGGGTATCAGACGTTATGGGTTTCACGGACTTTCGTGCGAATCGATCGTGCGTCAACTGGGCAATGATTTGCCACCGCGTTTGGTGATTGCGCATCTGGGCAACGGAGCCAGCATTACAGCTGTCAGAGAGGGTCGATCGATCGACACCAGTATGGGCCTGACTCCGACCGGAGGGGTGATCATGGGGACACGCAGTGGTGATCTCGATCCGGGTGTATTGATCTACCTGATGCGTGCGAAAAAGTTCAACGCGGGCATGCTGGAAGAGATGGTCGATCATCGATCGGGTTTATTTGGAATCTCTGGCGTGAGCAGTGATATGCGGCGCCTGCATGATGTCGCTTCGTCAAACGCCGATGCACGACTGGCTATAGAAATGTTTTGTTATTCGGTGCGCAAAGAAATAGCCGCTATGATCGCCGCGCTGGGCGGCGTGGATCTCATCGTTTTTACCGGCGGCATCGGAGAAAATGATGGCGAGGTTCGCGCTGCGGTCTGTAGCGGATTGTCTTGGGTCGGTATCAGGTTTGACGAAAGTTCGACCCGATCCTTGTATGAACCGAACACCGATGCCACCTCACGCTGCCAGGTATGCGCTCTCACTTCGCAGGAAGACGAGCAGATCGCGCGGCACACCCAGGCTTTGGTCGCCCCATGACAGGCGCCGACGGTCTCGTGGAAATGTGCTCACCTTAAAAGAGAGAGTTTTCCATCCAACGCATTTGGCGCACGGATATCGGTGGCCTCAAGGCCACTTTGAGAACGACCAGGGGCCAAGGCGACGATGCTCTTGGTACGTGGCGACTGGGTCGGATATCGTACGCAACTGCTGCACTTCTGCCGCAATTGTTTGACATATTTCCTTTATTTTTCGTAATGTGCGCTGGCGTACGGTACACCCGCAACGATGCGATGATCATGCGTAAAGAGATGATAGGACCGGCACTTGTGCTTTGTGATCGTATCGTCGGGGAACTGATGTGCCTGACCCCGGCTCAGAAATGATTTCATTGGTGTGAGTGACCTGATGCGCCGTCGGAATTCCGAGATAACATAATGAGCGAGGGAATTTGGCGATGAATCCTAACAAACAGCGAATTGTTTGGGCTCTTTCCGCTACCCTGTTCTTACTTTTTCTCTACAGTAGGGCCGCGCACGCGCTTCCGGCTTACGCGCGCCAGACAGGCCAAAACTGCGTAGCGTGTCACGTCAGTTTTCCGGAATTGACGCCGTATGGGCGCCTGTTCAAGCTGACCGGGTATACCATCGGCACCCGCCAGAATGTGCCATTGGCTGCGATGTTCCAAGTGGGCATGACGTCCTTAAAGAACAATTCGGACGACCAAGGCAATCCGGTTCAGCCGAAAAACCGTCAGGTCGTGGCATCGGCGGCGAGCGGATTTCTGGCGGGCAAGATTTCCGATAATGCAGGTGCTTTCGTCCAATGGACCGCGTCTAACCTGAATACGGCAGAT
>Ga0207933_1002461_pt1 | contig 11976 bp, 5 predicted proteins | sample NGESurdeep092012_4_FD_184488 | JGI IMG/M metagenome (GOLD analysis project Ga0207933, IMG submission 184488) | Arctic peat soil microbial communities from Barrow, Alaska - NGEE Surface sample F53-3 deep-092012 (SPAdes) | ecosystem: Environmental > Terrestrial > Soil > Wetlands > Peat ... | reverse complement strand
CGCTTATCAAGGCGATGGCAGCTGGGTGTCTGGCAACACCCTGTTTTATGTGAACAACGGCGGTGGCGGTGGCGCAAAGGCTGGCGGTGTGCGCTGGGGCCAAGGCTGGGAAACCGGCACGGCGACGGTCAACAATGGCCAGTGGCATCACGTCGTTTTTGAATGCAACGGCACGACGAAGACCGCCTACGTGGACGGCGTTCTGGACAGTCTGACGACCGACAGTTGGAGCGCAGGCGGATCGGGCGGCCAGTTTTGGATTGGCGGTTCGGGTAATACCGGCGATGGCTCGGCCAACCTGAACGGTCTCATTGACGAAGTCTATATTTTCAACCGGACATTGAGTCAGACGGAAGTGACAAATTTGATGACTGGGGTGGCGACGCCAAGTCTGGCCATTCCGGCGGTAAGCGCGGTGACGATTGCCTCCGGCGCAACATTGGACTTGAACGGCTACAATTCCACCGTCGCCGGACTGAACGGCAACGGCACGGTGGATTTGAGCAGCACCAATGTCGCGGTGACGCTCACGGTCAGCAACAGCAGCGACGCCTCGTTTAACGGTGTGATCAAAAATTCCGGCGGTTCGCTTGCGCTTGTCAAAAACGGTGGCGCTGCCCAGAGCTTGAATGGCACGAACACTTACATCGGAACGACCGCCATCAGCAATGGCACGTTGTCCGTCAACGGCGTGCTCGGCACCAATTCTGTGACGGTTGCCGGTGGCACGCTGGCTGGCGTCGGAAAAGTTTTGGGCGCGGTCGCGGTGCAATCGGGCGGCACGTTCGCGCCGGGCACAATCGCGATTGGCCGCTTCGTCATCAGCAATTCGCTCACGCTCGCCACCGGCAGCGCGACGAAAATTGAAATCAGCAAAACCGGCGGTGTCACGACCAACGACTCGGTTTTCGGCCTGACGAGCCTGTCCTGCAGCGGCACGATCACGGTGACGAACATTGGTGCCACGGCGCTGGCGGCCGGCGACACGTTCAAGATTTTTTCCGCCGCAAGTTTCGGCGGCACGTTCGCAGCGACGAATCTTCCGTCGCTCGACAGCGGTCTGGCTTGGACCAATCGCCTCTCGATTGACGGCACGCTGACAGTGTTCAACGTGGTTTCCACCACACCGCCGAACCTTTTGTGGAATGCGAACGGGACGAGTCTGACGTTGTCCTGGCCATCCGACCATACCGGCTGGCGGCTAATGATGCAGACGAACAACCTAGCGAACGGCATCAGCTCCAACACGAACGATTGGAGCACGGTCGCCAATTCGCCGCAGACGAACCAGATCATATTGCCGGTTAACCCATCGCAGTCGGCGGAATTTTACCGGCTGGTTTATCCCTAAACCGCAAGGTGCTATTGAATTTATGGAAGCTATGTTGAGACAACAATCAAAAGATATCGGGCAAATATCCCTGACCCGCGAGCAACTGGTCAGGGTGTTCGATCTGTGCGTCCGCAAGACGCGGCGGAACATTCAAACCCTCGCTGACAGTCCCAAATCCGGTGCTTGGGCGGCGGACGGAAATTATTTCGGTTTTCAAGAAGGTTTCTACGAGATCGGGAACTGGACTTCGTCCTTTTTCACCGGCATGGCCTTGCTGGCCTGGCGGGAAACCGAGGATGAATACTTCCTCAAACAAGTCCTGCGTCTCACGCCGCCCTACCACGACAAGGTATTTATGCACTTCATGGACACCCACCACGATCTCGACTTCCTTTATTCGCTCTATTCCGTCGCGCTCCACAAACTGACCGGCGACGAACAACACTGCGTGGTCGGTCTGCGCGCCGCCGAGTTGACGCCAACGAGAATAAACTAAATGACCAGACAATTTCAGATTCGCAAACTTGTCATTGCGGCGGTCTTGCTTGCGAGTTTCGTTCAAGCGTTCGCTGACGAACCGGCTGGCGCGTGGGGTAACTGGATTCGCTGGGGCGACCAGGGCGACGGAACGTATCGCAATCCCGTCCTGCCTGCCGATTACAGTGATCTCGATTGCATTCGCGTCGGCTCGGATTACTACGCGATTTCCTCCACGTTCCAGTATTCGCCGGGCATGGTGATTCTGCATTCGAAGGATCTGGTCAACTGGCGCATTCTCGGACACGTCATTGATGATGTGACGCAGATTGGGCCGGAGCTGAATTGGGATCGGATGAACCGCTATGGCCATGGTGTGTGGGCGGGCGCAATTCGCTTTCACGATGGAAAGTTCTGGGTCTATTTCGGCACGCCGGACGAAGGTTATTTCATGAGCACGGCGAAAAATCCCGCCGGTCCATGGGCGCCGTTGCATCGCGTCATGGGTGAAGCTGGCTGGGACGATTGCTGTCCGTTCTGGGATGATGATGGGCAAGTCTACTTCGTGGGAACGCATTTCAAGGACGGCTACAAGACCTGGCTGTTCAAACTGACGCCGGATGGACGCGATCTTGTCAAGGATTGGCGCGTGTTGCTGAACGAAGGCGCGGGACGCGAAGCCAACAAGCTCTACAAAATCAATGGCATCTATTATCACTTGTTCAGCGAACAGAAGCCGGGCGTGGGCCGCTATGTGATGATGCAGCGTGCTACGAACATCGCCGGGCCTTACACCAGGAAACGCCAACTCAGTCATGCGCAAACCTCCGCGCACGAACCGAATCAAGGCGGTCTTGTGCAGACGGAACAGGGTGGCTGTTATTTTTTCACCCACCACGGCACGGGCGATTGGGAAGGCCGCTGCGCGAGTCTGTTGCCGGTTACTTGGGTGGATGGCTGGCCAATCGTCGGCAACATTGGCAAAGACGGCATCGGCACAATGGTTTGGTCGGGTCGCAAGCCGGTGATAGACACACCGATCACCACGCCGCAAACCGACGATATGTTCGATGGCCCGAAGCTTGGCGTGCAGTGGGAATGGAATTACCAACCGCGCGCGGACAAGTGGTCGTTGACGGAACGTCCGGGCTTCCTGCGATTGCACGCGTTCAAGCCGTTGGAGCGCGACAATCTCAAAAAGGCGGCCAACACGCTCACGCAGCGTTCATTCCGCACGAGCACCAACGTCGTCACGCTCGCTCTGGATTTGACCGGCATGGTGGATGGGCAAGTTGCGGGACTTTGCCATTATTCCGGCGGCTACAGCACCATCGCTGTCCGTCGTCAGGACGGAAAACTCACTTTTGAGTCCGCGCAAAACAAGACGATCACGCCGGGACAGGTCCTGACGACGCATAAAATCTGGCTGCGATCAACGTGGGGTCTAGAGGGCAAAAGTCATTATGCCTACAGCACCAATGGAACTGATTTCATACCGTTCGGCGAAACGTATCAGCTCACCTGGGGCGATTACCGCGGCGACCGCACCGGTATTTTCACCTACAACAACGACGCCGAAGCCGGATATGCGGATTGCGATTCCTTCACCTATCGTTATGATTCTTCGGCTGCGCGCATTGATTCCGAGAGAACCACATCCTACAAATGAATTACATGAAACCGCTTTGGATCTGTTTACCGATCATTGCAATCATCTCCACCTCCACTACTTCTCTTCACTCGCAAACGGCGGTATCGGCCGAGGCCAGTTCTGCCGCGTTGCCGGCGGATAACGACAAACTCAACTTCGGCCGTGCGCTGATTCCGGACATGGTCGCCGATCCTAGCATCGTGGACATCGACGGCACGTTTTACTGCTACGCCACCACCGACGGTTGGGGACAAGGGCTGCAGACGTCAGGCACTCCGGTTGTATGGACATCGAAAGACTTCCTCAACTGGAGCTTTGAGGGATCGAGTTTTCCATCCGACTTCAACCTTAAGTATTGGGCACCGAGCACCATCATTCACAAGAACGGACGCTACTATTCGTTCCCGACTTTGGATGGAAAGATCACTGCCGTAGTGGCAGATTCGCCGCTCGGACCGTTTGTGGCACCCGATGGCCAGCACGTCACCAAAGCAACATTGCGGGTGTATCCAATCGAGCAGAAAAGCACGATTGATGCGGAAGTTTTCATCGATGACGACGGCCAGGCATACATGGTCTGGTCGCGCCGGCGCATCGCGAAAATCAAGCCCGACCTGCTTTCAACTGACGGCCCCACCATCAACATTCCCACGAAGCGCGAGGGTTATTCTGAAGGGCCGTTTCTCACCAAGCGCAACGGCATTTATTATTATTTTTACACGCTTGGCGGCGGCGAGAATTATCAATACGCCTACATGATGAGCCGCACCTCGCCGCTGGGACCGTGGGAAGCGCCGGAGCAGGACATCATCGCGACGACGGATCGCGCGGAAAAAGTTTTTGGCCCGGGGCACGGTTGCTTCTTCCATCCGCAAGGCAGCGATCAATGGTATTTCGTCTATCTCGAATACGGACGCAGCGGCACCACGCGGCAGATTTACGCCGACAAGATGAACTTCAATCCGGACGGCATCATTCAGCTAATCAAGCTGACCAAAGCCGGCGTGGGAGCGCTGCGACCGCTCGCCGATTCATCGCCCAACCTGGCATTGGATTGCCGCGCCACGGCCTCTTCCATCCGTCCAAACTATCGTGTGCGCTTGAGCAAGGATCCGAGTCTTGACCGTGTGGAAACTTACGCCCCGGCCAATGCGCTGGATGGCTTTAACGGCACCCGCTGGCTTGCTGATGCAGGCGATACCAATGCGTGGTTTCAAGTGGATCTCGGTGCGCCGCGCGACATCCGCCGCACCGAGGCGTATTTCGTCAAACCCGCCGCCGGTCACGCCTACCGTCTCGAATGGTCGCTTGATGGCTCAAAGTGGCGACCCTATGGCGGGCATGATGAAGTTATCCTTTGTTCCCCGCATCGCGACGAGAAATCGGTCCATGCACGGTATCTCAAGCTGACAATTCTGAAAGGCGAACCGGGGCTTTGGGAATTCCGCGTTTATTGAGCGCGGCGACCACTCCAGTTCCGCATCAGCGATAACAACGAATTAGACATGAAAAATAATCACCACAAACTCATTCTCTGTCTCATGCTTGGATTTGCAGGTAGCAGTCCGGCTCAACCGGCCTCGGGCAATCCAAATCTGCTCTGGTATGAAACCCCGGCGGAGAAATGGGTGCAGGCATTGCCCGTCGGCAACGGTCGGCTGGGCGCGATGGTTTTCGGCGGCACGGCGACGGAGCATCTCCAGCTCAACGAGGACACCATCTGGTCCGGCGGCCCGTATGAGCCGGCGCGGGACTCGGCGCTTGATGCCATCAAGCGGGCGCGTGAATTGGTTTTCAAAGACACGCCCGGCGCGTTGTCGGAAGCCTGTGGTTTGCTGTATCAAAATGCGATGGGGCAACCCATGAAGGAAACGTCGTATCAGCTTCTCGGCGATCTGGCACTGACATTTCCGAGCAACGCAATTCCGGTTTCGGGTTATCGCCGCTCGCTGGACTTGGATTCCGCCGTTGCGACGACGACTTACAAGATTGGCGAAGTCACCTATACGCGTGAGGTGTTTGCGAGTTTTCCCGATCAAGTCATCGTGGCGCACATTTCGGCGGACAAGCCGGGCAGCGTGAGTTTTAATGCCGCGTTCGCGTCGCCGCTGATAAATTTCAAGCAGTCCGCTGACGGTAACGCGCTCGTGATGGAAGGTCGCGGCGGCGATTACCATAAGACCACGCATGAGTATTGGATGCCGGATCAAATCCCGCAATCCACGCGCAGTCCCATCCACGACGTGGATGTGCCGGGCGTCATCGTCGCTCACGCGCGGCTCGTGGCGAAGAATGACGGCGGCAAAGTCACCGTGACCGACAGTGGCATCGAAGTGCAAAACGCCGACTCGGTGACGCTGCTTATTTCCGCCGCGACGAACTTCAAAAATTACCGCGACGTTTCCGGCGACGCGAAAGCCAAGGCCCTTGCGATGCTCAAAGCCGCCGCGAAAAAATCCTACGCCGAATTGAAAGCGAATCACGTTGCCGACTATCAGGCGTTGTTCCGTCGCGTTTCGATTGATCTTGGAAAGAGCGACGCGGCGAAGTTGCCGACCAACGAGCGCATCCCGAATTTTTCCAAGGGCAACGATCCCGATCTGGCGGCGCTCTACTTCCAGTTTGGCCGCTACCTGCTCATCAGTTCGTCGCGCCCCGGCGGTCAACCGGCGAATCTCCAAGGACTCTGGAACGACGCGATGTCGCCTGCGTGGGGCAGCAAATACACGGTCAACATCAACACCGAGATGAATTACTGGCCCGCTGAAACCGCGAACCTCTCCGAGTGCGCCGAGCCGTTGTTCGCGATGATCGCCGACCTTTCCGTCGCGGGCGCGGCCACGGCCAAGACGATGTATGGCGCGAACGGCTGGGTCGTCCATCACAACACCGACCTCTGGCGCGGGACAGCACCGGTGGATTTTCCGCCCACCGGCTTCTGGCCGATGGCGGGCGCGTGGCTTTGCACGCATCTCTGGGAGCACTATGAATTCACCGGGGACAAAAACTTTTTGAAGCGGGCATATCCGCTGATGAAAGGTGCGTCGGAATTCTTCGTGGATTTTCTGGTGAACGATCCGAACCATCCGGGATGGATGGTGACATGCCCGTCGTTTTCGCCGGAGAACGGCGGCCTCTGCGCCGAACCAACGATGGATACCGGCCTGCTTAACGATTTGTTTGCTCAAACCGCCAAGGCATCGGAAATTCTCGGTGAGGACGCCGCGTTCCGCGAAAAAATTCTCGGTTTGCGCGCGAAGCTGCCGCCGTTTCAGGTCGGCAAATGGGGACAGTTTCAGGAATGGCTGGAGGACATTGACAATCCGAATGACAACAACCGGCACGTCTCGCAGCTCTACGCGTTGTTCCCGAGCAGCCAGATTACCGCGAGCGGCACGCCAGAACTTTTCAATGCCGCCAAAGTCACGCTCAAGGCGCGCGGCGATTCCGGCACGGGCTGGAGTCTCGCGTGGAAAATAAATTTCTGGGCGCGGCTGCTCGACGGCGACCATGCGTATCTCATCCTGACGCACCTGCTCGACGCGCCCGGCAGCCACGGAAGTTCCTTCGACACCGGCGGCGGCACTTACCCGAATCTGTTCGACGCGCATCCGCCGTTCCAGATTGACGGCAACTTCGGCGCGGTCTCCGGCATCACGGAGATGCTCTTGCAAAGTCGGGCCATTGAATCTCAAAGTTCAAACCCAAAATTTGAAATTGATCTGCTGCCCGCGCTGCCGAAAGCGTGGCCGACCGGCAGCGTGAAAGGACTGCGTGCGCGCGGCGGCTATGAAGTGAACATAACGTGGAAAGATGGAAAGCTGACCAGCGCGAGAATTCAACCGATCCACACCGGCACGAGCGCAATAACGGTTCGCTATGGCGACCGCGCGTCACTTATTCCATTCAAACGCGGAGCGGAAGTCCGACTAAACTCTGAACTGCAACTCATCACCAATTAATTAAAACCTCCCAGTCTATGTTAAAGCATCATTCCGTCGTCTCCCTCGCCCTCTTGATCTTCGCGTCGTTCGCGCGCGCGGATGTGTCCGCCGCCGCCAATGTCCCCCCCAAGACTTTCATCAACTATTTTCTCCCTACTCCCATCCACGGCAAATTGGCTTTTGACGCTTGGGGTGCGACCAACGTTCTCCCGCGCGATCCGCAAAACGGTTTGGAAGATCCAACCATAAAAAAATACTGCTACTGGGACGGCCAGATCATCAAGGCGCCCGACGGCAAATACCACATGTTCGCCAGCCGCTGGGATGAATCCGCCGGGCACGGCGGTTGGTGGGGTTCGGTGGCGGTTCACGCGGTTTCGGATTCGCTCACCGGTCCGTATGTGGACAAGGGACTTTGCTGGCCCAACGACGCGGGTGGGCGGGGGCACAATGTCACCGCTCTTGCGCTGCCCGATGGTCGTTACGCCATCGTCATCAGCGAAACTCGGCCCGGCGAGGTGTATGTTTCCAAATCGTTAGATGGCCCTTGGGAACACCTTGGCACGATCACGATCGAGGGCGATCCGAAGTGGCACGCTTCCAATGTCGCAATCATGGATCGACCCGATGGCCAGTTTGAAATTGTCGCCCGCGAAGGAAAAATTTATGTGAGTGACAAGGGCATTCTTGGACCTTACAAGGTGCGGGCCGACTGGGTGTTCCCCGACGGAATCCCGAATCTCGAAGATCCGTGCATCTGGTATTCCGGCGACCTCTACCACATCGTCGTCAACTCCTGGTCCACCCGTCAGGCGTATCACCTCACCTCCCGCGATGGCATCCATGACTGGATCAGCCGGGGCGTGGCCTACGACCCCCGCGAGGCCATGGTTCGCTATCCCGACGGCACCGTGAACCACTGGAACAAGGCCGAACGGCCCTCGGTGTATATTGAAAACGGCCATGTTGCCGCCATGACGCTGGCCGTGATTGATGTCGAAAAGGAACAGGAAAAGGGCAACGACGGCCACGGCAGCAAAGTGATTGTGGTTCCATTCGACGGTGCGACACTAGATCGCGATCTTCAGTCAAACGCCGACGGAAAAGGGGACTGACGGCGGATTTTTTGCCTGAATCCCCCACATGACAAACAAATGAGAAAATTTAATTTTTGCATTGTTCAACCAATTATCACCGCCGCCGCGTTGATCTTGGCGGGCTGCTGTTCGGCGGTGCAAATCTTTGCCGCGCCTATCGCTATAACTGCTGTCGTTAAAACTGACGATTGTTGGCTTTGTTGATATACGGTAGATAATATAAATGACTTCCTGTGCAAATATGATTTGTGTGCCGTATTTTCGCCAAATCATCGGCCAGTTCCGTTTCGTTTTGCCACTTCTCGCCATCGGGCTGGCGGGTAGTTTACACGCGCAAACTTTGACGGACCTTGGGTCGTCGGCACCAACTCCGGGGACGAACGACATTTCCCAACTCTCCACCCAAGGCAACACGGCCTATCCGAACAAACCGGACAACCTCAATTACTACACCGACAACAATCCGCCCCCCGGTCAGACCTTCACCATCGGGACCAACGCGATGAGGCTCGTATCGGTCGCCATCAAGACGGCGGGATTGGATTCCGGCGGCGGCTACGGCACGCCGGCGACCACGCCGACGTATTATTTGAGCATTTATTCAATGAGCAACAGCACGGCAATGCTGCTTATCACGTTCAACGCGGCGAATCCCGGTTTCACCGATGGCGACTGGCTGAAATGGAGTGGGCTGAACGTGCCGCTGGGCACGAACAAAACCTACGCTTATTCTTTCGGCAGACAGCCATCAAACAACGGTGGCTATGCGGCGATGGCCGTGGCCACGAACGCCTATGCCGGCGGCGAAATCGCAATTATTCCCATCAGCGGCGGCACCATCACCACCGGCAGCAGCCACAAGTTTGATGCGGTGTTCGATCTAGGTCTGCAAGCGGCAGCCACCAATATTTCCGCATCCACGCCACTGCCGGTTCCGACTTACGGATGGAATTTGGGAGATACATTGGAGGCCACGTGGGGAGTGCCGAATTTTACTGCGGCACCGTTCTATACAGCCGCCAACGCCGGTTTCAACGCCGTTCGCATTCCCTGCGCGTGGGATTTCAATGCCACCACCAACATCAGCGGCGGCGTCACCAACTATCCGATCAATCCCACTTACATGGCGCAGGTCAAACAGACGGTTGACTACGCTATCGCTGCTGGAATGTATGTCGTGATCAACGATCACTGGGACGATGGCTGGCTGGAAAATAATATTGGCACAACCGTTGATCCAACCATCAATGCGAAGATGAACTCCTATTGGACGCAGATCGCCACCGCCTTTGCCGGTTACGACAACCATCTGCTTTTTGCCGGAGCGAACGAGCCAAACGTGAGCAATCTTGAGGAGATGGACACGCTGATGTTTTACTACCAGACGTTCGTCAACACGGTTCGCGGCGTCGGCGGCAATAACACTAATCGCTGGCTGGTGCTGCAAGGTGGCGGGGACACAACCTGGTTGAATGCCTTCCCGACGGACCCAACGCCGAATCGCCTGATGGTGGAATATCATTGCTACACGCCCTCCCAGCTCGCGATTTTGTCGGAGGATGCCGGCTGGGGTATTGCGCAATATTTTTGGGGGCCGGCTTACCATTATTCCGCAGATCCAACTCGCAACTGCGTCGCGCCCGAAGAAGGCTCCATAGACGCGGGATTCCAACAGTTGACCGACCAATACGTCAGCAAGGGCATTCCGGTAATGATTGGTGAATTTGCGGCGGCCTCGAAGCCATCCCTTGCGGCCACCAACGCCACGGAGTCAGCGTGGAATGTTGCCTCGGAGTATTACTGGCACAAGTATGTCGCCGAATCCGCCCGCGGTCACGGGCTCAGTCCGTTTCTTTGGAGCACTCCCGGCACTCCGTTTGATTGGACCTCGGGCGCAGTCACTGACGCACAACTTATTTCCGTTCTGACTGGCGGAATTGCACCGCCGCCGCCGAACGGCGCACCTTACGCCGCGTCCGGTCTCAGCGCGACGGTCAGCAACAACAATAATTTGACTTTGTCTTGGACTGCTGGCAGTGGAGCGACCAGCTATAATCTCTACCGGGCGTCGCAGTCCGGCTACGAGAGTTCCATTGCACCCGTTGTCACCGGCATCACCAATACATCCTACATGGATACCAATCTCAATAGCGGCACCACCTATTACTATCAGGTGGTCGCCGTGAATGGTTCCGGGCCGGGCGGTTTTTCAGCCGAAGCCCACGCGGCGACAACCGGCGTCAACCATGACCCGGCGCAGTTCAACTTTGAAACCGACTCGCAGCGTTGGTATGGCGGCGGCGGAATCATTGCGGGAATCGCGACTTCAACCGCACAGCACTACGCCGGCAATCAATCGCTGGCCGTGAACATCAATACCCCGTTCACGAACTCATCGTCTGTATCAGTTGGCAACGTGGCGGTTCTCCCCGGCATGACGATTACTTTCCATGTCTGGATTCCGAGCGGCAATAAAATCTCCAATCTTCAGCCCTATATGCAGGATAAAAACTGGGGATGGACCAGCAGTTGGTATGGAAGTTTTACGCCCAACGCTTGGAACACGGTGGCCCTGACCGTGCCGACGAACGCCGTGATGCCATTCCAGAATCTTGGTATTGAATTTGCGACCAGTGCGGGCTGGACGAACACCTGTTACATTGATTCCGTTTCATGGAATACTCCCGCGCCAGACTTCAGCGTGTCGGCGAGTCCAACCAGCCTGACCGTGAATGGCGGAACGAACGGCGCAAGCACTCTCACGGTGACGGCGATGAACGGCCTGAATGCGTGCTACACGTTCAGTGTCAGCAATCTTCCGAGCGGCGTCTCCGCCACGTTCACCAACAATCCGAGCACCGGCGGCGCGAGCCTGCTGACGCTCACGGCGTCCAACACCGTAACCTCCGGCACAACGAACGTGACTGTCATCGCCACCGCTGGATTGATCAGCCACACACAGACCATCGCCCTCACGCTAACTGGGCCTACCAACACGCCGCCCGTGCTCGCCGCGATCACCAATCACACCGTCAACGTCGGCCAGACTGTCGCTTTCACCGCCAGCGCCACGGACACCAATCAACCGCCGCAGACGCTGACCTTCACGCTGCTCGCCGGCGCGACGAATGCGACGCTGAACACCAACAGCGGCGCGTTCAGCTTCCGCCCGCTCGTCACGCAGGCGAACTCGACGAACGGTTTCACGCTGAAAGTTGCTGATAACGGCACACCCAGCTTGAGCGCCACGCAAAGTTTTTCAGTCTTCGTCAATCCGCTTTCCGCGCCGGGCCTCGGCAGCATTTCAGTTGCGGGCGGACAAATCAGCTTCAACATCAGCGGCCAAAGCGGACCGGATTACGCTATTGAAACCTCGACCAACCTCACGCAGTGGAGCAATGTCTTCATCACCAATTCGCCCACGCTGCCGTTCAACTGGACGAACGCCACGACGAATTCGCCGCAGCGCTTCTA
>Ga0207933_1002460_pt1 | contig 11981 bp, 9 predicted proteins | sample NGESurdeep092012_4_FD_184488 | JGI IMG/M metagenome (GOLD analysis project Ga0207933, IMG submission 184488) | Arctic peat soil microbial communities from Barrow, Alaska - NGEE Surface sample F53-3 deep-092012 (SPAdes) | ecosystem: Environmental > Terrestrial > Soil > Wetlands > Peat ... | reverse complement strand
GGGTCCGCGCCAACTGCCTGTCAGGGGCGCTGCAGCGCCTGGGGCTCAGGTTCGGCGACCGGGTCGGCACGTTGGCCTGGAACAGCCAGCATCACCTGGAGGTCTACTATGCGGCGATGGGGGCGGGCCTGATCTGCCACACCCTCAATCCCCGGCTGACCGCTGCCCATCTGGCGGCGATGATCAACGAGGCGGACGACCGGACGCTGGCCGTGGCGTCCAGCCTCCTGCCGCTGCTGGCCGAACTCGCGCCGCTATGCCCCCGCATCCGGCAGGCCATCCTGCTCGACGGCGACGAACCCGCGCCGGCTGGCCTGGGCGACCGCGACGTCCAGGTCTGGACCTTCGAGGCCCTGCTGCAGGCCCATGGCGCGCCGGCGGCCTGGGGAGATTTCGACGAGGAGACCCCCGCAGGGCTCTGCTACACCTCCGGCACCACCGGCCGGCCGAAGGGGGTGCTCTACACCCACCGGTCCAACTATCTGCACACCCTGCGCGCCCTGCAGGCCGACGCCATCGGTCTCACCGGAAGCGACGCGCTGCTGGTCGCCGTGCCCATGTTCCACGCCAATGGTTGGGGCCTGCCGTTCGCGGCGCCGGCGGTCGGGACCAAGCTGGTCTTGCCGGGGCGCCATACCGATGGCGCCAGTCTGACCCGGCTGATGCAGGACGAGGGCGTGACCGTCGCGGCCGGGGTCCAGACCGTGTGGCTGGGCGTGGCCGACCATCTCGACACCGTCGGCGGCCAGCTGCCCGATCTGAAACGGGTGATCATCGGCGGCTCGAGCTGCCCGGATTCGCTGATCCGGCGCCTGGAAGAGCGGCTGGGCGCGCGGGTGCAGACCAGCTGGGGCATGACCGAACTGTCGCCTCTGGGCGCCATCGCGGCGCCCGACGCGCCGGTCTCGGCGACCCGGGGTTCCGGCCGCCCGCCGATGGGTCTGGACCTCAAGCTGACTGATGCCGAGGGAGTCACCCTGCCTCGCCAGCGTGGCGTCGTCGGCCACCTGAAGGTCAAGGGGGCCAGCGTGGTCGATCGCTATTTCAACGCCGAGTCTGACGCCCTCGACGCCGAGGGCTTTTTCGACACCGGCGATCTGGCCAGCATCGACGAGGCGGGCGACCTGACCATCTGCGGGCGCTCCAAGGACCTGATCAAGTCCGGCGGCGAATGGATCAACCCCGCAGAGATCGAGGAGATCGTCGGCCGCCATCCGGCGGTGGGGCAGGTGGCGGTCATCGGGCGCCCGGATCCGAAATGGGGCGAGCGTCCGGTTCTGATCGTGGAGCCGCGGCAGGGACAGTCCCTGGACGCCCCAGGCCTGCTGGACGTCCTTCGCGGCGAGGTTCCCGATTGGTGGCTGCCCGATCAGGTGGTGCAGATCGTCGTCATGCCCCTGGCCGCAACGGGAAAGATTGACAAGAACCGGCTGCGTGCCGACTACGCCAGCGGGGAAGTCGCCGACGGACGGTCCAGCGCCTGATGGGTCTAGCCGAACCGGACTTCCGCACTGGCGAAGGGGTTTGGCTTGATGCCCGAGGGTTCGAAGCCGCAGCGGGTCCGCCGCAGCAAGGCGGAGCAGCGCGCCGAGACGCTCGAGCAGATCCTCGACGCCGCCGAATACCTGTTTTCAAAGAACGGTCTGCATGGCGTCACCCTGCGCGACGTAGCCCAGCGCGTCGGGGTCCATACGACGCTTCTGCACTATTATTTCGAGGACAAGCGGAGCCTGTTCGAAGCGGTGTTCGCGCGCCGGGCCAGCGTCACCAGCAGTCGCCGGATGGAGGCGCTGGAGCGCTACGAGGCCGAGGCGGGCGGCGCCCCGACAGTCGAAGGCGCCCTGCACGCCTTCCTCGACACCGACCTCGATCTCTATCTCGAAGGCGGCGAGCCCTGGATGAACTATGCCGCTTTCTGCGCGCGGGTCAGCAACACGCCCGAGGGCGCCGCTCTGATGGACGTGCACTTCGATCCGGTGGTGTTGAAGCTGGTCGCCATCCTCAAGCGAGCCCTGTCGGCGACCCCCGAGGAGGACATCTTCTGGGGTTACCACTTCGTCACCGGCTCCTTGATGAACACCCTCGCCCGCACCGGCCGGATCGACCGCCTGTCCGGGGGCCTGTGCAAGTCCGACGACTTCACGGCGGTGAAGCAACGGATGGCCAGATTCATGGCCGCCGGCTTCCTGACCTTCCTCCGCGACCGCTGAGCGGAACGAAGATGTTCATCCTGACGTGAGTGAGCGTTGACGGCGCGGACCTAAGGACGGCATCCTACCTCGCACGCCGGCGTCAGACTGGCCGCAAGGGAGCGAAGGGTGCGCAATCAAGCAACTGGCGGCTCTTTGGCGGGCGGATCCGCCCGCGTAGGCGCCGGGGCCTGGATCGCCCTGGGCATGCTGTGCCTAGTCTATGTGCTCAACTTCCTGGATCGCCAGCTCTTGTCGATCCTGGCCAAGCCGATCCAGGACACGCTGCACGTCACCGACAGCCAGCTGGGGCGTATCGGCGGGCTCTACTTTGCCCTGTTCTATTGCCTGATCTCTATCCCGGTGGGTTGGCTGGCCGACAAGTCCAATCGCGTGCATGTGCTTTCGGTCGCCTGTGGACTTTGGAGCCTGGCGACCATGGCCTGCGGGATATCGGCCAACTATCCGCAGCTCGTGGCCTCCCGCATGGCTGTGGGCGTGGGCGAGGCCGGCGGCGTGCCGCCCTCATACGCCATCATCACCGACTATTTCCCACCCGGCCGAAGGGCCACCGCGCTCAGCCTCTACAATCTGGGACCGCCGATCGGCCAGGCGCTGGGAGTCGCCTTCGGCGCCTCGATCGCGGCGGCGTACAGCTGGCGGTTGGCCTTCGTGGTCCTGGGCGGCGCTGGCCTCGTGGCGGCCCTGAGCGTTCTGGCGTTCGTGCGCGAGCCGCAGCGCGGCGGGCTGGACGCCCCCGCGGCGAAGATGGGCGAAGCCAAGGCAAGCTTCGCCTCGACGTTCCGGATGTTCGTTTCCAGCCCCTCGCTGGTGCTGGTCTCGCTGGCCTGCGGCGCCACCCAGATCGTCACCTATGGCGCGGGCAACTTCACGACCCTCTACCTGATGCGCGAGCGGGGCATGACGCTGCAGCAGGTGGCCGTCTGGGTCGCCCTGCTCACCGGCGTCTGCATGGGCGGCGGGATCTTCATCTCTGGGCGGGTGCTCGATCGCTTCGTGCACCGCTTCAGGCCAGCCTATGCGGTGATCCCTGCCCTGTCCCTCACCGCCGCCGCGCCGCTGTTCCTGGGCTTCGTCTATGCGCCGACATGGCCGACGGCGCTGCTCTTTCTCGCCGGTCCGACGGCGCTGAACTACTTCTATCTGTCCTCTGCCGTGGCCTTCGTACACGACGAGGTGCGGCCGGACCAGCGGGTGCTGTCGGGCGCGCTGCTACTCTTGGTCATGAACCTGATCGGCATGGGTGTGGGGCCGACCTTCGTGGGCTGGGCCAGCGATCAGTTCCGGGCGGCCCATCCGCACAGTTCTCTGCAGCTCGCCTTCCTCTGCCTGCTGCCGGTCTACGTTCTGGCGATCCTGCTGTTTCTGATCTTGGCCCGCGTGCTGAAGGGCGCGCGAATGGGAGTGAAGAGCTGATGCCTCTCCATCGCGCCCTGTTGTTCTGCGCGACCGCAGCGCTGCTTGCGGTGACCTTGCCGGCGCACGCGGAGAGCGGCCCGATCGTGAACGCCCCGGTCGGGACCGCCGAGGGTCAGGCCCAGGACGGGCTGCTGGTGTTCAAGGGACTGCCCTACGCCCAGGCGCCGGCCGGCGCGGTCCGATGGAAGCCGCCCCGGCCGCTGCTGAAGTGGCAGGGCGTGCGCAAGGCGACCGAGTTCGGGCCTGCCTGCTTCCAGCCGCCGACCCCCGCCAACAACCTCTATTCCGACGATCCGGGGCCGATGAGCGAGGATTGCCTGTCGCTCAACATCTGGACCCCCAGGCACGCGGCCAAGGCGCCGGTGTTCGTCTGGATCCACGGCGGCGCGCTCAACATCGGCGCCAGTCGCCTGTCCATCTATGACGGCTCCAGGCTCGCCCAGCGGGGCGTGGTCGTGGTCTCGATCAACTACCGCATGGGGGTCCTGGGCTGGCTGGCCCACCCAGCGCTCAGCGCCGAATCCCCGGACGGGATCTCCGGCAACTATGGGCTGCTCGACCAGATCGAGGCCTTGCGCTGGGTGAAGCGCAACATCGCGGCCTTCGGCGGCGATCCGTCCAACGTCACCATCGCCGGCGAATCCGCGGGCGGTCTCAGCGTCATGTACCTGATGGTCGCGCCGGCCGCGCGCGGGCTGTTCCACAAGGCGATCACCGAGAGCGCCTATATGATCTCCACGCCCACGCTGAAACAGGATCGCTTCGGCCATCCGTCGGCGGAGTCGGCGGGCGTCGACATCATGAAAAAGCTCGGCGCGGCCGACATCGGCCAGCTGCGCGCCATGGATCCGGGCAAGCTGACCAACGCCGCGGCGGGTGGGGGCTTCGCGCCCTTCGGCGCCGTGGACGGCAAGGTGCTGCCCAGCCAGATCGTGGAAGCCTTCGATCGCGGGAAACAGGCGCGCGTGCCGCTGCTGGCCGGCTTCAACAGCGGCGAGATCCGCTCGCTGCGGTCGCTGGCGCCGCCGGTTCCCGCAAGCGCCTCCGCCTATGAGAGCGTCATCCGAGGCCGCTATGGGGACCTGGCCGACGCCTTCCTGAAGCAGTATCCGAGCTCCAATCTCGAAGAGAGCATCCTGGCCACGACGCGCGACGCCCTCTACGGCTGGACGGCCGAGAGGCTGGCGATCAAGCAGACCGCCCTGGGCGCGCCGGCCTATCTGTACTTCTTCGATCACGGCTATCCGGCCATGGACGACGCGGGCCTGCACGGCTTCCATGCCAGCGAACTGCCGTTCGTCTTCGGAACCATGGATCGCCTTTCGCCCAATTGGCCCAAGCCGCCCGCGACCCACCAGGAAGCGGCGCTGTCGGACGCGATGATCGGCTACTGGACCAGTTTCGCGCGCACCGGTGAGCCGCGGGCGGCGGGCGCGCCGGACTGGCGCGCCTATGGGTCCGAGGGCGCCTACATGGCCTTCCGGGCGACGCCGCAGATGTCCGAGGCGCTGCTGCCCGGCATGTATCCCCTGGTGGAGCAGGTCGTCTGCCGCCGCCGCGCCGCTGGGAGCCAGCAGTGGAACTGGAACGTCGGCCTGGCCTCGCCGCCGACACCGCCGCCGACGCCGACCTGTCCCTGATCGGGGGCTCGCCGCGGCACCGCTTGCGGCCGAGGGCCGGGGCTGGGCATGCTGGAGCATGCGCAAGCTCCTCTCCATCCTCGCTCTCGGTGCGGCTCTGCTGACCGCCCTTCCGGCCTTGGCCTGGGAAGCGCAACCCTCCAGCGGAGGCGGCTATGCGGCCAGGCTGGCGGCCAGCGCGGCGGTGAAGACCGCGGGCGGCGGATCGGCCAAGCCGGTGCTCTCGGTGGTCTGCGGCGCCGGGGGGCTGCTGGTGACCCTGTCCTGGCCGGACGACATTCCGCTGAAGCCGAACCAGCACTTCGTCTCGGTGGCGTGGAGCCTGGACGGCAAGGCCAGCGTCTCATCCATGCTGGCGAGCGCGGGCTCGGTCGGCTTCGGCGGATCGGAGGCCAAGGAGTGGCTGCGCGAACTGGTGACCGCCAGGCGGCTCGAGGTACATGTGCCCGATGCGCGCGGCGGTCAGGCGGCCAGCTTCGACCTCACGGGCGCGGCGGCGGTCCAGGCCGGTATCGCGCGGTCCACCTGCGCCTGAGCGGAGGCTAGGCCTCCCCCTTCAGCCCGGAATTCTGGTGGAACAGCTGCAGAGTCCGCAGCCGCGCCAGGCGCGCGGAATCCGGGTCGTGGATAGACGGCGGCCGGTCGGGCGAGAAGAAGCCGTGGTCGGCGTCGTAGAGGTGGATCGGCACGTCCGGATGGGCGGCTTCGATCTTGGCCCAATGCTCGGGCGGGATGTGCTGGTCCTTGCGGCCGAAGTGCAGGATCACCGGACACTTGGGCTCCAACGCCAATCCGTCCGTGGCGATGGCGCTGCCATAAAAGGCCGATGCCGCCGAGAGGCCGGTGCACCGGGCCGCCGCAAGCCAGGCCATCGATCCGCCATAGCAGAAGCCGGTGATGAAGACTGGCGGCTTGAGGGCGTCGACGCAGGCCTGGATATCGCCGACCGCATGGGCGAAGGACGCCTGGGCATAGCCGATCAGTTTCTGGAAGTCGGCCTCCGGGATCGCCACGTCGAGGCCCCGCTCGGAGCGGTCGAACATCGAGGGCGCGATCACCTCATAGCCGTCCTGGGCGAAGCTGTCGGCGATCTGCTTGATGCCGGCGGTGACCCCGAAGATCTCCTGCACCACGATCAGGCCGCCGCGGCGGGCGTCGCCGGGATCGGCGTGATAGGCGTCGAACTCGAACCCGTCCGACTGGCTCTTCAGCTTGATCATCTCGCCCATGGCGCGGTCCTTCATGTCGTTCGTCTGGCCCGCCCGGTCCTACACGACCGCCGGCGCCGCCGGAAAGCAGGGATTGGCCCGTGAGCCGGTGGATCGGGCGTCCAGGATGTGCTCTGCCGGCGAAACGGAAAGAGCCAGGAGATCAGGAACAGATGCAACGGCAGGAACTGGGTCGCTCGGGGCTCGAGGTCGCGCCCTGGGCGCTGGGCGGCAATGTGTTCGGATGGACGGCGGACGAGGCGACCAGTTTTCGGCTGCTCGACGCCTTCGTCGACCTCGGCTTCAACCTGATCGACACCGCCGACGTCTATTCCTTCTGGATCCCGGGCCACGTCGGAGGCGAGTCGGAAACCGTGATCGGGCGCTGGCTGGCCCAGGGCGGCGCCAAAGAACGCGCGTCACGCCGGGACAAGGTGGTGATCGCCACCAAGCTCGGCATGGAGATGCCCGGCGACGGCAAGGGCCTCTCCCGAGCCTATATGCAGGGCGCCGTCGAACGCTCGCTGAAGCGGCTGCGGACCGACCACATCGACCTCTACCAATCCCACCTCGACGACGGGTCGACTCCGCTCGAGGAGACCCTGTCGGCCTTCGGCGAGCTGATCGCCGCCGGCAAGGTGCGCGTCATCGGCGCCTCGAACTATTCAGCGCCCCGCCTGGCCGAGGCCCTGGAGCTGGCCCGGGACAAGGGCCTGCCGCGCTATGAGACCCTGCAGCCCTGGTACAATCTGCACGACCGCGACCAGTTCGAGGGCCCTCTGCAGGACCTCGCCCGCGCCGAAGGCCTGGGCGTCATCCCCTTCTACGGCCTCGCGGCCGGCTTCCTCACCGGCAAGTACCGCTCCAAGGCCGACGTGGAGGGCAGCCAGCGCGCCTATCGCGTGGCGGAGATGATCACCCCGCGCGGCATGCGGATCCTGGACGCGCTCGACGGCCTGGGCGCCAGCACCGGCGCCACCCCGGCCCAGCTCTCCCTGGCCTGGCTGCGCGCCAAGGGCTGCGTCCCGATCGCCAGCGCCACGAGCCTGGATCAACTGAAGGAACTCGCCGCCTCGACGGAGGTCCGGTTGGACGCCGGGGCCGTGGCCGCCCTGGACGACGCGAGTCGGACCGATCCCGGCGAGGCGCCCGAGCGCGGGAGAATGCCGGGGGCGGCCGCGTCGACCTAGGGGGCAGGATCTGAAGGCGGGCGTGGGGGCTGGACGTCAGCTTTCAGGCGGAGATCGAAGGGGAAGGATCGATCCCTAGCGGACCAGGGTCGGAGGTGGTCGGTCGATCTGGACGGAGCGCAGCACCCGCCGGAATGTGACGAGGTCGTCCTTCAGTTTCGCCGGCGTGGTCGTCAACTCGGCTTCGTAGTCGATAGCTGCGTCCCCCGGCTGGCTGTGGTCGGCGGCGTCTTCCACGTCAACCTGCGTGACGACCGTGATCAGTATGGTCCCTTCGGGTTCGGGTAGGTTCTCTCGGCAAGTGGCGCTGATGCGCCCGTCGAAGCTAAGGCCGAGCTTCGCCCCCGCGCTGACCTCCGGCTTTGCGCAGCCGGTGGCCTCCTCGGGCTTGGTGAGGAATGATCCATTGGCGACAACGATTATCGCCCTGTTCGTCCGTGGCTTCGAGCATGTTCCCGCCAACGACGCACCCCAGCCGTGGGCCTGATGCCACGATCCGTTGACACAGACGTCGAGGCTCTTCGGGAACGCCAAGGAGAAGCCCCATTCCCGACTGGTCCGCTGATGTCCGGCCGCAGACGCTGCCGAAGCGGCCGCCCAGACCACCATCGTGAGCAAGACAAGTCGGCCCATGGCGTGACGATGATTGGAACGCTCGCCTTCGTCAAAGGCGCGCTTTCGACCGTCCTCGGAACGTCTGCTTCAGGGGTCGTGTCGCAGAGCGCAACCGCAAACCGAAGGGCGGCCGGCGCGAGTTTCGATCCGCCTAGGTGTTGAACCGGAAGTGCATGACGTCGCCGTCCTTGACGACGTACTCCTTGCCTTCCAGCCGCATCTTGCCGGCGTCGCGGGCGCCGGCCTCGCCGTTCAGGCGGACGTAGTCGTCGTAGGCGATGGTCTCGGCGCGGATGAAGCCCTTCTCGAAGTCGGTGTGGATCACGCCCGCGGCCTGGGGCGCGGTGGCGCCGGCCTGGATGGTCCAGGCGCGGGATTCCTTGGGGCCGGCGGTGAAATAGGTCTGCAGGCCGAGCAGGGCATAGGCGTCGTGGATCAGCCGGTTGAGGCCCGGCTCCTCCAGCCCGATGGCCTCCAGGAACTCGGCGCGCTCACCTGATTGCAACAGGGCGATCTCGGACTCGATCTTGGCGGAGATCACCACGGCCTTGGCCCCGTCCTTGGCCGCGCGCTCGGCGACCTTGGCGGAAAGCTCGTTACCCTCGCCGGCCGCGCCTTCATCGACGTTGCAGACATAGAGCGCCGGCTTGGAGGTCAGCAGCTGCAGCATCCGCCAGGCCTTTTCGTCGTCCTTGGGGACCTCGGCCATGCGCGCCGAGCGGCCGGCGTTCAGCTGCTCCAGCGCCAGGTTCACCAGGGAAAGGGTCTTGGCCGACTCCTTGTCGCCGCCACGGGCGCGTTTCTCCAGGCTGTCCTTGCGCTTCTCCAGGCTCTCAAGGTCGGCCAGCATCAGCTCGGTCTCGATGATCTCGAGGTCGGCGAGCGGATCGACGCGGCCCTCCACGTGGGTGATGTCGGTGTCCACGAAGCAGCGGGAGACCATGGCGACGGCGTCGGTGTCGCGGATGGTGGCCAGGAACTGGTTGCCCAGGCCCTCGCCCTTGGAGGCGCCGCGCACCAGGCCCGCCACATCGACGAAATTGATCCGCGCCGGGATGATCTCCTTGGACTTGGCGATCTCGGCCAGGCGGTCGAGCCTCGGCTCGGGCACGGCGACGTCGCCGACGTTCGGCTCGATGGTGCAGAACGGATAGTTCGCCGCCTGGGCCTGGGCGGTCTGGGTCAGGGCGTTGAACAGGGTGGACTTGCCGACGTTGGGCAGGCCGACGATAGCGACTTTCAGGGCCACGAGGTCCTCGGGAGGGCGGGGGTGAGCGGGGTCGCGGAGGCTTATGGCGGACGCGCGCCGGATCGGCAAACCCGAGGCGCGGCGGGGCCGGGCCATGGTTGCCCCTCTTCCGCCCCGCTGTTAGGTCTGCCCCTGGTCCTGAAGTCCCCCGGAGCTATGCATTTGGTCTCGCAGCTGAACCGGATTGTCCTGGCCTTCCGGCGCGACGTGCGGGCGGCGGCGCTCGATCCAGATCATTACGCGCGGCGGTTCCTGCAGGATCGCGACGGGTTCTACGCGGACTTCCGCGCGGCCTGGGAGAGCGGATGGCCCGAGCCCTTCGTCAGCATGGCCGCGGCGCTCAAGGCCAATGAAGCCCTGGGGGTCAAGGCGGCCAGCCGGATGGTCCACCGGCTCAATGCGGCCGGCCGCTGGCAGGAGGCGGAGGAGACGCTGCGCGATCCCCGCTTCCGGCTGCTCGAAGGCGCCGAGGGGCGGCTGGAGCTGGCCCGGTGCGAGTTGGGGCGCGGCCGACTGGTGCAGGCGGCGGCGGCGGCTGCGGCGGTGCGCGAGGTGGACTCCAGGCTGGGCGATGGGGCGGCGCAGATCGAAGCCGCCGCGGCGCAGCTGCGCGGGGCTCAGCATGCCGCCCACAACACCGGCGCGTGGCCCGAGACCCGGGCCCTGATCGATCGCTGGGTCGATCTCGGCGCCTTTGAGCCCGCCTTCAAGGCGCTGATGGCCTTCTTGCTGGGCGAGGGGACGATCGAGGGCGAGCAGACCCACGAGTTCCACCTGGTGCTGGACACCCTGCTGTCGGTGGCCAAGCCGGAGTCCGGCTACAGCCTGTTTCACGCCATGCAGCGACTCAACCGCTCGAACAAGATGGGCCTCGACCTGCGCATCGCCGCCGATACCCTGGGTGCGATCCCTCCCGGCCGGCCGCCGCAGCTTCCGATGAGATGGCATGGGACCAATGCCCGGGTGCAGGGTTCAGCGGCCTTGGCCTGGGGCCGCGCCGGCCGGCTGGAGCCGGCGATCGATACCCTCGGCGCCCTGACCCTGCGCCAACCCAAGGCGGTCGATCTGAGGATGGCCCTGGCGCGCTTCGTCGGCCAGGACGTGCTGAAGCGGCATCCCCTGACCTTCGCGCCGAAGGGGCCGCGCAAGGTGTTCGACGTCTTCATCTTCAACAACGAATTCCGGCTTCTGAAGCTCAAGCTCCACGCCATGGCCGACTGGGTCGACCATTTCGTCCTGGTGGAGGCGCGGCAGACCTTCACCGGGGTCCGCAAGCCGCCATACTACAAGCGGCGGCAGGCCCTGTTCGAGGAGTTCGCCTCCAAGATCATCCACGTGGTGGTCGACGAGTTCCCGGCGCACGTGCGCCACCCGTGGTCGCGGGAGTTCTACCAGCGCGACATGGGCGTCCTGGGCCTGAACGGCTTCTGCGGCGAGGACGACCTGGTGATCATCTCCGACGCCGACGAGATCGTCTCGCGCGACGTGGTCCTGGGTTTCGAGGGCGAGTTCGCCGGGCTCCGCATGGAGCGCGCGCGCTATTTCCTCAACTACCGCCAAGTCCTGCCGGTGGAGGGCCAGAAGGAGGCTTCTTCGCTCTGGCGGGGGCGCTACCTGGGCCGTGTCGGCCTCAGCAATGCGCGCAACGTGCTTCGCTTCGACAAGAAATCGACCGTGCTGCTCCAGGCGGGGTGGCATTTCACCTCGGTGTCCGACGCCTCCGGCATCGCCGCCAAGATGAAGATCACCGCCCACCAGGAGCACGCCGGCGTCACCACCCAGGCGGTGGCCGAGATCCTGCAACGCCTGCGCGCCGGCCAGCTCGAGCCCGGCTGGGAGCGGTGCGAACTCGACGAACGCTTCCCCGCCTATCTGCGCGAGCATCCCGAGGAGTTCGCGGACGTGCTGCTGTAGAAAACCTGGGATTAGGCCGACCACCAACCCCGCTCATCCCGGCGAAGGCCGGGATCCAGGACAGGTTAGGGCCGATCCGTTCAGAATAGAGTGCGGCGTTGCGACCGCGAATCCTGGACAACATCGGTGTTACTTGTCCTGGTTCCCGGCCTTCGCCGGGATGAGCGGTGAAAAGGGCGGCGCCAATTCTCCGCCCAGTCTACCCCGCTTCACCCCCGGGCGATGGCGTCGGCGGCGAAGTCGCGCCAGACTCGGCCCTCTTTCTGGAAATGCGGATTGGCCCGGCCGAGGCGCCGGTCGATCTCCGCCAGGGTCTCGGCGGCCTCGGCCTTGCGGCCGGTGCGGGCGAGGAAGGCGGCCTGGCGGGCGACGCCTTCCAGGCCCGGCAGGCGCGGCGCCGCCCATTCATAGGCCCGCGCCGCCTCCTCGTCGCGGCCGAGGCCCTCGTAGGCGCGGGCGAAGGTGAGCAGCGCCTGGGGCGTCTCGCCTTCCTTGCCCTGGGCGCCCAGCCGCTGAAGCAACTCGAACGCCTCGGC
>Ga0207933_1002459_pt1 | contig 11982 bp, 13 predicted proteins | sample NGESurdeep092012_4_FD_184488 | JGI IMG/M metagenome (GOLD analysis project Ga0207933, IMG submission 184488) | Arctic peat soil microbial communities from Barrow, Alaska - NGEE Surface sample F53-3 deep-092012 (SPAdes) | ecosystem: Environmental > Terrestrial > Soil > Wetlands > Peat ... | reverse complement strand
AAAGGATTTTTTAGCGCCGAATTGTTCCGTGTAACGCGCTTCGACTCCGCCGCCGCTGATGCAAGTCTCCACGCAACCGCGCTGGCCGCAGTAGCAGAGCGGCCCGTCGGGATTGATGCTCATGTGTCCCCATTCGCCCGCGACAGCCTGCGGGCCGGTGATGACCTCGGCTTTGTGGACGATGCCGCCGCCGCAGCCCGTGCCCATGATGACGCCAAAAACGAGTTTCTTTCCGCGACCCGCGCCGTGCAACGCCTCGGCCATCGCAAAACAGTTTGCATCGTTCTGAATCTCGATTTTGCGCCCAAGCAGTTTTTCCAAGTCCGCCTTCACCGGCTGCCCGTTCATGCAGACCGTGTTGGAATTTTTCAACAGGCCGGAACGCGGCGAGACCGCGCCGGGCGTGCCGATGCCGAACGTGTGCGGCTGCTGTTTGATCTGCGCCGCAAGTTCAGCGTAAAGCCCCTTGATGCGGTTCAGGATGTGGGCGCAGCCATTTTCCTGCTGCGTCTCGATGCGTTTTCGGAAAAGTTCCTTCCCGTGCGCGTCCAGGACGATGCCTTCAATCTTCGTGCCACCGAGGTCCATGCCGATGCGAAACATTTTCAAATCTTCCGCGATGGCTGTGGATTTTTCAAGAGGCAACGGCGGCCAGACCCGCCTGACGCCATAATGCGCTTGCCGGTTTTATCAGTCTCTTTTAACGTCGGCGCATGAATTTTCCACCGTTCTGGGCCAAAGGAGAACGCAATGGGTTCATTTGCTGGCGCTGGTCGGAGCGCAGCCTTGACGAGGCCATGACGCTCGCCGTTCAAGCCGCGCAAAAACTCGCCGACCGTTTTGCGGCGGGCGATGTGCCGCCGAAACATGGCGGCTATTATCCGGATCGTCCGATGCGCGAACCGGTGTTGAGCGAAATCAAAAATGCCTCGGGCGGGCGCGCCGCCATTGTCACGCGCAATTCCTACGGCTGCCTCGTGCTGAACACCGCCCGCGTGATGTTCGTGGACGTGGATTTGCCGGAGCCGAAATCGCCGGGGCTGTTCAGCCGGCTTTTCGGAAAACCGGCTTCCGCGCCGGTCGTGACCGAAAGCAGCGCGATTGCGAAGGTGGAAAACTGGACGCGAAACAATCCCGGCTGGGGCTGGCGGATTTACCGCACGCGCGCCGGGCTGCGTTTGCTGGCCACGCACGACGTGTTCGATCCGGAAACCGCCGCGTCCGACGGCGTGTTTGACGCGCTGGGCGCCGATCCGCTTTACCGCCGACTTTGCAAAACGCAGAAAAGTTACCGCGCACGCCTGACGCCCAAGCCGTGGCGTTGCGGCCTGCGCCGCAAACCGGAACGCTGGCCGTGGCCGGATGCCCGCGCCGAAAAAAGCTTCCAGCGATGGGAAGCCCAATATCAATCCTGCTCATTCAACTGGGCGACGTGCGAACTGGTTCTGACAGTCGGAAACCGTGAAATCCACCCGGAAGTTCAATTCATCCTTGGCCTCCACGACCAGAAAACGCGGGCGGAATCGAAACTGGCGCTGGCGTGAGCCTTACACTGCGCCGCGACCGGTGCCGGCGTGAAACAGTGTCTGACGTGCGGGAAAAATCAGGTGGTAAATTTTCAAGCTTGATTTGGCCGATAATATCCGTAGATTTCGAATATGAATTTCAAAGCGGTCATTCATCCAGAACCCACCGGCGGTTTTTGGGGCGAAGTGCCCGCGCTGACCGGCTGTTATTCGCAGGCCGAGACGGTGGCGGAACTGATGGCCAACCTTCGCGAAGCCGCGCTCGGCTGCCTCGAAGTCTTGCGCGAGGAAGGCCGATCGTCTGATCCCGAAGTTGAAATCACCGAACTGGCGGTATGAAGCCGATCACCGGCAAGGAGCTTTGCCGCCGGTGATCGGCTTCATATTTTCGGCAAGACGGGCGAATGGAAAATCATCGCCGTTCCCGTTCACGGAAATCAGGACATCAAGCCCGGACTGGCGAGCCGGATTGCAAAGGACGCGGGAATTTTCCGGTGAAGAAATTTTTCTCGCGAAAGTGGCTGGCGGGAAATAGCGTCTGGCTTGTGAAAAAGGTCAGGGTGTCATTTTGAATGAAACTAAATTCAAACTCGGAACTCATTATGTATAAAGCAAACGCCGCCATTGCTGGTTTATTTGTGGCAACAGCCATTTTTTTGTCATCCGGCCAGATGTTTCTGGCTGTCGGGCAGAATGCCGCGCCCGCAGAACAGATCAAAGCCAAGTGGACCAAGGCGCTCACCGAAGCCGTCCAGGAATTTCAAAACAACAACGACCAGGAATCGGCGGACTTTGTGTCCGGCATTCTTGCCTCGCTTGACCGGCCGGGTGGAATGGCGCCCGGGGCGCTCGCCGCCAACGGCCAGCACATGAAGGACCGGGTGCGCCAGCTCGTCCGGCACGGCGCGCTGGAAAGCGCAGCCATCCTGAATTGGGAACAGTGGCGCGTTTTGAACGCGCCCGGCCCCGGGTTGAGCGGCCCCGCCAATCCCAACCACAAGATCGGCGGCACGCCCGGCTCCGGCGGTCTCGTGCTGTATTTGCCGTTTGACAAGCCCGATGACAACGGTGCGGTTCACGATGAGAGCGGCGCGGGCAACGACGGTCACGTCTTTGGAGCGCAATGGGTTTCCAATGGAAAATATGGGGGCGCGTATCAATTCCACATCACCAATCTCACCGACCGCATCGTCATTCCCAACAGCGACACGCTGAATTCCGATAACATCACCATTGCGGCGTGGATCAAGGCGGCGGACAGCGACGGGTTTTGGAATCGCATCGCGGACAAAGATTTTCGCAACGCCTACTGCCTCGACCTTGGCGGGGATTACAATGGCAAAGGGCCGCGTGGAAAACTTCAGTTTGAAACCAGCCAGGGCAGCATTGGTTCTGACCGTCCGTTGAATGATGACCAGTGGCATCACGTCGCGGCCTGTTTCGATGGCAACGCGGTGCATTGCTACATTGACGGGGTGGAAAAAGGTCATCCGGTAAAAAATGCCGGCCCGCTGAAAAAGAGCACTTGGGATTTGTGCATCGGCAACAGCGTGGTGGATTACGGCACCGGCGAATTTCTTGCGTATGACGGATTGATTGACGAAGTGCGGATTTATAATCGCGCCTTGTCGTCCGCGGAAATCAAGGCGCTTTTCAACGCGACCAGTGCGGACATCAACGTCGCCACACCACCTCCAGACAACAGCGCCAAACCCGACGCCGCCGAGCGGTTGAAGAAGGTCAAAGCGCTTTACGACCAAGGTCTCATCAACAAGGACGATTACGACAAGAAGGTGAAGGAGATCATGGACTCGTTATGACATCCATTCGTAATTCGTCAAATTCCCGCTTGCCATTCTCGGCATTTCCCGTATTTTCCATCCTGCCTGAACGCCGCGTGTGCGGATGTTCATTGAGGCTGAGAAAAAACGGTCAACTAACAACCTAACCCTTAACCTCCGTTGCCGGTCGCAGCGTCGGTAGTTAGGCAATGGAGTCTTCAAGTTCCAATTGGAACGAAAAGCCTCCCGCAGTTCAACACAGTAAAAGTATGCTCACAATGGAAGAAGCCATGAAGCAAAGCGCCACGCGTTTTGCACAGGGCGAAATCGTCAAAGGCAAAGTCATCGAAGTCCGCCCGAAGGAAATTTTGGTGGACATCGGCTACAAAAGCGAAGGCATCATCCCGCTCAATGAATTTCTGGAACCCGAAACCGTCCAGGTCGGCGGCGAGGTGGACGTGCTGATCGAGAAGCTCGAAAACAAGGAAGGCACGGTCGTCCTTTCGCACCAAAAGGCGGAGTTCAAAAAGAACTGGGACAACATCCTAGCGATCTGCAACGAGGGCGGCATCATCAAGGGCAAGGTCACATCCATCGTCAAGGGCGGGCTGGTCGTCAACGTGGGAGTCGAGGCGTTTTTGCCGGCGTCGCAGATTGACGTGACCACGCCGAAGAATCTCGCGGGCTTCGTCGGCAACACTTACGAGTTCAAGGTCGTCAAAATCAACCAGGAACGACAGAACATCGTTCTGTCGCGCCGCGAATTGATCGAGTCCGAGCGCAACGAGAAACGCGGCAAACTGCTCGCCGACATGACGCCAGGCGACATCCGCAAAGGCACTGTCAAGAACATCACGGATTTCGGCGCGTTCATTGACTTGAACGGCATTGACGGTTTGCTGCACATCACGGACATGAGCTGGGGCCGCATCGGCCATCCGTCGGAATTGTTGAAGGTCGGCCAGGAAATTGACGTGGTCGTGCTGGACGTGAACAAGGAAAAGGAACGCGTCAGCCTTGGCCTCAAGCAAAAGCTTGCCAATCCGTGGGACAGCATCGAAACGAAATTTCCCGTCGGCGCAAAGGTCAAGGGCAAGGTCGTCAGCCTCGTGCCTTACGGCGCGTTTGTGCAGCTCGAACCCGGCGTCGAAGGACTCATCCATGTCACGGAACTTTCCTGGACGAAACGCATCGCCAAACCGAGCGACGTGCTCAAGCAGGATCAGGAAGTCGAAGCCGTTGTTTTGGGGATTAACCGCGAGGAGCAGAAAATTTCCCTCGGCGTCCGCCAGTTGGAATCCAATCCGTGGGACGGCGCGGCGGCGAAATACACCGTCGGTTCGCGCGTCAAGGGCAAGGTTCGCAACCTTACCAGCTATGGCGCGTTTGTGGAATTGGAAGAAGGCATTGACGGCATGGTTCACGTTTCCGACATGTCCTGGACGCGCAAGATCAATCATCCGAGCGAAGTGATGAAGAAGGGCGACGAAATCGAGGCGACCGTGCTCGAAGTGGATCGTCCGAACCAGCGCATTGCGCTCGGCATGAAACAGCTCGGCACCGACCCGTGGTCGAACATCGAAACGCTCTACAAAGTGGGCGATCTCGTCACCGGCAAGGTCACCAAACTCGCGAGCTTCGGCGCGTTTGTCGGCCTGCAGCACGAGATTGACGGCCTCGTCCATATTTCGCAAATCAGCGAAGAGCGCGTGGAAAAAATCAAGAACGTGCTCAAGGTCGGACAGGACGTTTCCGCGCGCGTCGTGAAGATTGACAAGGGCGAACGCCGCATCGGCCTGTCCATCAAGGCCGCCAGCTACAGCGACGAACAATTGAAGGAAGAGCAGAAAATCCTCGACCAGCTCAAGCCCGGCGAAGATCTCGTGGCGTTGCAGCACGCCTTCGATGCCGCCGACGAAGCGGTCAGGTAGGAACCAACGTTCCGAACGAAATTAATTACACGAAAAGCGGACTGGCAACAGTCCGCTTTTTTATTTTGGTTTGAAATGGGAGGCAATGTTACTGGCGCTCGTGCGCGAAATTTTCCAGCAACTGGCAATCTGTGTTCCAGAACCACGCGCGAAACAACAGCACGTCGCCTTGTTGCCATGCGAGAATAGCCTGGTCGCTGGAAGCGTCGCTGATATCCAATGCCCGAAAAGAATCCGGGAACAGTTTTCGTGTCAATTTTGTAGTCTTCCCCGGATTTTCCTTGCGCAAGGAAATATACGGAGCGCTGAACGCCGAGTAAGCCAGGTAGTGATGTTCGGGAATCAGAAGAATGTCGGGACACTGTTCCGCCAGACGGCGCAATTGCCACACTTCGTCAGGCCGAAGAATCCCATCGTTTGAGTCCACATAGAAAATCGTGGCATCCCAGCGCGCCCGGGCATAGTCCATTTTCTCAAGCAGTATCCGCTTGGTGTCAAAAACCGGCGCTTGCCGGGGCTGTCCTTTGTCATCAAAAACCAATTGCTGCGGGCGCACCGTCAGCCCGACCCGCAGCCCGGCGCTGCGCAGCCGTTGGAAAAATTCATCCGCCACGGGCGCCATTTCGGGCGCCAGACGGCTTAACAAGCGAGGATCGCCGATGAACGAGGTCTTGTGAGGAAACTCTTCTCCCTCCAAATCCCAGACAATCACGCCCTGCGCTCCCGTCCGTTTCAGGATGGCGATGCTGCGGTCGGCGTAATCGAGCAGCGCCTTCCGAAAGTTTTCCACGCCATTCGTTCCGGTGAAATCCAAAGCCGGATCATTGAACCAGCCTCGCGGATTTGTCGGAGAGGAATGGAAATTCGACGCAAGAATCAAGACGCCGATTGGACGACGGTCCGGCCAGTGAATGATTTGCGGCGGAACAATCCACACCCTTGCCACGGCTGCGACGGCCGGCAGGATCAACGCGACCGCCATGAGCTTGCGCCTTGCGCTCCACCTGCGCGCGGGCTTTGCGCGGGCACCGGGGCTTCGCGCATCTGAAATCAAATGCTTGCAATGCGGACACCGGACTTTTTTGCCACGATGCCTTTCGTCGCACCGGAGCAACTGGCCGCAATGCGGACAGGTGATTTTGATTTTAGCCATGGGGATGCGTTTTGATCAACCGCCGGATCCGTCCGCAGCCGTCAGGCTGCGATGCCGGTAGTGCAGAATCTTGAACTCCGGCGTGTCTTTGATTTCCCCGGCCAGTTCAAACTTGTCCTCAAATGGCGGGAAAAAGGCGTCGCCATTTTCAATCTCGCGTTTGACGACAGTCAGATAAAGGTCGGAACACTGTGGCAGCAATTGCGCGTAAATATCCGCGCCACCACAAATAAAAACATCGGTGGAAAAACTTTCAGGGTCAAATTTTCCGATGGAATAACGCGCGAGCAAAATGTCTGTTTGTATGCCTTTGTCCGACTTCGTGAAATAGAATTCCGATTGGCGCAGTTTTTTTAAAAAACTGCCGACTCGTTGCCCTCCGCGCCATTCGTGGTATTGTCCAAAAATTTCAGGATGGCTTTTGATTAAACGCCGCGGATGTCGCGTGAGAATTATATTCTTACGATTCGGCAACGCCTTGCCCAGGCCCTCAAATGTCTTGCGCCCCATCAAAATGACTGTCCCAATGGTCTGTTGTTTGAACCACTTGAAATCCTCCGGCAGATGCCACGGGATTTTGTTCCCCGCGCCGATCACGCGGTTCAGCGACATCGCGGCGATGGCTTTGAAGTGTTTCATTTCTTTCGCAACACGACGAACAAATTATCCGCAAGATTCAAACTGCTTAAAACCTTTTCAGCGAAACGATAAACGATCTTCACCGGTTTCAAAATTGGATTTTGTTTGTAAGCCGTCGTGCGTTTGAGCAATGCGGCGCGTTGTTCGTCAGGAATAAAATCACCTTTGTTGCGAAAGTCCTGCCAGATGACAATTGGGTTAAGGTGCATCGAACCGCTCGCGACAATTTTGAAATCCTCCGTCAAGGCAAATTCCTTTAATGTTTTGGCGGTGAAATAATTCAAATGTTGCGAGAAAATATAGCGGTATTTTGCGCCGAGCAGCCGCACGGCGAGAGATTTCATGTTTGGAACCAGGATGAAACAATGACCGCCGGGTTTCAGAAGCATCGCCGCCTTTCTCAAAAATATTTTTGGCTCCAAAAGATGTTCGATGACAGCCCAAAATGTGATTGCGTCGAAGCGCATTTCGCCAAAGTTGTGGCCGGGAAATGAATGGCCAATGATTTCGAGGTCGCGACTGCGCGCATAATCTAGCGCCGGTTTTGAAATGTCCGTGCCGATGGCCCGATAATTTCCGCATGATTTTAACTGAAACAAGAATGCGCCGGTTGAGCAACCGACATCGAGAACCATTCCTTGCGAACAAAATGTTTGGAACAACCGCAACTCGCGTTCAAAGCGGACGCTGGCGTAATCGCTTTCGAGTTTTTCGGGTGAAAAGTAAAATGGCGTCTCCAAATTATTGTAAAACTCGCCGCCCATTTCAGACGGAACAGGATTGGCAAATATCATCCCGCAGTTTTTGCAGCGCACGAGCGCCAGTTCTTTTTTTTGCAAAAATGAAGAATCGTCGTCTTTTCTACAAAGCAGACATTCGCGGTGAATTTTTGTGTTCATTCAAACTGCAATCGGCGCCTTGATGCCCGGATGCGAGTCGTAATTCACCAGTTCAAAATCCTCGAACTTGAAGTCGCCGATGTTTTTCACCGCCGGATTCAATTTCATCTGCGGCAGCGGACGCGGCTCGCGCGAGAGTTGCAGCTTCGCCTGCTCGACGTGGTTCGCGTAAAGATGCAAATCGCCGAACGTGTGGACGAATTCGCCCGGCTTCAGTCCGCAGACCTGCGCGATCATCAGCGTGAGCAGCGCGTAGCTGGCGATGTTGAACGGCACGCCCAAAAAAATATCTGCACTACGCTGATACATCTGACAGCTTAATTCACCGTCGCTCACATAAAACTGGAACAGCGTGTGGCACGGCGGCAATGCCATCGTCCCCAGCTCGCCCGGATTCCACGCGCTGACGATGTGCCGCCGGCTGTCGGGATTTTTTTTGATCTGCGCGATCACGTCGTCAATCTGGTTGAGCGCGCGGCCGTCGGCGGTGCGCCAGTCCGTCCATTGCGCGCCATAAACGCGGCCCAGATTTCCGTCCGCGTCCGCCCATTCGTTCCAGATCGTCACGCCGTGATCGTTGAGCCATTTGACGTTCGTGTCGCCGCGCAAAAACCAGAGCATCTCGTAAATGACGGACTTGGTGTGGACCTTTTTCGTGGTGAGCAGCGGAAACGAGTCGCGCAACGGACAGCGGATTTGCGCGCCGAAAACGGAAAACGTGCCCGTGCCCGTGCGGTCGGCCTTGAACTTTCCGTGATCGCGGACGTGCCGGAGCAAATCGAGGTATTGAATCATCGCGGAAAAAATTTAACCGTGAATGCCGCGAAAAGAAATTATTTTCAAACGATCACGCGCACTTCGGAACGATCCAATTCCACGAGCGAATGTTTTTCAGCGCTTGTTCAATCAACGGCAGGTTGCGTGCGAACAAGTCTTTCAATTCCCGAATTCCAATGTTACCCGTGCGAACCAGCACGAGTTTGTAAGGCTCTTGCCGCAACAGATGCGAATAGTAAAAATCCGTGTCCTTGGAAACCACTACCAATTTTTCATTCGCCGACAAAGCGTTGATGACTTTGTCCGTCGTCAGATTTTTCGCGGGAAGCTGGCGCGTGTGGCGCGCGTCGTGACCGGCGGCTTGCAGCAAACCGCACAAGCCGGGCGGCAGATGCGCGTCCACCAGAAATTTCATGCCAGGACGAGATGCTGGCTTTTGACCTTGAGCGAGCGCGCCGCGAATTCCAGGCACGCCAGCAAATCCTCGCGTTCGAGGTCGGGAAATTCCGCCAGCACGTCCTCAAATGAATCGCCCGCCGCGAGATATTCCAGCACCGACTCCACCGGATAACGCAGGCCGCGGATGACCGGCTTGCCGTGGCAGACGCCCGGCTGGATGGTGATGCGCTCCAATAAAGAATTCATGTTGCAATTTCACGCCAGAACCACGGCAAAGTCAAGGGGCAACGACGATTTGCCGGGACGTGCCGGAGCAAATCGAGGTATTGAATCATCGCAGGAAAAATTTAACCACGAAACGCGCGCGAAAAAAAGAAATTTAGCCGAGGAAATCCGCCGCCGCCAATGCATGTCACCCACGCGCCAGTTTTCCGTTGCAACGATTCAACAATTCACGATTTGCGAACCGCGCTTTACGTTTCGCCGCAAATGGAGTATTCATTCCGCCATGCAAAATTATTTCGTTCCGATTATTGTGGAGCAGACCGGGCGCGGCGAGCGGAGCTGGGATATTTATTCGCGGCTGCTCGTTGACAGGATTATTTTTGTCGGCACGGCGGTGGACGACAACGTCGCGAACATCCTCATCGCGCAGCTTTTGTTCCTCCAGATGTCCGATCCGAAGAAGGACATCCATCTCTACATCAATTCGCCCGGCGGCAGCGTCACAGCGGGCCTGGCGATTTACGACACGATGCAATATCTCACCTGTGACGTGAACACCTACTGCGTCGGGCAGGCGGCGAGCATGGGCGCGGTGCTGCTCGCGGCAGGCACGAAGGGCAAGCGTTACGCGCTGCCGAACGCGAACATCATGATCCATCAGGTGCTCGGCGGCGCGGAAGGCCAGGCGAGCGATGTGGAAATCCGCGTGAAGTATATGCTGAAATTGAAACAGCGACTGAACGCGATTTTGTCAAAGCACACGGGCAAGCCGGTGGAGCAGGTGGAACGCGATTGCGACCGCGACAATTTCATGTCCGCCGACGAGGCGAAGGCTTACGGCATCGTGGATCACGTCGTGCAATCGCGGAAGGAAATTCCCGGTGGAATGGAAAAGGCGGCGGCGATTGCGTGAAATAAAATTTCTCCGCGTTCGAAAGTCTAACGCGCTTGACTTGTGCATACAGCGGCAATACAATTAAACAATGGATTTATTGGCGCACGTTGAAGGATTTGAGTGGGACGGCGGCAACAGCCACAAACCGCTCAAGCACAGCGTCACGGCGAAAGAAGCGGAAGAATCGTTTTTTGACTCGCGCGCCAGAATTCAGGATGACGCGCCACATTCGCAAACCGAATCGCGATGGTGGCTTTGGGGCAGGACGACGCATGGACGTTTTTTGAAAATCGCGTTTACTGTGCGCGGCAGAAAAGTTCGGGTGATTTCCGCGCGAACCATGAACAAAAAAGAAAGATTATTTTATGAATCGCAATGAAAGAACCGTTCGCAAAATGACGACGGCGGATGAATCCGGCAGCGACATCACGAAATCGCGCCCGGCAGTTTTCCCGCGGCTCAAGCCGACCCGCCGGTCCGTGACTGTGCGTGTGCCGACGATAGTTTTGGATAAAATCATGGCCGTGGCAAATCGGCGCGGTTCGCGTTACCAAAGCATGATTAATGAATGGCTCGCAGAACGCGCGGACAATGAATTTCATCGCGCGGCGTAAACTATTAGTTAATAAATTGATATTATGACTGAAATCGAAGCGCATGAATTTATTGAACGGTGGAACCGTAAAATATTTTCGTGGCGTGCAAAAAATGAAGTTGCCGCTGCTCTTCGCATACAGAAATTTGCGATGGGATGTGTGTTTGCGATGTTTCTCTGGATGTTCACGGCAATCCGCCAGATGCGTCATGCAGATTTTTATTTCGGGATTGCGCTTGGAATTCTTGCTTTCATGGCATTTTGCTTTTCTTTCTGGCTCGCTTCAAAGATCCACCAGGCTCGTCGCGTGTTCGGCTATTCCCAAATCATAAATCGTAAATCGTAAATCCAAAATGGCTCGCCCGACCAACATCACGATGTGCAGTTTCTGTGGCAAGTCGCACGCGGAAGTCCGCAAGCTCATTTCCGGGCCGGGCGTTTATATCTGCGACAACTGCATCATCCTTTGCAAAAACGTCCTCGACCGCGAGCTGCAGGTTCAAGCCGAGAAAAAGCAGCCGAAGTTCACCGTGCCCAAACCGGCGGAAATCAAACGCCAGCTTGACCTTTATTGCATCGGGCAGGAACCGGCGAAAAAAACTCTGGCCGTCGCCGTCCACAATCATTACAAGCGCATCCAGCCGGAAGCCGCACCGGAAAATGACGTGGCGAAATCCGCGCGCGTTGATCCGCACGCCGGAGTTGAGATCGAGAAGAGCAACATTTTGATGATCGGGCCGACGGGTTCGGGAAAAACTTTGCTCGCGCGCACGCTGGCGAAAATTCTCGACGTGCCATTTGCGATTGCCGACGCGACGACGTTGACCGAGGCCGGTTACGTCGGCGAGGACGTGGAGAATATCATTTTGCGCCTTCTGCAAAATTCCGATTACGACGTGAAGCGCGCGCAACGCGGCATCGTTTATATTGATGAGATTGACAAGATTGCGCGCCGCTCGGAAAGCGCGTCCATCACGCGCGACGTGAGCGGCGAAGGCGTGCAGCAGGCGTTGCTGAAAATCCTCGAAGGCACGGTTTGCAACGTCCCGCCGCAGGGCGGACGCAAACATCCGCAGCAGGAATATATCCGCGTGGACACGACGGACATTTTGTTCATCTGCGGCGGCGCGTTCACGAGTCTGGAAAAAATTGTTCAACGTCG
>Ga0207933_1002458_pt1 | contig 11984 bp, 14 predicted proteins | sample NGESurdeep092012_4_FD_184488 | JGI IMG/M metagenome (GOLD analysis project Ga0207933, IMG submission 184488) | Arctic peat soil microbial communities from Barrow, Alaska - NGEE Surface sample F53-3 deep-092012 (SPAdes) | ecosystem: Environmental > Terrestrial > Soil > Wetlands > Peat ... | reverse complement strand
CGACGTTCGTCAACGAGTTCAACCTACGTGCAACCGCAGCGGACGCAGCAACAACCTTTAGACAGCGTCCATCCAGCCATATAAAGCCACCTCTCGGAGTGAGTGAGGGGCGGCAGGTACGACGCCGCGCGCGGCGACAAGGTGCTTTATTCATGGGCAGCGTTCGCAGGGCGACACCCGGTCGCCGGGTGCGTCCGGCGAACAGATCCGTGCCAGCCGGGATGATCCACACAGCAAGACGTTCGTCCGACTCTTTAGGTCGAGTCCCTAACCACCGGTGGGCAGAACACTCGTTGCACGCCCGGCGCGGTGCTGCCGGTGCCCGCACGGTCGAGAAGCCGTCGGACACCGAGGGCTCCGAGGTCGTAGTGGGGTAGCGCGATGGTGGTCAATGCTGGGCGTAGGTGCGCAGCTATGACCTCTTGATCGTCGAATCCGACGACGGCCATGTCATCAGGAATCTTGATGCCAGCTTCCTTGAGTCGGTCGTAGAGACCCATTGCAACGCGGTCGTTGTAGCAGAAGACCGCGGTGCGGACGTCCTTAAGAGACAGGATGCGGCCGGCGGCCAGGTAGCCTCCCTCTTGCTCTGGAAACGACTTGAGCACGAGCTTGGGGTCGAAGCGGATGCCGCCCTTCTTCAGCGCCTCCTTGTATCCGTGAAGGCGTCCGGCTGTTGATGGTGCGCTCTCAGTTGAGTTGATGAACGCAATCCGACGGTGTCCCCGGGCTATTAGCCGTGTACCCGAACCGCTCCGCGGCCTGTGCCACAACGGAGTTCCTGACTATCGGTTCGTTCAGCAATGCATACCGTTTTCGATGAGCCAAGCTCACGGATGACTCGCCTATGACGGCTCCAGCGACCACCCCACGCGAGCCGAAGAACGACTTCACAGTCGCCGGCACGAGGCGGTCGGCCCTTGCGCCAACGAGGTAGACCTCGAATCCGTGAGTTTGGGTCTCCTCATACGCGGATTTTTGTGTTCTCACAGCCACCGGAAACTTGAGCGCCTCGGATACCAGGAACCCCTCCGCCTCAAGCGCGAGGGCGACGAACGACTCGAACGCCTCCATGAGACGAAGGGTAATGACTGCATTGGATGGTGCTCAAACGGAGCACGGTCACGGCACGGTCAGCGAAAGAAACCACCCACCGTCACCGCCAAGGTTGGGGTCGACCTCCCTGAGTCTGAGGTCGATTGGTCCCCAAGTGCTGCCGTCCGTCGCGTCGACGACGGTCACGATGGGCGGGCTGGGAACGGGGTCGAGCAAAATAGAGGCACTGATAGCGCAGTTGTGCTCCACGCCGACGCCGTTAGTAGACACGCCGATCACCGTTCCGGGGCTCTGGCCGTTCCCCGGCAACCTGAGTTCGAAGCGGTCGGCCGCGTGCACAGTTCCGGGCTCGTTCAAGCATCCGCCTGACCAACTGTTTGTCGCTTGGTCGAAGACGCCTCGATGTATTGAGATGCCCACAAGATTCCGGGTATTCGGTGCAGAAGGCGCTGGTGTCGACGCTGCCGCTGTCGACTCCGGTGAGACTGCTGCTGACTCCGGTGGGGTTGCTGCCGATGCTGCAGGGGCAACTGACGAAACGGCCGCGGGGACCTCGCTCGGCGGCGACGTTGCGGGGCTCGGCGACGCCGTGACGGTGACCGTCGACGCGGGCAACGGCGCCTGCGGCGTTGCCTTGGTGCTGCATCCTGCGACAAGAAGGAGCGCGATGACAGCGCCACCCAAGGGCGCTACTCGACCCTTGGCGAACATCATTTCCGGCCGGTCAACATGCAAGCATTGTGCATGACGGAGCGGTACGCAGACGGCGGCTTCGACGACATGATCTGGACCAGACGCGCCCGGATATGTTTGGGCGCACGACAATCCTGCTCACTTAGTCTTCCCAGCCGCGCGCCATGAGCGCGGCTTGGCGCCCCGCGCGCCGCCGACTGTGCGTCTCCACGTCGGGTTGCTGTCGGAGAATGTCGCCTACAAACACCCCGGAGACACCTTGGCCGACACGCAGGTTCGTGTCCGCCTCGCGACTGTGGAGTTCTTCAGGCCGCGGTCGTCGTCAGGCGCGGGTGCGGACGAACGACGACGCTTGGTGAGTCGGCCGGGCGTGGCTGTCCTCGGGGTGTGCCCAGCACGAAGAAGCCTGACTTCGACCTAAGTCCGAGGGCGGTTGGCTCCCCGTTAGGCTCCCCGGTCAACTAGCGAGACCTGGGTCGGCACGACCTGCACTGGCGTCATGCCCGTTGACCTGCAGTTATATATGTGGGCGTTGCAGGGCTTGAACCTGCGACCCCTTCCGTGTCAGGGAAGCGCTCCCCCGCTTCGCGACCAACCGACGAAGAAACAGCCCGGCCAGCCGACCTTTGCGTACGTGCAGAATGCGGGCGAACGCCCCGTTGCAGACCATCAGCCGGCGGACAGCCGAACACGAAACAACGGCGCTGACCTGGCAGAACGCCACGAACCGCCATCCGATAACACAGGTCATCACGAGCAAGATACTCCTCTTAATCCGCGGCTTCGCCTTCAACGCGCTCCCCGGCGCACACGCACCTAGCGGCGCCACCACCTGTACGGTCCGGTTGATACACACCGGCTTAGGTCACTTCCAAACTCGCCAACGTAGCCGAGTGGAGCCATTTGTTGATCTTCGATCAGTCCGCACTCAGTCCGCATCCCACCATTCATCGCCATCGACAACAGATGAATGTCAATGCCTAGATTCTTCAGCGGTACCAGGGGTCTCTCACCGCTTAAGCGCGGCTCGCCGGGGCCATCCGGCCAACGCCGTTCGCGCTCCGGAGGCGGGAGGCCCGTTCCTATGTCCTGACCGAGCACACCGGGAGGCCCGACCCCGCGACAAGGTGTTTTATTGATGGGCGGCGTTAGCTGAACGCTCGGATAGCTAGCCCCGGCGCAACCACCGTTCACGGACGCGCCGCGCCATCGCGGCATTCCGCGACTTCAACTCGGCGTCGCTAATCGGGACGAGCTCGTCGACCCAATCGGGGGGCATGCGGAACAACTCACAAATCAGACAGAACCATTCGACGCGATCGGCACCGCTCGACCACCGCACTTGATCTTCAGACGGGCCACCGCACGGGCACGCCGGGATGGTGCCGCCGTTGATCCAACGCACCGCGTTCGGCTCCGAATCCCGACCCGTGCCCACGGTGCCACGACGCGCAGGCGACACGCCAGGCCGTCACCGGCAAAGCATGCTCCGAGTGGGACGCCCCTGACTACGCTTGCGAACATGCCCACTAGTGGCACCGACCTTGCCGAAGCATGGGCAGCAGGTGCTGGCGCCCTCGGCACTGTCGGCGCATTTGTCGTTGGCGGCGTCCTGCTCATCCGACAAATCAGCCGAGATGACAGGACAGACGCCGCCGCGGTGGCTCGCGCACGTCGGCATCAGGCAGCGCAGGTCGCCGCATGGGCCGCCGACGTGGATAACCACGATCCGCGACTCAATGACGACCTCGCAACCTACAGAGGCCGCCCGCCCGGCAAGATGCGGGCAGCGATCGTCAGGAATGCAAGCACGCTTCCGGTGTACGACGGCACTCTGACTTTTGTGGACAACGCGACCGGCCTAGAACTCAAAACGGCAGGCTTCGAGGTGCTCGGGCCCGGCGATGAGTTGGCATTCTCAGCTCGTTCCGCGGTCGACCCAAAGGAACATCCAACGCTGGCCGCGGCAGTCCGGTTCCGCGACGCTGAGGGCATCAGGTGGGAACGCGATCACCGTGGCGTGTTGACGGAGTCGCCGTAGCTTGGACGCTTCATGCGCGCGGCGGTGCCGCCTCCCACCGGAATGAGGCATTGCGCGAACGAATCTCCCGAGAATCAGATGTAGACCCACTCCCGACTTGACCCTCGCGTACCGCCATTGAACAACGAGACCTACACGCGACTAGCGCTTCCTCTTCTTTGACTTCTTCTTGCCGGATCGGCGTTCCGACCCTCTCGTCGCCTTCGCGGTCGCGTTGGTCGCCAGACGTTGTGCAATCGCCTCGTTGCACATTTCTACGTCTCTCATGCTGATACGGATCTGGTAGTGACCTTCCTCGAGGACCTCTCGCCGTCGATCCAGGACGCTTTGAAAGATCGCGAGCGCCTTCTTGAGTTCACCTTTTTCCCGATAGATGCGCCCGATGTTTCTCTCCGTGATGAGTCGATCGGGATGGGTTACACGGAGCTTCTGCCGAACCTTAAAGACCTCCTGCTGAAGTTTCATGGCCTGCGGGTACAGGTGAAGATCTGCAAGCGTGTCGGCCAGGTTGTTCTTGAGTACCGGCAGTTGGCGTTCGGAGTCGGGCGTGACGGGAAGTGTCTCCAGGACCGCCAATGCCTCCGTGTAGAGATCTACCGCGGCTGGAAGATCGCCTTTTCGTTTGAGGTGGCCAGCTATCGCCATCTGGGACCAGACGGTGTCATCGTTCCGGGGTCCGAGAACGCGCATCCTCGCCTCGAGAGTCTCGCGATCAATCTGCTCAGCGAGATCTGCATCACCTATGTGCTCCGTCGCGAAAGCGAAGTTGTGCTGTCCCTTAAGGGTCACCGGGTGGTCAGGTCCCAGACGGGACTTACGGCCCTCGAACGCGTCTCGCCACATCTGGTAGCACTGCCCATACGCCCCACGCTGAAAGTCGATCCTGCCAACGGATTCAGATAGCGACCGCTCTCCAATAACGTCCGACTCAGGATGCCCGACGGCCAGAGCGCGCGCGTGTGCTTGCAGAATCGACGTTTCAGCTGGATTCCGGTACGGGTCCAAGGAAACCTCGTCAAGCGGCATCGTTAAGGATCGGTAGATGCACTGGGCCACCAGATCTTGTCGGGGCCTATCCGTATCGATGTACTTCGCGACCTGGCGAACGACACCGTGAACAACTAAGCCATCGGACCCATAGGACCAAAGGCCGTCGCGGTTCGCGGCGCCGATCGCCGCGGCCACGGTGCTGGTCGACACGGGCCTCCCGGCTAGATTGGCGAAGACTTTCCCGATCAGCCATCGCGGAATGGGCGGCTCCGCTAGCGGCATCGCCACTCTCAGCAGGTCCCAGCATCTTGCGCTGAGACCGCGAAGGCTGACGGCAAGCGTGGCTACGACCCGGCTGGAATGGTCACCCGGAAGCGGCAAGCGTTCCCTGAACACTGCGGCGACCACGGCGTCGAGACCGGCGACCTCTCTACGGGCTACTACCAGAAACTCGTCGCCGCTGAGGTGGGTACGCCGCAGATACGCTCCGACGACCGCCAGTGCTAATGGATAACCGCCGAGCCAGTCATTCACGCCGGCTAGCGAACGTTTCTGGTCCTCGCTCGCCGAGTTGTCGTCAACCAGAATCTGGAGCGACTCCTCCGCGGACACAGCGCCCAGCATCACCGTCGGAAGGGACATCTCTACGTCATCGCGAGTTGTTATCAGCGTGCGGACCGATGCAGCCGGGCATCGCCACTCATCAATCTCCAATTGCGTCGACCCCGAAGGGAGATCGTCGATGACCCACAAGACCGGCTTGCCCTTCTCATCGAGATGAGACGCGATCGCGTGTCGGACGGCGGCGGCGTGGGTCCACGACTCATCACCGTCAGCGGGCACCGCTCGGCCGCCCAACTCAGGATCGTCCAATCTGATGCCAAGACTCAGCGCAATGCCAGCCAGCGCCGACGCCGAAGACGGACCACGCCCTACGGGCGTGCCCTCCTCAATATCGTTGCCAAGCGCGGAGATCCAATAGACCCCGCCGGAATACGCCGAACTGAAGAGATGCGCATACTCAGCCGCGAGCAACGACTTGCCTATCCCGCCCATGCCGGAGACAACAACAACGCCACGGCCAGGCTCTCCGTCGCCCCCTATCGCGCTAGTCCGCGACAGGAAGTCGTGGACCTTCCATAACTCCGCCAGTCGCCCAACCATCCGCCCCGTTCGACCTTGCCACCCTCGGCCTCCGACCCATGGCACTGCGGCGGGTGCCGGTATCTCTCCGAAAACTCCGTCGATCTGGCCGACGCGGCGCGCGATAGCGGCGGCGAGCGCGTCGATGTCACTAGCGAGATCCCGCATCGCGAATCGGTGATCAAGAAGGCGCGCCTCCGCGACGTGCTTCAGGTCCTCCTCCGGGTTGACGGCCAGAACCCTCATCGGTTCACCGCCAGCGTTCTCAGCCGCGAGTAGCGCGAGCGTCATTTCCTCACGGCAAGCCGGACGAGTGGGATAGCTCCTTGAGTACCAGGCGACTAGCGCCTTAGACGACGAGAGCCCTTCTAGGGCGGTTGCGGAGATTGCATCGAATGCCTCGATGTCGTCGCGGTCGAACCACGCGTCAATGCCCCGCGTGCGAAGCGCATCCGCCAGACGCCCACACGGCTCGTTGTCAGTCCAAGAATGTGAGATGAACACCCGATCCACTGCGGACCCCCCACCCCAGGCTCAAGCCTGCGCGCCTACTCGCTGGCGCCCACGGTACTGCTGTGGATGGCGAACCTGATGTCCCACTCAGCAACCAGCAATTCGACCAAGGACTAGCCAGGACTCTTTGAACCTGACAGACGTCTCGGCCACTTCCCCCGCGGTCCCGTCGGCTGTGTCAAGCAGGGGCCTACCCCTGGATCGATCAAGGCGTCTGGAGCGAAGCAGTCGCCACATCATTGGTCGACTGCTCCCAGGACAAGCGCTACACCCAACAAACGCGTCACAGGGCATCGCATTACATCAAGTCCCACCAGCAGCACCCGCATGCGCGTCACCGCGGTAGATGCGGGCATTCGGCAACGGGCGCGGGACCACCGGTTCTGGGGGACCGATCTCGCACGGGACTTCTGGGATGATCGACGCATGTCGAACCCAGAAGGTCGGGTGGGAGCCCGATGACGGCACCGGCCTTCGAAGGATCGGGGGACAAGTGAACCGAAGGATCAGACTTGGCATACTCGCCGGCGTAGTCGCTGTCGTTTGCGGCGCGCTGACCGAAGTTGTCTATAGCAACTCACAGCACGCGGGATTGCAGAAACTCGAAGCGTCGGGCATCTGGGTTCTGGGGCTCGCGCTGGCATTCGCAGTTGACAGGGCAACTCGACCTAAGCCGTGAAGAAGCCCTCGTCACTCGGCACGCGTGCGGAAACCGACTGGGTTATGTAGAACTCAATCTCTGAACCAAGGCCGACCGCGCGCGTCATCGCGGCAGAAGCAACGTAACGCGAAGAAGTCAAGTGTTGGGCGGGTGCTCCGTCCGTCCCTCGTGCTCTACCTAGCTGATAACCGGGTTCTTCCCGACAGCGTTCAATCGAGCTTTGTTGAGGTGACGGCCGGGGCTGCCCATGCTTCTGCGCGAGGTGTGATCCTCTAGGGACGTTCGGGCTCGCCCCGCCCGGTCTTGTTCGCCGCGTGTGCCGATTTATGCGGCGACGGTCATCGGTTTGCCGGCGGCAATCGAAGAGTCCCAGGCGACGCGTTGGGTGACCACGACGTGTAGCCAGCGCAGCAGCGCGGCGGCGCATGCGGTGCGTGCTTGTTGTTTGGCTAGTCGGTTGTGTTGGCGGGTGGTGAGGTAACCGAACCGGGCCGCCAGTACTGGGTTGTTGGTGGCCGCTGGCCATACCGCGCGCCACGCCGCGAGGCGCAGCGCTGGCCTGCCACGGCCAGAGATCGGCGTTTTCCCTTGCTGGGTTCCGCTGCTGTTCTCGCGTGGGCATAGGCCGGCGTGTTTGACAACCGAGCGTGGGCTACGGAACCGGTTCAGGTCACCGGTCTCGGCCAAGATTGCCGCCGCGCCGACCGCGGTCAGCCCATCGATCGAGGTCACCAGGTCCGTCAACCGCAACTCGTCGAGCACAGCAACCATCCGGGCTTCGATGTCGTCGAGTTCGTGGTGCAGCTGCTGCCAGCGCCGAAGGACCAGCCCGGCCCGCTCCAGCGCGCCGGCACGGTAAGTCGCCACCCCGCGAACATCGGTCAACGCGGCGAACACCGCGCGCACAATCCGTAAGCTTGGCCGGATCCCCTGCCAGGCAGGTAATTCGCGGCGCACCGCAGCGGTGAACCTGTCTACTCCTAGCCGGCGAAGCTTGCTCGGGTCACCGGCGCACCGATCAAGGACCACCGCCAGCGACGCGCACCATGTGGTGGACCGAAACGGGCTGGCGGCCGCGTCGATCACCGCGGGCCACACGCATTCCAACAGGTCACGCACCTGCACGACCGCTGTCGTCGAAGCGGTGATCAGCTCACAGCGGCGCGCCCCCAGATGACGCAACCGGGCCCACGTCGCATCGGTTCGTTCTGGCACATAGCAACGCCGTTCGGCGGTCAGCCGCGCGATCAACATGGCGTCTTTGGGATCGGACTTGTCCCACGTCAAATCCTCGCCTTCACGTGAGCGCCAGACCAGTAACGGCTGCACGCACACCAACGACAGACCGCGCTGCGCAGCGAGCTGATCCAGCACCTGCGTGTGATCACCTGATCTGGCCCGTGCGACACGAGGTCGCTTATTGCAAGTGGTTGCGTCTGGAGGGTCGACGATGTCGATGACGTAGCTCAGGTCCGTGCTCGTTGACCTGTTCCCGCTCTGGCGTGCGTCGTGGGTAACCGCGGGGTTCGAAGCCCAGGGAAGAAGCCCAACGGGTTCCCGTGCCATCCGGGGACCACAGGCGAGGGAAAGGCCGGGCGGGTGAACGTGAGTGAACCCCCATGTGATGCCCCGTTATCAAGGAGCCCCGCGAGATGGTCGTTTCAGCGGGGTGCAGGACTGGCCGCTGCGAAGCGGTAGGCGCCGACCGGAGAGGGCCATCCGGCCGGGTGAGCACCGCCGTCCCGGGGTCGAGGGGGCACCCAATCCGGTCGTGTCTTGTGTATGCGGAACGTGGCAATCCCGGTGGGGTCCCGGCAGGTTCCATGCCGGGTGAGTCGACCGCGAGGAAGGCTGAAATCCCCAACGGGTAAGGGATGACCCGAGAAGCGAATGCCGGTGGCCGAAAGGCAACGGGAACCCGGTCCAACAGTTCCCAGCGTCCCTCGCTGGGCGGACCGAACAACCGGCCGGATAGGGCCTGATGGCCTGGCCTGAAAGGGCGCTGACGCGGGTCAGGTGAGCCTGTGGAGAGATGATGACGGCGACGCGCGAATCGCGGGGCATGTTGGACGCGACTGCTTCGGCGGTCGTGAACGGACCCGAGGACGTGGTCTTGGATTGGCTGTCGATTGATTGGCGGCGGGTCGAGGCGAACGTAACGCGGCTGCGGCAGCGGATCTTCACGGCGTCGCGGGACGGGGATCTGAATAAGGTCCGCGACTTGCAGAAGCTGATGCTTCGCTCTCGGTCGAACGCTTTGGTGAGCGTGCGGCGGGTAGCGGAGATCAATGCAGGGCGTCTGACGGCCGGCATCGATGGCGCGACAGCGCTGCTGCCATCACAGAAGGCCGAGTTGGCCAACTGGGTGCAGCGGCTGTCCGCGTCGTGGACGCCGCAGCCGGTCAGGCGGGTATTCATCCCCAAGGGCAACGGAAAACAGCGCCCGCTCGGGATTCCAGTGATCGCGGACAGAGCGTTGCAGGCTGCCGTGCTCAATGCGCTGGAACCAGAGTGGGAGGCACGGTTCGAGCCGCGATCCTATGGATTTCGGCCGGGCCGCAGCTGCCACGATGCGATCGCAGCGATCTTCTCCACCTGCAAGGGTCCACGGCCCACGCGGGTGTGGGTGCTGGACGCGGACCTGGCGGCGGCGTTCGACCGCATCGACCATCACCACCTGCTCAGCCAGCTCGGGACATTCCCCGCAAGGGGAAGGATCGCGGGCTGGCTTCGAGCAGGCGTGGTCGACCGCGGGCGGTTCGCCCCCACGGAGGAAGGCACCCCGCAGGGTGGGGTGATCAGTCCGCTGCTGTTGAACGTCGCACTGCACGGGATGGAGCACGCTGCCGGTGTCCGCTTCCAGTCCGGCTCTCGAGCAGGACTGGTCAGGGAACAATCTCCGGTGCTGATCAGGTATGCCGATGATTTCGTCGTACTGGCGCGAACCCGCGACGAGATCGAACAGATCAAGGCACAGCTCGCCGAGTGGCTCGCGCCGAGAGGGCTGGCGTTCAACGAGGACAAGACCCGCGTGGTCCATCTCGATGACGGCTTCGACTTCCTCGGGTTCCACGTGCGCCGCTACCCAAACGGCAAGCTGCTGATCAAACCGAGTCCGGCGGCGGTGATGCGGTTCCGGAAACGGCTGCGCACCGAGATGCGTGCAGTGCGCGGCGGCAACGCCGCCACGGTCATCGCACGCCTCAACCCGATTCTTCGGGGGTGGGCCGCCTACTACCGGATCGGGGTCGCCAAGGACGTGTTCGCCTCGATCGATCACTACGTGTGGTGGTTGACGTTCAAGTGGGCCGTTCATGGACATCGGAACAAGCCACGGAAATGGGTCAAGGCCCGCTACTACGGCATGTTCCACCCGACCAGACGAGACCGATGGGTATTCGGCGACCGGGCCACCGGCGCCTACCTCATCAAGATCGTCTGGACACCGATCGTTCGCCACTACATGGTCGCCAGCACCGCGTCTCCGGACGATCCGGAACTGGTCGACTATTGGGCCGCCCGACGGCGGCTCCGGAAACCGCCGCTCAATCGGCAAGGCATGATCCAGCTGCAACAACAACACGGATCCTGCCCTGTCTGCGGAGGCCTACTGCTCCACGCCGACACCGAACCGCAGACCTCAGGCGAGTGGGAACTGTGGCTCAAGACGGTGCGCCACGCGGTCCGCCGCAAGGCCATCACGGAACAGACCGGAACAGGCGATCGGTCCAACGCATCAGCACTCGTCCACACCCACTGCGCCCGGCAATACCAATCACTCCTGCAAACCCCGCGACCCTTCGGGCTTGCTTGAGCCGGATGCCGGGAAACTGGCACGTCCGGTTCTTAGGGGGCTCCGGCACGGCAACGTGCCGGAGCTACCCGACCACTTTGGTTCGTTCTGCCAGCACAAAACCCGGTGCGGTTCACCTCCGACGGCTCGCTGTCGGACGAAGCCGCGAACGCACTTGCCATCAAAGGCCAGGACACGACCGTCGAGCACCGCGCGGGTACGTACTACCTCAGCGTGAACTCGGAGTGCTCCTGGCACATCGTGATAACCGGCTGAGCCAGAACCCCGGACTCGTACACATTGCGAGTTGCGAGCCAGGGTCAGGCTGAGCCGACGGGCTTCTACTTATAGACGCCCGGCGCCCACAGCCGGGCGGCACCGCTTCGCCACAAAGGCCTACGCGAGCAACCGGGACATCTTCGCCGTCCAGCAGATGCTCGGCCCATTCCAAGCCAGAGACGACGATGCGCTATGTCCAACTGCCCGACGACGCGCTGCGTGACGCGGTGTTCGTCACGCGGGGTTCTCCTTGGGCTAGCGGTCGAGGGTGTTGAGGCGGTCCAGCAACTCATCGATGCGTCCATCGAGGGAGGTGCGGCGCTTGAAGTCGTCCGGCGGGCAGTCCAACCGCAGCTTCCGCAGTTCGGCCAGCAGCGTGAGTACGCCGGTACGGACCCGATCTGAGCGGTGGTTCGGCAGCCGACTCACGGCGCTCCTAGCCGATCAGCTATTGGCGTGGAAAACAGGCCGGCGCACCCCGCTCGCCCGAGTACGCGAAGCCATCCATCGGCCGCGGGTCAACGCCGATGATGGCCGCGAACCGGCCCGCGACGCAGACGAGCATCTCGGGTGAGATATCGCGCGGCGGGACCAGGAACTCCACGCCGACGGGTTGGCCGACCTCGTCCAAGTCCACCATCACAAGATCGCTGATCTCGACGGTCACGGCAACCGTGGCGTCTGCGACCCGAACGCAAGTGGCGGCAGCGTCGGTGTCATAGCTCACGAGCATGATTCGAGGCTACCTCTGCGCGACTGATACGGCGTCGCTCCATCCGCTGAACCGCGTGCAGCGACAAGAAGACCCGACCAGA
>Ga0207933_1002457_pt1 | contig 11991 bp, 11 predicted proteins | sample NGESurdeep092012_4_FD_184488 | JGI IMG/M metagenome (GOLD analysis project Ga0207933, IMG submission 184488) | Arctic peat soil microbial communities from Barrow, Alaska - NGEE Surface sample F53-3 deep-092012 (SPAdes) | ecosystem: Environmental > Terrestrial > Soil > Wetlands > Peat ... | reverse complement strand
GAACTCGGACACGGTAGTGACTTCCGACTAGTGTTGCCCCTCACCTAGAAACCTCGGCGTGCTTGAAAATACCGAAAAGTTTGATGGGTAACGCTGCGTCGGAATCCTTTCGTGTGAATTCGAATACTGGAGTGAGGCATGTCTGGCATTATGCAATCATCGTCCAGAGTACTGATCCTGTCCAACGGTGCTGCGCCGTTTGGTGACGGTGATCCGCTTCCGAGCGGTGATTTGACGTCACTCGACCGATTAGTCTGACTCGAATCATGGATGGTATCTATCAGTCGCTAACTTGGTGGATGTACTAACTGGTTACCTTTGTACGGGTCCGCATCCGCTTGTCAGTCACGTGCGGCACGCGGATCCTACGTTGGCGGACTGCGCTCGAAGTCGCTGAAGAGAGTGGTCGAGTGAACACGAGGTGGTAGTGCGAGTGAAGGAGCATCATGACAGTGAGCGGAACTAAGCAGTCGAGAAGTGGACCACGTATGCGGGATCCGGAGCGAACCAAGAAGGAGATCCTGGAGGTAGCTACCGAGGAGTTCGCCAATCGAGGATTCGCGGGCGCTCGAGTCGACGAGATTGCCGCGCGTACTCGCACCACCAAGCGAATGATCTACTACTACTTCGGCTCGAAGGAGCGTCTGTACATCGCGGTGCTGGAGAAGGCCTACGAGGACATTCGTGTCACTGAGCAAAACGTCGATGTTGAGAAGCTCGACCCCGTGACCGCAATCCGACAGTTGGCCGAGTTCACGTTTGATCGTCACGAGGCCAATCCCACGTTCAGCCGTTTGATTAGTTACGAGAACATACATGAAGCACAATTCGTTACCGCGGCGGCAGGCTTCCCCGGTCTCGACCGGCCAATCTTGAAGATGCTGAAGCAATCACTCGAGCGTGGTCGCGCGGAAGGCGTCTTCAAGAGAAACATCGACGCACCGGACTTGCACATGCTGATTAGCTCGTTTTGCTTCTTTCGCATCAACAATCGTTACACTTTCGCGGCGAACTTCGGGCGTGATCTCGTTGAGAAGAAACGACGCCAGATCTATCGCAAGAGGATCGGCGACGTCGTCATTGAGTACTTGACGAGTTCTGATACATAGGGATCAGCTATCGAGTTGCTCCTGAAGCTGTCCGAGGATCCTGTAGCAGTCCAGAACCGACTCGATGGAGGAGTTCGGCTGACGGCCTTCGCTAATGGCGCCAACGAATTCACGGTCCTGCAGTTCAATTCCGTCCATCGACACCGCGACTTGGGTGACGTCGACCACGACGTCTCGACCGGTGAAGAGGTCGTCGTAGCGCGCGATGTACGTCCCATTGTCACAGATGTAGCGAAAGAAGGTCCCCAGTGGTCCATCATTGTTGAAACTCAGGGCCAGTGTGCAGAGTTTTCCTGACTCGCTCTTCATTTGGATCGACATATCCATGGGAATCTTCAACTCGCGATGCGGTGGTCCGGCCATGACGTGGGCGCTAACGATCCGTTCACCTGATTGATACGCGAAGAGGTCGATCGTGTGCGCGGCGTGATGCCACAGTAGGTTGTCGACCCAACTGCGAGCTTGACCCAGTGCGTTGATGTTGCTCCGTCGAAAGAAGAAGGTCTGAACATCCATATGTTCGATGGAGAGTTCGCCAGCGACGATGCGCTGGTGCAACCATTGGTGCGACGGATTGAAGCGTCGGGTATGTCCGACCATGCAGCAGAGTCTGGTTGCGCGGGCCACTTCGGCCACCGCCGCGGCGTCACGCCAACTGTCGGCGAGGGGGATCTCCACCTGCACGTGCTTTCCGGCGCGTAGGGCGGCGATGGACTGCGCGGCGTGCATCTGTGTCGGCGTGCACAGGATCACCGCGTCGACGTCTGACATGAGCAGCACGTCATCGAGGTCGGTGGTGGCGAGCGCTGCACCATACTTGTTTGCGACCTCACGGGCTTGTTCAATGGTGCGACTGGCGATGGCCGCGATCTCGACGCCATCAATGCGCGAGAGGGCATCTAGATGCTTGATGCCAAAGGCGCCGGCGCCAGCGAGGGCAATTCGCATGTGAATGTCCCTTCCTTCTATGACGTGGGTCGAAGTACTAGATGTCCGACGGCCGTATTGGATGCGGGGACGTGGTAGTGACGGTGCAATTCTTCGACGGAGTCACCGAGCGCACCACGCATGATGAGCCACATCACCATCTCGATGCCCTCGGACCCCGACTCGCGCAAGTATTCGAGGTGCGTGATCGCGCGAATGGCGTCGACATCTTCGCTCATGTTATCGAGAAATCGGGAATCGAATTCCTGGTTGATGAGTCCCGCTCGGGCCCCTTGGAGTTGGTGGCTCATGCCGCCCGTTCCCCACACTTGCACCCCGAGGTCCTGATCGAAGGCCTCCACCGCGCGCCGTATTGCCCGACCGAGTTTGAAGCAGCGCTCTCCGGTCGGTGGGGGATATTGCACGACGTTGACCGCCAGTGGGATGACCTTGGCGGGCCAGGCATCCGGCGACCCATAGACCATCGACAGTGGAACGGTCAGCCCGTGATCGACGTCCATCTTGTTCACGATCGTCATGTCGAACTCGTCGAGGATGAGACTCTGCGCCAAGTGGCAGGCCAGTTCCGGGGCCCCTACTACCGGCGGTACTGGTCGTGGCCCCCATCCCTCGTCCGCAATGGGGAAGTCATCGGCGCACCCGATGGCGAACGTCGGGATCATCTCGAGTGAAAATGCCGAGGCGTGGTCGTTATAGACCAGAATGATGACGTCGGGGTTCTCCTCAGCGATCCAGTTCTTGGTCCACTCGTAGCCAGAAAACACCGGTGCCCAGTACTCCGTATTCTGTTGTCCGTGGTCCCAGGCGACACCCATTGCGGGGACGTGGCTGGTGGTCAGGCCTGCGGTGATTCGTGCCATGCTCAGCGTCCCTCCCTAATCGAGCGCACACCCTGGGGAGATCGTCCGCCGGCGAGCATCATCTGGGCGTACTCCTCCACACTCATACCCGTCATCGACGCCGCCGCTGTTTGGAAGCTCACCCCATCACTGGAGAAAATCTTCGCGAGGAAGTACACGTTGCCGCCCTGGGCGATCATCGCGTTGTAGTCGCGCTCAAGGACCGCTTGCTTCTGACCCGGGGTCATCGGCCACTGGTCGAGGTAGGCCTTCTCGTTAGCCTTGAAGCGCTCACGATTGCGGGGATCCTTCAGGCTCATGCAGAACTGGTTGAGGTGGAAGCCCTCGTGGGACCGTTCGGCCGTAAAGACCGTGGTGCCCGGGATGTCGTCGAACTCCGAATTGTCTACCATCTGTCTCCCTCCCAGTAAAGCCGCGTTGGATTATCGACGAGCAGTCGTCGTTGTAGGTCCGGCGTCGTCGCGATTCGAGGAATGTAGTCGACCAGCGTACCGTCGTCGGGCATGTGATCCTTCAAGTTGGGGTGGGGCCAGTCGGTGCCCCAGAGCACACGATCGGGGAACTCCTCGACCACGCGACGCGCGAAGGGAACGACGTCGTTGTAGGCGGGTGGGCCCGATAGCGAGAGCCGTTCGGGGCAGGTGACCTTGACCCAGAAGTTATCGTGCTCGCGCACGAGACGCGTGAAGAGCTCGAACTCGTCCCCGTCGACCGGTTGGGTGACGTCGGGTCGACCCATGTGGTCGACGACGACGATGGTTTGCAGCGAGGTGAAGAAGTCCCATCGACGAGCCAGATCGGAAGCTTCGAAGTAGATGACGATGTGCCAACCCAGAGGTGAGATCTTCTCGACGATCCGGTGGTAGTACTCGTCGGGCTGGGGGTCGACGAGACGCGGGACGTAGTTGAACCTGACGCCACGCACGCCAGCATCGTGCAGTTCACGCAGTTGCGCTTCGGAGACGTCGGGTCGGACCGTCGCCACTCCTCGGGCTCGGCCCTTCGAGGATCGAAGCGCGTCGACCATGGCCGAGTTGTCCGCTCCATGACAGGTCGCCTGGACGATCACGTTCCTCGACACGCCGAGGTGGTCGCGCAGTTTGAAGAGCTGATCTTTTCCCGCGTCGCAGGGTGTGTACTTTCGTTCCGGGGCGAAGGGAAACTCGTTGCCCGGTCCGAAGACGTGGCAGTGCGCGTCCACCGCACCGGCGGGAAGGACGAACGTCGGTCGCGACGGATTGGGGTGAAAATGGAGCCAGTCAGTGTCTGCGGTGAAGGTTGACGTCGTCATCGGCCCTGACCCGCCAGTATCCGCTCTAGGCGGGGATACACCCGACGGGCGTTGCCCGAATAGACCATGTCGCGCTCAGGCGCAGTGAGGTCGCCCGCGTCGACGTAGCGCTTGGTGTCGTCGAAGTAGTGGCCGGTTTCGGGGTCGATGCCCCGAACGGCTCCGACCATCTCGGAACCGAAGAGGATGTTCTCGATATCGATGACCTCAAAGAGGAGGTCGATGCCGGCCTGATGGTAGACGCAGGTGTCGAAGAAGACATTCTTCATCACGTGGTCGGAGAGCTTCGGCTTGTTCAGCATGTCGGCCAGTCCCCGATAGCGGCCCCAGTGGTAGGGGACTGCGCCGCCGCCGTGGGGAATGATGAATCGAAGATCCGGGAAGTCACTAAACAGGTCGCCCTGGAGCAGTTGCATGAATGCCGTGGTGTCGGCGTTCATGTAGTGGGCCCCCGTGGCGTGGAAGTTGGGGTTGCAGCTCCCGGAGACGTGAATCATCGCCGGTACGTCCAACTCGACCATTTTCTCATACATTGGGTACCACGACGGATCCGTCAGCGGCGGCCCGTTCCACCACCCGCCACTGGGATCGGGGTTCAAATTGAGGCCCACGAAGCCGAGTTCGAGAACGCAGCGCTCGAGTTCGGCCAGGGAGTTCTCGACCGGGACTCCGCGAGACTGGGGAAGCTGGCACACGCCGACGAAACTCTCGGGGAAGAGGTCCACCACTCGAGCGATGAGGTCATTGCACGCGCGTGACCACGCTGCACTCACTGCCTCGTCACCCACGTGATGTTCCATCGCCGACGCGCGAGGTGAGAAAATCGTCAAGTCAGCACCGCGTTCTCGAACTAGGCGTAGTTGGTTGGACTCGATCGTCTCGACGATCTCGTCATCGCTGATGACCGGGTAGGCCGGTGGTCGGGCCCCGGCGTCGTAAGCGCTCACCTGGGCCTTGCGCCACAAATTGTGGGCCTCTGGTGCGGTCGTGTAGTGCCCGTGGCAGTCGATGATCATGAGTCTCTCCAAATTGTTCCTGGAACGAACACGTGGCCGCGCATCAACAGCCGGGCGGTGCGAAGCAGCGCGGAGGACCGCACGCGCACATCACCATCCTCGAGAGACACGTTCATCGAGACGCTGAAGTACCCCGTGGGGTGTTCGACGTCGATCGTGGCGGTGTGCTCGCCCGGGCGAATTCCCGCGACTTCGTAGGCCACCGAACCAGGCACCAGACACGCGGTGGCGACCGAGACCGCACCGAACACACCGATCGCCTCGTGCACTCTCTTGGGGATGAACGTTCGCGTCGAGATGGTACCGCCGTGCTGGGCGGGCGCAACGAGACTCATCTTGGGCACCGTCGCCGAGGTGACGTCGCCGAGGTTCATGAGCTCGCCCGCCCGTAGTCGAATTCCTTCGACGTGCGCACAGACCTCGGCGTTCGCTTCGATCTCGCTCGGAGTCTCGTACCCACTGAGACCTACGTCGTGAGCTCGCAGACAAACGACCGGCATCCCGTTATCGATGCAGGTAACGCGAACTCCGTCGATGACGTCGACGGAGTTCGCGGTGGGCAGGAGACTGCCGCACGTGGATCCGGCGATATCGAGGAATTCAATGGGAATGGGTGCGCTGGTTCCCGGGACGCCATCGATGTGAGCATCACCGTCGTAGCGGACGACACCCTCGGGTGTTTGCACGTGCGCGACGGCCAGACTTTGCGTGTTCTCCATCCAGATTCGAACTTCGGTGAGTGGCCCTCGCGCCTTTACGAGCCCCTCTTGGAGGGCGAAGGGTCCGACACCGGCCAATAGGTTGCCGCAATTCTGAGAGTCCGAGACCTCCGCGCGGTCTGGCCACACTTGCAAGAAGAGGTAGTCAACGTCGACGTCTTCACGATTCGACGCGCTGACGACCGCCGCTTTGGAGGTCAGGGGGTGGGCGCCTCCCATCCCGTCGATCTCGCGCACGTCGGGTGAGCCCATCGCCGCGAGCAGAACGGCGTCACGAGTTGGGGTATCCGACGGCAAGTCCGACGCGTGGAAGTAGAGCCCCTTGGAGGTCCCACCGCGCATCACCGAACAGCGAATCGCCCGTTGTGAGCTCACGATTCCAACTCGTCGACGTAGCGAAGTCCTTGTTGCTCGAGTTTGTCTCGCATCGAGTACATGTCCAGACCGAGTTCGCCCGCGGCGAGGCGCTGGCGTTTGCCGCGTTCGTTGTCCTCGCGCAGCTCACTGGCCGCCAGGATTCTCGCGGCGTCTTCTCGGGCGACCACGACGACGCCGTCGTCGTCCGCGATGATCACATCTCCCGGGTGTATGGAGGCACCCGCACAGACGATGGGGGTCTGCACGTTTCCGGGTGTTTCCTTGACCGTCCCTTGAGCGCTGATCGTCTTGGACCACACGGGGAACCCCATGGCGGTGAGCTCCGCGACGTCCCGGACCCCGGCGTCGATAACGAGACCTCGCACTCCGTGCGCGATCAGGCTGGTCGCGAGCAACTCCCCGAAGTAGCCGTCGTCGCTCGGACTCGTGGGCGTGACGATCAAGATGTCGCCGGGCTTGGCTTGTTCGACCGCGACGTGAATCGACCAGTTGTCGCCGGGAGCCACTTCGCAGGTCAATGCGGTCCCCGCGATTCGCACGGGTCGGTAGATGGGTCGCAGGCGGGCGCTGAGGAGACCCCGGCGACCCTGGGCCTCGTGTATGGTGGCGACCCCAAATTGTCCGAGCGCATCAACGAGTTCTAGGTTCGTTCGTTGAGTGTTGCGAACGACAATTGCCATGAGGTCCTCCTGGTGGGCTCAGTCGGCTCGTTGCATTCTGATGGCCCGTCACCCGTTTCCGTTAGGGTTTAATTAACTGAACAGTACACGAAAACCGCAACGTTGTCGATGTGGCTTGGGTCGGTCGTTGCAGTAGCGATGAAAGAGGATGGGCGACATGAATGAGGTCCGAACACGGGTGGTCATTGTCGGAGCGGGTCCCGCGGGATTGCTCCTGGGACAGCTGTTGACCCTGGAAGGCATCGACAACATCGTCATCGAACAACGCAGTCGCGACTACGTGGAGAAGCGCGTGAGGGCCGGTGTGATTGAGCACGGTGTCGCCAAGCTGCTGGAGGCGGCGGGTGCTGGCGCGCGCATGTTGCGCGAGGGTCTCGTTCACCACGGTGTGGAGATCCGCAGCGACGGAGTGTCGTATCGGATCCCCCTGAGCGAGTTGGCCGACGGAAGGTCCATCACGGTCTACGGTCAGCAGGAAGTCGTGAAAGACCTCATCGGTCTACGTTTGGATGCGGGAGCACCCCTGTACTTTGACTCCGAGGTCACGGCTATCGACGGCCTGACCAATGGTTCGCCCGTGGTCGAATTCGAGGGGCCGGAGGGTCACGTGCGCGTCACCGGTGTCGTGGTGGCGGGATGCGACGGGTCCTTTGGCGTCTCGAGTCGTTCGATACCCCGTACGGAGACGCGCCGCTACGAGCGAACGTATCCCTTCTCGTGGCTGGGTATCCTCGCTCAGGCTCCCCCCGCGAACGATGAACTGATCTACTGTCGCCACGAGAACGGTTTCGCGCTCTACTCCCTTCGTTCTCCTTCGGTCAGCCGTCTGTACCTTGGGGTACCACCGGACGAGAAACTCGACGACTGGTCCGACGACCGTATCTGGCACGAACTCACTACCCGTCTCGCGACCGAGGAGAAGCCAGAGATCAACGTGGGCCCGATCTTGGAGCGGGGCATCACCGCGATGAGGAGCATCGTTATCGCCCCCATGCGCTACGGTCGACTCTTCTTGGCGGGCGACGCCGCCCACATCGTACCGCCGACGGGGGCCAAGGGGATGAACCTGGCATTGGCCGACGTTCGCGAGTTGGCTCAGGCACTGAGCGCGAAGTTTACGGACAATGACGAGCGGCTGTTGGACGCCTACTCCGCGACGTGTCTCGAGCGGGTGTGGCGGGCCGAAGAGTTTTCGACCTACATGACGCAGATGCTGCACCCCAGCTACGAGGACGATTTTGAGAACGGGATTCAGCGCGCGCGCCTGCACCAGGCCGTCACCTCGCGCGAGGCGACGACCCTCCTCTCACGTAACTACGTGGACCTCAACAGTCTCTAGAACGGATACGTGGGCAACTCACTCTGCGCGGTGACCCACTGGGTCTCGGTGTAGGCGTCGAGGTTGGCCAGACCACCCATCCGCGAGCCGTTACCGGAATTTCCGGTTCCCCCAAAGGGGATGACGGCTTCGTCCCCGACCGTCTGGTCATTGATGTGAATGGCCCCGGTGGGGATGCGACTAGCCAGCTCCAACGCTCGCAGCCCGTCGTTGGAGAGGATGCCCAATGAGAGGCCGTACGGGCTTGACGACGCCATCGCGACCGCCTCGTCGAGCGACGAATACGACACCACGGGAGCGACCGGCCCGAAGACTTCTTCGCAGTACGCCGGCGATGTCGTCGGGACGTTACTGAGCACGGTGGGTCGATAGAAGAGTTCCTCGAACGTGCCCCCGGCTAAGAGAGTGGCGCCGGCGGCCACGGTGTCACTCACCATCGAGTGCACTCGGTCGCGCTGTTTGGCGTCGATGAGCGGTCCGAGGGCGACCTGCCCGCTCTTGGGGTCACCCACCGGCGTGTGGTTCGCGTGCTCGGCCAGGAGACTCGCGTAGTCGTCGGCGATCTTGGCGTCCACAATGTGGCGTCCGGTGGTCATGCAAATCTGCCCCTGGTGCATGAAGGAGCCGAACGCTCCCACTGACACCGCTTTCTCGAGATCGACGTCGTCCATCACGATGAGAGCTGAATTGCCGCCGAGTTCCAGGTGCACTCTCTTGAGGTGCTGTCCGGCCAGGGCGCCGACCGAACGTCCGGCAGCGGTGGATCCAGTGAAAGCAATGACACGAACCTTCGGATCGGTCACCAAAGCCTCTCCGACGTCGGCACCACCGGGCAGCATGCTCAACACTCCCGCGGGTACACCGGCCTCCTCGAAGACTCTGGCGAGCACGACGCCTCCGCAGACGGCGGTTCGCGGGTCGGGTTTGAGGATGACGGCATTACCCAGGGCCAGGGCCGGTGCAACCGATCGAATCGACAGGATCAGGGGAAAGTTGAACGGCGCAATGACGCCAACCACTCCCGCCGGGACGCGTCGGGAGAAACTCAGTCGCGGCATCTCACTGCGCAGGATCTCACCCGTCGGGTGTGACGCCAAACCGGCGGCTTCGAAGCACTCTTCGGACGCGATGTGAACTTCTAGTCCGGCCTTGGGTCCGATGCCGCCCGATTCACGGATGATCCAATCCGAGATCTCCTCCGTGTGCTCCAAAAAGATCTGGCCGGCGCGTCGCAAGATGGCGGCACGCTGGGTGTACGCGAGTGCGGCCCACTGGCCCTGAGCCGACGCCGCGACTTCGGCAGCTTCCGCGACATTGACAACACTCGCCCTGCCTGATCGGGCCAGTTCTTGCCCGGTCGCCGGCTCGATGACCGGGGCGTCGTCCGCTCCGCCAGGACGCCACTCACCCGTGAAAATGTTGGACCGCCACGGTGCGCCGTCGAGAAAAGACATATTAACCCCCTAGTACAAACTTGCTTGCTTGCTTAGCATACATTTGCTAGTTTGCGGGCACTGATCCCAGTTGCATCGAGGTTTTGCTTTTCGGCTCGGGTTCAATTCTCGCAAAGGGGGAGACAACATGTTCTTAACTGAATACTGGTACGTCGCGGCACTGGCTACGGAATTGGAATCCCGACCCATCACGCGACAGATCCTGGGCGAGCATGTCGCGCTTTACAAGACGGAGTCCGGGGAGATCGTGGCGCTCGCCGATTCGTGTCCGCACCGGGGCTACCCGCTCTCCCTCGGCACGGTCGTTGGCGAGCAACTGGTGTGCGGCTACCACGGCTTCACCTTCGACTGCTCGGGCAAGTGCGTCTCAGTACCCGGTCAGGATCACGTCCCCAGTCGAGCGAACGTTCGACGCTATCCAGTGGTGCAGCAGGGTGCGTGGGTCTGGATTTGGATGGGCCATGGAGAGGCCGACCACACCAAGTTGCCTTCGACGCCCTGGCTCGTCGACACCGAGAACTGGTCAGCAGTCGTCGGTGTCGCCAGAATCGATGCGCCCTTTCGTCTCCTGGTCGATAATCTGCTCGACCTCTCTCACGAGACCTACCTGCACAATGGCTCGATTGGAACTCCGGAAGTAGCGACCACGCCCATTGAGGTCGAGGTGGACGAAGCGTCGCACGTCGTACGCGTATATCGCCACATGAAGGCAGTGGAGTGCCCACCGTTCTACGCCCGCACCACCGGCCTCGTCGGCAAGATCGATCGCTGGCAGGACATTGAGTATTTTGCCCCGGGCTTCTATCTGCTCAACGCCCGCATCGCCGCCGTCGATGAACCTCCCCACGCGGACGGATCAGATGAGCACGCCTTTCATATGAAGATCCTCTACGGTCTCACTCCTTCCAACGACGGTCGGGTCTACGACTTCTGGGCGCTGGTGAGAGATTTCTGCGTTGGCGACGCGGAGGTCGACGTCTTCTTGGAGAAGATGCAGACGGCCGTGGTCCAAGAGGATGTCGACGCGTTGAATGTCTTGCAGGCCCGTTACGAGAACGTTCCCGAGGTCACCGAGGTCAGCATCAAGATCGATCGCGGCGGCCTGGCTGCTCGTCGCGTCCTGGCGTCGATGACCGAGAGATCGCCGGGGTAGAAAAAGACGCGGGCCAAGATAATTTGACGTAAGATTAAAGAATCATTGCTTATGTACGAAATAGTGTGTTAAAAATCGTTGCAACAGTTATTGGGGGGTCAATACATGAGTGAAGAAATCAATCCGGCGAGTGACGCAGGCATTCCAGGTTGGGGTGGCTTCAAGTTCGGGCGCCGACTAGGTCTGCAGGCCGGTGCCGTGATGGCGGCGTCGGGAGCGTTGGCGACTTTGGCCGACGTGTCCGCGGCGCACGCGGCGACCAAATCGGGGACGATCAAGATCGGCTTCGTGTCGCCGCGCACGGGATCGCTGGCGGACTTCGCCGGGCCTGATTCGTTTGTACTGCAGCAGATTCGCGCGTCGAGCTACTTCGCCAAGGGCATCATCATCGGCAAGACCAAGTACAAAATCGAGATCATCGAGAAGGACACCCAGTCGTTAGGGAATGTCGCAGTGCAGGTCACCCAGGAATTGATCAACTCTGGTTGCGATCTCATCGTGACGAGCTCCGCTCCCGAGACCACGATTCCTGTCGCGACGACCTGCGAACAATACAAAGTGCCGTGTCTCGCCACGGTCGTCCCGTGGGAGGCGTGGTGGGGAGGCTTCACCGGCGCGTCGATTTCTGCCGAAGGTACCGCGGCGGGTAAGGGACCCACGTACAATTCGATGTTCTTCTTCGGCGTTCCGCACTTTGCCGGCACGTTCGTCCCGATGTGGGAGCGGATCGCGCACTTGACCAAGGCGAACCACAACGTCGCCGAGATGTTCCCCAATGACGCCGACGGCAACTCCTTCCGGGCCGCGATCGGACCCACGGTAAAGGCGATGTTCCCTAAAGGGGGGTACACCTTCGTCGACGGCGGGGCGTACACCGACTTGACGACGAACTACTCGTCCATGATCCAGACGTTCAAGACCGGGGGCAAGGGTGGAGCGGCGTGCGACATCTTCGTGAACTGCCCGTTGCCGCCCGACTTCCAGTCATTCTGGACTCAAGCATCCCAGCAGGACTACAACCCGAAACTGGCGACGGTGGCCAAG
>Ga0207933_1002456_pt1 | contig 12007 bp, 10 predicted proteins | sample NGESurdeep092012_4_FD_184488 | JGI IMG/M metagenome (GOLD analysis project Ga0207933, IMG submission 184488) | Arctic peat soil microbial communities from Barrow, Alaska - NGEE Surface sample F53-3 deep-092012 (SPAdes) | ecosystem: Environmental > Terrestrial > Soil > Wetlands > Peat ... | reverse complement strand
GTTGCCGGAGACCACGGCGCGCGTGGCACGTTCGACAGCCGCGCGCATGCGTACAGTCCGGAATTGTGGCTCGATGAACACAAGCGGCCGCTCCGATTTCTAGCTGCGGTCGGATTTCTCGGCGTCGTGACTGCGGTCGGGATGCAGAGAAATCCCCGGCGCCGTCTGTGGTAGTGTGATGCCGGAATTCTCGTGTAAACTGTCCGGCCCGAGTACGCCGCTACCGCATGTCTGGGAGCACACGATTGGCAGCGGTCATGCCGCACTGGCGCTGCGCGCCGACTGGCAGACGCAACTCGCGCGGAGTCACCGCGAACTGGGCGTACAGCATGTGCGCTTCCATGGACTGCTGTCCGACCCCATGGACACGCTCATCTGCCAGGATGAGAAGTGGCTCTACTCCTTCTTCAATACCGATCGAATCATGGATTACCTCCTGTCGATCGGAATGCGGCCATTCGTTGAGTTGAGCTTCACGCCCGATGCGCTGTCATCGAGCGGCAAGACCGTGTTTCACTATCGAGCCAACGTCAGTGCGCCAAAAGTCCCCGCAGAGTGGGCGACCCTCATCAACAAACTCGTGCGGCACTGGATTGATCGATACGGTTCGGTCGAAGTTGGCAAGTGGTTTTTCGAGGTGTGGAATGAACCCAACCTCACGGTGTTCGGTTCCGGTAAGCAATCTGACTATTTCACGCTGTACCGCTCCACGGTCGAGGCGATCAAGCAGGCCGATGCCTCGCTTGTCGTCGGCGGACCCGCCACAGCCAACGGCGAATGGGTCGATGATTTTGTCGCGTTCTGCGATACAAACCAGCTTCCGGCCGACTTCATCAGCACGCATCAGTATCCAACGGACTCCTTCGGCAAACCGGGCGACGACACAGAGACGCAGCTCTCCAAATCCACCCCCGGGTTCATGCGACAGCGCGCACAAATTGCGCACGATCAGGCGCGTGGACGACCAGTGTATTACACCGAGTGGAGTACCTCATCCAACCCGCGCGACCATTTGCACGACGAGCCTTTCGCAGCGGCATTCTCAGTGAACATCCTGATGAGCGTGTGCGACCTCGTGAAGGCATACAGCTACTGGACCTTTTCCGACATTTTCGACGAGAACTACATGCCGTCCCAACCGTTCCAGGGTGGATTTGGATTGCTCTCAACCGAGGGTGTGCCCAAGCCGGCATATCGTGCGTTCGAACTGCTTCACCACCTTGGCACGGATCAATTGATGGTCAAAGGGAAGCACGACACCGTATCCGCATGGGCGACACGCCGGGATAGCACCGTCAAACTGCTTCTCACCAATCACGCTCTTCCTCGGCATCCCATCAGCACCGAGACCGTCCATCTGGGGCTTACAGATACTGCATCACCTCGCACGGTATACATCGAACGAGTCGACGAAGATCACGCCAATCCCAAGCGGACGTGGCAGGAGATGGGGGCGGCCGAGTACCCGACGCCGCGCCATATTGAACAGCTGGAAGCCGCTTCGCAGGTGGAAAAGCGACCGATCGACGTGCATTACAACACCCGAACCATTACGATTGATGTTGATCTGCCCGCGCACGCCGTTGCCGTTATAACACTGGAACTTCCCCTTCTGAATGTCTGAGTCTACGCACGAGCAGTTGCTCGCCAAGCTGCAAAAGATGACGTTCTCCTATTTCATGCACGAGACCAGCCGAAGTAACGGCCTCGTGCTCGACAGGACCGAGCCAACATCACCGTCGAGCATCGCCGCAACCGGGCTTGCACTTGCCGCCTATCCTGTCGGAGTGGAACACGGCTTTCTGAGCCGCTCCGATGCCGTCGCGCGCATCCTTACGTGCCTGCGGTTTTTCTGGAACAGCCATCAGGGACAGGAGAAGGACGCAACCGGCTATAAGGGCTTCTACTATCACTTCCTCGACATGCAGACGGGCCGCCGAGTATGGAAGTGCGAGCTATCATCGATTGACACCACGTTCCTGATAGCCGGCATGCTCACAGCCGCTGCGTATTTCACACAGGACAACGCGGACGAGAACGAGATTCGAACACTTGCGACGCAGTTGTTCGAACGGATCGATTGGCAGTGGATGCTGAATGGCGGGACCACCGCGTCACTTGGCTGGAAACCGGAGAGTGGATTCATCAAGTATCGCTGGGAGGGTTACAGCGAGGCGTTGCTACTTTATATCCTCGGGCTCGGCTCACCCACGCACCCGCTTCCGGACAACAGTTACTCCGCATGGACTTCGTCCTACAAATGGAAGAAGATATACGGAACGGAGTTTCTGTACTCAGGCCCGCTCTTCACGCATCAGCTCTCGCATATCTGGCTCGACCTGGACGGTATTCAGGACGATTACATGCGCCACAAGCATTCAGACTATTTCCAGAACAGCCGGGACGCTACACACATTCAGCGCGAGTATGCAACCCGCAATCCGATGCAGTTCAGCGGCTACGGAAAGGATTGTTGGGGGCTGACAGCAAGCGACGGACCGGGACGCAGCAAGGCCAAGGTGGACGGGATTGAACGCCACTTCTACGGCTACGTCGGACGCGGCGTGCCGTTCGGTCCGGACGACGGCACCATCGCGCCCTGGTCAGTAGTCGCGTCACTTCCCTTCGCACCTGAAATAGTTCTCCCCGCAATAAAGCATTTCGACGGTCTGGCACTCATGGATCAGAATCCATATGGCTTCAAGACGGCATTCAACCAGACATTCCCTGAGAAGAACAATCCCGTGGGGTGGATTTCGGCTGGCCACTGCGGCCTGAACCAGGGACCGATAGTCCTGATGATCGAGAACTACCGCACCAGGATGATCTGGTCTCTGATGCGTAATTGTCCCTACGTCGTATCAGGACTGCGGCGTGCGGGCTTCACGGGTGGTTGGCTATAATTCGATGGCTATTCCACTCCAACAATTCTTCAGTGACAGCCGAGTCCAACGACATTCCTATCGCGGAGCGCCTGCGCGCCGCGGCTGATCTCCTTGAATCGATAGCCAACGATCGAGCCGTGCTCGCTGGCGTGCCAGAACAGGAGAGGACACGCCTCCTTCAAGCCGCCGGTCGAGTATCCCGCCCCGACGCTGTCGATCGTCGTCGGCTCGTTCAGGCCACCAAGCGCGATCGCAAGGCATCGCGGACTCAGCGCGCAGAAAGCGTGCTATCCAACACTGGTATCCGGAGACTGAGGCGTGAAACGGTCTTCATGACACCAAACGTGTTTCCTCCGGAAAACTTCTCCCAGGCCGAAGTCGCCGACAACCCGGAATTCCGCGAAGCCGTCGAGCCGCAGAACTGCTACATCTGCAAGAAGGACTTTTCCGAGATACACCACTTCTACGATCAGCTCTGTCCGTCGTGCGCGGCATTCAATTTCGCGAAACGCACCGAATCGGCCGATCTGCGCGGGCGGGTTGCATTGCTCACTGGTGGCCGTGTCAAGATCGGATATCAGGCAGGGATCAAACTACTTCGCGCTGGCGCCGAGCTTATCGTCACGACTCGCTTCCCACGCGACTCCGCAGCTCGCTACGCGCAGGAACCGGATTTCGCAGAGTGGAGCAGTCGACTCACCATCTTCGGCCTCGATCTTCGACACACGCCGAGCGTTGAAGCATTCTGCGCAGAACTGCTGCATACACGCGACAGATTGGATTTCATTGTCAACAACGCGTGCCAGACAGTTCGACGTCCGCCGGCATTCTATGAACACATGATGGCCGCTGAAACCGCGGCATTGCACCATATGCCTGAACATGTACGACTTGTACTTGGTGCGTACGAGGGACTCCGCGGATATCACATGCTTCCCGAAGCCGATGCCCGCACTACACACGTTGCGGCGCTCGATAATCAACTCTCCGAGATCGCCGGTCTTACGCATGCCGCAGAACTCTCTCAGGTGCGCCTGCTCCCGGAAGAAGTAGCCGCGCAGCGTGCGCTATTCCCAGAAGGGCGACTCGACCAGGATCTTCAACAGGTCGATCTGCGCGATCGCAATTCGTGGCGCATGTTGATGGCGGAAGTGCCGTCAGTCGAACTGCTCGAAGTGCAACTCGTGAATGCAATCGCACCATTCATCATCAACGCCCGGCTCAAGCCGTTGATGCTCCGCACGCCCGAACGTGACAAGCACATTGTGAATGTGTCAGCGGTCGAGGGGCAGTTCTATCGAACCTTCAAGACCACTCGTCATCCACACACCAACATGGCAAAAGCTGCGCTCAACATGATGACGCGAACTGCCGCCGCAGACTATCACTTGGATGGCATTCACATGAACAGCGTGGACACGGGCTGGGTGACGGACGAGGACCCGGCAGATATTGCAGCAAGAAAGATTGCCGAACACGGGTTTCATCCTCCACTCGACATTGTGGACGGCGCCGCCAGGATCGTGGACCCGATAATCGCAGGCGCGAACACGGGCGAACATATCTGGGGCAAGTTCCTCAAGGATTACGTCCCTACGGACTGGTAATCATCGCGAAGTACTGAAAGTTCGCTACCGCACGTCAGCGCGGTAGCGAACTTCAAAGGCCGGCCAGCAACTATTTCGGCGCGTGAATAAAGACTTCGCCGCCGACCGCTTCAGGTGGGGTCACGCGGACGCCGGCGAGATTGTCGCGTATCCACGCAGCCGCACGGCGTGTACTCTCTTCAGCATCCGCGCGCGACTCGCAAATCGTGATTGTTCCAAGCGCCTCGCCATCACGGATCGCGTAATACGAAATGAAGCCAGGACCGCCAGTCAGGACCGAAGTCACCTCCGCCTGCCTCTTGTCCAGCTCGCTGATCAACTTGGCGACACCGCTATAACGTCGGATTACTGCGTACATGCCGGAACTCCGTGAGCTTGGGGATTTGATCGTAGGTCGTCCGCGGTGCCGGATTCGGTATCCGGCAACGGAATGGACTGGCGAAGTCTGCACCAAAGGAACGCGATGTCAACCCTCGCGGCCCGCAATCACCGGGCAGGAACCGAGAAGATCGAAGCTGCAGCGGAATCTAAATCCTGCTGTCGCTATTCGCTGATCCGAAAGGCACACTGGGGCGGATTCTGCGACCGGTCGCACTGCTCATGTACTTCGCCGCCCGTCACTTCGACGAGCAGTTGCTCCACCATGCAGCACGTCCCGGCGCAGCAGTTCACCGTCTCACCGAGCGCACACCCGTGGCCCTGAATTTCGTAGCCCCCCTCCGTTTTGACCAGATCCGCGTAGCCGCCAAGGTCGGTCAGCAGTGCAGCTGCGCTGCCCACTCTCTCCGCAAACGTCCCGGATGCGGGTTTTGCGAGACGGCGGCCCGCTCCGCGTAATACCGATTCCAGCTCCTTTCCGGAGTGACGACTCGCAAGCTCCGCAATTACAGCTGACAGTGCAGGCGCATAAGCGCTGGAAAACATCGTCTGCGCTTTCGCCGCCACGCCGTAAAGCGTCGCTGGCTTCCCCACCGACCCGTCGCGCCGCTCGCCCGTCGCCGCGACAACCCCGTCGCGTTCCAGAGACGCGATATGCGCGCGAACGGCATTATCCGTCAGCCCTAACACGGTGGCGATCTCGTCAACACTGCGCCATCCTCGGCGCAGTATAGCGACAATACGTCCCCGTGTGCTGTTTCCGAAATGATTTTCCCACCAACTCATGGCGACGTCACCTCCACTCGCCCCGCCTTCATTATCCAGTCGTGTCCTGTGGCCACGGCGAATCTAGCCGCTCCCCCGACGCTATCAAGATACCAGGAAATACAGCATTTGTACAATATCCCCACGACTTTCTTGACAAATCCTTTACTAACTGCCATATCTCACATACGGCTTTGCCGTACGCACGGAACCGGGGCAGCACCGCCCGCCTTCGGCGACCAAACTTACAGGAGATCCACAATGAAAAAGACCCGGCTCGCAATTGGAGCCATCGCCGCACTAGCGATGGCTGCCACAACTTCAACGCTTCAGGCGCAGGTGTCGCATCGCGCTTCCGCCGCGACCGCCGCCCCGACCGCAACCGCCCATTCCGCAGCTCTGGACGATCCGACTATCGTCGCGATCTTCGACGCAGCGAACACGTGGGACATCAACCTTGGGCACCTCGCGCTCAAGAAGAGCACCAACAAGGACGTTCGCACCTTCGCAGACATGATGGTCCGTGACCACACGGCGGCGCGCCAACTCGGTCGCGATCTCGCCACCAAGCTCAAAGTGACGCCGACGCCTCCAGGCAAGGACTTCGCTCTTTACAAGGATTACGTCGCCACAACCGCGAAGTTGAACGGCCTCAAGGGCGCAGCATTTGACAAGGGGTACATCGATCATGAAGCCTGGTATCACCAGGCAGTTATCGACGCTGTCACCAACACGCTTCTGCCAGCTACCAAGAATGCAGAACTGAAAGATCTCGAAATCAAGGTCGCGCCGAACTTCCAGGCTCACCTTGCAGCCGCAAAGGATCTGGCGCAGAAGCTCTCGAAGTAACTGAGGCTCCGCAACAGTATCCGTGGCACAGCGGCCCGATACCCACTTGGGCGTCGGGCCGCTGTGTTATACCTGCGTCAATTTCTCGCGTCTCTGAGTTCTGCCCGTAGCCTCTCGGTAATTTCATTCGATGAAAAATCAACAAGCTGCTCGAGAGCCCGGTGAAAATCGGCGACGGTGACCGTATTGAGAACGGCTGCGGTGATTGCGCCGGCGGGCGCGCGGTTGGCACCATAGAGGAATGGCGTGAGTCGATTGCGACCGTCCACGTCGAAACTCCAGATCTCGCGACCGGTGCGAGCATCCAGCAAGACCGCCGTCGCGCTCATGAAGACAGAGGCAGATCGGGATCCACGAATATCGATTCCGGATCCACGCATGTTCAACTCAAGTAGAAAATCGGCCTTCCGTTGATCGACAGTCGGCTGTGTACCGAGGTACCTGCTCGCGCGTTCGAGTGTTCTGGTGGACATCAAACTGTCAATGTTGATCAGAGCAGTCGCACTGTCCAGTCGCAACCGTGCCGTGCGGCCGACTACTTCCTTCGCGACGCCAGATCCTGCGGCGACGACAGCCGCCACGGGATCATCCACATTCGGAATGTCGTACCACCCGGTGATCAGCTCGGGCCGCGGTGGCGCAATATAGACGAGCGCCATCGACCGGCTTGCGAAGTTGTACTCCGCGAGATGATTATGCCCGCCGCAAGCCATAGCTAGTGGTAGCAATGCGGCGGCTGTAATCCCGCGGGCAAGACTTCGACTGCCTGCTGCCATCAATCTCATTCGCATGCCCTCCGTACTGTCGTCCCCGCGAAAGCGGGGATCAATGTTGACTGTCGTCATCCCCGCGAAAGCGGGGATCCATGTTGACTGTCCATCGAGTACACCAGCACAACGCGTCATGTACAGCCTGGCTGGACACCATGAATGACGATGATGATCAGTATCCGTGACTTCTGCTCTGGCCCCAGGCGCAAACCGTCGATATGGTTCAGGTATGTCTGTACCGGATTCGCAGTTGCCGTCCGATAGCCGCAAGATAGCCGAAGCGACGCGACGAGCGTTGGTCGAGGTCGCCCTGCAGGCCTACGAAGAAGCTGGTCTGTCCGGTCTGTGCACTGAAGGAAGATGGGAGGTCGCAATTGGCGCGATCAGAGACTTCGATGTTGGTCCTGTGATCGACGCTGCGAAAAATTCGACGAAATAACCTGGCGCGGCTCTGTTAGCCGAACGCCTTCAACACCCCGCTGACTGCGTCACCGGACTCCAGTCGACATTGCATCTCGCGCTACCCCACGCACCAAACTCCACTGCAATACTGGAGCGGTTGCAATCGCTCCAAACAGAAAATCTCGGCGCGTGAGGGGCATACTTTCCGTGCGAACGCGTTAGAGCTGCATCACTTGACTATCGTTGCACCTGTAAGCGTCGCTACCGCGCCTAGCGTAGTCTGAGCAGCGTTCAGACCCAGCCTGAAATCAGCATCGGCGTACGTCTTGAACATGTCGGTCGGCTGATGCCAGTTGGGATCCCAACCCGCACCGATCTGTGCACCACGTTCGTTCTCACGCACACTGATCGACGGTGCAAGATCCTGGAACGGCGCCGAGTCGGTGTTGGTCATGTGTTGCCCGACCTGTGCAGGATAGTCGGTAGCGTACTTGTCATTCGCATTCGCAAGCGTCCACGCCAGTTTCTGCGAAGCATCAGCAAACTTCGACTTCGACTGGAACTCGATATTTACATCGGCCTCTGGTCGCTGTGTTGGACTAAGCGTGCCGTCTGGCCGGGGCATCCCATGATCGAACAACATCATGTCATGCTGGATCATGCCGAGCCACTTTGGTTCAGGGTATTTGCCCGATCCCGCCGGAAACTCCTTCCCCTGCAACGAGTCGCGCTGCTCCACATATGCGCGGGATCCGTTCAGGCCACTCTCTTCATTATTCCACAGGATGAAGCGAATCGAGCGATCCGTCTTCACATCTGGCGAGCTGAACACGCGAGCAAGTTGCATGACGAGCGCAGTACCGGATCCGTCGTCGTTTGCAGCCTCACCCCAGCCGATTCCGTCCATGTGGCCACCGACGATGTACATCTCTTCGGGGTGAGTGGTGCCAACTTTGGTGCAGTACACTTCCTGACGCTCACCGCCCACTGTCTGCGGCGTATCGAGCTTGCGCAAGGCGAGATCCGGCTGGCGAAGCGAGTCGGTGTTGACACCGGTCCGCGCGATCTCGCCGCGCAAGCGCGATCCGCCGGAGCCCGCTGTGCGATCACGTGTGCGTGAGCGGAACTGGGCAAGCTGTTCCGGTGTGAGCGGTTGTCGTGGCGGTGGGGGTTCGTATTGATACGTGATTCGCTCGGTCGGAGTGCAGCCATAACTCTTGAGCTGAGCTTCTATCCAGTCGACTGCAGCACGATTGCGATCAGTGCCCTGTCGCCGATCACCAAACTTCGTCAACCCCTTGATGGTCGCCTTGTACTGCTCCAGATCGAGGCGCCCGACCATTGTCTTGATGGGATCAACGGTCGAATCCGCTGGCGTGGCGGCTCGGCTCGCCGTCTGAGCGACTGTCGAAGTCGCTGGCACCGCGAGACCGGCGAGCGAACCAACCATCATGAGCCTGCTGATCGAGATGTGCATACGAATATTGGTCGAGGTAAAAGCCAGAAATCTCTTCACTCAAATGGCCTACGCATCCAGCGGATCAATCGCTGGACGACGCCGGTTCGGCCATCCGATGAAAATTACTGCGATACCGTCAGACTTGCGGTGACATCAGACAGCGGGCGTAGCGGGCTGAAGAAGAGCACGGAAGGCTGCGGCCGACGGGCTCGCCGCTCGCCCGATCAGCTGCAATTCAGAGAGATCGCGCCTGAACGTAACTCCGCGCAGGCGAACGACTGCTATATAGCCAAGCGCCAGCTGGTCGGCCGCCGATGCCCTGGACACCACAGCGAGTCCGAGTCCCGCGGCGACAGCCTGCTTGATTGCCTCGGTGCTGCCAAGTTGCATCGAGGCGGTCGGATGCACGTTGTACCTGGCGAGCTCAGACTCTGCGACGTCGCGTGTTCCGGAACCCGGTTCACGCAGAATGAACGTTTCATCAGCGAGATCGGCCGGAACCACCTTGCGCTTACGCAGAAGGTGATGCGCCGCCGGCGCGATCACCACAAGCTCATCCTGGCGCCACGCTGCTACAGAGATTCGCTCGTGGTGGACGGGGCCCTCCACGAGCGCAATATCCAGCCGCCCTTCAAGCAACCTGCGCGCGACCGCACGAGTGTTCGCGCTCAGAACACGCAGTGTTACGCCCGGATGCTGCGCGTGGAACCAAGCCAGCAGCGGCGGAAGGAAATACGTGGCTATGGTTGTGCTCGCCCCAACCCGCAGAATACCCCGGTCCAGCCCTCTGAGCGCGGCGAGTTCTTCTTCAGCGAGCCGCGCCACTCCAAACAGCTCCCGGGCGCGAACGAGCAGGCTCGTGCCTGCATCGGTCAGCTTCGGTGTACGCGCCACTCGATCAAAGAGAGCGACGCCCACCTGCCGCTCCAACTCCTGCACCGTCTTCGACACCGCTGGCTGACTCAGCCGCAAAGCGATCGCCGCCCGCGAAAAACCGCCGTGCTCGGCGACCGAAGCGAAGACGCGAAGATGATGCAGATTGAGAGTCATAACCGTAGAGAATACTAATATAGAAATAATGTCTTTGCGTTATGGCTCCTGATGACCTAACCTCATTGGTCGGCTCCGCACTCGCCATCCGCGCTCCGACGCTGGGGCTCGCCGCGTGAGCGAGGCGGCAGGATTCCAGGGCGGCGGCCTCTTTCCACCATGACAGCATCCGTATCACCCAGTCGCTCGCGCAGAGCAGCAATTCCTGCAAGGCTGGCCGGACTCCTACCGGGGCTCGTTCTCACTGGCCTGGTGAGCATCGCCTCGCTCGCCGTCGCGGCAGGTGAAGAGCGCGTTTTCGGCCACGCAATCATCGAAGGCCTGGTCGTCGCGATTCTGCTTGGCATGGTAGTTCGCACATTCTGGACGCCGCCTGCAAGCATGGAAAGCGGCGTGGCGTTCAGCGCGAAACAGGTGCTCGAGGTGGCCGTCTTTCTGCTTGGTGCTTCAGTGGACCTTCCACTTCTGCTTCGCGCCGGCCCTTCGCTGGCTATCGGAATCGTTCTGCTGGTAATACTTGGAATCTCCGCCAGCTATACGATCGGCCGCGTCATGGGGCTCCCGCACAAGCTGGCCGTACTCGTAGCATGCGGCAATTCGATCTGCGGCAATTCTGCGATTGCGGCGATTGCGCCTGTCATAGGCGCCAAAAAGGAACACGTTGTCTCGTCCATCGCCTTCACCGCGATTCTGGGAGTTGTTGTTGTCCTTGGGCTTCCGTTGCTCATTCATCCGCTCGGGTTGAACAACTATCAGTACGGCGTTCTCGCTGGCCTCACCGTTTATGCTGTTCCACAGGTTCTCGCAGCAGCCTTTCCAGTAAGCATGCTTTCAGGTCAGGTTGGCACCCTGGTCAAGCTGGTGCGCGTGCTCATGCTCGGCCCCGTCGTGCTGTTCTTCGCGATCACACATCGTGACGCTACCGGGACAGCAACTGATGGCACAAAACCGCGGTTCCAGTTGACGCGCTTCGTGCCGTGGTTCATCGTCGGATTCCTGTTGCTCGCCATCCTTCGCGCCACCAACATATTTCCAGCGATGGCGGTCGCGCCCACGCGCGCTGCATCGACATGGCTCACGGTTGTTGCGATGGCGGCGCTTGGTCTGGGTGTCGATCTCAAGGCAATCAGCAAAGTGGGGTCACGCGTGATCACAACCGTCACCGGCTCTCTCGCTGTCCTGATTGCACTGGCCCTGACACTGATTCATTTCCTCGCCATCAGCTGAACCGGAACGCAAGTCGCCCGCTCGCCCGCCCGCTACAACCAGCGCCTTACCCGACTGCAATACGCCGCATACTCGTCCGGGAAAGCGCTGCCGAGATAACGCTCTTCGCGCGCGATGACAGCATATCTCATTATCAGCAGCACAGGGAGCAGCAGTACGACCGGCCACCAGCTGCCGTAAAATATGGCAATCGCCAGATAGAGCGCAGCAAGACCGACATACATTGGATTACGAGTAAAGCGATACGGTCCACTTGTAACCACCATGGTTGCCGCGCGATTGGGGATTATGGCGGTACGCGCGCGCATGAATTCAACAAAGGCACCCAGCATCAACGCGAGCCATACAATCAGGAGAAGCGCGATGACCACCTGACGAAGCTGCGGAGCATAAAACGGTAACGGCGCTGGCCACACGCGATTCATCAACCACCCGATCGCGAAGCCAATTACATAGATGAACGGCGGTGGAAAGTGCACACCGGCACTACGGAGTGGTGCGTCTTGCGCCATGCTGGAGCCTTGTCGTTGGTGAACCAACGGGAGCGGCAGGCATAACATCTGCTGCGGCAGTAAGATCCTAAGTTGCGACTCGCGGAAGGGCGTCCCCGCTGGA
>Ga0207933_1002455_pt1 | contig 12008 bp, 8 predicted proteins | sample NGESurdeep092012_4_FD_184488 | JGI IMG/M metagenome (GOLD analysis project Ga0207933, IMG submission 184488) | Arctic peat soil microbial communities from Barrow, Alaska - NGEE Surface sample F53-3 deep-092012 (SPAdes) | ecosystem: Environmental > Terrestrial > Soil > Wetlands > Peat ... | reverse complement strand
GGTGATCGTGCCTAAAGAAAGATGGCTGAAAGCATTAAGAAAAAGATGCACTGACACCGGCACGTTATTAGTTCTTGATGAAATACAATGCGGTTTTGGGCGTAATGGCTCGTTGTGGGCCTTTGAACAATTTGATATAGTTCCTGACGTATTGCTATTGGGCAAGGCTTTGGGCGGAGGGATGCCTTTAGGTGCTTTCATTGCCGATAAAAAAATCATGGACTCCTTTACCAAAAACCCTGTTCTTGGACATATAAATACTTTTGGCGGACACCCCGTTTGCTGCGCCGCGGGAAAAGCAGCAATGGAATTTCTTTTAGAGCAAAATATTATAAATAATGTTTTTGAAAAGGAAAAAATATTCCTGGAAAATCTTGATGGTTCCAAAATAAAAAACGTCAGAAGCCGCGGATTGATGATCGCGCTTGAATTTGAAGATTTTGATCAAAATAAAAAAGCGATTGATCGTCTTTTAGAGAAAGGTATTTTTACAGACTGGTTTTTATTTGCTTCACAATGTTTAAGAATTGTTCCCCCACTCATCATTTCAAAAAAAGAAATAGAGTACGCCTGCGAAATGATAAATGAAGTTGTTTGTGAATTATAAAATTTACTTGAAAATGAAAAGAGTTATCAAATCCTTTGCCTTCGCTTTTAGCGGCTTAAAAGATTCCCTTGCTCATGAAAAAAACTTCCAAATACAATATGTAATTGCCTTGTTGGTAGCCGGTGCGGGCATTTATTTTTCATTGAGCGCTACAGAATGGATGATCCTGTTAATTTGTTTTGCCGTGGTATTGAGCTTTGAAATGATCAATTCAGCCATTGAAAAATTATGCGATCTGGTTTCCCCCGAAATAAATCCTGTTATCAAAAAAGTAAAAGATATGTGCGCGGGGGCGGTATTATTTTCTGCGATTATTTCCTTTATTATAGGCTGCATTATTTTTTTACCCAAAATAAAATGGATGTTTTTTAGGTAGGCACCAATCGAACAAAGGAGAATAAGAATTCGTGATATTTGTTGCCTTGCTGTTAACGATACACCCTCAGATTTTAAAAACCTGGAGAGTGTATGTTAGAAAAAATAAAAATAATGACTAATTGTTCGTTTACTGTAAACTTACCAGGTTAAAAATCAAATCCCATACTGAAATAAAGAATAGGTTTTGCATTGAAGAATCCGCTCATTGGCCAACCAACATCAACTTTCAGAAAATACCCCAGTAAGGTACTCCGGGCACCAAATCCATATCCACCGAGGAACGGACCTACTCCCGGCGCTTTAATTTTAACGGTAACTGTTGGATCTTGCGAATCTGTGTAAGTTATTGACGGACGCCCTATCGCATTGTAAGCGCCATTCCACGCCGTTCCCAAATCTATAAATTGCGTTAATTGAAAATTTCTGATAAAGGCGTTATTAATCGGGTTGTCCATAAAAGTAGTAAATACCGGCAACCTGAATTCACTATTTATTATCACATTATTATTACCGTTTGCCGCATTTTGAATAAACCCGCGAAGATTTACAGCTAATGTTTGAAAGGCGTAACTCTGATCGGGTGCGGGCTGGTTTGCGGGATTGAAGTATCGGTATGAAATACTCCCGTCCTTGTTCACTTTTTGATTGTCGCTAAACATAAACCAGTTGTCAATTCCGCCGACATAGTAGATATATTTCTGGGCTCCCCAGCTAAAGTCGCCTGCAACCCTACCCGCCCATATAAAGTTGCGGTAAATAGAATGATATACCCTGCCATCGAAACCAAAATTAAACATGTTGCGCCCAACCTCCCCTCCAGGATGATTAAGCTGCGAATTCCAGTCCATGTAAACTTTATACCGGATGCCGTCCCAGATGTTCTGTACCGGATTCAATGTGTTGTCATATACATATTCAATATGCGTTAAGCCGTAAGAGTTTACCGAATTTGGATAGGCCAGTGAGACCTGATCAACCGCGCTAACAACTACATTGTCTCTTCTTACCCCAAAATTTGCACGAATACTTCTTACTTCATCCAATGGATAAGAAAGACTTGCCTGGAATAAGCCTGAAAATATATTTCCGGGATAAGAATTAGTGCCACTAGAAAAGCCTGTTTGGCTCACCCTTTTATAATACATTAATCCCCAGTCCAGCCGTTTTCTTAAATTAGAAAACTGGACTATCCAATCATTATTTTTCAGGTTAGTTGAAAGTCGAAAACCACCGGAAATCTTAATGTCTTCCATCAAGTCGGCAGCGCCCACGTTTACGATACCATTCAGTCCGTTGTTAGATGTAAGTGTAATCGGTCCTGCCCCACCCTCGTAAACCTGGTATTGGGTTCCAAGCACGTTGTTATTAAATCCGGCAACAATATAGTCAGTGGCAAATTTCATAGGCTTATATGAAAATTCGGCGGCTGTGGATAGTACATCCGGTCGATTATTTTTTTCCACGCTTTTTAATGTCATAGACACAGCGGTATCTCTTTTAAACTCATGTTGAAAAATATCATCTTCCTGTTTCTCAACCGGCGCCGTTATTTCTTCACCTTGAGATATCCTGCTTGCCGCCATTTTTTTCTCCATGTAATCCGAAGGCCTTGCGTTTACATTCCTTCGCCGCAGGGCGTTTTCATCTATTTTTAATTTGTAAAGGATCTTATCGTCGTCCTGCCTTGTAACCTCGCTAACCTGGCGATCCTCACCCGCTTCCCTGCTTTCAAGAAGACTGTTGGAATAATTAGTCAGAGGGAAAACAACTGCAGAATCTTTGGAAACAGAAACTACCGCAATGGAATCCACATCAGTACGATGCATAGTTTTCAAAAGCGAATCTACCTCGTCGGCAGTTGGGTTTCTTAGAATTTGATCACCTACTATAACAACGGTATCCAGACCATCTTTGGTAGAGGTAAAATAGCCGGCATATCGGTTTCCTATTCCATTCAGATCGCTTTCAAAAGTAAAATGGGTATTACTATATTGAGTGGGATAACGAGCGTCGCCAAATTTTAAATTAGTTAACTGAGTTATCTGGTTTAATGATGCGGCGTTTTTTGTATCAAAATCCGTCACCATAAAAATATTAAATCGATTAGGCATTAAAGAGGTGTCACCGCCCCTGGCATTGGCTGATGGCCTGTTGCTTGAAAATAGTATCCCGGTTTTATTGGGAAAAGCGACAAAAGATGGGTCCAGTTCATCGTAAACATCGTCAGTGATTTGCCTGATTTTGTCATTTTCAATATCATACACATAAATGTTGGTACGTCCATTTTTGACGGCACTTAAAAGAAGCGTTTGGCTGTTGATCATATATTTCATATCCAGCACCTGGTCAAAGAATTTGGTAAGATCTCTTTTATAAGGTTTCACCTTCGTGATCACATCGTAGACAAAAAATTGAATTCGGCTTTCGTCTTCGTAAAGGACTGCCAACCTTGTGCCCTTAGGATCCCAGGCTATGATGGGATAATTAGGATTTATTTCATCCAGTTGATTCTTAACGCCGAATTTCAATAACGTTTTATCGTCATAACCGTCGTTATAAATAACTCTATACTGGCCCCTTTTGTATTTCACTACTGAATAAGAATAATTCCGCTTATTGGGGTTTACATTAAAATGATAATAGTTAACCTGTTTACTGACCGTAAAGTCTTCGATCTCACTTCCCTTTGGATTATTTTTGCGACGGCTGATATCATTATCATATTTATCCCCCTCATATTTCATAAATTCTGAAAGGAGATCGTTAAAGTTTTTGTGGTGCGTCACCTGCTCCGTGGCCTTCTTCAAGCTTTTATAGATTCTTGCGAGATACAAAAGATAGGTGGTATTTTCTCGTTTATATTTTTCTTCGATAAAAAACCAAAATGCATGCCCCGCCAAAAGTGGCTTGTCAAAAGCAAACTGATTAAAGTTTTTGTACTTGCCGCTCAATATTTCATTCTTTAGTTCATCATCAAGTTTTGTACTCCAGTTTTGTCCCGCATAGGCTATGTATCCGTCCGTAAGCCACTGGGGCAAATCCAGCAAAGCTGCATTGCCAGCTACTTCTCCCAGATCTTCGCCAAACAAAAGATTCTGAACCAATACACCGGCGATTCCTTCCCTAATCTGGCGCCTTAAGTCATCATGATTGCCATTGAAATAAACAATCATTTTGTTGTTTACCAGTTTGGTAAGTCCGCCTGCTACCTGCGCGTCATTTCCCAAGCCAACGTTTGTTTGTTTCATGTCGCCAAAGCTGTTATAGATCAGGATATTGACCCTACGTTCCAGATTAAAATCTACAAATCTTTCAATACCCGGCAATTCTTCTTCAGCTACTTGAGCAACAAATTTTCCAAGCTCCTGTCCATCCTGGTTGAAATAGGAATTGAAATTCCTGGTTTGATAATACTGCCATTTGAATTTTTTATACTGTACCCGGTTTCGTCCATATATTACAGAACTTACCTGCGCACTGGCAAAGCCAGCAAAAACAAATGAAAAAAGCGATAGGAGAAATATTTTTTTGTACATTGATTTCTTGTGATCTTGCATGCGCGTTAAATTAAAATCGCCTAAAATTAATCGTTTCAGGTTAATCAATGAAATGAAATTAAAGGGATACAAAATTAGAATATGTTTCAAATAAAAGCTTTTATATTTAATCCAGTAGAGGAAAACACTTACCTACTCTACAACGAATTCAACGAATGCATCATTATCGACCCCGGATGTTATTTTGATGAAGAAAAAGAAGCACTAAAATCTTTTATTCACCTTAACAAATTACAACCCAAAATCCTGCTAAATACTCATTGCCATCTTGACCACGTATTTGGCAATAAATTTATGGCAGATGAATATAAGGTAACGTTAAAAACGCATCGCCTCGAGAAATTTGTGTTAGAAATGGCACCGGCGTCTGGTTTAATGTTTAATCTACCCTTTGATAATTACCCGGGAGATATTATTTTTCTTGAAGAAGGAGAGATCGTCGCTTTACGGGATGATGAGTTGGAAGTAATTCATGTTCCCGGGCATTCGCCCGGAAGTATTTGTTTTTTTTGTAAAAAACAAAAATTTATAATTGGAGGCGATGTGCTTTTCGAAAATAGTATTGGCCGTACTGATCTGCCGGGTGGGAGCCATGAAGACCTGGTAAAAAATATCAAAGAGAAACTATTCAAACTACCTGAAGACGTAAAAGTTTACCCCCGGCCACGGCGCTGCTACAACCATTGGGAGAGAGATAAAAGAAAATCCTTTTTTGAATTAGCCGCGTTCTTCAAGAGACAAGCCTAAAAGCAAACAGCAAATAAACTAATTCTCCCGATTTTTGTTTTCTAATATCTTACGCAGCGATTGTTGTGGTTGAACTTTCTTCTCCATAAATTGCTTTGTTGGCTTCGTCTCTGGCGTGCCGTATCAAAAGCCTTAATGAGGCAAACAAAATGGAAAAAATTAGCCCAATAAAAAATCCTATAATTCCATATATCAAAGCGGACTTGCTCTGAACATCATAAGGAGCATCCGGATAGTCCAATACTTTCATTACGGGGGTTGCTTTTTGCAGTTTATACGCAGCATTTTGCTGATTGGCTACTGCCACTGCGTATTGCTGCCGAAGCATTTGTTTATCAGTAATCAGGTTTTCTGTTGGCACCCTGAACTCCATTTTTGTAGTATTTGTAAATAAAGTTGTTTTATCCATGGCTATTAATTCGTTATCTTTTGAATGAATCACCTTACTGAGCGAATCAACTTTGCTGGTTGCAAATTCAAAATCAGTTTTAGCTTTTTCACGTTTAAGATCAATGTAGAATTTGGATATTTTGTTGATAAACCCGTAGCTGATCGTACTTACCAGTTCGGGGCTTCTGCCGGTATAGGTCAAAACAAAACTATTATTTTTATTAATGGATGCAGTCAAACCACTATTTAAAATCCCGGCTGCCCTGGCTATTAATGCCTTTTCAGAGGTAGGCATAGGAATTTTTGGTTCCAGGAAGCTCCTGTGGCTATTGATATCGTTCAGCAGCAGTTCAGCGATTGTTTTATTTCCCTGTGATGAATCTTTAATCGCAGCTACTTCTTCCCGTGTTGTCCGGCTCAGCGCAAGTTCCACAATATTCACTGAGGCGTCATCAGTGAATGATTTTGAGTCGCTACTACCACCGCTGAATAAAGCACTTAATGCTGAGGAAGCTGACGAATTATCAGTACCGCTTGTTAACGGAAAAATAGTTGCCCTGGAGGTATAGGTTACGGGAGTTTTTAACGCATACAACGCCCCGAAGGCAGCAAAGATCAGCGAGACCACTATAACCAGAAACTTGCGCTTCTTTAGCCTGTCTATAAATTCTATGGTTAGTTCCTGTGATGTCATGCGAACTAAAATATTTTGGATAATAAATAAATGGTCACCACGGGAATAACAGTTAATAAACTCGACACTATAATTGAAGAGGCTATTTTTGATTGAGGTTTAACCGGAACTGTAATTACACTACCTTCTGTAACTTTTGGATAAAAACGCAAAAATAAGAAATTCGTTGTTTTTTGGCTTTTACCGTTGGCACGAGTTACATAAATTCGTTTACGCCATGGGGTTACACCGAATCCGCCGGCTTTATCAATGTAATAGCCCATTTTGGTGTGTTCTTTATCAAAGAATATCTTTAATTGATTTTGAACTGCTCCGGTTATAGATACTACTGGATCGATTTTCGGTACATAGATCACATCGCCCGCTTGCAACACCATGTCATATTTAGAATCGGGATTGTCAATCGCTTTCGCCAAGTCAATACTTATCGGCTCGACACCGGTGGGATTCAAACTGTCAACTACATTTTTAAAACTTACCGTGTCCCGCATTCTATAGAGTATGGCGCCATTTGCGTCTGAATTTCCGCGAAGCCCTCCTGTTCGGGCAATAAATGAAGATAACCGTTCTTTTTCATCAAGTTTAGGATACGTTCCAGGGTATAACACCTCGCCTTCTATTTTTACATTTTTCTGTAAATTAAATTTGGGATTTTTTCTTACAAACACCTGGTCGTAAGGCTTTAGCTTCACCGTTTCAACAGTAGAATCCAGATCAAGATTTTGATTTATGGAATAACTTCTTTCAACTGTTTTGGTTGGCTTGATTCCACGTTGCGAAGAGTCAACATCTACAATACTTGAAACAATAATACTTCCATATTCTGCAGATGGTTTAAGGCCATTAGCAAAATATAAAAGATCTTTCAAGGTCATGCCGCCATATTTCTGGTAACTCCCCGGCTTGCGTACTTCTCCTTCGATGGTAATAAATTGCCTGTCAGAAAATTGATTCTTATTAAAAACCTCAATAATATCGTTTGGGTCAATTGGTATATTATATTTGCTATCCAGATTTTTGTTCATATCTGAAAGGCTAACTTCTATTTTATCCGACTTTAAATTTGTTGAATCTCCCGCACCTTTGTAAACATAGGCTCTATCTAAAAACGAATTTGGAGTAATGCCGCCCGCACGATTGATAACATCAAATAACCTATCGCCTTTCCTCACTTCATATACATTTGGGTAAGCCACTTCTCCCTTTACGATTACTTTGTTACTCAAGCCGGGATTGATTGCATTTATTTCTACTACATCTCCGTCAAGCAATAGTTCATTGCTATGCATACTATCACTTCCGTTGCTGATAGCATTCAGATTCACAGTTTTAATTATCTGCTTTTCTTCTGTATTTCTGACAATCATTGCTCCGGATGCATACGCGTCAGGTTTAAAACCGCCCGAATAATTCAAAAGAGCCATCAGGCCTTCTCCCTTTTTTAATTGGTAGTACATCGGTCTTTTAAACTGGCCGATTGCCTGAACCCTCTTATCATAAAAAGGCACAATAATGAAGTCATTATTTTCCAGGTAAAGATGCTTGCCAAAATCGCCCGTACTCAGATATTTATACACATCCACCGAGTCTATTGTTTTTCCATTTCTGGAAATCAGGATGTTGCGCATGTTGCCGTACTTCGTAACGCCGCCTGCCATAGCAATAATATTTAGTGCGTTGGTAAAAGCTGAAACAACCATTGGACCGGGTGTTTGCACATTCCCTGAAACCTGCACAACAATGGAACGAGGCTGGCCCAAAGTGACCGAAATATTCGTAGAGCGTGGAATTACTTTTTTAAACCGACCTATAACAACCGAACGGGCATTGGCGAAAGTTAGACCTTGTACGGTAATTTTCCCCAGACCTTGAGGGAAAATCGATCCATCGCGAGCCACAATATAATCCTGCTCAAAATCTGCCCCACCCCAAAGCGACACAACAATATGGTCGCCCACTCCTATCGGGTAATCCGCCGGCGGAGTAGAAAGTTCAGCAAGTTGTAATATCTGGCTGTTTTGAAAGAGATTACTTCCGTAAACTGTTTCGGGGCCAGCTAACGTACGCTTAATATTATCTTTTTGTGTACTATCCTTAATAATAATACTTTTATTGCTATTGTCCTGGTTTGATTTGTGAATATCCTCTCCCGGCTTTTGTGTCTGCTGATTATTATCCTTAAGGTAATTCATCAAATCAGAGGAGTTGACATTTTTTAATGCATTGGGGTCGATGGGTACATCTCCCTGATCAACTGGCACTTGCGCAAAAGCCGTATTAAAAAAGACTAATGAAAAAAATAGTGAAAAAAATAATAGGGGTACAGTTTTTCTCCAGGAAAAACCTTTTGTAAGCAGACTCATTATTAGGGGTGTTAATGTGTAATACTTAGATTAACGTCCAAACATGGAGTTTTATTTTATGGGCGCGATCAATGTCTCATTGAATTCTATCCATATTTCCCTAACTATTTCTGCAGCGGGTTTTATATCGTTGATTAAGGCGCCTACCTGCCCTATTTCCAGGCCACCGTCTCCCAGGTTGCCTTCAAACATTCCCTTTAACACCCAGCGCACCGGCATTACTAACGGCGCTACACAAACGCCATCCGCCGGCCCCAAACTATCCCTGCTTGAATGATGGGATAATCTACATTCAGCAATTTCGCAATGCGATTGTCTTTGAGATTTTGCAACAAGTATGAACGGAATTAAAATATTCAGGGAGTTTAATGTGGAAAATAAGAATAGCGGTTATTTGTTGGTTCACTGCTAACGGCCGAACCATCACCAGGAAATTAGCACATCAGCAAATCAATTCCCTAAATCAATTTCTGTATTGTCACCAATATTGAGAGAGCGAGTTTCGCCAATCACTTCCGTATCGCTACCAATCAGTGAATCATCCATAACGATGTCGTACAATTTTGAAAATGAGCCAATGATTGAGGCTTTTATTATGGATGAATGGACGATGGTATTTTCGCCCATAGCTACGTGTGGACCTATGATTGAATTTTTAATATCGCAACCTTCGGCAATGCTAACCGGCGGAATAAAAATAGTGTTTTCGAAATTATTAGGCTCGGCAATAGAACCTCCGAATTTCTGCAATAAAATAGAATTGGATTGTAGGAGTGATTCTTTTCTGCCACAATCAAACCAATTCGCTACTTTAAAAGATTTAAAAATTTCCCCGCGGGAGATCATACACTGAAGCGCATCGGTAAGGTTAAATTCGTCGTAACTTTTGATATTATTGGCTATTATATTTTCAAAGCAATCAAATAATAATTTTGAATCTTTAATTTTATAGAGTCCAACTAAAGCCATGTTAGATTTAGGGATCGCCGGCTTTTCCACCACTTTGGTAATAAATCCTTTTTCATCTATTTCCGCTACGCCAAAATTGCGGGGATCGTCCACTTTTTTTATCCCAAGCATAGAATAAGGCGTTTCAAGAACCTCCTTAATATCATATTCGCAGATCGTATCGCCTAACACGATAAACACCTCATCGTTTCCCACAATTTTCCTGGACAGGTTGATCGCGTGGGCTGTTCCTTTTCGTTGCGTTTGGTAAATAAAATGACAGGTAAGTTGGGGATATTTCTCCTTCATATAATCCTGGATTTTTTCTCCGAGGTATCCAACTATAAACACGAATTCGTTAATGCCTGCTTCATGCAACTGATCTACATTAATGCTTAATATGGTTTTGCCTGCCAAAGGGATTAAAGCCTTTGGTTGAGTATATGTATGTGGACGCAATTTAGTGCCTGCACCTGCTACAGGAATAATGGCCTTCATGATATATAAGTTTAGCCGCCGCTTTTTAACGGGGTGTGAATATAGGAAATGTTTTGGTAAAGGTATCATGAATTAGGTATCAGGGTGAAAGGATTTTGTCTTCTGCCTTCTTCGTTTTGCCTTCAGCCTTCTGCTTTCCTCACAACTTTTTTGTAGGTTTGCGAAAATTTTAAATTTCAATGCAAAAAGACAAACAAATTTTCGATATAATAAATAAAGAATTAAACCGCCAGCGCGAAGGAATAGAGCTAATTGCTTCTGAAAATTTCACTTCATTACAAGTGATACAAGCGATGGGAACAGTGCTTACCAACAAATATGCTGAGGGGTATCCTGGAAGAAGATATTATGGCGGATGTGAGTTTGTGGACGAATCGGAGCAACTGGCAATAGATCGCGTAAAACAAATCTTTAATTGTGAATACGCAAATGTACAGCCTCATAGTGGCGCGCAGGCCAATTTCGCGCTGATGTTTGCGGTTTTAAAGCCCGGAGATAAAATTTTAGGGTTAGATCTTAGTATGGGTGGGCATCTTACTCACGGGTCTCCTGTAAATTTTTCAGGAAAAATTTATGAACCTCATTTCTATGGCGTAAAAAAAGAAACCGGTTTGGTGGATTATGAAATGCTGGAACAAAAGGCAAGGGAAATAAAGCCAAAAATGATTGTTTGCGGCGCTTCGGCCTACAGTCGCGATTGGGATTACCAACGTATCAGAAAAGTGGCGGATGAGATAGGCGCTTTTGTGTTTTGTGATATGGCGCATCCCGCAGGGCTAATTGCCAAAGGATTGCTGAATTCACCTTTTGAACATTGCCATTTTGTAACTTCTACCACACACAAAACTCTACGCGGCCCCCGCGGTGGCATTATTTTAATGGGCAAAGATTTTGAAAATCCTTTTGGATTAAAAACGCCCAAAGGTGAAATAAGAATGATGAGTCACTTGATTGATATGGCTGTTTTCCCCGGCACACAGGGCGGTCCGTTGGAACATGTGATTGCCGCTAAAGCGGTTTCTTTCGGAGAAATATTAACCGACGAATATACCGCCTACGCGAAACAAATTCAGAAGAACGCCCAGGCAATGGCTAAAGCATTTAATGCGAAAGGATATGATTTAATCAGCAACGGAACCGATAATCACCTGATGCTGATTGATCTGCGCAATAAAAATATTACCGGTAAAAAAGCACAGGAAACGCTGGATAAAGCCGCTATCACTTTAAATAAAAATGCCGTTCCTTTCGATGATAAAAGTCCATTTGTAACTTCAGGAATACGAGTAGGTGTACCCGCAATTACTACCCGAGGCCTTAAAGAAAATGATATGCAAACTGTAGTAGATATGGTGGATAAAGTGTTGATGCACCTGGATAACGAAAATACAACTGCATCGGTAAAAAGCGAAGTGAAAGAATTTATGAACAGATTTCCGTTGTATCCGGAATTAGGATAACCAAATCAAATCTTTCAGTAAAGAAACAAATTTGCTGAATTTTGGATTTATATTTTATAAAGAATATTTGTTTAAAATAAAAAGAGGCTGCTATGGAAAGCGGCCTCTTTCTTTAGAATCTAGTTCAAATGGAATTCCTCAACTCTCTCTTGTCTGCACCAAACTCAGAAAATGACAGGCTCGGAAAATAATAGCAGATCAACATATAAACGCGATTATTATTTTATCTAATTCTTCTTATACCAAAATGAAATAATAAATAGTCCAAAATATATTATTTCATTTTTTTTAATTATATTTGGACTATAAAATAAATCATTAATCATGGCATTGCCTAAACAACTTATAATTAAAGAATCTCTTCAG
>Ga0207933_1002454_pt1 | contig 12015 bp, 11 predicted proteins | sample NGESurdeep092012_4_FD_184488 | JGI IMG/M metagenome (GOLD analysis project Ga0207933, IMG submission 184488) | Arctic peat soil microbial communities from Barrow, Alaska - NGEE Surface sample F53-3 deep-092012 (SPAdes) | ecosystem: Environmental > Terrestrial > Soil > Wetlands > Peat ... | reverse complement strand
GCCTGGATGCGCTCACGCCCTCTCTGACGTTCCACTGCCAGCAGTACGCCCATCCCCACAATGCAGGCGATCAAACACCAGAAGACGATCCGTTGATGGCGCTGGATCATGGCTGCGTCTCCGGACGCGTTACCTGCTCCGCAGTCGTCGCTTCCGGTCTCACTGCAGACAAGAGTCGTACCGGTGGCTGTACCTGATTCCGCCAGAACACCAGGGCATCGGCGATAGACTGCGCGATTCGTTGCTGGTAATCAGCGTCGTTGATGCTGTCAGGATCCTCTCCGTGCGGAGCCAATTCAAAGACCAGCGCAGGGCAGGTGAGCGAGTCGACTGGACGCACCGATGCGCTACTCGCCACCAACGCAATGCCGGCACGAGTCAGTGCTGCTGCAAGTTGTGCTTCCAGTCGCTGACTTTGCGGCACCCACGCGGCCTGCGCTGTCAGCCATGGCTCCGCCGGCGGTTCACCGGGGGCTGCGGCCAGCTCCGAGTGGTACAGGTGGACCCCGTTCCCGCTGCCCGTCGCATGGAGTAGCAGGCAGGCAGCCGGATGGGCGTGATTTGCAATCCCTGCACGATCATCCAACGTCAGAGGAGAACCCTCTGCATTCGGCTCGGTAGGGCTGTCTGCATCGCGAGTCATCACCACGGCAAAACCGCGCGCCGAAAGCAGCGACCGTAGTTTGAATGCCAGCGATAGCGTGACATCCTTCTCTACCGTCGCATCGCTGATCCGCGATCCGCTATCCAGGCCCCCGTGTGCTGGATCGAGCAAAATCACCATCCGATTGATCTGGATGGGCGCGGGTACTGAACTTACTGCCGCCGGTGGTTGCTGCGGTGCCTTATGTTGATTTCGAAACGGGGTTGGCTGATGACTCTTCCGAGGGGCGGTCTGCCCGAGCCCCGTCAGCGTCGCGAGGACGAATACACAAGGAGCCACAGCATGTCGCAAGGAATTCAAGAGAGTTCTTTGGCCTTTTGTAACCTAGATGTCGCGTCGATTGTAACGGGTGCGGTTCCTTGTAGCGAATTAGATGCCGGGCATCCTCCACATCGTTGCCAGATGCTTAGCGGCGGTAGACTTGTCCTCATGCGGGTATTTGGTATTGACTGTGGAACAGAATTCACCGGCTACGGCGTGGTCGAGGTGGATGCGACCTCCCGCAACCCGAAGCTCCGGCATCTCTGCGCTGGCGCCATCAAGTTAAACAAAAAAGACAGAACTCCCGCCCGGCTTCTCCAGGTCTACACAGAGCTTTCGGCCCTCCTCCACCTCTGGCAACCAGAGGTCGTGGCCATCGAAGAAGTCTTCTTCTCAGCCAACGCCAAGAGCGCGCTCAAGTTAGGCCAAGTTCGCGGCGTCGCCATGCTCGCGGCGGCGAACTGCCACCTTCCCGTTGCGGAGTATGCCCCGCTTACCATCAAGAGTGCTGTTGTCGGCTATGGTCTCGCCGCAAAGGAGCAAGTCCAATTCATGGTCGCTCGCCTGCTGGAACTTAGCGAAGCCCCCAAGCCAGCCGATGCAGCTGACGCTCTCGCTATCGCCATCTGCCACATCCATCACGCTCAGACCGAAGAGCAAATGCGCCGATAAGAGCCGCACTTCTCTGCGAAACTTCCGCAGTTCTTTGCGAACGTGCTGTCAAAGCTTTTGTCCTTCAGCAGGCCCCAGCGCCCGGTATAGCTCCGCCATCGCCTCCAAAGGTACCGCCTCCGACCTCGCCTGTGCGCCGATGCTCTCAGGCCACACGGCCGCGAGCTGTACAGCCGTATACCCCGCTGCCCGCAAATTATTCGACAGAGTCTTTCGCTTCTGAGCAAAGCTAGCCCGCAGAAACCGGTTGAACCCTTCGAACTCGATTCCGAGCTCCGCAAAGCGTGGCGCAAACTCGAGTCGCAATACCGTCGAATACACATCAGGTGGCGGCGAGAATGCAGCCGGGGGCAGCGTAAACAGGCTTGTCACCTGTGCGTGCATCTGCGTCGCCGCCGAAAGCGCCCCATACTCACTCGATCCCGGCCCAGCCACGATGCGATCCGCAACCTCGCGCTGCATCATCACTACCGCACGCGAAACTACTCCCGCGCGTGCCGCAGTGAACAGCAGTAGCAAAATCTCCGAAGTAATGTAATACGGCAGGTTTCCCACCACATCCAAAGAGCCCGAATTCCCTAGCATCGCACTCAGATCCGTACTCAGAATGTCAGCATGGTGAATACTCACATGCGCATCATTGCGAAATCGAAACTGCAGCTCCCGCGCCAGCGCGGGATCAAACTCAATGCAATGCAGCAGCTTGCATTTTTTGACGAGCAACTCCGTAATTGCACCGTGCCCCGGCCCAATCTCCACAACGGTCCGTTCTGTCGTATCGCCAATCGCGTCAGCAATCCGTCGGCAGGCCGCTTCATCAACTAGAAAATTCTGCCCCAATTTGGGCTTCTTTGAGGACATCTTCAGATCGCCTTATCGTCCGGAGCCTTGCTCCGTTGAAATAGAAAGTGGACGGGGATGCCGCACAAAATCACAACCGCGCCAGCAATCGATTCGCGAGGCTGATCCATAAAGCTAAACACCAACAACACCATCGCCGCCAGAATAAACAGTGCCGGCACCACGGGGTAGCCGGTCACACGATACGGCCGATACACATCCGGCTCCCGCACGCGGAACACAAAGACCGTCGCCGCAGTGAGCGCATAGAACAGCCATTCCGAGAAGATTGCCAGAGAGAAAAGCGCCTGAAATCTTCCGATCACGAGCAGCAGCAACGAGCTCAACACCGCCTGCAACACCAGGCTGGCCCACGGAGTCTTGAACCGTGAATGAATTTCGCCCAGCACCGATGGAAACAGCCTGTCCCGCGCCGCAGCAAACGGCACCCGTGCCCCCGATAGGGAACTCCCCACAAAGGTGGCGCAAATACTTACCGCCATACCCACGGCGACCAAGCCTGCCCCCAGATTCCCTGCGACCAACTGCAGTGCATCCGTAGCCGGTCGCTCCGATGCAGCAATTGCCGCGGACGGAAGAACATACTGGATCGCCGCATTGGTCAGCATATACAGCGCGCCCACAATCGCCACGCCGCCCACCAGCGCCAGCGGCATCGACCGCTGCGGTTTCTGCACCTCGCCCGCCATCTGCGACACATCCGACCAGCCATCGTACGCCCACAGCGCCGCAATCAGCGCCACCATGAACCCCGCAAATCCGCCCCGCGCTCCGACAAACTTCGTGTCAAAATTATGCCAGTCGCCATACTTCACACTCGCAAAGCAGAACCCGGCAATAACCAGGATCATCAACACTTTCAGCCACGTCAGCACCGTCTGCACCTGCGCAGAATCGCGCGTGCTCACGATATTCAGCCCGGTAATCAGCCACGTCGCCGTAATCGCCATCACTTGGCTCCACATCAAATGCGCGAAGGCCACGTGGTCAAGAAACGCGAAGACCGGAAACGTTCCCAGCACGCGCATCAGTCCTGCAGCAATCGTCGCGATCGATGCGGGCTTCGCGATCATCGTCCAGGTCCACGTGTAAAGAAATGCCGTGAGGGGACCATACGCGTCATGCAGAAACGCATACTCTCCACCAACCCGTGGCCGCATCGCCGCTACCTCGGCATAGCTCATAGCCCCAAATAACGACAGCAACCCGCCCGTAATCCACACCACGTAGACCATCCGCGAGCTGCCCACTGCGGCCATCATCTCGCGCGGAACAAGAAAAATTCCCGAGCCAATGATGATGCCCACCACGATCGCCAGCGCATTCGTCGCCGTCAGTACCCGCGGCAATTCATCATGCGATCGTCCCTGTGCTGCGTCGGAGGTCATTGCAGGGAGACTATCAGAGCCTCAACCCTCACAACCAATGCAGCTCCATCCGAATCGCCGAAAACGTCCGTCTAAAAGCCGCTAACCGATCGAGATCTTTACCAAATCATCCTGCACATCTGGCTCCGCGGCCTCGGCAAAGAACTTGCGAATCTTCTCCGCCGTCGCCTTGTTCACCACCGCGGTCAGCGCATCCGGATTCTTCTCAGCCGTCTGCTTCAGCGCGCGTACGCTGCCAAAATGCTCCAGCAGCCGCTGCCGAGTAATCGCCCCCACCCCCGGAATCTCATCCAGCTCACTCGTCCGGTCCCGCATCTCCCTCCGCTTGCGGTGATACGTCACAGCAAAGCGGTGGCTCTCATCCCGAATTTTCTGGATTACATGGAGTACTGGAGATCGCCGGTCGAGCACTACTGGATCGTCCTCCTGTCCATGCACGTAGATAATCTCTTCGCGTTTGGCAATCGAAGCCAGTGGCTGCGTCGTCAGCCCGATCTCCTCCAGGGCATCGGCCGCCGCATGCAATTGCCCCAGCCCGCCATCGATCAACACCAGGGACGGCATCGGCTTCTTGTCCTCCTGCAGCCGCTTGTACCGCCGGTGAATGATCTCCCGCATCGACGCAAAATCATCCACGCCGCTCACCGTCTTCACCTGGAACTTCCGATAATCTGCCTTCTTCATCGAGCCTTTCTCCCACACGACCATCGACGCTACCGTCTCCGCGCCCTGGATATGCGAGATATCAAAGCACTCAATCCGCTCTGGCGGCTCTGCCAGCGTCAGCGCCTCCTGCAGCGCCTCCTGCATGTGCTGAATGCTCGGTTCCAGCACACGAAATCGCTGCACAAACGACTGCTTCGCATTCTGGCAAACCAGGTCGACCAGCGATCGCTTGTCTCCGCGCTGCGGTACCGCAATTTCGATCTTGCTCCCGCACCGCTCGCGCAACGCATCTGCCAGCAGCGCGCGATCCGGAAAGTCTACGGGCACATAAATATGCTTCGGCACATACGCCTGATCCAAATACATCTGCTTCAACAGGGCAGAGAAGAAGGTAGCCGCCGAAAACACGGGAACCTTCACGTCCTCCTCGGCCTTTAGCACTGAAACCAGATCCGACTGCTCCCGATCGGCATGAATCTCCGGTGCCGGCTCTACCGGGCTAGGCTCCAACCCCGCTTCCACCTCGACCTCAGCCTCATCCGCATGCGCCAGGTCCATTGCCGCAAGCTCCGGCAGCTCTTCCCAGAACATCTCCCGTCGGTCAACAATTTTCCCCCCGCGCATGTGGAACAAATTCACCGCAAGCATGTCACTCTCATAGTGAAACCCGAACACATCCGCGTCCTCATCATCGGTCGACGCAATCCGCTGCTTGTCCTGCGCCTGGCTCACCGTGATCAACTGGTCGCGCAGCCGCGCCGCCAGCTCGAACTGCATATTCTCCGCCGCCGCCGCCATGCGTTCCGTAAGCCGCGCCTCCAACTCACTCGGCTTGCCCTCGAGGAACAGTTGCACATCGCGAATCGCCTGCCGATAATCCTCCGTCGAAACGAACCCCTCCACGCAGGGCCCGAGGCAGCGCTTGATGTAGTACTGCAAGCAGGCCCGAGGATGATACCGGTTCAAATCCACCTTGCAGCTCGGAATCAAAAAGCTGCGATGGATCACATCCACCAAACGATGCGCCAAATTCCCCGGAAAGTAGGGCCCAAAATACGCACTCCCATCCTTGCGCAATCGCCTCGTCACGAAAACCTTCGGATGCCTGTCCCCCAGCGTCAGCTTGATATACGGATACGTTTTATCATCACGCAGTAGAATATTGAAGCGCGGCTTCCGCTGCTTGATCAGGTTGTTCTCAAGCGCCAGCGCCTCGCGCTCGTTCGCCACCGTGATGTACTCCAGGTCGACCGCCTCGCGCATCAGCGAGCCCGTCTTTGCGTTTTCCAACTGGTTCGCCGCGAGGAAGTACGACCGCACCCGCGTCCGCAAATTCTTCGCCTTCCCGACGTAGATCACCTCGCCCTCTGCATTCTTGTAGAGGTAGCAACCAGCGCCCGTCGGCAGCGTCCGAATTTTCTCCGAGATTTCCATCCGCTCTTCTAAGTCTAGAGCCTCCCCGGCCGGCCGCCTCTCTACGACCCAGCGCCACATCCGTTACTCTGAAAGCATGGATTCCACACCTCAGATCCGAGGCGACGACCGCCTGGCCCGCACCGCCGCATCGCTGCAACGCGCCGCCGCCATTATGGCCCGTCTCCGGGGCCCCGGCGGCTGCCCCTGGGACCGCGAGCAGACCTTCGACACCATCAAGCGCCACACACTCGAAGAAACCTACGAGGTCTTCGACGCCATCGAACGCCGCGCCTGGCCCGACCTCAAGGACGAACTCGGAGACCTCTTCCTGCAAGTCCTGTTCTACGCCCAAATGGCCTCCGAAGCCGGCTATTTTGACCTCAACGACGTAGCTGAAAACCTCAGTGTCAAGCTCATCCGCCGCCACCCCCACATCTTCGCTGACACGATCGCAACCGACTCCACCGCGGTCCTCCGTAACTGGGAGCAGATCAAACTCGAAGAGAAAAAGTCCAAACCGGCAACCACCTCCATCCTCGACGACATTCCACGTTCCATGCCTTCGACACTCGAGGCGACGAAGCTAGGCTCAAAAGCTGCCAAAGTAGGCTTCGATTGGCCCGAAGTCTCTGGTTTATTTGCAAAACTCGCCGAAGAAACCCACGAACTGCATGCCGAAATAGACCGTGCCGACTCCGACAAGATCGAAGCCGAATTCGGCGACATCCTCTTCACTGCGATGAACCTCGCGCGCCATCTCAAAATTGACGCGGAGTCAGCGCTGCGTCGCAGCAACGCCAAGTTCCGCGCCCGCTTCGCTGCCATGGAACACGCAAGCGGCGGTGCAACCCAACTGGCAGCGATGCCTCCAGAAGACCTCGAGCGTCTTTGGGCCGACGCCAAGCGAGCGGAGACGAACGATTGAGCATCCCTCAGCAAGCCCCCATTCACATCAAGTCCTTCACCGAGCTTGAGCAGTTCGACGAATGCGTAGCCCTCGAAGAAGCCGTATGGGGCTACGACCCCGCCGACATGATCCCGCGCCGCGTCTTTTTGCTCGCCTCGCGCATCGGCGGCCAGGTCCTCGGAGCCTTCGACACCGACGCCCCCAACGCCCGGCCCATCGGTTTTGCGATGGCCCTTCCGGCCTATCGCAACGGGCACCCCTACCTGCACTCCCACATGGTCGGCGTCCTCCCCGAGCATCGCAATCGAGGCATCGCCCGCGCCCTCAAACTAGCCCAGCGCGACGACGCGTTAGCCCGCGGCATCGATCTCATGGAGTGGACTTTCGACCCCCTTGAAATCAAAAATGCTCATCTAAACATCGCAAAGCTGGGCGCAATCGTTCGCCGCTACCAGCACAACTTCTACGGCCCCTCCAGCTCGCCTCTTCAGGGCGGCCTCCCCACCGACCGCGTCTACGCAGAGTGGTGGCTGCGCTCCAATCGCGTCGAACATGCCGTCCGCAATGAGCCCCAGACCTTCGACACGATCGAGCAAGTAAGCGTCCCAGCGGAGATCTACGCATGGAAGGCCAACCCCGCAGACCGTGCCGCCGCCATTGACGTCCAGGCCCGCAACGCCGCCGCCCTCGAAGCCGCCTTCGCCCGCAACCTCTCCGTCCTCGGCTACCAACGCAACGACCGCGGCGACGGCCAATTCCTTCTAGGCCGCTGGGACGAGCCCCACAATTACTAGCTCTAACTTCTTTCTTCGTTACTCTCGAATCACTGCCTCTGGAGCCGCCACCCATGAAGATCCAATCCATCCACCTCCGCGAAATCCAAATGCCTCTCGCGCATCCATTCGAGACCAGCTTCGGCGTCACCACCGGTCGCCGCATTCTGCTCGTCGAGATCGAAGCCGACGGGCTCACCGCCTGGGGCGAGTGCGTCGCCGGCGAGCATCCCTACTATTCCGACGAGCAAGTCGACACAGCCTGGCAAACCACCGCAACCGAGCTCGCACCCCGCCTCGTCAACGCCGAAATCTCCTCCGGCCGCGATTGTCCCGCACTCTTCGAGCAGGTCCGAGGACATCGCATGGCAAAGGCCGCCCTCGAAAACGCCGTCTGGGATCTCGACGCCCAGCAGCAGGGAATTGCCCTCTCTAAACTTCTCGGCGGCACCCGCGACACGCTCCCCTGCGGCGTCTCCATCGGCATCCAGCCCACGCCCGAGCAACTCATGCAGGCCATCGCTAAAGAACTCTCCTCCGGTTATCAGCGCATCAAGCTCAAGTGCAAACCGGGCTGGGACACCAACATCTTCGCCATGGTCCGCGAGCGCTGGCCCGAAATCCTCCTCAGCTGCGACGCCAACTCCGCCTACCGCCTCGACGACGCCGACCATATCGCCGAGTGGGACCAATTCAACCTCCTCATGATCGAGCAGCCGCTCTGGTACGACGACTTCTATTTTCATGCGCAGCTCCAGCGTCGCATCACAACACGCATCTGTCTCGACGAGTGCATCCGCAATTGCCGCGATGCACGCGCGGCCCTTGAACTCGGCAGCGGCAAGATCATCAACATCAAGGCCGGCCGCGTTGGCGGCTTCACCGAAGCTATTGCCATTCACAACGTAGCCCAGGAGTTCGGCATCCCCGTATGGTGCGGCGGCATGCTCGAAACAGGTATTGGCCGCGCTCACAACATCGCCATCTCCTCGCTCCCCAACTTCTCCCTTCCCGGCGATGTCTCCGCGTCCAAACGCTACTGGGCACAGGACATCATCGAGCCCGAAGTAACGGTTAGCCCCACCGGCACCATCACGGTCCCCACCGCTCCAGGAAGCGGTTTCGCCGTGCAGTCGGACCGGATCGAGCGCATCACTGTCCGCCGTCAAACGCTGCGGCGCGGCGATGCCATGATCGGCTGAGTCTCTGGTCACAACGGCAGTCACCGCGTTGTTAGAAATTCGATCAATCTATTGCACGCACCGAATGTTTGCTTCACTTACAGGTTAGTCGTCAGATTCCCCACGTCCGCTAATGGTGTAGTCTCGGCCAGCTTGGTTTATAGTCGGGCTTGTTACTCGGGAAACGTGATGCTTACGCTCCCTCGGCCATGGAGCGGCCTTATACCTATGATTCCAAATGAAGGTGCAACTGTCATTGGGCGCGAGATCAAGTTTCGTGGTGAGATCTCAGGATCGACCGACCTACTGATTGATGGCGAAGTGGATGGAGTGATCCGCCTCATGGCTGCGCGGCTTACAGTGCGTGCCGACGGACGTGTTCGTGCCACCATCGTCGCTCAGGACGTCGTTGTGATCGGCCTCATTGAGGGAGAGATTCGCGCCACGGGGCGTGTAGAGCTTCGTGACGGAGCCGTCGTTGTGGGTGACGTCTTTGCTGCTCGTTTGTCCATTGAGGAAGGGGCTACGCTGCGTGGAAGCGTTGATCCCTCCAGAGCCGGTGAACCGTTCGCCGATTCTTCGAATGCAACCCATGGCAGCCGTAGCTGATCCTCGCGTACAGCGGAGTACCCCGTCATGTTTGGCATCTTCAAGAAAGAACACGGATCTACCCCGCACAGTGCAGGGAGACAACCTCGACACTCGCGCGGCTGGATAGAAGTTCGCTCCTACCTCCAGAAGACTGAATCTCTGCGCGTTCTCGATTTCGGATCAACCTCGCCTGTAAACATCAACTACCTCACGACACTCGGTCATAGTGTCTACATGGCAAATATTGTCGAGGATGCAACTCGCCCCGAGTGGCTAAAGCCAGCGAAACTCTTCGACCCTAAAGACGCTGAGCCCGAGTTTGACATCGATCGCTTCATAGAAGCTAACCTCGACTTCTCTGGCCGCGACTTCGATGTCATTCTGCTCTGGGATACGGCGAACTTCCTTCCACCAGCGATGGTGCCTGCACTCTTCTCCAGGCTTCGCAAAGTGCTTCGCCCCGATGGCAAGCTGTTGGCCTTCTTTCACGGACGCCTGACAGGACCGGAGACCGCTTTCTCCCGCTTTCAACTTGGCGATGGAGACGAACTGCTTGCTCTCGACAGTGGTAATTTCCCTGTGCGTCAGGTCTACCAGACGCGACAGGTAGAGAAGTTTCTCGAGGGTTATAGCAGTGTTCGGTTTTTCTTAGGTAAAGATAACGTGCGCGAAGTTATCGCGGTACGATGAATCTTTCTTGTTATCCATGTAAAAAGGTAGCTATCTTCGATAGCTACCTTTTCGTGTCTTTACCATCAATCGAATAACTTTATTTCTTCACGGTGGGTTCTTTTTTTACTGCTACTTTCTTCGCAGCTTTCGGAGTCTCATTGCGACGCTCTGCCCAGCGACGCTTCATAGCGTCGGCAATCCGCTTGCGACCCTCTGGACTCAGGTTGCGTTTACGCTTCGCAGGTTTGGCTAGAGTCGCCGTCTTTGCCGGGTTAGTGCTCCCCTTGGGACGTCCACGGCGCGGCTTCGTTCCTACGTTGCTGTCATCTAGATCAACCAGTACTGCGCGGGCTTGCTGTAGCGAGGCAATCTTTGCGTCGATCTCAGCAACAATTTTACGAATGTCCATTACATTTGATCCTTTCCCTTGGTCCCTAATCTTTCAGCTATTCTGATTTCTTAAGTAACATGCTGAATTCTATAGGTCGCATCAACCCAGCTGCAAATAAATCTTCTCTGTTTGTTACAACAGAATCCAACGGATTTATTGAGTGTGAATTTTATGGGGCTGATGAAAAGGAATTTGGATGATTCGCCGGAACAAGCTGTTCCTGCGTCAAATGACAGATCACGTTGTCGCGCTGGGCGGGACTACCGTGTTAGGCCACGATAGGAGAACAGCCTTTTTCAAGCTCTGCTATTACGTCGAGGGCGCTGTAGTGAGACTCGCCCGGCGGCAGGAACTGAGCTACGGTACTTAGATCATCTCCCGCAGTGACAATTCCTAGTTCCACGCGTTGTCCGTTGAGCACTTGTGGGAAGCCGACGTTCGCAAGCAGCGCGTTGCAGATACACTTTCGGCCAACGATGTCTTCGGCGTTTCCACCCTTCGAAACGTAGAGCGTAAGTGGCTCGGCAGGACAACGGTAGCCAATCTCTCCTTCGGAGGTGCGGTAAGGCTCACGGAGGAAGCCGAGATTGCAGATGCGTGGTCGAGCTGCGTACAGTTCAGCCTCTGAATAGGTGCCTTCCAACTGCGCAACCTTGAAGGGGAATCCAGTGGGCGATGCCAAAGGATCGGTGAAGACGTGCGATGTTCCAGCGATGACTTTAGCCAGCAGATCGCGTTTGTAGTCTTCTCGCAAACCGGACTCTGATGCGAATTCAAATGCTGTTCCTACCTGGACGCCAGTGGCACCCTGGGCAAGTGCTTCGCGCAGTTTCTCCGGGTGTCCATAACCTCCTGCCAGCCAGAAGGGAACTCCTAAGTCACAGAGCTTGGCGATGTCTATGTCGTCCCGTTCGCCGTAGATAGGTTCGCCGGATTCGGTGAGTTGCAGTTTGCCGCGAGGCGGAGCGTTGTGTCCGCCAGCGGTGCGCATCTCGATGATCAGACCATCTACTCGCCCGTTCGCCTTCTTCACCATGGTGGTCGCAAGTGTGTTGGAAGAAACGATCGCCAGGAATTTGGGGCGAGTCAAGGGAGCAAGCTTGCGTTCAGCAAATTCGGCTGGGTTGAAGCGCATCATCGTATCGTCGCCTTCAATCGAACCATGGACATGCATGTTGTATTCGGCAGGCTGATGATTCGCGAAGAGATCGAGAACTCCTGGAAATTTCAACGGGATTCCTGCTCCCATCAGTACATACTCGACGCCACCTAGCATCGCTCCGTAGACACAGGGCAAGAGGGCGGCCTGGATCTTCTCGAGGTAGTTGATGCCTACAGGGTTGTTGTGGCCTTCGCGGGCGAGGAAGACTTCGACGAAGTTGCTTACGATGCAGAGTTCAGCGAGTTCACGCGGATTCTCCCTGGCTAGCAAGGGAACGGTGCGATAGGGGGTTCGCTCGGGCTTGCCGCCGGGGACAAAGTAGGTGTCCAGGACGCGCTTGGCCATGGCGGGAAAGGGGAATGCGTCCATGCCGCGGCGCATGTGTCCACCTTCATCGCCATCCTGTAAAC
>Ga0207933_1002451_pt1 | contig 12017 bp, 11 predicted proteins | sample NGESurdeep092012_4_FD_184488 | JGI IMG/M metagenome (GOLD analysis project Ga0207933, IMG submission 184488) | Arctic peat soil microbial communities from Barrow, Alaska - NGEE Surface sample F53-3 deep-092012 (SPAdes) | ecosystem: Environmental > Terrestrial > Soil > Wetlands > Peat ... | reverse complement strand
GAAATCGAGCGCCGCCTTCTGCTTGAACTCCACGGGGTCGACGGCCACGATGATCCGCGCCCCGACCATGTGGGCTCCCTGCACCGCGTTCATGCCCACCCCGCCGACGCCCACCACCACCACGGTGTCGCCAGGCATCACCTCGGCCCGGTAGACGGCCGAGCCCCAGCCGGTGGCCACCCCGCACGACACCAGGGCCACGGCGGTCAGTGGCAGGTCGGCGTCCACCTTGACCAACGACGCCTCGTGGCTCACCCCGTGCTCGGCGAAGGTGCCCAGTTTGGACATCACGTTGAGCGACCGACCGTCGAGGTGGTAGCGGACGGTGCCGTCGGAGATCTGGCCGGGCAGGAAGGTGGCCGCTCCCAGGTCGCAGAGGTTGGAGTGGCCGGTGATGCACATGGTGCACCGACCGCAGATGGGGAAGAAGCTGGCGGCCACGTGGTCGCCGGACTGGAGGCTGTCCACATCCGGGCCCACCTCGAGGACGACCCCCCCGCCTTCGTGCCCGCCCACCATGGGGAACAGTCCCGCCCGCACCGGCTGGCCGGTGCCCGCCTCAGAGCCCATCTCGCTCGACTGGAGGTGCTCGTCCGAGTGGCACAGGCCGGCGGCGGCCCACCGGACCAGCACCTCGTGCCGTCCCGGCGGATCGAGATCGATCTCCTCGATCTTCCACTCCTGCTCCCGGCCCCACAGGACCGCTGCGTGCGTCTTCATCGTCCCCCATCCCTCAGGCCGTTCCCGGCCATCAGCACCACACCGTGCTTGACCGACCCGCAGCTTAGTGTCACAGTACGACATGAAAGCAAGGGGAGGTGCGGCGTGACGATCCAGAGCGCCAGCGAGGTGTACTTCGACCCGTACGACGTAGGCATCGACGCCGACCCGTACCCGGTCTTCCGCCGCCTGCGGGAGGAGGCGCCGCTCTACTACAACGAGCCTCACGACTTCTACGCGGTCAGCCGGTTCGCCGACGTGGAGCGCGCCTATCTCGACAACAAGACCTTCATCTCCGGACGCGGCGGCATCATCGAGCTCATCCGGGCCGACATCGAGATGCCGTCCGGCGTACTCATCTTCGAGGACCCGCCGGTCCACACCATCCACCGCCGATTGATGTCCCGGGTCTTCTCCCCCAACCGGGTTGCCGCTCTCGAACCGCAGATCCGCCAGTTCTGCGCAGGCAGCCTCGACCCGCTGGTCGGCGCCGAGGAGTTCGACTTCATCGCCGACCTCGGCGCCCAGATGCCCATGCGGGTCATCGGCATGCTGCTCGGCATCCCCGAACAGGACCAGGAGGCCGTGCGGGACAGGGTCGACGCCAACCTCCGCACCGAGGCCGGCCAACCCATGGAGGTGGGCGAGAAGATCGTCCCCACCGACATGTTCGCCGACTACATCGACTGGCGGGTCGACCACCCCTCCGACGACATCATGACCGAGCTCCTCCAGGCCGAGTTCGAGGACGAACACGGGACCGTCCGCAGCCTGACCCGCGAGGAGCTGCTGACCTACATCAGCGTCATCACCGGAGCCGGGAACGAGACCACCGGCCGGCTCATCGGATGGACGGGCAAGGTCCTGGCCGACCATCCCGACCAGCGGCGGGAGCTGGTCGAGGACCCCTCCCTCATCCCGGGTGCCATCGAGGAGCTCCTCCGCTTCGAGACGCCCGCTCCCCATGCGGCCCGGTACGTGAGCCAGGACGTCGAGATCCACGGCCAGACGGTTACCGAAGGCAGCATCATGATGCTCCTCCCGGGATCGGCCAACCACGACGACCGCCGCTTCCCCGACGGCGACACCTTCGACATCCACCGAAGCGACGGGAAGCCCCTGACCTTCGGCCACGGAATCCATCTCTGCCTGGGCGCGGCCCTGGCCCGGCTGGAAGGGCGGGTGGCCCTCGAGGAGGTCCTCAAGCGCTTCCCCACCTGGGAGATCGACATGGACCGGGCCAGACTCGCCCCTACCTCGACGGTGCGGGGCTGGGAGACGCTCCCGGCGTTCACGTCGTGATCCCCGACACCTCGCGGTGCCCGACTCCCACCGGAGCCGGCTGATGGGCGAGTTGGACGGGAAGGTGGCCGTCATCACCGGAGCGGGCTCGGGCATGGCCAAGGCGTCGGTCCGGGTCTTCGTCCGAGAGGGTGCCAAGGTCGTAGCCGCCGACATCAGCGGTGCCGAGCAGACCACGGCCGACGAGGTCGATGGCGATGTCCTGCCCGTGCACTGCGACGTGACCCAGGAGGATCAGGTCGAGGCCTTGATGGCGGCCGCCATCGACGCGTACGGACGGGTCGACACCGTTCTCAACGTGGCCGGTGTCGCCGACGGCGGTCCCCTGGTCGACCTCACCATGGAGTTCTACGACCGGTTGATGGACGTCGACCTACGGGGTGTGTTCCTGGGAATGAAGCACGGGATCCGGGCCATGCTGCCCACCGGCGGCGGCTCCATCGTCAACTGGTCCTCGGTCGGAGGGCTGAACGGCTCGGCGTACACCAGTGTCTACGCGGCGGCCAAGCACGGGATCATCGGGGCCAGCAAGGCCGCGGCCATCGAGTACGGCACCCAGGGGATCAGGGTCAATGTGATCTGCCCGGGGTTCATCCTCACCGAGATCATGGCCCAGGGAGCCGAGGACTTCATCCCCGACATCGCTGCCAAGGCCGCCCTCAACCGGGCCGGGCAGTCCCCCGAGGTCGCCGAGGTCGGCGCCTTTCTTGCCTCCGATCGGGCCTCGTTCGTCACCGGTGCGGTCATCCCGGTCGACGGGGGTTGGTCGGCCAAGCTGGCCTAGGAGCATTTGACACCGTGAGCACCGCCGAACAACCCAGCCCCGACCCTCCGCTGCGAACCGGTCGTCCCTACGACGGCACCCTCCGACGCGAGCGGGCGGCGGAGACGAGGGAGCGGATCCTCGATGCCGGATCCGAGCTCATCCACCGCACGTCGGTGAGGGACTGGAAGAGGCTGACCGTGCGGGCGGTGGCCGAACGGGCGGGGGTGAACGAGCGGACGGTCTACCGCTACTTCGGGAGCGAGCGTGGACTGCGGGATGCGGTCCTGCACCGCAACGAACAGGAGGCCGGCATCGATCTGGGGGGCATGCAGCTCGGCGACATCGCCACCGTGGCCACCCAGATCTTCGACCACGTGGCGCAGTACCCGAGGGAGCCGCGCCCGCCCCTCGATCCGACCCTGGTGGCGGCCAAGGACCGCCAACACGACGCCCTCCTCACCGCCGTCGCCCCCGAGGCCGAGCGATGGCCCGACGACGAGCGGACGGTAGCGGCGGCCATGTTCGACGTGCTCTGGAGTGTGGCCGCCTACGAGCGCCTGGTCGTCGACTGGGACATCGACCACGAGCGGGCCGTCGAGGGGATCGCCTGGGTCATCAGGCTGGTCGAGGAGGCCGTCCGGGACGGACGGGGCCCAACGTGATGCCCTCCCCGCCTGGGGGCCGGCGGTCAGCCGGCGGCGCTGCCCTTCGTGCCTCCCTGGCCCGGCATGGCCCGGCGGACCGGCCGACCGGCCACGGTCCCGCCGTCCACCGGGACCACGATGCCGGTGATCTGGGCCGACCGGTCGCCGGCCAGGAAGAGCACGGCTTCGGCCACATCCTGCGGCGTCCCCTGCCGCTGCAGCGGTTGGTCGGACTCGATGGTCGGGCCCAGGTCGTAGTTGGTGATCCCCGTCGGGATATGGCCGGGGGCGATGCAGTTCACCCGGATGCCGTACTCGGCCAGGTCGATGGCCACCATGCGGCTGAACTGCACGATGGCCGCCTTGGAGGTCCGGTACGAGATCGGAGGGCCGCCTCCGGTGAGGCCACCGATCGACGCGGTGTTGATGATCGAGCCGCCACCGTGCTCGGCCATATGGCGGCCCGCTCGCTGGGTCCCGATGATCACGCCGAACAGGTTCACCGCCATCACCCGGTCGAAGTCACGGAGGTCGTCACGCAGGAACCGGCGGAACGAGCTGGAGATGCCGGCGTTGTTGACCATCACGTGCAGTCCGCCGAAGGTGTCCACGGCGAAATCGACCAGGGCCTGCACGTCGTCAGCGTCGGACACATCGGTCCTCCGGAACACCGCGGCATCACCGAGCCCGGCCACCATGGCCGCTCCGTCCTCCTCGGCCACATCGGCTACCACCACCTTGGCCCCTTCGCTGGCGAAGAGTTCGGCGGTGGCGCGGCCGATGCCGCTCGCCCCTCCCGTGACGACGGCTACCTTCCCGGCGAGTTCCTGGCCCATGTCCGGCAGTTCCTTTCGAGTGATGTCCGGCGACGGTCGTTGACTCCGACGCCTCCGGTGGTGCCGTCTCCGACCCGTTCGGTCCGGCCACCGAACATACCCCGGGCCGCAACGCGGCGACGTCCCTGTCCGACCGTCATCCCCACCCGATCAGGGCATCCGCCCTCCACCTCCCTGGAGCACCGTTGAACGACGAGCAGTTCGAATCCACCGACTTCTTCCTCACCAAGGAGCTGATCAACGATCCCTACCCCTACCTCGCCCACCTGCGCGATCGGTGTCCGATCGTCAAGGAGCCGTTCCATGATGTCTACATGGTGACGGGCTACGACGAGGCGGTCGAGATCTACCACGACCAGGCCACCTTTTCGGCCTGCAACTCGGCCATCGGTCCGTTCGCCCGGTTTCCCGTCCCCCTGGAGGGGGACGACGTCACCGAGATCATCGAGACCTACCGGGATGGCCTCCCCTTCGGCGACCAGCTCCCCACCTTCGACCCTCCCAAGCACACCGCCCAGCGCGGACTCCTGATGCGGTTGATCACCCCGAAGCGTCTGAAGGAGAACGAGGCATCCCTGCAGCGGCTGGCCGACGACCAGATCGACCGGTTCCACGACCGGGGCAGCTGCGAGTTCGTCGGTGAGTACGCGCAGCCTTACACCATGCTGGTCACCGCCGACCTGCTCGGCGTGCCCGAGGAGGACCATCCGGAGTTCCTCGACAAGCTCATGCACACCGGCCACCTCGAGATGACCCACAGCCCCCTCGAGTACCTCTACGCCCAGTTCACCCGGTACATCGAGGACCGGCGGCGCCAGCCCCGTGACGACGTCATGACCGGGCTGGCCACGGCCACCTTCCCCGACGGGTCGCTGCCCCCGGTGGAGGACGTGATGAAGATCGCCTCCAATCTGTTCGCCGCCGGGCAGGAGACGACGGCCCGGCTCCTCGGTACCGCCCTCATGACCCTCGGCGAGCGACCCGAGCTCCAACAGCAGCTCCGCGACGACCGGAGCCTCGTACCCGTCTTCATCGAGGAGACCTTGCGCATGCAGCCACCCATCAGCGGCACCTTCCGTCTGTCCCGGACCCCGACCACGGTGCGGGACACTGACATCCCGGCGGGCAGCACCGTCATGGTCCTGCCCAGTGCGGCCAACCGTGACCCGCGCGAGTTCGAGGATCCCGACGAGCTCCGACTCGACCGCCGGAACGCCCGCCAGCACATCGCCTTCGGACATGGCATCCACACCTGTGCCGGGGCCCCGCTGGCCAGGGCCGAGACCACCGTCTCCCTCCAGCGCCTGCTCGACCGGATGGCCGACATCCGCATCTCCGAGTCGCACCACGGTCCGGCCGGCGACCGTCGCTGGGAGTACACGCCCACGTGGATGCTCCGCGGCCACGACCGGCTCCACCTCGAATTCACCCCCGTCGGGTAGTCGACGGTGCCATCCTGTCCATCACCCAGCCCCCTGTTCTCCCCAGAAGCGAGGTTCCCATGACTAGCTACGACGGCCCGGTCTTCGACGCCGACAACCACCTCTACGAGACCGAGGACGCCCTCACGCGCTATCTGCCCAAGGAGTTCGACGGCTTCATCAAGTACGTGCAGGTCAAGGGGCGGACCAAGATCGCCATCGCCAACCACATCAGCGAGTCCATCCCCAACCCCACCTTCGAGGTGGTAGCACCTCCCGGTGCCTTCGCCGAGTACTTCTCGGGCCACAACACCGAGGGCAAGACCCTCCGGGAGATGGCCGGCACACCGATGCAGGCCATCGACGCCTTCCGTTCGGCCGAACCGCGCCTGGCCCTGCTCGATGAGACGGGCATCGACGCCGCCCTGATGTTCCCCACTCTGGCCAGCCTCATCGAGGTCAATCTGCTGGACGACCCCGAGATGACCTGCACGGTCATCCACGCCTACAATCAGTGGCTCCACGACGAGTGGACCTTCGACTACCACCACCGGATCTTCGCCACGCCGGTGGTCAACCCGTGCCTGCCCGAACGCGGCATCGCTGAACTCGAGTGGGCTGTCGACCGGGGGGCCAAGGTGGTGCTGCTCCGGCCCGGACCCGTGGCCGGGACCAAGGGCACCAAGTCGCCGTTCCTACCCGAGTTCGACCCGTTCTGGGCCACGGTGGCCGAGTCCGGGATCCTGGTGGCCATGCACGCCTCCGACTCGGGCTACCAGCGCCACGCCAACGAGTGGGAGGGTGACGGGCGGGACATGCAGCCCTTCGCCCCGCGACCGTTCAGCGATGCCGTGAACACGGGTCGGCCGATCAGCGACACGGTCACCTCCGCCATCTGCCACGGGATGCTGAGCCGGTTCCCCAGCGTGCGCCTGATGAGCGTCGAGAACGGCGGGAGCTGGGCCCTTCCCTGCCTGAAGGCGCTCGAGAAGACCTATGGCAAGATGCCCAACGCCTTTCTGGAGCATCCCCGCGACGTCTTCCTCCGGAACATCTACATCAACCCGTTCTGGGAGGACTCACTGGAGGCGCTCATCGACGTGATGACGCCGGAGCACATCATGTTCGGGTCGGACTACCCTCACCCCGAGGGACTGGCCGAGCCCTTCGCCTGGGCCCAGGAGGTCTCCGACCTCTACCCACCAGAGTCGGTCAGGAAGATCATGGGGGGCAACATGTTCGGGCTTCTGGGACTGCCGCAGCCCGCCTGACGCTCACCCCGTCGCCGTCATCGCGACCGGGGCAGGCCGAGGCCCCGTTGGGCGATGATGTTGCGCTGGACCTCGCTCGTCCCTCCGTAGGTGGTGGTGCCGAGGGCGAAGCGGAAGTCGTAGTCGGCGGCGCCCCCGGCCGGGGCGGACGGGTCGCCCTGGCTGCGGATCCCGTCCCGACCCAGCAGGTCCACGAAGTCGGCCGACTGCCGGGTCAACGCCTCGGAGGCGAACAGCTTGCTCATGGAACCCTCCACCCCGGGCATCCCTCCCGACGCGTGGATCCAGGCCGACCGGCGGCACAGCAGGGTGGTCACCTCGTTCTCGGCCGCCGCCCGGCCCAGGCGCGCCCGGACGTCGGGGTCGTCGGCCCGGAGACGGCCCTCGTCGTCGGCCGTGGTGGCGGCCCACTCCTCCATGGCCGTCAACAGGCGGATCGACTCGCCACCGTGATCGCCGGCCCGCTCGAGGGTGAGGCCCACCCCCATGACGTCCCATCCCCCGTCCACCTCGCCGATCCGCAGGGAGTCGTCCACCCGGACGTCGGAGTAGAAGGTCAAGTTGGTCCGCTCACCGGACAGCGTGTACACGGGCTGGATCTCCACACCGGGCTGCCGCAGGGGCACCAGGAAGGTGGTGAGGCCCTGGTGCTTCCCCACGTCGGGATCGGTGCGGGTCAGCATGAAGACGTAGTCGGCCTCCTGGGCGTTGGTGGTGAACATCTTCTGCCCGTTGATCACCCACTCCTCCCCGTCCCGGACGGCCCGGGTCTGAGCGGCGGCCACGTCGGAGCCCGACTCCGGCTCGGTGAAGCCGAGGACGATGATGATCTCCCCCCGCAGGGCCGGAGGGATGACCAGCTGCTGCTGGTCGTCGGTGCCCAGGTGACGGATGATGTTGGCCACCATGAGGGTGGTGCCGACCGCATAGGTGGGCGCCCCGGCCCGGTGGAACTCCTCCATGAAGGCCAGCATCTCCAGGGGGTCCCGGCCCTGTCCCCCCAGCTCCTCGGGCCAGCCGGGGGCCAGCCACCCCCGCTCGACCAGGTGGTGGTGGAAGTCCCAGCTGTGATGGACCCCGGTCCGGTGCATCTGGTCCATCACCTCGTCGGTGAGAACCTCGTCCAGAAAGTCCCGAGCCTCCTGGCGGAAGGTCTCGCTGCGCTCGCCCAGTCGGAAGTCCACGACTACACCTCCCCCGACCGGGTCACCAGTCGGTGGCCCTCGGCACGGGCGTAGAGGGCCGAGGGTTCGGCGAACAGCGCCGGCCACGCCTTGGCCCGGCGGAAGTACAGCTGGATGTCGTACTCCAGCATGAACCCGTAGCCACCGTGGTAGTGCAGACTCCGGTAGCTGGCCTCCCGGGCCGCCTCGGCGTTGAAGGCGCAGGCCAGTGGGGCCAGCTCAGAGAACCGCCCGGGCTCCTCAGCCGCCGCCCAGGCCGCCTCGCGGGCCAGCAGCCCACCGCCGTCCACGGCGGTGGCGGCGTCGGCCAGGCCGTGGGCCAGCGCCTGAAAGGAGCCGATGGGCACGCCGAAGGCGTGCCGCTCCTTCACGTACTCCACGCCGATCTCGAGGGAGCGGGACCCCAGTCCCGACAGGGCGTTGGCCATCAGTACCAACCACTCGTCGCGGGCCTCCTCGAACAAGGCCTCCACTTCCGGGCCCGACGCCAGGAGGTGGGCCTCCTCCCCCACCCGGATGTCGGCCAGAGGGAGGGATCCGATGTTCTCCACCGGCGTGCGGGCGTCCCCGACCGTCGAGGACCACAGCTGCCCATCGTCCACGAAGACCACCGTGTCGGCCACCGATCCGGCCGGGACCATGGTGAGCAGGCCCTGGCGGGGGGGGTGCAGGGCCAGGGTGGTCAGGCGGTCACCGGCCAGCGCCGAAGCCAGGGCCGTCTGTGCGGCCGGGCTGCCCGCCCGGGCCAACAGCCGGGCGGCCACCTGCGCCTCGATGAGGGGTGCCGCACCGAGGAACCGCCCGTGCTGCTCGGCCACCAGGGCCAGGTCCAGCATCGACGCCCCCCAGCCCCCGGCCTCCTCGCCGACGGCCATCTCGAGGACCCCGTTCTCTCGGAGACGCCGCCACAGATCTGGGTCGTGGCCCGACGGCTCGGCGGCGCGCACCCGTTCGGGGGGGGACTCCTTGGCGTAGAGCGCGCCGAAGGCCTCGATCAGCAGCTGCTGTTCCTCAGAAGGCTTGAGATCCACCCGGCCAGCTCCTCATGTTGCGGTCCACTACACCCGTGTGCCAGCTCTCCCGGTGATGTCGCCGGCGCTAGACGGGACACCGCGACCTCGGCACGACACTGTTACACGGTGCCACCCCACCACGACGGAAGAGCCGCGCCCGAGCCGACCCGATTCGAAAGGAGGGGACCGTGACCCGATGCCGTGGTGACGGTTCGCCCGACGAGCGAGTGCCCCCAGGCCAAATCGTATTCTGCGACAACGTCGGTGTCGACCCCGGCCGGGATCAGAACGGACTTTCCCGAGCGGCGACAGGAGGCCCGTAGGAGTGGTGGCCGGCGGCCCCTCCGTCCGTCAGCGCCGGTCCAGCGCCGCCAAATCGTGTTGGAGCCCGCGCCGGATCCGACGCTTGGTGGCGGCGAACGCCCCGTGCGGCAGCCGGGCCAGCGAGGCGGCCAACCGACAGGCCACATGGAGGGGATCGTCGTCGGTCTCGTCGAGGAACCCCATGGCCACAGCCCGGTCCGGCGGGCCGACCTCCGCGAACATCGTCGCCGAGGTGAGGAAACGTCGCTCCAGCCGGTGGGTGGCCATGGCCACGGCGAAGTTGGGCAGGGCCATGCCGATGCTCACTTCGTTGAGGCCCACCCGGTAGGGACCGGACCGTCCGATCCGGTGATCGGCACTCAGCAGGAGCAGGGCGCCGCCGGCCAGGGCGTGCCCCGTGCACGAGGCCACCACCGGCACCGGGGCCTCGATGATCTCGCGGTAGAGACGGGCACCGTCGGCGAACAGGGCCGAGGCCCCGTGGCGGTCGTCACCGCCCATCACGGCCAGGTCGAACCCGGCGGAGAAGCAGCCGTCCCTCCCGGTGATCACCAGTGGTCGTCCCTGCTCCACGGCCAGAGCGACGGCCGATCGGATCCCGTCGATGACGGGTCCGGACAGGGCGTTGACCTTACCGTCGTCAATGACGGCCACGATGATGCCGTCGGCTTCGTCAGTACCGACGCGTACCGGGCCCGTGGACGGATCGGCGCTGGCTCGGCTCACCGGCCAAGCGTACTCAGCGGGGAACGAACGGATCCGTGGGCCGTGCGGGACCCCGACGCGCTGATGCCCGGACCCACCGGCCGGACCTCAGGAACCCCCGCTCCCAGGGGGAACCGGCTAGGGACGCGACCGCACGATGTCGGTCGCCGGCTCGTCCCACCGGTCGAGGGACACCACCTCGGCGAGGGGCCGATGCCGGTCCGGGCCGTGGTGGCCCCGGGGCCAGCCGACCACGACATGGCCGGCGAGCATGCAGTCGTCGGGCACACCGACGGCCTCGCGTAGCAGCGCCTCGCCTCCGTACGAGGCCCAGCTGGTGAGGCAGGCCCCGAGTCCGGGGGCGCGGGCGGCGAGCAGGAAGTTCTGCATGGCCGGGAAGATCGATCCCCCGAGGAGCAGGTCCGAAGCGGTCGGGTACCGCTTCTGGGTGAAGAGCACCGAGGTGAAGTCACCAGCCCGATCATGGACCTCGTAGGTGGCCCGGTTGCTACGGGCCCGTCGGCTGTGGTCGTCCTCGGCGGGTCGGGCCATGCCGTACACCGGCTCGATCACCCTCAGGGCCTGGGCCGCCGCCCGGGCCACCACGGCCCGCTGTTCCGTCGACCGGAGGACGATGAAGCGCCACCCTTGGGCGTTCGCCCCCGACGGCGCCCAGGTGGCTGCCTCGAGCAGCGGGCCAGCGTGGCGTCGTCGACCGGCTCATCGGTGAATCGACGGATCGTCCGGGCGCTCGACATGACGGTCCAGACGTCGCTCGTGGTTCCACTCAGGGGAATCTCCTCCTGGTCCCAACCCGGCCCGACGGTTCGTCCGGCGGTCATGAGCCCTGGACGAAGGGGAAGATGCGGGTGAAGTCGACCCCGGGCTCGGCCGCCGCGAAGCGCTCCCACACCGATGCGGTCACCCGTCCGAGGGCGGACGGCCCGCCCTGGGCCTCGACGGCACCGAGGTAGAGGCCGATGTCCTTGCTCATCAGCGAGTTGGCAAACCCGGAGGCGTAGCGGCCGGTATGCACGTGGTTGGGGAACTTGTCCGTCGTCGCGGCGCTCTGGCCGCTCGACGCGTTCAGCACCTCGAGCATGGTGCCCATGTCCAGCCCGACCGACAGTCCGAAGGCGACGGCTTCACTGGTGGCGGCCAGCGCCGTGGCCGACAGGAAGTTGTTGGCCAGCTTGAGGGCCTGGGCCATCCCCGGCCGTTCACCCACACGACGTCGACGGTCGCTGAGACCGGCCAGGACCGGCTCGACCACCGCGCAGGCCGCCTCCGACCCCGCGTACATCACGGTGAGCGTCCGGGCCCGGGCCCCGGCCACACCGCCCGACACCGGGGCATCGATGTACGAGACGCCGGCATCGGCCAACCGGGCGTCGATCGACCGGGCGCCGGGTACGCCGACGGTCGACGTGTCGACCACGTGGGTGGTGAGGCGACCGGCCGCCGCCGCCACCTCGTCGGCCACCCGCCCGGAGACCGCTCCGTCGGGAAGGCTGAAGATGACGACGACGGCCTCGTCGGCCACCTGGGCCACGCTGGCGGCGAACCGGGCCCCGTCGGGACAGTGGTCCGGGCCGCTGACGTCGTAGGCCACGACGTCGTGGCCGGAAGCGACGAGGTTGGCGGCCAGCACACGTCCCATGTTCCCCAGGCCGACGAACCCGACGGTCATTGCGGTCACGTCGCCTCCCGTTCGGCCCGCACAGCCGTCAGGGCCCGCTTGGCGGAGATGCCGGCGGGAGCACCGCAGTAGGCGGCCACCTGGAACAGCAGCTCGTCGAGCTCCGGGTCGGTGACGCCGGTCCGGGACGTG
>Ga0207933_1002450_pt1 | contig 12021 bp, 10 predicted proteins | sample NGESurdeep092012_4_FD_184488 | JGI IMG/M metagenome (GOLD analysis project Ga0207933, IMG submission 184488) | Arctic peat soil microbial communities from Barrow, Alaska - NGEE Surface sample F53-3 deep-092012 (SPAdes) | ecosystem: Environmental > Terrestrial > Soil > Wetlands > Peat ... | reverse complement strand
GCCAATGGACGAATCGAAGCGCCTGCATCCAGCCTCATACGCAGCCCTCACCTTCGCCGCTGCATCCTCCGGTCGCGAGTGCAAATGCACACCGACCTCCAAGCCCTCGTGCACATCCAACACCAGCCGCACTACATCCCTCACCAGATCTGCAGAAGCAACGCCTGCCGTATCCGACAACGATACCTGCGCCACTCCCAGATCCACCAACAAATCCACCGCGCTCACGACTTCATCGATGTCCCACATATCCCCAAACGGATTTCCAAACGCCATCGCTACATACGCCACCACATCCTGCCCGCCCTTGTAAGCCAACTCTCCAACCTGTTCGAGCTGATCCAGAGCCTCCTCAGGAGTCTGACGCTGATTTCGCTCCAGAAATTGTGGTGAGATTGAGTACGGAAACGCCAGTGTCGTCAACCGCCGTCCCTCGACCGCGAGTTCCGCACCACCGGCATTCGCCACCAGCCCAATGATCTCGACTTCGGGCCCCGCATCCAGATACTCCAGCACCAATTCGGAGTCCGCCATCTGCGGAACAAACCCCTTCGACACAAAGCTCACCGCATCGATATGCGTAAAACCAGCCGTAATCAAAGCACGAAGATACTCCGCCTTCAACTCAGGCTTCATCACCTTCGGCAAACCCTGCCAGGCATCCCGAGGACATTCGATGATCTTCACCATACCCATTTACAACTTCCTTAACCTGCAAGCTTACTGCTTTGGATCAATCAGCTTCATTCCCGACGCATCATCCGGTCTCTTCTTCAACGGTGTCGTATTCACGGTGGTGAACACCTCCAGCGTCGGATTAACATGCAACTCAAACACGTGTCCGCCAACCGTACTGCCATCGTGTCTACCCGGCACGGCATGCATATGCACTACAGGCTTGCCATTGAACGTCGCCACATCGCCAATCAAAGACAACACCTCCGCCTGTTCCGTAACAGCGATGCGATGATAGATCTTCTTCGGCACATCGAGCCAAGCCAGCGCCGCTCCACTCACCGCGCCGATTCCGGTAAAGTGTGCGTCCTCTACCTTGTGCTCGATCGTAAAATCTGTCAATCCGCTGAGAGCCTCATCCCCTTTGTGAAAGATCACCACATAAACCTTCTCCGCCGGTGAATCCCTCACCAGCTTTACCTCCATACCGTGAGCTTTCCCCGTGGGTACAGGCCACGAAGTTGAGATAAATGGATCATCCACAGTTTGAGCGGCCGTAGCTGCTTGAGCAATCGCAGCGCTGGACAACCCAGCAGTGAACAGAACAAGTATCGCGGCCTTCAACTTCATCCTCCACCTCCCATCAAACATCTCGATGAATCTATCCCTGCGGCTCATAGTAACGCCAGCGCCTACTCCATCGCCTTTTCACCGGAATGATCAAGATCCCCGGGACGCTTCGCAGAACCAAATGTGTTTCCCTGACATAATGCTCTTCATGCGCCGTTTCTTTCATAAGCTACGCGATACGGGCCAATGGGCCCGTACACGGCGCTGGTAATATCAAAATGCCTATGACCCTTCGCCCCACGGACGCGCTCCTCGTCATCGATATGCAACGCGATTTCCTTCCCGGAGGCTCATTGGCGGTCAAGGACGGCGACGCCATCATCCCCGGCATCACCGCCCTCGCCGCCTGCTTCGACCACGTCATTCTCACCCAGGACTGGCATCCCCGCGGCCACATCTCCTTCGCCACCACGCACCCCGGCAAGCAACCATTCACCGACACCATCGAATCCACCTACGGCACGCAGGTACTCTGGCCCGACCATTGCGTTCAAGGCACGCGCGGTGCCGAACTCCACCCCGACCTCAACATTCCTCACGCTGAACTCATCCTCCGCAAAGGCTTCCGGCTCGATATCGACAGCTACTCAGCCTTCACCGAGAACGACCAGCGCACCCCCACAGGCCTCGCTGGCTACCTCCGCGAGCGCGGCCTCACCCGCCTCTTCTTCACCGGGCTGGCCTATGACTTCTGCGTAGGCTTCTCCGCCCTCGCTGCTGCGCGCCTCGGCTTCGAATCCATCGTCATCGAGGACCTCTCCCGCGCCGTCAACCTACCCGGTACTGTCAACGCCGCCAACTCCGGATTTGCCTCAACAGGCGTCCAGCGCATCTTATCCACAGGTCTGCTCAGTCAATGAACCCGCAAGCTACCCACGAACTCACACCCGAGCAAGCCGACTGGCCCGAAGCTCTCGCCACCGTAACCTCCTGCAAGTACGAGTTCGGTGCGGGTCGCGCCCTCGCCTTCGGCATTCCCACGACCAAGCACTTCCGCATCTCCTACAACTACTTCGCCAACGACGAGATTCATACCGGCGAATTCACCTCCGTCAAAGCCATGCCCCAAGGCCATCTCTTTCCCATCCGCTACAACCCCGATGCTGCCTACCAAAACTCCCACGACGTTGCGAGCGCACCCCAGAGTAATCGCGGACCCATGATCGTCATCGGCATCGTCGGCTCGATCATTCTTTCGCTCGCTTGGTTCGCAATCCTGCGCGGTTGCCACTAACCTCAGACCCCAATACCCAGCAAGCCAAGCTCCGCAGCATGTTCCTGCATCGCGTGCAGGCAGTTGCCGATGTGCTCCTCCACAGGAATCCCCAGCAACTCAGCACCTCGCGTAATATCCTCGCGCTTCACTGCCCGGGCAAACGCCTTATCCTTCATCTTCTTTTTCACGCTCACGACCTCGACTTCAGCGATTGCTTTGCTCGGCTTTACCAGCGCGCACGCCGTGAGAAATCCTGCCAGTTCATCACTCGCAAACAATGCTTTATCCAGATGCGTCTCAGGCAGCACGCCTGAATAATCCGCATGAGCCAGGATCGCGTGCAATATCTCTTCTGGCCATCCCTGCTCGCGCAGAAACTTCACCCCCACAAACGGATGCTCCTCTGGCGTCGGATGCCGGTAGTAATCGAAGTCATGCAGCAACCCTGCACATCGGTACATTTCTGCGAACCGCTTAGCAGAGTCACCACTCAATCCCAACCGGATCGCCTCCCGCAAGCCATAGCTCTCCGTGCAGCGTGCCACCGACAACCCGTGCTTCACCAGCGACTCGTTGGCGGTCCACTCTCGCAGCAACGCCTCCGCCCTCTCAACTCCAAATGCTGAACTCATACTCTCCTCGCTTACTCCCTAAACCACTCCATCAGGTTTACCACTTTGGTTCCATTGCCGTTTTCTACCATATTTTTGGCGGAATCTCCGGCATTACTCTTGACTCTTCCGACACCCAGTGTCACTCTAGGCACATCGCTTGTCTTCGTTATCGGACGCAGGCGTACGGTGCCCGCTCTGGCAGCCGTCCGCAACACACAACTTATGGCAACCATGATGGCGCCCGTCAGCGCATTGGAGGCTCAGCCCCAGGCTGAATCGCCCGAGATCCCGCAGCGTGAAGTCCTACGCTGTGAAGCCTGTAAGCTGGTGCAATTCCGCACCGCTTCAGACACTTGCCGCCGTTGCAAGAAATCCTTGCTACCCGAGCCACCCAAAGTCCAGCCAGCGATCGCCCTCGTCCTCGAAATCACAGCTGAGACCCACGACGGTGGCCCTCAGGTTGCTTCCGCCGTGCGCGATCTCCGCCACGTCCGCAACCTCTCCCAGCGTCAATTGGCCGCTCGCATGGGTGTACCGCGGACGTATATCTCTAAGATTGAGAATGGCAAGGCTATGCCGACCCTGTCCTCGCTTGATCGCCTCGCACGAGCCCTGCAGGTCGACATCTCTGCGCTGCTCCGCGATGCTCCAACCCGTCACCGCGACGAGTCGGCCGTGCTGCTCACGGACCCCTTCTTATCCGAGATCGCCAAATACACGGCGCATCTCACCTCGACCCAGAAGTCGATCTTCCTCAACCATGTCCGCGAACTCTCCCAGAGCCGCAATCGCCGCATGGCCTGAGTTACAGGAAAGCATTTCCGCACTCCCGGCGTCGCAGCCCTCGCTCTCTCCAGGCGAGCGCTGCGACGCCTCTCCGTTTCGTCCGCAATATTATTCTCAGCTTTTTATGACAGTCGGGGTCCCTTTTCGGCCAATATGCGTCTTAGAATTGGGAACTCTGTGCGAATCGCTGTTCCCTAAACCCCACCTTTCAGCTATCGTCAACTGAGCGAGCCAACTGTGCGCGAACCTACTTCCAACCGCGTCTATCAACGCTCTAACCGGGTCAACGAACTTACGCCCGAGGAGCGCGCCCTCTACGACACGTTCGATCCCGAGCGCATGCCCCAGCACGTCGCTATCATCATGGACGGCAATGGACGCTGGGCCGGGAAGCGCGCCCTCAAGCGTTTCCTAGGCCACCAGCAGGGTGCTGAATGTGTCCAATTCGTCGTCGAGACCGCCTCGCGCATTGACCTTCCATGGCTCACGCTCTACGCCTTCTCGCTGGAGAATAACCTCCGTCGACCCAAAAACGAAGTCAACTTCCTCATGAAGTTGCTAAGAAGTTACCTGATTTCCAACGTCAAGCGGATGAACGACAACAATATACGCATGGCTTATATCGGTCGAACCCACGAACTACCCCAGGAGGTCCAGGACACCATGCAGTGGGCCTCCGAACAGACTGCGAAGAACACAGGCACCACACTGACTCTCGCGCTCAACTATGGTGCCCGTTCCGAGATTGTCGATGCCGCCCGCACTCTGGTCCATACCCTCATCGCCGAAGCCCACAAGCGCGGCATCTCGGTCGAGGATATGCTCGCCGCCGAAGGGGTTGACGACGCCATCAAGGCTCGCATCGATGAACCACAACTCAATGCCGCGCTTTACACCGCGCACATGCCAGACCCCGACCTCGTCATTCGCACCTCCGGCGAGCAGCGTATCTCCAACTTCCTGCTCTGGCAGATCGCCTATGCCGAGATTTTCGTCACCGACCGCCTCTGGCCAGATTTCCGAGGCCTTCATCTGCTCGAAGCCATCGCCAATTATCAGCACCGTGAGCGCCGCTTCGGCGGACTCGGCGATTCCTCCGACGAGTCCTTCGCCGATACCCTGCCCAGCGAAGCGGAACTCGCGCGCCGCTGATTCGCCTTCCCCTGAAGGCCGGATAGCGGGCCCGCATCTCCACTGCCAATAACTGACATGCTGTTCGTCGAACTCACCCACATCAATGTGTGCTTGAATGGGAAAAACGATTTCGATCGTCGGCTGACGATGATGTCTCGCCGGCACGACGCATTTGCGCCGGCCCGGGACTCATCGGGAACCTATCCACGGAGGCGGCATGAAACCATCCGCAGCACCCGCAATGCGGCTCACGATGCTCTGCCTTACTATCGGCATGACCCTTTCGCTCGCCGGTTGTGCCAGCGACGGCAACACCTACGGAAACACCTCCGGAGCTCCGGCCACCGGCGTCTATGTCATCCAGAACAATGCCGCGAGCGGAACCACAGCCGCCTCCGCTTCCGTGCTCCAGTTCTCTTCGACGGCCAGTGGCACCGCCGCACCCGTTTCCACGATTACGAACCTGAACGTCACTGCCCTCGGGTTCCTCGCCATCGACGGCACGGGGAACATTTACACCGCCGCAACTCAAGGCACCACGGGCACTTCGCTCGTTGAATTCCCTGTCGGCTCGCAAAACAACGCTCAGCCAATCCGCTCGATACCCTTCAATACGACCACCGGCCTCACCGCACTTTCCAGTCTATCCACCGGAACCTCGGGCGACCTTTTCGCCTCTAACGGCGCAGGTGGGGTGGATCTCTTCAGTTCGACCGCAACCGGCTCTGTAGCTCCCACCAGCACCGTCAGCATCACCTCCGGCGCTGGTCCCCAAGCCACAGCAGTCGACGCCTCTGGCAACCTCTATGTCGCAACTGCGACGCCGACGAACAGCACCGCCATCGCCCCCATCGAGGTCTTTGCCCCTGCCACGAGCAGCACCATCCCCACCCGGACAATCAGCGGAGCGCTCACCAACCTCGCCCTCACCACTCCAAAGGCACTCGCCACGGACACCGCAGGGAATCTCTACGTCGCGAATGTCGTCTCGGGAGTCTCCAGCATCCTCGTATTTGAGCCCACCGCCGCAGCCAATACCCCTCCCATGCGCGACATCACCGGCAGCAACACTCTCCTCGGCTGCGCGGGAGGCATCGCTGTCGATACTGAAGGCGGCTACCTCTACGTCGTCTCTACTCCCACCTGCGGCAGCACGGCGAGCCCCACCATCCTCAAGTTCTCAACCACCGGCACCGGCAACATTGCACCGGTCTCCAGCTTCACCTCAACCGCCTGGACCAACCCCGACCCCTCCCTCTCCATCGCAGTCTTCTAGAAAGCCTTCTGCAAGCGTTCGAAGCACCTGAACCTGACACCTATGGCGCGCTGGGTTGAGCAGTGCCCTCACGAGAGCTTCAAGTACGTCGTATACGCAGCCTCACCAACATCGGTGAACGGCACCAGATGCAGCGGCTCGCTATCCGTGTCGATCACCCACACCGATCCACCGTTGCGGCGGGCTTCCAACACCTGCGTCCTCGTCAGCGGCGGTTGCTCTTCCGTCTTCGCGAATAGCACGAGCGGCCCATACATCAAAGCCACAACATCCGGGTGCGCCTCATCGATCGCCTCCACGCGCAGCTTCGACGGCAGCTCAAGCTCGACCACATCACCGCTCCTCCATGTCCGTCGCACAACGGCAAATCCCTTCGTCACCTCAAGCGGAGTTGCACGTCCGTTGACGGCAATCCGAGCTCCCTCGGCCCATGCAGGAATCCGAAGGTGCAACGAGAACTTCACAGGCCGCGCGGCCTTCACGCGAAACTCCACTGCATCCTTCAGCGGATAGCTGCCATGCTGCTTCAACTCAATGTGGTTTGAGCCCTCGCTCCACCGCAGGATCGACGGAATATACAGGTTCACCCAGACAGCTCCCGGCTCCTGCAAGTAGCTGTTGATCCCGTAATCCGCAGCGACCTGCGGCAGCGTGCCCGCGCAACAGGCCCAGTTGGCATCGTGATACACTCGCTTGCCCTGGAAGTTGTAGTCCGAGTAATAGAACGTACTGCCATCCGCCTTCAGCGGCAGCGCCCCAAGAACGGCGTTGTACATCACCCGCTCCATGCTGTCGCCATAGCGCCCGTCGCGTGTCACGCGCATCAGGTACCGCGTCAGCTTCATGTGCGCATAGCATCCGCACGGCGTCTCGAAGCTCGCATGAGTGTTCGTCAGGCTGTCAAACAATGCGTTCGACCCAGTTGCCTGCAGCTTCTCCTGCGGCCCCCATCCACCTGTAGCAAAGCTCTGCGCCTGAAGGATGTCAAAGCCATTGCTTGCCGCGTCCAGATGCATGCTGCTGCCACCAACCAAATACGCCTGCATAGCCGAACTCAACGAATTCACGTAGCTGTAGGCATGCCTTCCAGCCAGGGCATTCTCTCCCCGCGACAGTGGCTCAAATTCCGTAGCGTCGTTCAAATACTGCTCTGCGAGCTTGCGGTATCGTTGCCCCGCGCCCATTTGCGACACGAGGAATAAATTCTCCGGCATCGTGTAACTTTCGTCCCAATCCCAGGAAATATCCTTCCCCGCACGCCAAGCCACGTCGTGGTCCACTGCATGCCCCGGCAGTTGAGACACAACTACGTCCGTCGTCGCGTCCAGCAGGCGGAAGGCATCGGGATCGTGCACAAGGCGGTGAGAATCCATCAGACCGCAGACCAGCTTGTCATAACAGTACGCCGGAAAGCGGTTCACCTCGTAGTAGTGCGGAGTGATGGTCGGGGCGTATAAGCGGTTCAACTGCAATACTTTATCGCGCGTCGCGCGGTCGCCAGTGATTCCGTAATATCGCGCCAGCGCCGAAACCCACTGACCGTAGTTGCAACTCGGGGCAAATCCCGCCTTGTCCGTCTTGTAGTCGTAGTCTGGCCGGTAGCCGTACCAGCCGCCGAGATCTTCACCCGGTGCAGGCAGCCCCGCCATAGCGCGCAGCGGCTTCAGCAAACTGTCATTGCTCAGGCTCATCAATAACTTGTGGGTCTGTTCCAGCTGCGCAAGGTGCGGCTGGCTGGTCAATGTGACCTGCCCATACCCGACCTCGCTCAAAGGCGGAACCTCCATGTGCGCTGCAAACGACCTCCTTCCGAATCCAAGAACCGTTGCACTAGAGCCGGTAAGCTGGAGAAAATGGCGACGCGACATGCTGTGATTCATGGGTTCTGATCCTCGGGTCGGAGACGTTGTCTGCAAGAGCCATCCAGCAGAATATTTCCCATCGGACTGCGATTGTAGTTCCTCAGCTACTGGTCTGTCCTGTGCCACCGGGGGCTTGACGCTTTCGTCATACGGCAGCCGAATAGCATCGCAAGTGATTGAATATAAAGACTTGATCCCCAACTCAAGCCTCCTCGATGTATTCTCAACAAGGCCTATGAAGCGAATACTTACCGCTATCGTCCTCATTGCACTTGTCGCTGCACTCATCTTCTTCGGCAAGATGTGGATGGTCACCATCGCAGCCGCGCTCGTCGCCGGGTTGGCAGCAATGGAGTTCCGCGGTTTCGCGGAGTCCGGTGGATGCCCCATTCCACTGTGGTGGGCCATTTCCGCCGTTGCGCTTTTCTTTCTTGCAACGTTTTTCCGGCCGCTCGATACGATTACGGTGGTGGCGTTCGTTACGCTGGTACTTTTCGCTTTCGCTGCCTTCCGGATGTCGTTGGAACGGGTGCTTTGGCAGACAGCGGTGGGGCTGCTGATGCTGGTGTACATTGCCTACCCGCTGACGCTTATACCGCAGATTCTAAACGAGGAGAACGGCACCGCCCTGCTGCTGTTCCTGTTCGTTTGTGTGTGGTCCGGGGACATTGCGGCGCTTTATGTTGGGAAGAAGTTTGGGCGGCACAAGTTCTCGCCGCGGCTTTCGCCGAACAAGACGTGGGAGGGCGCCGTGGCATCGATTGTCGCCTCCTGCGTCTTTGGTATGTCGCTGATTCTGTTGGGTGATTGGCTCACGCAGCAGAATTCGAGCTTCACGCGGCTGCATACCAGCGAGCCTTGGTGGGTGTTCCTGATCCTGGCTGCCGTACTCAACGCTGCAGCGCAGTTCGGAGACCTTTTAGAATCAGCACTTAAGCGGGGTGCGGGGGTGAAGGACTCAGGCACCATGCTGCCGGGCCACGGCGGCATTCTCGACCGGATCGACGCCTTGCTGGTTGCAGCGCCGGTTCTGTGGTTTGTCATCGTGCTGCGGGACTATTTTTCGCTCGGAAGTTTGTAGGTTCAGCCCTGTTTCGGGCTGCAAACCGCGTGACTTAAGCTAGTTCTAGGCGCGCATATGCGTTGCGCCGTGGCGGGGGTTAAAACCCCCCTCTTTTCTTTTGGGCCATGAGACCCGAGCCTGAAGGCTCGGGGTACCCGTTCGTACCTGGGGGCAAAGCGCTTGGCGGCTGGGCTGGGCTGAGGAGAAGGAACGGGGTCAGGAGGGCTTCACTGCGGGGTCTAGAACGGGTGCTACCCAGCCACCGGGAGGGGTGATGGACTCGGCTTCTTTTGGACCCCAGGTGTGAAGGTCGTAGGGGAAGACGGGGGTCGAGGCTTTGAGGACGGGATCGACGATGCGCCAGGCCTCTTCGACGTAATCCTGTCGCGCGAAGATACTCTCGTCTCCGGACATGGCATCGGTAAGCACTCGCTCGTAGGCTTCGATCTGTTCGGGTTGGGGGTAGCGGGTGGCAACCAGTTCTTCCAGTTCCCTTCCTCCGCTACCGTCCTGCGCCAACACGGAGACGCACATGGCGATGGTCATGTCGGGGCTGATGCGGAAGCGGATCTGATTCTGGTGGAGCTCACCCTCCATGTACTTGGTGGTTGGCGCAGGCAGGAGGCGAGCGACGACCTCGGTGCAGGTGACAGGCAGATTTTTCCCGGCGCGAATGAAGAATGGAACTCCGGCCCAGCGCCACGACTGAATCTCCAGACGAAGCGCTGCGAAGGTTTCAGTTTTTGAGTTGGGGGCGACGCCCTTCTCTTCGAGATAGCCCTTGAACTGACCTCGGACGAGATCCTCCGGCTTGATGGGGGAGATGGCTTTGAGAACTTTCACCTTCTCGTCGCGGATGGATTCGCTGTCGTTGCGGGCAGGGGATTCCATGGCAAGGATACACATCAACTGGAAGAGGTGGTTCTGAATCACGTCGCGGACGGTTCCGTTCTGGTCATAGAAAGAACCCCTGCCCTGCACGCCGAAGTCTTCCGCCATGGTGATCTGAACACTCTCGACATACTTGCGATTCCAGAGCGGCTCCAAAAACGAGTTGGAGAAACGGAAGGACATCACGTTCTGCACGGGCCCCTTGGCGAGGTAGTGGTCGATGCGGAAGATGGAAGACTCGGGGAAGGCCTTGAGCAGGATGCGGTCCAATTCTTCGGCGGAAGCGAGATCGTGTCCGAAGGGCTTCTCGACGATCATGCGTGCACCTTTGGCAGCGCCGGAGTGGACGAGTTGATCGACGACTTCTTCAAAGAGCGAGGGAGGAATAGCGAGATAGTGAGCGGGGTGCTGCGCTGTGCCGAGGGCCTTCTTGACGGCCGCGAAGGTTGCGGGGTCGGAGTAGTCGCCGTCCACGTAGAGCAGCAGCGAACTGAGTTTTTCCCACGCGGAATCGTCGAGACCACCATGCTCGCGGAGACTGTCCTGGGCTCGCGCTTTGAGTTGATCGAGATTCCATCCTGCCTTGGCAACGCCGATGACAGGAACGGCGAGCGTACCTCGCTTCACCATGGACTGCAAGGCGGGGAAGATTTTCTTGTAGGCAAGGTCGCCAGTTGCGCCAAAGAAGACGAGTGCGTCGGAGTGAATTTTAGTCACGAATGTTCCTTTTCGATATGCCGTTGTTGCATTGACTTCACGTTTAAGTAGATGCGAGCTTGAGGATATCGCGGTGCCGGTACCAGTGTATTTGCGAAATCGCTGCCTGCGGCTAACTTTCCAAACGGCTGCGACAAGTCGTAAGATTCTGCGACGGGCAAGGACCGAAGTGTTGGCGCTGAGATGCAGCGCCTGCGGATCGAGATGCGCCGGACACACTCCAGTTGAGAAGGAAGAAGCACTCATGTCATTGAGCCGCACCTCGATCTGCCGCCTGCTTTGCGCTACTGCACTTTTGACCTTTTTGACGGCTGCTCCAGCCTTCGCACAGGCTCCTCATCCGCTGACGGCGGCGGACCAGCAGAAGATTGACTCGCTGGTGCACAGCATGACGCTGGATCAGAAGCTGGACTACATCGGCGGCACGGGGTTTGCGATTCGCGCGGTACCTTCGCTGGATCTGCCAGCATTTGAGATGTCCGATGGACCATACGGGACGCGGTCGAATGCAGGATTTCCTTCGACGACGTATGCGGCGGGCATTGGGCTGGCTGCATCGTGGGACCGCGAACTTGCGGAGCGTGTGGGCGGAGGGATTGGCCGCGACGCACGTGCGCGCGGAGTGAATTACATGCTGGGGCCGGGCGTGAATATTTATCGCTCGCCACGCAATGGCCGCAACTTTGAATACTTCGGCGAAGATCCGTTCCTCACGTCGGCGATTGCGGTGGGGTACATCATGGGCATGCAGGAGCAGGGTGTGAGCGCGACGATCAAGCATTATGCCGGCAACAACTCGGAGGACCTGCGGCATGATTCGGATTCGATCATTGGCGAGCGGGCGCTGCGGGAGATCTATCTGCCGTCGTTCGAAGCAGCGGTGAAGAAGGCGCATGTGGGCGCGATTATGGACTCGTACAACCTGCTGAATGGAGAGCACTCGACGCAGAACAGCTATCTGAATACGGAGATTGTGCGCAAGGACTGGGGCTTCACGGGCGTGATGATGTCTGACTGGGACGCGACGTACGACGGGGTTGCGGCGGCGAACGGCGGGCTGGACCTGGAGATGCCCTATGGAAAATTCATGAACCGGGCGACGCTGCTGCCGGCGATCAAAGCGGGCAAAGTGACGGAGGCGACGATCGATGAGAAGG
>Ga0207933_1002449_pt1 | contig 12028 bp, 8 predicted proteins | sample NGESurdeep092012_4_FD_184488 | JGI IMG/M metagenome (GOLD analysis project Ga0207933, IMG submission 184488) | Arctic peat soil microbial communities from Barrow, Alaska - NGEE Surface sample F53-3 deep-092012 (SPAdes) | ecosystem: Environmental > Terrestrial > Soil > Wetlands > Peat ... | reverse complement strand
CTGTTCAGCACTAACATCGGCCAATCCGCCGTCCAGCTGAACCAGCGTGTGTGGCACCTGCTGCCCCTCCCTGCGCACCTCGAGCGCCTCGCCGACGCACAGGATCGGCGTCATGCCGGCCGCGATAGCGGCTCGGACCTTCGCATTGACCAGCGCGTCGTCCTCGTCGTGATACTGGCGACGCTCGGAGTGACCAGCGACGACGAAGGTGCAGCCGAGCTTGGCGAGCATCGCGGCTGAGATCTCACCGGTGTATGCCCCCGCGCTGTGCGCCGACACGTCTTGCGCGCCGTACAGCAGTCGCAACCGATCGCCGTCGACCAAGGTCTGCACGCTGCGGATGTCGGTGAACGGCGGCAGGACCGCGACGTCGACCGCGTCATAGTCCGGATCCGACAACGAGAAAGCCAGCTTCTGCACGAGGCCGATGGCTTCGAGGTGGTTCAGGTTCATCTTCCAGTTGCCAGCCATCAACGGCTTGCGAGTCGCTTTAGCGGCCACCGTCAGTGCTCCAAGACCTGGAGACCGGGCAGCGTCTTGCCCTCGAGGTACTCGAGGCTGGCGCCGCCACCCGTCGACACGTGGCCGAAGTCGCTCTCGGCAAACCCGAGCTTGCGTACCGCCGCTGCTGAATCGCCGCCGCCCACCACCGTCAGGCCGTCGACGGCAGTCAGTGCCGAGGCCAGTGCCTTGGTCCCGGCCGCAAAAGCGTCGAATTCAAAGACGCCCATCGGGCCGTTCCAAAAGACCGTGCGGGCATCGGCCAGTTTCGATGCGAACAGGGCGCGCGTTTCCGGACCTATGTCGAGGCCCTCCCGGTCGGCAGGGATCTGCGATGCCGGGACGACGATGTGTGGCGCGTCGGCGGCAAAGTGGGTGGCCACGACGATGTCGACGGGCAGGACCACCTCGACACCACGCTTGTCGGCGTCGGCGATGAGTCCGGTCACTACGTCGAGCTGATCCTTCTCGAGCAGCGAGTTGCCCACCTCATACCCCTGCGCAGCCAGGAAGGTGTAGGCCATGCCGCCGCCGATCAACAGGCGGTCGACCTTGTCGAGCAGATTCGAGATCACCCCGAGCTTGTCGGAGACCTTCGCGCCCCCCAGAACCACCACGTAAGGCCGCACGAGTTCGTCGGTCAGCCGTCGCAGCACCGCCACCTCGGCCAGTACCAGACCACCAGCCGCATGCGGCATCCGCTGGGGCAGGTCGTAGACGCTCGCGTGCTTGCGGTGCACCGCTCCGAACCCGTCTCCGACGTAGCACCCTCCCTCGCCCGCCAACGCCGCGAGTTTGTCGGCGAAAACGCCGCGCTCGGCGTCGTCCTTGCTCGTCTCCGCAGCCTCGAAGCGCAGGTTCTCGAGCATGACCACCCCGCCAAGCGGGGTCTCTTCGACAACCGCCTGCGCCGACACCCCGGCGATGCCGTCGCTCGCGTCGTCCGGGAAGCCGACCGACCGACCGAGCAGCTCCGACAGGCGGACCGCGGCCGGTCGAAGCGATAACGCCGGATTGACGCCACCCTTGGGCCGGCCCAGGTGCGCCATCACGACGACCCGCGCACCTCTATCCGTTAGCTCGCGGATAGTCGGAACACTCGCCTGGATGCGCTTGTCGTCGGTGATCACGGGCGGTCCATCGCCACTCGAGTCGAGTGGCACGTTGAGGTCGGCCCGCACCAGCACGGTCCGGCCGGCGACCTCCAGGTCGTCGACAGTGCGCATGCGCTCCTCGCCTAGCCGAGTTGCGACGCGACGAGCGCCGTCAGATCGGCCAGCCGGCTGGAGTAACCCCACTCGTTGTCGTACCAGCCAAGGACCTTGACCGTCTTTCCGCTGACCATCGTCAGCAGGGAGTCGAAGGTGCACGAGGCGGGAGTTCCGACGATGTCGGAGGAGACGATCTCGTCCTCGGTGTAGACGAGGTAACCCTTCAACGGCCCTTCGGCCGCGGCCTTGTAGGCGGCGTTCACTTCCTCGCGGGTGACTTCTCGCTCGAGTTCCACAACGAGGTCAGTAATCGACCCGTCGGGCACCGGCACTCGGAGCGCGAATCCGTCGAGCTTGCCCTTCAACACGGGCAGCACCAGCGAGACCGCCTTCGCCGCACCCGTCGTGGTCGGGATGATGTTCTGCGCCGCGGCGCGCGCCCGGCGGAGGTCCTTGTGCGGGAAGTCGAGGATGACCTGGTCGTTGGTGTAGGCGTGCACGGTCGTCATGAAACCCTTGACGATGCCGAAACTATCCTGGAGGACCTTGGCGAGCGGCGCGACGCAGTTTGTCGTGCACGACGCGTTGCTGATGATGTGGTGCTTGGCGTTGTCGTAGTCGCCGTCGTTCACACCGAGGACGAATGTGCCGTCTTCGCCCTTGGCCGGCGCCGAGATGATGACCTTCTTCGCCCCAGCGGTGATGTGCGCCTTCGCCTTGTCGGCGTCAGTGAAATGGCCGGTCGACTCGATGACAATGTCGACGCCTAGTTCGCCCCACGGGAGCAGTGCAGGGTCGCGCTGCGACAGCACCTTGATCTCTTTGCCGTCGACGGTGATCGAACCCTCGCCGAAGCCGACCTCGCCGGCGAATGTGCCGAGCACGGTGTCGTATTTCAGCAGGTGAGCCAGTGTCTTGGTATCGGTGAGGTCGTTGACCGCGACGATCTCAATGTTGCTGCCGTGGGAAGCCGCAACAGCGCGGTAGAAGTTGCGTCCGATCCGACCGAAACCGTTGACGCCGACACGAATGCTCACGACTTGTGCTCCTCGTTCGAGAGAAAAACGCCAGTACGACCCTAACCGATCAGCGGGCGACGCCCCGCATCGGATTCGCTGGGAACGGTGTCAGTCACACGAGCGGCTTCTCGGCCGGGCTTCGTTCCTCAGCCCACCTCGAACCGCCAGAAGGCCGGGGTCTCAGGGCACCAGCATGTCGGGGGTGAGGCCAGCCTCCGTGCCTGGCTGACCGAGATCACTGGCCCGCTTGTCGGCCATCGCGAGCAGCCGCCTGATGCGACCGGCTACCGCGTCCTTGGTCATCGGCGGGTCGGCGAGCGCGCCGAGCTCCTCCAGTGACGCCTGCGCGTGCTCGATGCGCAGGTGGCCGGCAGCGACGAGATGCTCGGGCGCTTCGTCGCCGAGCAGTTCAAGCGCACGCTTGACGCGGGCACCGGCAGCTACCGCCGCCCGGGCCGACCGCCGCAGGTTCGCGTCATCGAAGTTGGCGAGCCGGTTGGCGGCTGCCCTGACTTCACGGCGGACCCGCCGCTCCTCCCACGCGAGCACGCTGTCATGAGCGCCGAGCCTCGTGAGCAGGGCTCCGATCGCGTCGCCGTCGCGGATTACGACTCGGTCGACCCCTCGCACCTCTCGTGCCTTGGCCTGGACGCCGAGGCGCCGGGCTGCACCGACCAGTGCCAGCGCCGCCTCAGGGCCGGGGCACGTTACTTCGAGAGCGGACGATCGGCCGGGCTCGGTCAGCGATCCGTGGGCAAGGAACGCGCCCCGCCATGCCGCCTCGGCGTCGCACACGCCACCGGACACGACCTGGGGCGGCAGGCCGCGGATGGGTCGGCCCCGCCCATCGAGCAGGCCGGTCTGCTTGGCCAGCAAATCGCCGTCCTTCACCACCCGCACGACGTAGCGGCTGCCCTTGCGCAGCCCGCCAGGTGCGACGACCGCAATGTCGGAGCCGTGGCCGTAAAGCTCCGCGATGTCCTTGCGCAACCGCCGCGCCGAGCTCCCTGTGTCGAGTTCGGCCTCAACCACGACCCGGCCGCCGACCAGGTGCAGGCCGCCGGCGAAGCGCAGGAGTGCAGACGTTTCGGCCTTGCGGCAGCACGACTTGGTGACGGTCAGCCGCGACAGCTCATCCTTTACCGCCGACGTCATTGCCATCGTCCTACCGTCCGTTCCCCAGCTCGGTGGTGTCCTTGAAGATCCCCACGTACGCAGCCGCCAGCAGTTCGGGGTCATGGCGCGGGCTTCCGTCGCTCATCGCGACAGGTGCTAACACCAACCGACCCCCCATGTCAGCGGCCACTGCTCGCAAGGTATCTGCCTTGGCAACAACCCTCACGTCAGCGAGCACCACATCGACCGCCAACTCGGGCGCGTGCGCCGCCAACACGTCGAGGTGAGCCTCGGGCGAGAAGTCCGCCGTCTCCCCCGGTTGGGGCGCCAGGTTCAGCGCGACGATCTTGCGCGCCGATGTCTCGATCAGCGCCTTCGCCATCTCCGGGACGAGCAAGTGCGGAAGCACGCTGGAGAACCAGGAGCCGGGGCCGAGCACCACCCAGTCGGCGTCGAGGATCGCCTCAATCGCCTCGGGACAGGCGGGTGGATCGGCGGGCACGAGGGTCACAGACACCACGCGCCCGGTTGCGGTCGCCACTTTGACCTGGCCCCGGACGGTCCGCATGGCCGTCGGATCGCTCGGATCGAAACCCGTGACCTCGGCCTCGATGTCGAGCGGAACCACAGACATGGGCAGCACCCGGCCGTGGGCGCGCAGCAGCCGGCCCACGAGTTCGAGGGCAGCCACTTGATCACCGAGCAGTTCACTGATGGCCACAATCAACAAGTTGCCCAATGCGTGGTCGTTCAGGTCGCCGCTGCTGTCGAACCTGTACTGCACGACTTCGGCCCAGATGCGACCCCAAGGGTCGTCGCCACAGAGCGCCGCGAGCGCCTTGCGCAGATCACCGGGTGGCAGGACGCCGAATTCACGACGCAGCCGACCACTTGAACCGCCGTCGTCAGAAACCGTCACGACTGCCGTCAGGTTGTCAGTCACCCTGCGCAGCGCCGATAGCGACGCCGCCAACCCGTGACCGCCGCCGAGTGCGACGACCCGTGGCCCCCGCGCGGCTGGGCCGGACGGCAGCAGGCCGCCGACATCTCCAACCCGCATCCCGGTCGGCAGCCCCGGCGCTCGTCGTTTCGCGCCTGCCAAACCCGACGTGGGCTGCGCGGCATCTCCGCGTCCGGGTACCGCGGACGTCATTCCCGGCCTAGATCCCGGTGTGTCACCTGAACTTCGATCGGGTCGCGTGGCGGCACGCCGCCTCGCGCCGCATGTCCACGAGTGGAGTAGCTCGGATGGAGCGCTTCGAGCCGCGCAGCGAGCTGTTCGGCGATTGCGACACTGCGGTGCTTACCGCCAGTGCAGCCCACCGCGAGCGTCATGAACCGCTTTCCTTCGCGCTGGTAGCCGTCGACCAGGATCTCCAGAATTTCCGTGTAACGATCGAGGAATTCTTGCGCACCGGGCCGACTCAGCACGTAGTCGCGAACTTGCTCGTCGCGCCCCGTCAATGGCCGCAGCTCGGGGACCCAGTGCGGGTTTGGCAGGAACCGGCAGTCAACAACGAGGTCGGCGTCGACGGGCAATCCGTACTTATAGCCGAACGACACAACTGTCGCCCGCATCGTCGGCTCGTTCGCGTCAGCAAACGCGGAGACGATCTTCGCGCGCAACTCGTGGACGTTGAGCCGCGTCGTGTCGAGGACGAGGCCGGCGTCTCCGCGCACGTCACGCAGCAACTCGCGTTCACGTGCGATGCCGTCGACCAGGCGACCGTCGCCTTGCAAGGGGTGCGGGCGCCGGACGTTCTCGAATCGCCGGACGAGTTCGTCATCGGAGGCTTCGAGGAAGAGCACCTGTGGCTCAGCTCCTCGACGTTCGAGCGACGACAAAGCACTCTGCAGGTCGGAGGTGAAACCCCGACTGCGGACGTCGACCACGGCCGCGATCTTGGTGATTGCCCCCCCGCTTCGGGTGCCCAGCTCGACCATGGTGTCGAGCAATCCCGGCGGCAAGTTGTCGACGACGAACCAGCCAAGATCCTCAAGGCACTTGGCAGCAGTGCTGCGGCCCGCCCCAGAGAGCCCGGTCAACACGACTAGCTGAAGCGGTTCCTGCTCCGGCACCGGTAGCGTCACGCTCACGTGTCCTTCTCCTTGCCCGGCGTCCCGGGCACCACACTCGCAGTCCCGAGCAATGCTGCGTGCACCAATTCCGCCGTCCCTCGCCCGATGCCGGTGACCTCAGCGAGCTCATCGACTGTTGCCGCGCGCACTCGCTTCACCGATCCGAAGTGTCGCAGTAACGCGGCCCGCCGGGTGGAGCCGAGCCCGGGAATTCCTTCAAGAGCACTGCGGGTCATGGACGCCGACCGCTTCGCTCGGTGATAGCTGATCGCGAATCGGTGTGCCTCGTCGCGAACCCGCTGCAGCAGGTAGAGGCCCTCGCTACTGCGCGGCAGGATCACCGGGTCGGGATCACCGGGGCGCCACACCTCTTCGAGTCGCTTCGCGAGACCGACAAGCGCGATGTCGTCGATACCGAGCTCGTCGAGCGCCCGCTTGGCTGCCGTCACCTGTGGTTGGCCGCCGTCGACGACCACCAGATTCGGGGTGTAGGCGAACTTGCGAGGTCGCCCGGTGTCGGGATCGATCATCGTGCGCACGCTGCCATGCGGATCGGATTCGTCAGGCTCTGGCAGTTCGTCCATCTGAAGGTCGCTGGCCGCGCGCTCATCGAGGTAGCGGCGGAACCTGCGGGTGATGACTTCGTGGATCGCGGCGACGTCGTTCGCCGTAGCACGATCGCTCGGCTCGGCCGCTGTGTAAGGATCGGCGTGTGGATCAGGGTCAGGTTGCAAGGCGCCGCTACCCACCGAATTGATCGCGAACCGCCGGTATTCGCTCTTGCGGGCAAGCCCGTCTTCGAACACGACCATCGATGCGACGACATCGGTGCCTTGCAGGTTGGAGATGTCGTAGCACTCGATCCGCAACGGAGCCTCATCGAGCTGCAGGGCATCTTGAATCTCCTGCAGCGCACGGCCGCGGGCAGTCAGATCGCCGGCTCGCCGGGTCTTGTGCAGCATCAGCGACTGCGCCGCGTTGCGCGCCACCGTTTCCATCAGCGCGCGCTTGTCGCCGCGCTGGGGTACCCGAAAATCGACGCGTGATCCGCGGCGCACGCTCAACCATTCGGTGACCGTCTCGAGATCGGCGGGCAGTTCGGGCACCAGTACTTCGCGAGGCACCTCTGCCGCCGCGCCGACCAGTTCGTCGACTTCGCCGTACAGCTGGGTAACGAAATGCTCGACCAGCTCAGCGGTCGTGACGTCCTCGACCTTCTCGACGACCCACCCTCTTTGCCCGCGGACCCGGCCGCCGCGCACGAAGAACACCTGTACGGCGGCTTCGAGCTGGTCCTCGGCCATCGCGATGACGTCGGCGTCGGTGGCGTCGGCGAGCACGACGGTCTGCTTCTCCATGGCACGTCGCAGCGCCGCGACATCGTCGCGCAGCCGAGCGGCGCGCTCGTACTCCTGCTCGGCAGCGGCCTGCTTCATCTCGCGTTCGAGGCGCTTGACGTAAGCGTCGGGGTGTCCAGCCATGAAGTCGCAGAAGTCGTCGACGATCTTGCGGTGCTCGTCGATCGAGACCCAGCCGACGCAGGGCGCTGCGCACTTGCCGATGTGCCCCAGCAGGCAAGGCCGGCCGGTCTGCTCCGCTCGCCGGTACACGCCATTCGAACACGTGCGCATCGGAAAGACGCGGAGCAGCAGGTCAAGGGTTTCGCGGATGGCCCAGGCGTGTGAGTAGGGACCGAAATACCGGACGCCCTTCCGTTTCGCACCCCGCATCACCATGGAACGTGGGACGTCGTCAGACACCGTCACCGCGAGGTAGGGGTAACTCTTGTCGTCGCGGTACTTCACGTTGAACCGCGGGTCGAACTCCTTGATCCAGTTGTATTCGAGCTGGAGCGCCTCGACCTCGGTCGCAACGACAGTCCAGTCAACGCGACTTGCACTGCACACCATTGTCTGGGTGCGGGGGTGCAGCGATCCGACGTCGGCGAAGTAGGAGTTGAGCCGAGAACGCAGGTTCTTCGCCTTGCCGACGTAGACGACCCGATCCTGGCTATCGCGGAACCGATAGACGCCAGGCGATTCGGGGATCGAGCCCGTCGCGGGCCGATAACTCGCGGGGTCTACCACGGCGTCCAGCCTACCGACGGCGTCGACGGAACGCTGCGCGCTGCGACCTGCGAGGAGACGGCGATTAGGCCCGTGCTGCAGCCAGCTTTCGGGGACGTCGAGTTGCCGGCGGCGTGGTTGCCGGCTGGGCAGCCAGCAGGTGCCGCAGGAACACTCCGGTGTGGCTGTCTTCGTCGGCGGCGATCTGCTCGGGCGTTCCTTCGGCGACCACGAGCCCACCGCCTGACCCGCCCTCAGGACCCATGTCGATGACCCAGTCGGCGGTCTTCACGACGTCGAGGTTGTGCTCGATCACGACGACCGTGTTGCCCTTGTCGACAAGGGACTGCAGGACGCCGAGCAACTTGCGGACGTCCTCGAAATGCAGCCCTGTTGTGGGTTCGTCAAGAACGTAGACCGTGCGGCCGGTCGACCGCTTCTGCAGTTCGGACGCTAGCTTCACGCGCTGCGCCTCACCGCCGGACAGCGTCGGTGCCGGCTGCCCTAGGCGCACGTAGCCCAGGCCGACCTCGACCAACGTGACCAGATGCCGCGCAATCGCCGGGATTGCGGCGAAGAACTCGGCGGCTTCCTCGATCGGCATGTCGAGCACGTCGGCGATCGTCTTGCCCTTGAAGTGCACGTCGAGGGTCTCGCGGTTGTATCGCGCCCCGTGACATACCTCGCATGGGACGTAGACGTCCGGCAGGAAGTTCATCTCGATCTTGATGGTGCCGTCGCCCGCGCACGCCTCGCAGCGCCCGCCCTTCACGTTGAAGGAGAATCGGCCCTGCAGGTAACCGCGAATCTTCGCTTCGGTCGTCTCGGCGAATAGCTTGCGGATGTTGTCGAACACGCCGGTGTAGGTGGCGGGGTTCGACCGTGGCGTGCGGCCAATCGGACTCTGGTCGACATGGATGGCCTTGTCGACCTGGTCGAGCCCGGTGATGCGCAGATGCCTGCCCGGAACTGTCTTCGCGCCATAGAGCTCGCGGGCAAGTGCTGCGTAGAGGATGTCGTTGACCAACGTCGACTTGCCGGAACCGGAGACACCGGTAACGGCGACGAGGCAGCCGAGCGGAAAGCTCACATCGACATCGCGCAGATTGTGTTCGCGCGCACCCTTCACGACAAGTGCACGCTTCGGATCAGGTGCCCGCCGTTTGGTCGGCACGTCGATCTTGCGACGCCCGGACAGGTATGCGCCCGTCAAAGAATCCTTACTGGCAAGGAGATCCTTCACCGAACCCGAGACCACGACTTGGCCACCGTGCTCACCCGCGCCAGGGCCGATGTCGACAACCCAGTCGGCGGTGCGAATGGTGTCTTCGTCGTGCTCGACAACGATGAGGGTGTTGCCGAGATCGCGTAGCCGGATCAAGGTGTCGATCAGGCGGTGATTGTCGCGTTGATGCAGACCGATACTGGGTTCGTCGAGCACGTACAGGACACCGACCAATCCCGACCCGATCTGGGTGGCCAGCCTGATTCGCTGAGCTTCACCACCGGCGAGTGTGCCGGCGGCCCGATCCAGTGACAGGTAGTGCAGGCCTACGTCGAGCAGGAATCCCAGGCGCGAGTTGACTTCTTTGAGCAACCGCTCGGCAATCTGCTTCTCGCGCGGCGTGAGCTCAAGACCACGAAGGAACGTTGCGCATTCGCCGATGGGCAACCCCGCGACGTCCGCAATGGATTTGTCTTCGAGGGTCACCGCGAGCGAGACCGGCTTCAATCGCTTGCCGTGACATTCGGGGCATGGCACCTCGCGCATGTAGCCCTCGAACTTTTCCCGACTGTATTCGCTCTCGACCTCGCTGTGCCGTCGTTCGATGAACGGGATCACGCCTTCGTAGGTCGTGTAGTACGAACGCTCGCGGTTGTACCGGTTCTTGTAGCGGACGTGTACCTGTTCGTCGTAGCCGTAGAGCACGGCCCGGCGCACCTTCAGGGACAAGTTGTTCCACGGCGTCGACGTGCTGAAGCCCATCGTGTCGGCAAGCGAATCGAGCAATCGTGCAAAGTAGTCGGAGCCGTGGCCGCCCGACCACGGTGCGATCACGCCCTTGGCGATGGAAAGGCTGCCGTCGGCGATGATCAGGTCGGGATCGACCTCGAGCTTGGTGCCGAGACCGGTGCATTCGGTGCACGCGCCGAAGGGCGAGTTGAACGAGAACGAACGCGGCTCGAGTTCTTCGAATGACAGGTCGTCGTAGGTGCAGGCGAGGTGCTCGGAGAACACCCGCTCGCGATGCGGATCGTCCTCGGGCAAGTCGACGAACTCCAAGGTGAGCAAGCCACCTGCGAGCTTCAGCGCGGTCTCGACCGAGTCGGTCAGCCGGCGCTTCGCGGACTCCTTCACCGCGAGCCGGTCGACGACCACCTCGATCGTGTGCTTCTCCTGCTTCTTCAACTTCGGCGGCTCGGTCAGCGGATACACCACGCCGTCGACGCGCACCCGCGCGAATCCCTTGGTTTGCAGGTCAGCAAAGAGGTCGGAGTACTCCCCCTTGCGACCGCGAATCAGCGGCGCGAGCACCTGGAACCGGGTGCCCTCTTCGAGCTCGAGGATCCGATCGACGATTTGTTGGGGGGTCTGCCGCGAGATGGGCCGACCGCAGACCGGGCAGTGCGGATGCCCGATGCGCGCGTACAGCAGCCGCAGGTAGTCGTAGACCTCGGTGATCGTGCCGACCGTCGATCGCGGGTTGCGGTTTGTCGACTTCTGGTCGATCGAGACCGCCGGCGAGAGACCCTCGATGAAGTCGACGTCGGGCTTGTCCATCTGCCCAAGGAACTGCCGGGCATAGGCCGACAGCGACTCGACGTAGCGTCGCTGACCCTCGGCGAAGATCGTGTCGAAGGCGAGGCTCGACTTTCCTGACCCGGAAAGCCCGGTGAAGACGATCAGGGCATCGCGCGGCAGGTCGAGCGAGACGTCCTTGAGGTTGTGCTCGCGGGCGCCCCGGATCACCAGACGATCGACCATGACGCGGCTGCCCCATCCCCTCACATCGGTGGTCTCGAGCTGGTTGCTCGAGCCCGCTCGCCCAGATGCACCCCGGGCTCGTCCATCGTAGGTGCGGGCACGGACAGAAAGTCCGGCGCACAAAATGGGAGCGGTTGACGCCGGTTCGCAGGTAGCGTCCGGCAGGTGAGTCAACACTGGGACCCCGCGCCCGATTCCGCCGAGATTGAGGCGGCGACGTCCCGGTTGCTCGTCACGGCAAAGACGCTGTCGGACGCCGATGTGCCGGCCCCGTCCGGCCTGCCGGGGTGGTCCCGTGGCCACGTACTGAGCCACATCGCCCGCAATGCCGACAGCCTGGTCAACCTGCTCAGCTGGGCCGCTACCGGCGTCGAACATCCCCAGTACCCCAGCGCGGAGGCCCGCGACGCCGGCATCGAGGCGGGGGCGCATCGCCCCGCAGCTGAGCAGCTCGCCGACATCGAAGCGTCGAGTCGACGGTTCTCCGAGGCAACCGCCGCCATGCCGGCCGGGCATTGGCGCAACGAGGTGCGCTGGCTCTCGGGCGAGCCACGACCCGCGTCGAAGATCCTCGACGCGCGCCTTCGCGAGGTGGCCATCCACCACATCGATCTCGACGCCGGTTACACGGCGTCCGACTGGCCCTCGCAGTTAGCGTTGCGGATCCTGGTCTCGGTGCTGCCCGCCTTCGAGATTCGCGGGATCGAGCCGGTCACGCTGGTGCCGAGCGACGTCGACTTACGGATCGACCTCTCAGGCGGCTCGGGGGTCGAGGTTCGTGGCCCTGCCTCGGCGCTGGCAACCTGGGTGCTCGGTCGCGACGACGGATCGACGCTCTCAGTAACCGGCGGGCAGTTGCCGACCCCGCCCGCCTGGACCTGATCTCGTCCGGCCACCGCCGACCGGACACAATGATCGACATGGCATCTGACGAATACACCGGCGATGTGAAAGTCGGCGGCCCAGCGGCCGTGCGCGAACTGCCCGGACTGCGGATCACGAAGATCGCGGTTGGGCCTTACGAGAACAACGCCTACCTGCTCCGCTGCA
>Ga0207933_1002447_pt1 | contig 12032 bp, 9 predicted proteins | sample NGESurdeep092012_4_FD_184488 | JGI IMG/M metagenome (GOLD analysis project Ga0207933, IMG submission 184488) | Arctic peat soil microbial communities from Barrow, Alaska - NGEE Surface sample F53-3 deep-092012 (SPAdes) | ecosystem: Environmental > Terrestrial > Soil > Wetlands > Peat ... | reverse complement strand
GTTCCCTGGGCATGAGCAACGCTCGAAATGGCGAGCGCAAACAAGGCGGGAGCCATCACGCGAGCAGCGTGGGCAATTGATTGCTTTGAAAACGGTGAAGCCTTGCGATTGGCGAGGCGATTTGGGCGGCGTGCAGCACTGCTTTGGCGGATCATTGGCTACCTCCAGCAACGGTGAATTCAGTTGCGATAGCCAGACCCTAGTAGCTGCTCAAGCCCTGCGTCCAATGACTTTCCGTGATTCTCTTATGCGCTGGGCGCATAAGGAGAGGCCGCGCGGCAGCGCATGTATCGGTATGAGCGCGTCTCCTGTGGATTGATCCGACAAGGCGCACGGATTCGCGGCCGCTGTGACTAGCCATTTCAGTACCAGACGAGGGCTCCTCAAGGAGCGCATTGGCCTGTTGACAACAGTTGAAAGGTATCAGCTCGGAGATTTAGCGCCCGTCACAATCTGGACGAGCGTATTGCCACAAGTTACTGGTCGTTCGTGAGACCTGTCGCACCGGAGCCTTCAGATGTCGTCGCCTCGCCAAGTGATTCGAGCAAGCACAGGCTCACCGCTCTCGTCGATCGAGTGAGGATGTCGTATCCCAACTCAGGAATTTCTGGGAGACTTTGCCGTTTGAGCTCTTCGCGAGACCACGAATCCCGTTCTGGTGTGAAGCTGCCACTGATAGCCAAGAGTTTGCAAAAGCTCGCCTTCACACTCGGATTAGCACTCGCGGATAGCATCTCCGAAATTGCTTTAGTAGCCTGTGGATCGTCTTTGATCCGCGCGACGAGCGGGCGAACAATACTGTCAGCCTGAAAACCATTGTGCTGCGCCCAAATAAGGTCTTGCTCCAATGCGCCCGCGAGCCTCTCAGTGGGTATGCACGCATACTTCGTATATAACTCCGCGCTCCCAATCTCCGAGTTGCGACGACGGAACTCGAGCTGCGTCAGGATCTGATTGTGTCGCCAGCCGAGGGACAGCGCCATGATCACTCCTAGCCCAACTCGATCTGGATCTCCCAGAGATAAGAGTCGGGTTTCTATGATTGGATCGCCTCCAAACTGCTCTGCCAAGAGACTCGTGGCAGCTTCGGTTGCGTCAAACCAGCCGTGCCAATTGCTGTCGTGATCGCCTATTACGGCTAGGCAAGCACGCGCAAGATTTTCAGACCGGGGTTCCAGACGGCCGAGCAGCGCCAGGAATTGGGATGACCTGCGTAGCCCGGAATCTGCCTCTGCTTGTTCTACGATGTCCTTGGTTAGCGCTGGATGATCTGCCGCTACGACCGCGAGACGTTCCCACAGCACTGCTGGGCCGATTCTGTTGGTCAGAATAGATAGGTCTCCGTTGAGAGCCTGTTTTACATAGGGCCACTCAGCACCGAGAAGATTGAGGAACACTCGATTCTGCCGCCTACCCTCCGTAACAGGTATATTGACAGGCTGTCCCTCGCGACCGATTCCTTCGATTTTTCCTACGACTCGATGCAATTCTTTGAGGACGATAAGCCCCGACGCAGCGGCTTGTCTGCGGTCCTCGTGATCTGGGCCGTAGCAAGGTAGCATTTTGTCGAGTTTCGCGAGAGCCGCCGCGGCCTGCTCTGCTGCCGGTAGCAGGAGAAGGTGGTACTGAATGGAAGCCTGAGCCTTTACTTCACCGTTGCGTTCCGTATCCCAATCCTGCAGAACTTCGATAGCAAACCCCTTCTCTGAGAACAAGGGAAGGTCCGAAACAATCTGATATCGCAAATGAACCGGCAGCGGCGTGATCGCCTCACCAAGCTCTACACGGAATTGCTCGTCGGAAGCATATGCCTCCACCATGGCTCCCATTGGGGGATAAGGCGACTTCAAAGATTGACGCGCCAGAGCCTTCACCCTGTCGTCGGTAGGAAATGTAAGAATCAGTGTGCCCAGAAAGCTGTCCATCGAGAACGTATCGGGATCTTTCAGGCGCTGAAGCGCAGCATCGACGATCTCACCCTCATTCTCCAAAGGCTTCAGCTTCGAAATGCCCTCAATGACGAAATCAAGTCGTTTCGAGTCATCTGCCTTAAGGAGATCGAATAGACGAGCCCTGGCTGTATCGGGGTCGCCGAGGATTTGGGGTAAGTATTTACCAATCTCAGCAGCATCCGTGCGTGCGGCGCGCTCCGTGAGGGCTGCCGCGACCTCGGGATCTGCCATGCCCCAACCTTCGAGGAGTGCCCGGGTGGCCCAGAAGGGCGCCCACTCATTGAGAGACTTAATCAGAGCCGCCTTCATAAGCGGAGTACGCCCAACCAGCGCGGCATAGTGGAGTGACAGACCGTCATGGTATCCCTCTTTCTGTACCCACTCATCCAGCGCTTTCACAACGACTTCGTGATCCCGGAAGTTTTTGGGAAGTTGCTCCCAGATGGAGTCCACGGAACTAAACGAGTGTTCTTGTTTTAACCGATCCGCGATCATCGCTGCCACGTCGTCGTCTTGAGGGAAAGCCCTGCCGATCACCGAGAGCGCTGTTTCGCGGTCGATAAGGGTTGAATCATAAGAGTGGTGATTGCAACTGTTGAGGCATATCCGTTTCAGCTCTTGATTTCCTGACCACCCCTGAGCAAGAGCATTCGCGATCTCCGATCGCCATTCGTAAGCCAATCCGGAGTGGAACCTGTCTCTTCCTAATTCGAGTAGATCGGTAAGATCGGCATGTTGCTGTTTCCCCAAACGCACCTTAGTTAACAGACTCGCGGTCTTCACCTCGAGAGATACGCTGCGACATCCGTGAGCCACGATTTCATCGATCAAGGAATGCGAAGGCCACCCCTTTGCCAAGCCTTCAATTGCGGAGGCGCGTTGGCCGGGGTTCTCAGACTTGAGAGCCATCTCAGCTAGAACGTCGCCGTAGCGATCCACCCCACCGAAAACATGGGCGATCGCGTCGTTCGCAGTGCGCATCACTGCAACATCCTCATCGTGCAGCGAACGGTATAGCGTCTCCCAGGTATGGTCTGTGGCAGGCCAAGTGCGAAGGCCTTCGATTCGACCCGAACCCCACAATCCCCGCGAGAACACCCAGCGCCTGATTCGCTCTTGAATGAGTGCTCGTGTCTTTCGCGAGTTCAGCCCAGACAAGGCGTGATTCAGAAGACGACTTCGCTGCGACGGGATGAAAGAGGTTTCAATGATTGTGCATGCGCGTTGAGCTAGGATCTTGGCTCGCGCCGGCGTCAAATTACTCTCCCGGAAGGCAATCTCGGATAGGATATCCTCCTTCGCTAGACCACCTATTACATCGACATCGGTCTTCTCTATGGCATCCACCAAAATGCCAGCGTCTTCGTCCCTGCGGCACAGATAGACCATGCCGACGATCACCTCTCTCCAACGCGGGTCGGCAAGACGCTCACGAATGATCGCTTGCTGATTGGACGACGGGGTGCGAGCCAGATGTACGGCGGCAAGATACTCCTGCAAAGAGCGGTGGAAGAAACTCAGATTCGTTTGCCCCTGGCTAACCAGCATCCCGAGGCTCCCCTCTTCAAGATTTGTGAAGGATCGAAAAACCTCGCGAGCTTCCTGGCGGGATAAGCTGAGACCGTACTCGGCATCATGCTGCAGGAAATCCTCCAACCGAAGTCGCACGTCCTCCGCGGAAACGATGCCACCCGGGAAATCTGTCTGAACTACATAGGCCAGATAGGCCAATGCATTCTGGATCTCCTTCGGTCTGAGAGAATCCTGGTCCGAGGTGAGCGCCGCAGCCACCCGCCTCGCAAGTGGATGGTCTCGAATGAAATGGTCCGCCACATACTCATACGCTTCAAACCGAGTAGAGGGCAGGGGAGAGTTCTGTAGATGCAGATAGAGAAGCAGAAGCAGGGTCAGCGGAACTTCAGCAAGTTGAAGCAAATCGGTTGACTTCGCAAGCTTTCGAATGAACTCAGCGGCCTCCCGGATGATCTCGCTGTCGCCTTCGAAGTAACTTAGATCTGTGCCACCGTGAGAACCTTTACGCAAACGGTCGATCGCAAGCCATCTGATGACCAGGTTTGTCTGCTGTTCCCGAGACATTGCTGCCAAATTCCCGACTTGCCATTCTGACCCCAAAACGGAGACGCGCTCAAAGCCATGAGGACGACTCGCCAGAACCGCTGGTAGATTCTTCGTCTGCACGAAGGCCTGCAGAAGATTGCTTGTGGTCCGCGCTGCGGTTTCATCCGTCCACTCGTCCAGCCCATCGACGAGTAACAGCAGCCGCTCATCCTCAATTGCGGCTTCAACAAGAGGCCAGATATCCCCCTGTTCATGCTGCCTGAACCATGTAGCGAGACATTCCGACAGACCAACGGACGAATCCAGTTTGGTGTTAAGAGTTGTCCAGAACGAAAAAGGGATCCAGACTGGCAGGAGTGTTCCCCATTGCACAGCGGCCTGCCGGAACACTGGCTCCTCGGAAAGTAACTCTACGACCAAAGTTCTAAGGAGGGCGCTCTTCCCGCTCCCAGGCCCCCCGAGAATCACTGAGCGCTTGCCTTGGCTGAGCCACCTGTCTACGTCTACACGGACCTTGATCTCGCCCAGGGACGGCGATTCCCGCACCTGCGTCGAAACCCCTCCCGACTCTATCGAGGATGAGGTCTCCGGACCGGCAGACTGTTTCGGTGCCTCGCGACCTAATGCAGCAGCTGGCAGTGAGCCATAGACCTCAGGCACGACAAACCTGTCCCTGAACTGGAGTTCTTCCTGCCCAATCCGTGTAGGCACCGGAATGCCTGGATCGTGCCTATTGAAAATCATCTGGTAAAACTTCCTAAGCCTGACCCGATACTCGGCAACCTTTTCGGCGTTCATGCGCCTGGTCAATTGCTTCGCCGCCTCAGGTCCGCAAAACTCCTCAACCCAGGCTCTGCTGAAGAAGTCGTCAACGATTCGAGGCTGGTCTTTCAGCCATTCCGAAAAACGCTCCTGGCCGATTACTTCGAACGTGATATCCAATGCCTCCAGACGCTTTGCCGTAGCCTCAATCGCATCCCCGATCTTTGTGTCCTCGATGGGATGCGAGGTCATGATCCGGAAGGCTTTCGATTTATCGTGCCACTTGCCGGCGAGAAAGGTGTCTGCTGCTTTCTTTACATCGGAAGCTGTGAAAGAGGCCAGGCGTTTGCACTGATAGACCTCATAGCGAAGAGGATCTGCGAGTCGGACATAGAGGTCTATGCCATGTTGCTTTTGTCCCTTGACTCCATATAGTTGCGCCCGGACAACAAACGACTGTGCACGGACGTACCTGAGGCATAAACGTTCAAAGTGCTCCCAGGTGAGGTCGTTCAATGGTAAAAGCTGCGCGCGGGTATCCACGGGCGGCTTGAGCGCAGGAACGTCCGTCACCGGCGTCTCCAGCCATGTTGGTGCTCCTTCGCCTTCCCACAAAATCTCCTCGATCATTCAGGCACTCCGTCAACCATTCTCAGGCCGAGAACTGACACAAGTCGATAAACTTATGAAGATCAGGGACATAGATTTAGGACAAATGGATACCGAGAGCCCAAGAGCTTCCAATAGGTCCTAATAGTGCGCAGCTGATGTATCAGTCATGATCGCGGGCCTCGGACTGCAAATCTCGAACGGTGCCAAATCGCCAACGCACTCTTCGAGTGAACCTCGACGGCACGGTGACCGGGTCTACGCGCGCCGCTTTAGCTGCGTTTCAATTCCCGAACACTTCGTCATCAGAATTTCAAAACTCTCCGACGTGCCAACCAAAAGTCCTTCTTCGACCATTCGCTGATAGTCCTGCCGAAGGGCATCATATCCGGTTCCGCTGGGCAGAAGTGTCAGGCCGCTGCGAACGGCTTCCAGATAGTCGATTCGGTTGCCGCTGGCGTCCTTCTCAACGAAGAATGCGTTCTTGTGAATGGCAACCGCTTCGGCAACATCTTGGGCCGCGAGAGCTTCGGGAAGATGTCCGGTTTCTTCCAGCCGGACGAGATCGTAGAAGTGGCGGGAAAAGCGGTTGCTGAGACCCTTTTCTCCCTGGACGCAATACACATGGGCAGCGGTCGCTTTCTCCCAGAAGATCCGCGTGAGGTTCATGACGCGCGGTTCAGCGGTCGGGAACGCGACCCCAGATACCAGTCCGTCCATATCGCAGAGAACGGGGATGATCGTACTCGGCTCCCCACTGGACCGCGCGCCAAACTCAAGTTTTACGCTCGGCAGTGCGTAGCCTGACGCCGGTGCGACCGGCTCGTAGTCGATGAAGATGCAGTCTTCGGTGACTCGGCTGGATACGTTCTTCATCCCTTCCAACCCGGCTTGGATGATTGGGTGAGCATGGTCGCGCAGCCAAGCTGGAAGGAGTTCCCCGCGGATTTCGTCGGACCATTTCTTCTCCTGGCTGCGACTGGGCGGAATCGCGTCGATGCCGCTGGGAGCGCTACGAACCAGTTCAGGCGCCAGTGCTCGAATGTCGTAGGTGAGGTCAACGTCTTCAGAAAAGCGGGTGATGACCTTGTGAGCCTTGGACAAAGCAGTACCGCCCTTGAAAACGAGATGTGCCCCCAACTCAGATTGAAAGAGGGTCGAAAGCGCCCAGACGACCCAGATGTCCTTCTCCAGCAAGTGAGGCGCGCGGCCAGAAGCGTCCGAAGCCGCATCAATAGCACTGGCCTGATTCTTGACGCTTAGTTGGAAGTAGCTCTCAGGCATCGACGGCACTCCGGCTCAGGGCGCTCGCCATCCAACTCGGAAACCGGGAGACTTGCTGCGCGACCTTCTGTATCTCGGTCCGGGGAACCTTCTCCTCGATCTCCTTCAGAACCGCATGAACTCTCTCTGGGCCGGCCCATGCCAGCGCACGGACGATCTCTCCGGCGCGTTCCTTGGCAAAGGCGAGTTGCCAGGACGGGACATGCACCAGTTGGATCGCCAGCTTCCCGAGATGGAGCTTGCGACTCCGGCCCGATGTCCAATAGATCATCTGAGTGGGAACCTGGGTGGTGAGTCCAAGCGCGTTCGCGGACGTAGCGCCCGAAGGCACAATAGCCTCACCGCGCTGCGCGGACAGCTCCTCGATCAGCCGGTGGGCCGATGGAGCGTGAGTCCCAAACCGGCTTGTCACCGGAGAGAGGTACATGCCCCGGCCAGCTCGGAGGAGTTTCCCTCGCCGTGCGAGCCGCGAGAGCGACTGATCCACAGCGGGGCGCGTGCCGAGATGCAGCAGCATCTTGGCGCTAACCGGCGCTCCCTCGGGGAGTGCGCTGGTTCTCTGGAGAATGGCTTCGGTCAGGCGTTCCACGATTTCACCTTCTGTCAGGATTATATGCTTATTTCTGACACTTTCACGAGGACTGCTTAGGTTTGGAACTGCGATTTCTGAGACTTCAGGGCTGCTTGCCTCGAATCTGGCCGATCTTCACTACGCAACCTGCCACGTTCCGAAAGGAAGAAGTGCCAGATATGGGCTGCCTCTGTGGCCGTCCCAACCTTTAATAGCTCGACGCGCTATTAAAGGTTCGCCGAACCGAAAGCTCCGTGTGGCCCCTTCTCGACGGAGAATCCTACGACCTGTTTACGGGGAAACCCAACGGTCGAAACGCGCTCCCAACCGGCTCCCATGAGGCTGTCCAATGCGTACTTTTCGATACTTTTAAGTCGCCATTCGTACCGCAAATTCAACAACATACGCGTTCCGGGGGTCGCTCATAACCCAAAGGTCGCAGGTTCAAATCCTGCCCCCGCAACCATCCGAATTTGCTGTCTATTCCCTTCAGAGCACCCCTGATCGAGTCGCTGGCGTAAACCACCACGGATTCTCGGGGATTTGTAGCCAAGACGGCTCTAGTGTCATTTAGACCGCTCGCCTTCGACATAGGACGGTCTACCTTCGGGTCGGCGCGACGGGTCGATCCCGTCTCTGGCCATCACTATCATTAGGCATCTCGACGGGGCCCGGACTGATCACGTTCGCGCGGATTTCTTTGCCTGCGAACTCCGCCGTCCATGTGCGAACGAACGAGCGTAGAGCTCCTTGGTTGGCTACCGCATCTCTCCGCATAGGTCCCTAATGACCGGAAAAGGGGAGCCTCGTTCCCGCGTGGTTCCTCAGCCTGCTAGGGTGGCAACAACCTGGGCCAAAAACTCGTTGCTCACGTAAGGGACCTGCCCGAAGACAATTTCTGGTGTTCCTTCGAGTTTGGCCGCAAGATGGCCCTTGCCGAGCAGACGCTCGGCACCTTTTTCCCCGAGAGCTATCTCCGAGGTTCCTTCCCCGTCCACACGCAGAACGAGCCGGTTTCCCAAATTGGCCCGTAACTGCATCGGCATCACATTCGCGTCCGGTCGTTGCGCGGCAAAGACCAACGAGATGCCGGCAGCACGTGCCTTTACCCCAAGTCGTCCGACGATATCCGAGATTGCATCGGCGTAATCAGGGGTTATCATCCACTCTGCAAACTCATCGTGGATAATCCACAGGAATGGCAAGCGCTCTGTCGGATTAGCTTTTTTATTGAGATCAAATATGTCGGATACCCTGTTTTCCTTCAGAACGGTATAACGGCGGTTCATCTCATTTACCAGCTCACTCAGGTGCTGGATCGCCCGGCCCTGATCGTCAATAATACCCCCTGCAGGTGCGGCAGCCCTTCGAACGCGAAGTAATCCACGCCAAGCTTCTGATCGATCAAGACAATCATCGCCTGTTCAGGCGTATTTGTGCAGGCAATTGCGAGAATGATGTTCTGCATGAGAACGGATTTGCCGCTCCGGTTGATCCGGTGATGAGGTATGCGGGGCGTTCGTCCTCGGTGACAAAAACAGAGGGCTGCTATCTTCTTCTTTGAGAGCAATGAGCAGGCTGTCGTTTCCGACAGAACAGTCGGGACGCCAGTGAACCCACACGTCCGGCAGATGAAGCACTCTGCGGTTCTGACGTGCGATAGCTATGGCAACCACGCCCGGTTGAGCTCTTACAGGAATCACATTGAGCTTGTGCGTCGTGAGGAATTCCGACCGGCGGCGTAGGACCTGTTCAACGGTAAGATTGGCACTCCCCTGGAATTTAAGAAGTGCGGCATTGCGCGTGAGTGAACCCGACAACAATTTCGATTGCAGCTGAAACTGCTGAAGCGCGCCTTTACAAAGGCGATTCATAATAAATAAGATGGGCTCTCTTTCCCGTCACCGTACCTCGTGCCGCGCGATTCCTGGATGACATCTCCAGTAGTTGATCCTTGCCACTAGCGGATACCGCCAGTAGACTCAAAAGGTGCTATATCCCACCAACATTTCGACTCCTTCGCTCCACTTTTCGGGCCATGAGACGTTTCCACTGCGACAGCTCTGGCTGAGGAAAGCTCACGATAACATCTGCAATCTCAAGCCTTCAGCACCGAAGAATACCTTTTCGGACGAAGAAGCGATTATACGATTCGGCGTCGGGAAGAACATGGCGATGTCGATTCGATCCCTTTCGAGAAATCGTTGGCTAGATGTGGAGAGTCAAGAGGTTGTTCCGATTGATTCCAGCGCGAGAGGCTGGAGTTCTGAGTGTAAGGCTTGAGTGTTGTCTGTGGAAGTTGTACAACCGGGGTACAAGACACCCATAGAACAAGCTTTCGCGAAGTGCAGTACCGCTGGCGCCTGTGGCACGGATGGCGTGTTGTGGTTCAGTGCGAAGCGCGTCGATGTGGCAGTGCTGTACTGCGCTGCGTGCAGGAGGATTTGAACAGTTCTTCTCCGGCACTGGAGATACCGGAGTGGATGTTCGACTCCGGCCATTGCGGCGGGATGAAGCAGGACAGTCTGGCTTTTGTAAGCAGCGCCGCGTTGCTTGCTCTGACGGTCCTGCTGTCGCCAGCAGCCGATGCGATTGAATCGAGCGCGTCGGAAGCGCAGCATCTTTCCAGAAGCTCAGGAGATGCCGATGCACACGAAGCCATTCAAGAGCAGCCAAGGCGAGTTATTTTCTCTACCGGCGAAGCTGCCGGAGTTGCCACCGGAAGCACGCCAGAAGATGATCCGCCTTTTTGCCAGGATGCTGAACGAGCATCTGCAGAAGCACCCTTTGTCCGGCAGCAGTCGGCAGCGGGAGGTGGGCGATGAGTGAGAAGATCCGTCCACAACATCTGCAGAGTAAGGCCATTCTTTATGTTCGCAGTCGTCGCCCTACCAGGTGATCCATAACCTGGAGAGTCAGAAGCTGCAGTATGCGATGGAGGCGCGGCTGCGACAACTGGGCTGGCATGAGATCGAAGTGGTGGATGAGGACCTGGGCAGATCCGCCGCCGGGTGTGTGACGCGTTCCGGATTCGAGCGTATGGTGGGCGAAGTTTGTCTGGGGAAGGTCGGCGCTGTCGCCGCCCGCGAGGTCTCCCGCTTTGCCCGCAACAGCCGCGAGTGCAGCAGTTGGTGGAAGTCTGCCGCGTGGTCGATACGGTGCGGAACACGCATCGCGACTCCTCTCAACGTCCTTGCTTGAGGCACTCACTTGAGCTACAGTATCTGCAAATCCGCCCGTCAATACGGGCCGAACCGAACCACGCAAGCCGAAATCTCCAATGGATTTTGGCTTAGATATGCGGGTCGGGTCAACTACGAGAGAACTCCAGCTTCCACTGGTCGAGTTTTCCGGGGGCACGTCAATCCCGCGCTGGCTTGAATAGGAACAACCTGCTGAGACTCCACATCTAGACCCATCATTCTCCTTACCAATAAATATTGGTAATTACGAAATGCAGAAATAGAAAAGCTTTGAATGAAGAACTGGCCCACGCAAAACTGAAAAATCAACTTAGCTTCCAATAGACTGAGTACCGCTCATTGGTAACGTTCGCTAGTGGAACGAAGCGAATGGTTTCATGAGCCGGCGTAACACTCGTCGTGAACTCAATGGGTCCTGTCTGCTTCATCCACTTCTCCAACTGCTGCCCGGCAACCGCCAAGGGCGGTACATCCGGATCGGGAATAGACCTGAACTGCAATTGGTCACTGGCCGCGTAGGGAGCTTCTTGGGGCATCCTCTCGCGGCCAAGTAAGCCAACTAAGACAATCGGACCGTATAGAATCGCATTCCAGCTTGGGTCGTCTTTCATTGTCTCTATGTTAAGGCGCATCGGCAAAGCTGCAGTAATAACATCGCCGTCATGCCATGTGCGCTCCAACTTGTGATAAGTTCCCGGTTTACTCGTGCCGCTGGCTTTGCCGTTCACCTTTACGTTAAATTCCTCGGCAATCCACTTGGGGTGTCGCACATAGATGATCGCCTTGGTCGGCTTTTCACAGCTTAGCTTCCACTCGCTTTGCTGCTCAAGAGGAAACGTCGTACTTTGAACCAATCGCATCTTCTTTTCGTGCCAATCGACAGTGGAGGGGATGAACTGATTGATCCAGAGTTCGGACGGCGAACTAAAGTAAAGGCTTTCTCCGTACTTTGCGTGATTCTCCATACCGGTGCCGACACAGCACCAGAAAGATTCGTAGGGTGTACTGAAGGTCTTAAAGTGTCCAGGTGCCAATGACATGTAGTAAGTCATGCCTGGTGTCGATTTGTCCTGCGACGCGAGAATGTCGTTCCAAAGGACCCGCTCATTATATGCGGCGAGCTCTTCCCGAGGAGCGCCGGCGAACAAGCGATCGGTGAGTTTCACCATGTTATAGCTGTTGCAAGTCTCGGCTGCTGCTGGCGATAAGTTATTACCCATCTGTCCAATGGGATAGAAGTGTTCTTTGTCACTGTCGCCGCCTATTACGTAGGATCGATTCTGCGTAACGGTCTCCCAGAAGAATCCCCCTCCTCTCTCTGCCGCTTTGTCTCCAGTTACCTCATATTGCACATACAAGCCGATCACCGTCGGTATCTGCGTGTTCGCATGTAGTCCGTCCAAATCGTCTATCCCTCTGGTGAGGGGGTCCAGCACCACACGATGATTGAACCGTTTAGAGAGCGCGATGTATTGGTTCTTCCCGGTGATTCCGTACATATCGGCAAATATTTCGTTCATGCCACCATGTTCGGCTTCAAGCATCTTCTGCATCTGTGCCTCGCTTAGAGGA
>Ga0207933_1002446_pt1 | contig 12036 bp, 6 predicted proteins | sample NGESurdeep092012_4_FD_184488 | JGI IMG/M metagenome (GOLD analysis project Ga0207933, IMG submission 184488) | Arctic peat soil microbial communities from Barrow, Alaska - NGEE Surface sample F53-3 deep-092012 (SPAdes) | ecosystem: Environmental > Terrestrial > Soil > Wetlands > Peat ... | reverse complement strand
GTAATTGGTGTTCAAACTATTACAAGCAAAAACCATGCTAAACTATGGTAGCACAACATCTTTTTTTATTTTATTTTCTAACCGCACAACAGGTTGATTCTATTATTTTTTTTATCGCCTTCCTGAGTTATATCATACAAGTTTTAGGTTCTTTATTAAAGCATTCTGTTTCTAATACGCAGGAAATACAAGGGAATTAAATTAATTATCATAACAAGAACGATCTTAAAATTATTTGTTCGCCGGCTCATTCTACTTTTTGCTATGGGAACGTTCAGGCAATTTGCTTTGCACACCTCATTAATTACCCCGCCGGCGTGGAACCGGAGAGAGGATAATAACGTAAGAATATATTTCGGCGCCGGGGCATACCGCAGAGAAAATATTACATCTACACTTCCGTTTCCGTTCCTTTTGACCGCCCTGAAATGTCATGAAAACAACATTTATTTCATCCCCGATAAATAAATCGCTCATTCGGAAAGTTTTAAGCCCATTTCGTCCTGAAAAAAATTATTATTTAATCTAATAAGTTAGATTTACTAATAGATTACTGTAAACGAGATTTCCAATATTCTTTTAGTATAAAATCACCTGATCCGGAAAAGAATTGAATGGTTAGAAACACATTCAAAAGATAAAAATTATGATGGCTGTTGCCCACAGGGTATTTGATTGGGCTAAGCCAACATAAGCCGGTATGCATTTAACAGTAAAGCAACCTGCCTACCGGCAGGCAGGCAAAAAATGGGAATTTTTAATCTGCGTATTCAAAAAAAATTAGAGTGTTTGAAGAATAAGTTTAACTAAAGAAAATTTATGAAAGCAAAAACAATCAAAGGAAAATAAACTAACTGATTGTCGTGTGGTATTGAAAGAAAAATTAAAAATCAAAAAAAATAATGAAATGGAAAATGATATTAAATTATTTGAGTCAAAAAAAGTAAGAACTCATTGGGATGAAAAAGAAGAGAAATGGTATTTCTCAATTATAGACGTAATTTCTATTTTAACAGGAAGTACCATTCCAAAACGGTATTGGAGTGATTTAAAAAAGAAGTTAGCATTTGAAGGAAATGAAACGTACGAAAAAATCGTACGTTTGAAAATGCCAGCCGAAGATGGCAAACTTAGAGAAACAGATGTTGCCGATACCCAACAATTACTTCGTCTTATTCAATCCATTCCCTCACCAAAAGCAGAACCCTTTAAACAATGGCTGGCAAAAGTTGGTTACGAACGCATGCAGGAAATAGCCAACCCTGAGCAAAGCCTTGAACGTGCAAGAGAGAATTGGCAGAAATTGGGTAGAAGTGAGAAATGGATCCAGCAAAGAATGACGGGCCAGGAAACAAGAAATAAGCTTACCGATTATTGGAAAGAAAGTGGCGTTGAAAAATCAGATGAGTTCGCTTTTCTTACCAACATCATTCACACAGAATGGGCAGGACTTTCTGTAAAGCAACATAAAAACCTGAAAGGATTAAAAACACAAAATCTTCGTGACCACATGTCTGAGGCCGAATTAATTTTTACTGCACTTGCTGAATTATCCACCAGGCAAATTGCTGAAACAGATGAAGCAAAAGGAGTGCAACAAAATGCTGTGGCCGGAAAGAAAGGAGGAAAGATAGCTAAAGATGCAAGGCTGGCTTTGGAAAATAAAACAGGAAAAAAAATAGTTACCGGCGATAATTTTTTACCACCGACGAAACCAAAAAATAAAATCACTAAGAAATAAATAAAAACACATGAAAGCAAAATCAATCAAAGGGAATTCTCCCGAAGAAATTAAAACCGCACTGAAGCAAGGTATGGCCGATAATTTCAAACCAACATTAGCAATTGTATTTCTTTCTATGAAACAAGACAGAGATGCGATATGCAAAATATTGAATGATGAAGGCATTAGCATTTATGGCGCTACAACGCATGGAGAGTTTACTGATGAAGGAATAACTGCGGGAGAAATTGCGATCCTACTGCTCAATATAAACCCATCCTACTTTACCATTTTCTTTGAAGAATATCCTGAAAAAAATTACAGGCAAACCACACAATCCATCGCTAAGAAGGCATTGGAAAAATTTGCTCATCCCTGCTTTCTCATTGCGGGCAGCAACCTGAACACCGATGCAGAAGAACTGCTACATGGTTTTGAAGACATACTTGGTAAACAGGTAAATGTTACCGGAGGTATGGCCGGGGATGATTTTGGCTTTAAAGAAAATTTTGTATTCACCTCGGGGAAAGTAAGCAACAACGGCATCGTAGCAATTGCCCTTGATGAAGATAAGATCAGCATAAAGGGCCGCGCCACACATGGCTGGAATGCAGTAGGGACAGAAAAGATAGTCACGAAAAGTATCGGCAACCATGTTTATACAATTGATGATACCCCTGTATTGGACCTGGTAATAAAATATGGCGGCCTTAAAAATGTAACACCTGAAAATTTTGCAATGGAACATTCCATCACATTGCCATTACAATTGCAGCGGGAACAAGGGGACACTGTGATACGTGCAGGGCTGGTAGTAGATTGGAGTGATCGTTCTTATTATTGTAGCGGCACTGTGCCGCCAGGTTCTAAAGTCCGTTTTTCAATAGCCCCCGATTTTGATGTGGTTGAAAAAGTGATTAATGGCTGTGAAGATTTGAAAGCCACAGAAATGCCGGAAGCAGATGCGCTGTTGTTGTTTAGTTGCGCAGGCAGGTTTCTTTCACTGGGGCCTTTGATAAGCGAAGAAATAGAAGGGGTACAAAAAGTGTGGGATGTGCCCATGGCAGGTATGTTCAGCAATGCAGAACTGGCGCGGGCCACTAACGGCAATTTGGAGATGCATGGTTTAACAGCTTGTTGTGTGGTTTTAAAAGAAAAATAAAATATCAGCAATAACAAACGAATAATATATGAGCAACATAAAATTATTTGAGCCCAAACAAATTCGTTCTGTTGCAAGTACATTTTGGCTAAAGCCTTTTGTATTTACATTCAATTGTCACGCCTTTAAAGGCGTGGCAATTGAGCTTATGTTTATGGCTTCAGCCAAAAAAAATGGCCATAATGCAAGCTGGCCCTGCGAAAGGGAATAGACAGTAATTTTTAAAAACGATCTAAATGAACAGGAAAAAAAATAATCAGATTGCTTTGCAATCACCAAAAAGAAAAATAAAATGAACACACAACTTCAAACACTGCTCGATTTTTTTCAGCAAAATAAAACCCTAACGGCTGAAGAAAAAATAATGCTGGAAAAAACAATTAAGAAAGCTAAAAGTGATTTTGAAATTTCAGAATTTAAACTGGAACGTACGGAAAAAGTAAAACGCACCACTGCGATTTTATTAGAAGAAACCATAGAAGAACTGGAACAAAAAAGAAAAGCGGTAGAAACGCAGAACCGGGAACTGGAAATTGAATCGGCGCTTGAAAGAGTACGAACAGTTGCTATGAGCATGCGTAAATCGGAAGAAGTGATTTCGGTTTGCGAAGCGATGTATAAAGAACTTGCGGTTTTAGGATTTACCAATATCCGCAATTCGCAGATTGCTATAAAGAATGATGCAGAACAATCTTATACAATTAGTGCTTACTCAAGTGATGAGGTATTGGTGATGGGAGAAACACCTTATAAGAGTTCACCAATTGTAGAAGAGTTATATAAGGAACTCGGAAAATCGAAAGATGCTTTTTATAAAAAAGAATTTTCAGGGAAAGAATTTGAAGGCTGGCGTAAGTGGAGAGAAAGTTTATCTGCACTAAAAGATGAAAGAGAAAAAGCCGCTACATCCCTATGTTTTTATTTATATTCTATAGGTGAAGGGCACCTGGGAATTTCAACCTACAATCCAATTACTGAAGGTCAGGAAGAAATAATCAAACGCTTTAAAAATGTGTTTGAACTTTCTTATCAGCGATATACAGATGTGGCAAAAGCAGAAGCACAAGCAAGGGAATCACAAATTCAATTGGCATTGGAAAGAGTTCGTGCAAGAACAATGGCAATGCAAAAGACTTCCGAGTTTGTTAAGGTCATTGATGTAATTGGGGAGCAATTCATTAAACTTGGTTTTGATTTTGACTGGGTAAACTTCAGTGCGAATGGAATTGATGTTTCAAATGGTATTGACATTTGGAATTTTGTTGTAATTCCGGGTAAATATAAAGGCGCCAACAGAGTGTTTATTCCGTTTTTTGATCATCCTGTATTTACAGTTGCTTATGAAAAGTTTCAGGAATATTGTGCAAAGGGAAATGATTTTTACACACTCAGTTTGGATAAAGAAACGAAAGACAAGTTTGCTGATCATTTATTTGCAAATACTGTTTACAAAGATCTTCCTGATGAATTAAAAAAGATTCATTACGACGGTAATGGCTACATTACTTCAAGTGTTTTCCTAAAAGATACATGGCTTTCTATCGGCAGTTATAAAGGAAAAGCCTTCACTGATGAACAAAATTCCATTTTAAAAAGATTCGGCAATGGGTTTGGGCAGGCATACACCCGTTTTCTTGATCTGCAAAAAGCAGAAGCACAGGCAAGAGAATCTCAGATAGAATTGGGATTGGAAAGAGTTCGTGCAAGAGCAATGGCCATGCAAAAATCAGATGAGTTAAAAGAATTGATAGGTACTGTATTCACTGAATTAACCAAACTCGATTTAGTGCTCACTCGTTGTGTTATCATGATATATCATATTAAAACATTGGGAATAACCTGGTGGATGGCCAATTCTGAAGATCCATCAAACCCGTCGGGTTTATTTGTAAAATATCATCAGCTTCCACCCCACCTCGCTTATATCAAGGCATGGAAGGAAAGACATTTGAAATGGCAATATATCCTGGAAGGAAAAATAAAAAAAGAATGGGATAATTTTTTATTTTCAGAAACGGAACTTTCTCTCTTACCCGATTTTGTAATTGCAGGCATGAAAGCACCTGACAGGGTTTATCTAAATTCCTCATTTAATAGTTTCGGCAACCTGACATTAGCAAGCCTTGAATCGCTATCAGATGAACATTTTGATATATTGCTTCGCTTTGCAAAAGTGTTTGATCTTACTTATACACGGTTTAATGACTTGCAAAAAGCAGAAGCGCAGGCAAGAGAAGCACAAATTGAATTGGCCTTGGAAAGAGTTCGTGCAAGAACAATGGCTATGCAGCATAGTCATGAACTTTCTGAAACGGTGTATATACTTTTTCAGCAGTTCAAAGAACTGGGTGAAAATCCTGACCAGGCAACCATAGGAATTATTAATGAGGATGAAAATGTTATTGAATATTGGGTGACGATGTATGGTAATCAAATGAACCGTGTATTTAAATTTTCTATTGATGAACCTCATGTAACAAATAAAATATACAACGCCTGGAAGGAACAAAAAAAATCATTGATGATTGATTTGAGTGGAGATGCATTATCAGAATTCATGGCCTATCGGGCAGGCAAAGGTGGTGCAGCAATAAATCCTGATGAGAAACGCCGGATAATTAATGTCGCTTTTTTTTCAAAGGGATTATTAAATGTTCAATCCAATGAAGAACGTTCAGAAGAAAGCATCAAACTCCTGGAAAGATTTGCTTCTGTGTTCGAACAAACCTATACCCGTTTCCTCGATCTTCAAAAAGCAGAAGCACAGGCAAGAGAAGCGCAGATAGAAGCGGCATTGGAGCGTGTGCGATCAAGAAGCCTGGCTATGCATCACACATCAGAAATTCAGACAGTCATCCACTCGGTACATGAAGAGTTGCTCAAACTGAACATCTCAATTGTGGGAGGATCGTTCATAGTTATCAATAAAGATATTGATACAGATCTTCGTGTATGGGGTTCAGGCGGCACTGCAGACACAATAACGGAAGTACTTGTACCAAATTTCGGAATGCCTTTTTGCATCAACCTGATAAATGGTATTAAACAAGGTTCAGGATTTTTTACTGAAGAATTTTCACGGCAGCAAAAAATTGAATATTTCACAGAGCTTTTCAAGCATGAACCATGGTCGAAAATAACAGATAGCGAGAAAGAAGAAATTCTTGAAAGCGAGGGTGGATACACAAGGTCGGTTTGTGTTTCAAATCATACAAGTATTTTCATCATCAATCACAATGGAAGAAAGTTTACAGAAGAAGAAAATGAAACACTAAGGCGTTTTTCTAAAGTTTTTGACCAAACCTATACCCGCTTTCTCGATCTGCAAAAAGCAGAAGCACAAGCAAGGGAAGCAAAGATTGAAACTTCATTGGAAAGAGTAAGAAGCCGGACAATGGCCATGCACAAAAGCACCGATTTATTAGATGTTATAAGTGTTTTATCAGAGCAATTCTTGCTACTCGGATTCAAAATTCACTCAGCTAATTTTAATACCAGTTATCGTAAGAAAGACTGGAATCTTTGGTTATACAATCCGGGAACTCCAATGTTTCCTGACCAAATTCACATTCCCTATCTTGATAATCCTTTCTTCAACCGCACATTGGAAAGTCTTGCTAACGGCTCTGACTTTTCTGCTTTTGTTTTTACCAAAGAAGAAAAAGATGGATTTCTGGATCATTTGTATTCTACCACAATTGCTATAAATACTTCTGAAGAAAGAAAAAGATTTGCATACAATGCGCCAGGCTTTGCATGGTCAACAGTCTATTTAAAAAACACAGCATTGACTATTGCCAACTACGATGCTGAACCATATACCGAAGAACAGAACGCCATTCTTCGCAAGTTTGGAAATGTATTTGAACAATCATACACACGTTTTCTTGATTTGCAAAAAGCAGAAGCACAGGCAAGAGAAGCAAAAATAGAAGCTGCTCTTGAGCGGGTACGTGCAAGAACAATGGCTATGTACAAAAGTGAAAATCTGAATACAGTAGCCGAAGTAGTATTTAATGAACTGGAAAAACTTGAATTGGGTATACTCCGATGTGGTATTGGAATCATTAATAAAGAGAACCGAAGTGCAGATGCCTGGATAACATCTGTTACAGATGAAGGAAAAACCGTACAGATTTCCGGCACTGAATCCATGGATCTGCATCCTTTATTGCAGGGTGTATACAATGCATGGCTGGCCAATTCAGATTTTAGTTACGTATTGGAAGGTGAAGATTTGGTAGAATATTATAAAACATCAGGTATAGGTAAAGTAAGATTACCAGATTCGCAACTTATATTATCTGTAGATGAAATAACCACACAATATTATCACATAGCAGTATTCGAAGCGGGTGGTTTGTTTGCATTCAGTGCGAATGATTTTCCTGAAGAGGCCAAAATGGTAATGAAGCGATTTGCTGCTGTCTTCAATCAAAGCTATACCCGTTTTCTCGATCTGCAAAAAGCCGAAGCGCAGGCAAGGGAAGCACAAATAGAATTAGGGCTGGAAAGAGTGAGGGCAAAGGCTATGGCCATGCAATCAAGTGAAGATGTTGGTTCGGCCACAGCCATTGTATTTAATGAAATTTCTTTATTAAGGGTTGAGACCATGCGATGTGGTATCACCATCATTCACCCTGATAAAACTGCTGATGTGTGGGCTGCTACAACAACTAATGAAGGAAAAGAAATGAAAGGCGTTGGCAGTATTAATTTTAATGATCATCCATTATGGGTTGGTTTGTTCGATGCATGGCAGGATAACAAAGAAAATTTTTCATACCACTTAAAAGGAGATGATTTAAAGGCTTATTATAAAGCATTAGCAAATTCACCTAATTACTCTGCATCTTATTTAAAAGATGAATTGCCGGAACACTTTTTTTATGCAAGCTTTTTTGAAGAAGGCGCAGTATTTACTTTTTCGCTGCAACCGCATAATGAAGAAAATCAAAAAATACTCAAAAAATTCACGGCTGTCTTTTCACTTACATTTCGCCGGTATCAGGATTTGAAACAAGCCGAAGCACAAACAAGAGAAGCAAAAATAGAAGCGTCGCTGGAAAGAGTACGCGGAAAAGCAATGTCCATGCATAGTTCACGGGATTTAGCAGATACGATTGGTGTATTTTATCATGAAATGGAATTGCTCAGCGTCACACCACGCAGATGCGGCGTGGGCTTGATGGATAAAGAAACACATGTTGCTGAACTTTCTACCATGAACACAACCGAACAAGGGGATTCCATCGAAATTATCGGGAAACTAAAATTGGCCGGCCACTCTGTACTTGAAGGCGTCTATGATAATTGGATTTTACAAAAAGAATATCATCCTGTTTTGCGAGGCAATGAAATAAAAGAATACTATCAATTGATGAGGCCGCAAATAGCCTATCCCGATTATCCCACGGATACGGCCCAATATGGTTATTTCTTCTTCTTCAACGAAGGCGGTGTATATGCATGGACAGAGAAGGAATTATCTGAAGACGAATTAAAGATTTACCGCAGGTTTACTTCTGTGCTTAGCCTCACCTACAAACGATATAAAGATTTAAAAGATGCAGAAGTCAATGCAAAGGAAGCGATAAAGCGCGCGTCGCTTGACCGCGTTCGTGCGGAAACAGCCTCTATGCGAACAACAAAAGACCTCGAGAAAATTACTCCATTAATATGGAATGAATTAACCACACTCGGTGTGCCTTTCATCCGTTGCGGTGTTTTTATAATGGATGAACAACAGGAACAAATTCATTCCTTTCTTTCTACTCCCGATGGAAAGGCCATTGCAGCTTTTCAGTTGCCTTACCATTCTGCCGGAGAACTATCAAAGGTGTTAGCGCATTGGCATAAAAATGAAATTTTCAAAGATCATTGGGATGAAGCCGCATTTGCAGAGTGGACGAAAAGCCTGGTGGAGCAGGGAGCCATCAAATCAGAGGAAAAATATTCAACAGCCCATCGCCCTGTCAATCTCGATTTAAATTTTCTTCCTTTCTTACAGGGAATGTTATATGTAGGCAGTGAAGCGCCTTTGAGCGAAGAGGAAATACTTCTGGTTCAAAGCCTTACCGACGCTTTCTCAACGGCCTATGCGCGCTACGAAGATTTTAATAAGCTGGAAGCGGCAAAAAAACAAGTGGACAGTACATTGAATGAATTGCAGGCCACGCAAAAGCAACTGGTACAATCAGAAAAAATGGCTTCGCTCGGAGAACTAACGGCAGGCATTGCTCATGAAATTCAAAACCCGTTGAATTTCGTAAACAATTTTTCAGAAGTAAACAAAGAAATGTTGGAAGAGCTGAAAGCAGAACGCTTAAAGCCGAACGCAGAAAGAGATGATACTCTACAAGATGAGCTGATTAATGATGTGATAGGTAATTCAGAAAAAATAAATCATCATGGCAAACGTGCCGGAGATATTGTAAAGGGAATGTTGCAACATTCACGGTCAAGCACAGGTGTAAAAGAACCAACAGATATTAATAAGCTTGCTGATGAATACTTGAGATTGAGTTATCATGGATTACGTGCAAAGGATAAAGAATTCAATGCAGAAATGAAAACTGATTTTGATAACAGCATTGAAAAAATAAATATTATTCCGCAGGATATTGGAAGAGTATTACTCAATCTTTTTAATAATGCCTTTTATGCAGTAAACCAACAAAAAAGCAAGAATCTTATTTCGTATGAACCAACCGTTTCGGTTACTACAAAGAAATCTGAAAACAGTGTATTGATTACCGTTAGCGATAACGGAAACGGCATTCCACAAAACATTGTTGATAAAATCTTTCAACCATTTTTTACTACAAAACCTACAGGAAGTGGAACAGGATTGGGTTTGAGTTTAAGCTATGATATTGTGAAAGCGCATGGTGGGGAAATAAAAGTGGAAACAAAAGAAGGAGAAGGAACACAATTTATAATTCAATTGCCAACTAAATAAAAAAAGAATGAATCGTTTTCTTAAAATATCCTGTTTTTTATTATTACCTGCTTTCGCCATTGCACAGCAACAGCAAAATAAAATTGACAGCCTGCACCTGGCTTTGCAAAATGCCGCCAATGACACGATGCGGATGGACATAAATGATGCACTTGCATTTGCATTTACCGAATCTAATTCGGACAGCGCTCTTTTTTATTATGATAAAGCCGCCGGGATGGCAGACAAACTTGGATTAAAAATAGATGAGGTATCTGAATTAGATATGAAAGGTTATGTTTTGTCAACCAGGCGAAATTACCCTCAGTCGCTAGCCACTTTTTTAAAAGCGAAAAGAATAGCAGAGGATCCTGCCAGCGAAAAAAATACACGGCATCTTCCAAAGGGCCTTACTCCCAGATCAGAAAGGCTTGAATGGCTGGGTTGGATCTATAACGATATGGGGCCCCTATATGAATATACCGGGAACCTTAACGAAGAAATATCCGGCTTTCAGCAAGCCAGGAGTATTGCTGAATCAATTCACAATAAGGGTTTGTTAACATATGCTTATAGTGGCCTTGCACATTACTATGAAATAACTGACCAATTGGATTCAGCACTTTTCTATGAAAAAAAAGCAGAAGCGTTGATCCACTATAATGGAGGTAAGTATGGGGCTAGCCCCTTAAATACACTCGGAAAGATCTATCAAAAGAAACGAGATTTTGATAAGGCACGGGAAGCATTTGCCCGGGCAATAAAAGCAGATCAAGATGCCAATAATCTTTCAAATCTTGGGGATACCTATCTAAATATGGCTGATCTGTATAAAACTGAAAAAAGGCCTGATTCAGTCATATTCTATTCAAGAAAAGCTGTTGATACTTATAAAAAAGTTGAACAGCCGGATGGAATTGCAAAAGCATACAATATCCTTTACTCAATATATAACGGCCAAAACAAATCAGATAGTGCATTTGCCTATTTGAAATTAGCAACTGCTATAAATGATAGCCTGACTAATGTTGAAAAAATGAACCTTCTTGCATTTCAGAATGTCGGTTTTGACGAACAGCGAAAGGTCCGGCAACTGGAAGACGAAAAAATACAAACCCGTAACCGGATCAGGACAATCTTATTGTTAGGAGGCATTGCTGTTCTATTACTGCTGGCGATTATTTTTTACAGGAATAACCTTCAAAAGCAAAAGGCGAAACTTAAAATTGAAAAAGCTTATGATGAGTTGAAAACAACACAGAAGCAGTTAATCCAATCTGAAAAAATGGCTTCGCTGGGCGAACTGACAGCAGGCATCGCGCATGAAATTCAAAACCCGTTAAACTTTGTCAATAATTTTTCAGAAGTCAATACAGAAATGCTGGAAGAGCTGAAAGCAGAACGCTTAAAGCCAAACGAAGAAAGGGATAATACGTTGGAAGATGAACTGATAAATGATGTGATAGAAAATTCAGAAAAAATAAATCACCACGGCAAACGTGCAGGCGATATTGTAAAGGGTATGTTGCAACATTCACGGTCAAGCACAGGTGTAAAAGAACCCACTGATATCAATGCATTATGTGATGAATATTTACGCCTCACCTACCAGGGCTTAAGAGCAAAGGATAAAGATTTCAATGCAGAAATGAAAACCGATTTTGATAAATCTATTGGAAAAATAAATATTATTCCTCAGGATATTGGAAGAGTATTGTTGAATTTATACAATAATGCTTTCTATGCCTGTAATGAGCGGAGCCGAGGTGCAGTAAACGAACAAATAAGCAGGAATTCTATTTCTTATAATCCAACGGTTTCAGTTACTACAAAGAAAGTGGATAATCATGTAATCATTACCGTTAGTGACAACGGAAACGGAATTCCACAAAACAGAGTTGATAAAATTTTTCAGCCATTCTTTACTACAAAACCCACAGGAAGTGGAACAGGGCTAGGTTTGAGTTTGAGCTATGATATTGTGAAAGCGCATGGAGGAGAAATAAAAGTGCAAACAAATGAAGGAGAAGGAAGTAAGTTTATTATTCAATTACCCTTAAATAAAGTCTCATGAAAAAAATATTTTCGCTTTTATTCTTTTCACTGTTTTTATTTATAAAATTAGTTGCGCAGGATAACTACATAGATAGTTTAAAACAACAACTAGTTATTGCAAAAGAAGATACCAATAAGGTGAATTTACTTATAAAC
>Ga0207933_1002445_pt1 | contig 12040 bp, 9 predicted proteins | sample NGESurdeep092012_4_FD_184488 | JGI IMG/M metagenome (GOLD analysis project Ga0207933, IMG submission 184488) | Arctic peat soil microbial communities from Barrow, Alaska - NGEE Surface sample F53-3 deep-092012 (SPAdes) | ecosystem: Environmental > Terrestrial > Soil > Wetlands > Peat ... | reverse complement strand
CTCAGCCCCGCTCAGTTCGAGCAGCAAGCAATCGCCCCTCGCAGCCTGACCGCGAAGGTTCAACCGCAACACGACGAAAGTCCAAAACCGGTACGCTTATGAGAGACGCGTTCTGAGGGCAAGGTCACTACCGTGGGTCATCTTCATAATTTGTTCAATCCTATTTGCCTTCACAATCGGACGGCACCTTAATTGAGGTAAAATGCTCCACACCTTCGTAGCCCTAGTCCAAGACAAGCCCGGCGTCCTCACCCGCGTCGCCTCGCTCTTCCGCCGTTTGAATATCAACATCGTCTCGCTCACTGTCGGCGAATCCGAACGCCCCGACACCTCGCGCATGACCATCGTCTGCGACGCGCACGAGCATGCCGCACACCGCATCCGCGCCTCGCTCTATAAGCTCGAAACCACCGTCCACGTCGATGAGGTCAATCGCTCGGAAGCGGTCGTGCGCGAGCTCTGCCTCATCAAGGTGGCCGCTGGCCCGTCGCAACCGCACGGCCTGCACTCGCGCTCGCAAATCTTCGAGCTTGCGACAGTCTTCCGCGCCCGCGTCGTCGACCTCGCGCCCGAATCCATCATGATGGAAATGACCGGCTCCGCTTCAAAGATCGAAGGGCTGCTACAGGTTCTCCGCGAGTCGGGCTACACGATCCTCGAAGTCTCGCGCACCGGTCGCATGGCGATGCGCCGCGGCCACCACACCAGCCGCGTCCTCAAAGCGCTCGGCACTAAACCAGAAGGCGAACCCGAAACCGACGAGGGCCCCGACCTCCTCGACATCATGCCCGAAGACCTCGACGCGAACGACGACAAACTCCCCAACCAGTTCGAGGACGACTGAGTATGAACGAACCGCTTCCAGAAGGATTTGGACCAGAATCGTTCGCGGGCTTCGATATGACCGATAATGAAGTCGGCGAGGGCGAGATGCGCTCCATTGCAATTGAGCTGAAGCATAACTTCGAAGCAATTTACCTAGATGCCGAAGAGGAAAATGAAGAGATTTTTTTGCCAACCGATCTGGTGAGATGTTTGCGAGACTTCTTCAACTCGCCACACAACTTCAATCTCGCTCGAATATTAGTGGTTTCCCCATCACTCTATGAACCAGTCTTGGAAATCGCGAGACTCGTTGCACCATCCCAACTCGAAAACATTCCAACAGTTATTTCCTAAAAGAAAGAAGACGACCATGGCAAAGACCTACCACGACGCAGACGCAGACCTCTCCCTCATCCAGGCGAAAAAAGTCGCCATCATCGGCTACGGCTCGCAGGGCCATGCCCACGCGCTTAACCTCAAGGATTCCGGCGTCGATGTCCGCGTCGGCCTCCGCGCCGGCTCGCCCAGCGCCAAAAAGGCCGAGCTTGTCGGCCTCCAGGTCGGCACGGTCGCCGAAGTCTCCGCATGGGCCGACGTCATCATGAACCTGACGCCCGACCAGACAGCCGCCAAGGTTTACCACGCCGAAATCGAGCCCAACATGAAGCCCGACGTCACGCTCATGTTCGCGCACGGCTTCAACATCCGCTTCCGCACCATCACCCCGCCGCCGACGGTCGACGTGTCGCTCGTCGCACCGAAGTCCCCCGGCCATCGCGTCCGCGAAGTCTTCACCGAAGGCGGCGGCGTCCCCGCGCTCGTCGCGGTCGAGCAGGATGCCAGCGGCAACGCCCTCGCCCTCGCGCTCAGCTACGCCAAGGGCATCGGCTGCACCCGCGCTGGCGTGCTCGCCACCACCTTCACCGAGGAAACCGAAACCGACCTCTTCGGCGAACAGGCCGTGCTCTGCGGCGGCACTTCCGCGCTCGTCAAGGCAGGCTTCGAGACGCTCGTCGAAGCCGGCTATCAACCCGAGCTCGCCTACTTTGAAGTCCTCCATGAACTCAAACTCATCGTCGACCTCATGTACCGCGGCGGCCTCGCCTACATGCGCCACTCCATCTCCGACACGGCCGAGTGGGGCGATTACGTCGCCGGCCCGCGCATCGTCACCGCCGACGTGAAGGCCGCGATGAAGTCCCTGCTCAACGACATCCAGGACGGCACCTTCGCCAAGAAGTTCATCGAAGAAAACGAAACCGGCCGCCACGAGTTCGCCCGCATCCGCAAGGAAGAGGCCGCTCACCAAATCGAGAAAGTCGGCGCCGACCTGCGCGCGGCCATGCCCTTCCTCGACCCCGTCAAGGTCGTCGACGGCAGCGTCGTCAAGGCCTGACTTTGTCATTCCGCAGCGCAGCGGAGGAATCTGCTTTCCTCCGCTGCGCCATAACTCGGGTGACAAAGCTTCACCGCCTTAAACAGCAATCGCTCCCCGCAGGGAGCGATTCACCGTTTACTACTTTAAAATCTACGGTGTCGTCGTCACAATCTCCACACCGCGCCAGAACGCGACATGATGCTTCACCGTCTTCGCAGCCGGCTTGGGATCGGGGTAATACCACGCCGCGTCAGGGTTCTCCTGGCCATCGACGAGCACCGTGTAATAGCGGGCCTGGCCCTTCCAGGGGCAATTCGAACTGGTGGAACTGGGCTTCAGGAAAGCCCGGTTCACCGTCTCTTCGGGAAAGTACACATTTCCTTCAACTGTTTGAATCTTCTCGCTTTCCGCGAGCGTTTGACCGTTCCACATTGCCTTCGCCATAGCGTTCTTGTCCAATCTTCTCTATCAGATGCAGCGGACGCGTTACCGGTAACGTACCCGGAGCGACCGTGCCGCGGACATTAGCCGCGTAACCAGAGTTGAGGTTACCACAACCTACGTAATTTGGGAAGTAATAACTCCTGCCCCTACAAATTCACGTAGATTCCGTCCCGAAACGGGTTTACGCCATCGCCTCAACCAGCGGACGCGTCTTCTCCGGATCGGGCCGTTTCAAGTCCTCCGGCTCTTCTTTCGGCTTGGGCGGCCCAACTTTCTTCTCAAATGTGCATTCCGGAGTCGTCGCTTCCTCCACCGCCGGCCCGCCCTTCCGCAGCCGTCGCTTGGGCAGCGCGCTGCGGTTATTCGGACACACCAGGTACGTCCCCTCGTCGTTCGAAACCTCGACCAGGTACGCCGAATCGCACTTCGGGCACGTCTCATTCACCAGCAACTGGTTGCTCGTAAAGTCGCACTTCGGATACTTCGTGCAGCCATAAAACGTTGTATTCCGCTTCGTCTTCCGCACCGCGACATCGCTGCCGCACTTCGGACAAGGCACGTCCAACAGGTCTTGTTTCACATACTTGCACTTCGGATACCCCGAGCACGCAATGAACTCGCCATACTGCCCATCGCGCTGCAACAGCGGCTTGCCGCACTTCGGACACGGCGTATCCAGCACCACCGGCGGCTTGGTCTGCACCTTCTGCGTCAGCTTGCGGATCGTCTTGCAGGGCGGATCCTCGTTGTACCCTGGGCAACTCATAAACGGCCCCCACGGCCCATTCCGCAGCACCATCGTGCGGCCGCAGTTATCGCAAGCCTCGTCTTCCTGATCCTCATCCGCCCCGGGCATCGCGAGGTCCGGCTTGGCGGCGTAGTTCTCTTTGGTGAAGTCGCAGTTCTCCGGCTCCACGACCAGCTTCTTGCCCTTGCGCGCGCCTTCTTCCAGCGCCTCCATCAACGCCTTCTTATCGTTCACTTCACGAGAGAACGCCGTAACATCGTCGGTCGACGCCTTGACCATCACCGGGAAGTGAAAAGCGGCCACGATCTTTTGCAGCGCGGCTTTCGGGTCTTTCTTGAACGGACCCAGCCCGACCGTGATCGGCTTCTGCTTCGTAAAGTTCGAGCACGAGTAGAAGCTCCCAAACTTGCCCCACTTCAAGATCAGCCGGGCCCCGCACTTCTCGCAGATTTCATCGGTCTCGACCTCGCGGGCCTTGACGTCCTCCATGTGCGTCGCGGCAACCTTCAGCTCCTCCTCAAAGTGGTCGTAGAACCCATTCAGCAGGTCCGTCCACTTCTCCGTTCCGTCCTCGACCGCGTCCAACTCACCCTCAAGCTGCGCGGTGTATCCCGTCTCGAAAATATAGGGAAAATTCTTGACCAGCAACTCCGTCACGACCATCCCCATCTCGGTCGGCACCAGCTTCTTTTGCAGCTTCTTGACGTAGTCGCGTTCCTGGATCGTGTTGATGATCGAGGCATACGTAGACGGCCGCCCGATCCCCTTCTCTTCCAGTATCTTGACCAGGCTCGCCTCGTTGAACCGGGGTGGCGGCTGGGTGAACTTCTGCTGCGGATCGATGCGTTGTTTCGCAAGCGCCTGTCCATCGTTCAACTCCGGCAAACGCCTGTCGGCCGAACTCTCTTCGCTTGTCGCATCGTCCGCGCTCGAATCGCTCGCATCCGCCAGCCGCTTCTCGGCGATCGCAGCCTCAGCCGCGGCCTTCGCATCGCGCGTCGCCTTGGCCTTCTTCGCCTCTTCCTCAAAGCGCAAAAATCCATCAAACTTCAGCACGCTTCCCGTGGTGCGGAAGTCGTAACTTGCATTTGCCTTCGCCTCGATATCCACCGTCGTCTGGTCGAACACCGCCGGCGTCATCTGGCTGGTCACGGCGCGCTCCCAGATCAGCTTGTACAGCCGATACTGCTCGTCGCTCAGATAGCGCCGAATCTGCTCCGGAATAAAACGCACGTTGGTCGGTCGAATCGCCTCGTGCGCATCCTGCGCCTCTACGGCCTTTTTCGACTTGTAGACGTTCTCGGTCGCCGGCAAATACTTCGCACCCAGGTCCTTCGCGATGTAGTCGCGAATCTCCTGGACCGCATCCGGGCTGATGCGCGTCGAGTCGGTACGCATGTACGTAATCAGACCGACGGTGCCCTCATTCCCAATCTCTACGCCTTCATACAAACGCTGCGCCACGCCCATCGTGCGCCGGACGTTGAAGCCCAGCCGCGCAGCCGCCTGCTGCTGTAGCTGGCTGGTTGTAAATGGAGCGCGCGGGAACCGCCGCACCTCCTTCTTTTCCACCGACCGCACGCGCCACACAGCTTTTTCAAGCTCCGGCAGCACCTCGTCGATCGCTCCCTGATCGGGAAGCGCGTTCGCAATATACTTGCCCTCTTCCGCAAGGTCCGCGACACGCAAAGGCTCGCCGTTGACCCCGACCATCCTTGCGACAAACTCGGAAGTTTCGCCCGCGGGTGTCAGCACGGCGTCGATATTCCAGTATTCCGTGGAAGGAAACGCATTGATCTCGCGCTCGCGTTCGACTATCAGCCGCAGCGCGACCGTCTGCACGCGTCCGGCGCTCAATCCGCGCTTCACCTTGTCCCACAGCAGAGGAGAAATCTGGTAGCCGACGAGCCTATCCAGCACGCGCCGCGTCTGCTGTGCGTCGACCAGATTCTCGTCCACATCGCGAGCATGGGCGAACGCCGCCTTCACCGCCTTCTGCGTAATTTCGTTGAACGTGACGCGCTGCAGCGTCGCGCCCTTCTTCAGCGACGGCAGCAACTGTATCCGCAGATGCGCGGCAATCGCCTCGCCTTCGCGGTCCGGGTCGGGCGCCAGAAACACTGCGTCTGCCTTCGACGCCAGTCGTTTCAACTGCGCCACTACCTTCTCTTTACCCGGAGACACGATGAGCGTCGGCTCGAACGTCCGCCGTATCAATTCCACACCGATGTCATTCTTCGGCAGGTCCATGATGTGGCCGATGGAGGCCTCCACGGTGTAGTCCTTGCCGAGATATTTCCCGATCGTCTTGGCCTTTGCGGGCGACTCGACGATCACCAGATTCTTGCTCATTCTTTACAACCTCATCGTAGCGCGACATAAATCGCGTTCCGTTCTACCAATGTCAATGCACCCTAACACGCTTTGCCGAGGCGAAGTCAAACCCGCCCCTTAACCAATACCCTGTTTGGACGCTCCAAACAGGCTTTGAAGGTTCGCAAAACTCCCCGCAAACCCACACAAATCTCAATTTGTCATTTTGTTGTCAATTCGGGCCAGCATCTGCTTCTGCACTTGCCTTTCCTCTTCGCTCAATAGCTCGTGGCTCCAAGCTGAATCAAGCCCGCTTGCGCCGTGGCCGCGCGAATTCAGAGCCGAATCCTAAAAGCTCTTCACATAATTCTTACCCGGCATCTGCTTTATCCGCCCCGCGAGCTCCAACTCAAACAGCGCCGTAAAGATCTCACCCGAGCCCAGGTCAGCCTCCAGCAACTCCATCAATTCATCGAGTTGCAGCGCCTCATCCTGCCGCAGATGCTTCATCACCATCCGCTCGTGCTCTCCCATGGGAGGCAGCGCGGCAGCGGCGTCAGTAAATAGAGATGCACTCTCCCCAGCTTTCGATTCATTCCCCCCAACCTGCGCCTCCATCTCATCCTCCAGCGCGCACCGTACCTGCGACGGCAAATCCTCCCACACGTCCTCCCACGTCGCCGTCAATTTTGCTCCCTGCTTGATCAGCGTATTCGGCCCCCACGCATTCTTGTTCGTCGCATTCCCGGGCACGGCATACACGTCGCGACTCTGCTCCAGCGCGCACCGCGCGGTAATCCTCGTCCCCGAATACTCCGCCGCCTCGACCACCAGCACCCCCACACTCATGCCGCTCAAAATCCTGTTCCGGACCGGAAAATTCTGCGGCGCCGGGAACGTTCCCAGCGGGTACTCCGTCACAATCGCCCCACCCTGCGCCACAATCCTTTCCGCCAGCGCCTTGTTTTCCTTCGGATAGATGACGTCGATCCCGGTCCCCCACACGGCCACCGTTTTGCCCTGCACATCGAGCGCGCCTTTATGCGCCGACGTGTCCACGCCGCGCGCCATGCCGCTCAAAATCACCAACCCCCGCCGCGCCAGATCGCGCGACAGCATCTCGGCCATTCCAGATCCATACGGCGTCGGATGCCGCGTCCCCACCACCGCAATCCCCGCGCGATTCAGCAGCCCCATATCGCCGCGCGTCCACAACACCGCCGGCGGATCGTAAATCTCCAACAGCCGCTGCGGATAGCTTTCATCCTCCGGCGTGATAATTCCCGCACCCGCTTCTTCCGTCCGCTTCAGTTCCTCGAGAGCCCCAGCCCGCGCGCGTCCATCGAACACAAACTGCGCCGCCGAAGCCGGAATTCCCGTTCCTTCCAGCTCGGTCAACGAAGCCGAAAACAGACGTTCGGCCGCCCCCAGCCGCTCCATCGCACGCCCACACCGCGTCGGCCCCATCTTCGGCGTCAACGCCAAGGCCAGCCACGCCAGCCGCGCCTCCGCTTTCCCCTCATCCACTTTCACGCGAAACCTCTCTGCATGGCGCTCGCCGCAAGACTAACAGCAATCCGCCGCTCGCCTCCGCACCGCCGCAAATTTCTCATCCCATGAAAAAGGCGCGCCTGTCCAGCAGAGTCGCGGCGGGGCGCGGCGCGCACAGACTTCCATTTGCGCTCCAGGCACACAAAGAGGATTCCGCGACCAGCCGCGCAAATCTACGGCGCGGTCACCAGCACCCCGGGCGATTGCGGATGGTTCGATCCCGGGGCCGGCAATGCAATACCAAGTCCCTGCAATGAAATGTGGGTCGTCACCGTATCGGTGTCGGTCCGCAGCACGGTCAAGAACTTGTTGTCATCCGAGGTGATGTAGACCTTTCCCGTAGGCGACGCCAGCGACACCGAAACCGTATTCGGATGCCCATACACCAGCGCCGGGCTGGTATCGAAATTCTGTGTAGTGGCTGCGCTCGATGTAGCCGGAATCGTGGCCGTCACCTGGTTGGTCTGCAGATTCACCACGCTCACCGAGCCCTCAACGCTGGGGTGCTGGACGCCGTTCACGTCTGTGTACGCTTCAACGCCATGGTTGACCACATATGCCCGGCTCCCGTCCTTCAGCACATCGACCATCGCCGGGTTCACGCCCACCGGCACGGTCGCCACGACCGTTCCAAACCCGGCCGCATCCGTGGGGTTGGCAGGATTGCATTCCGGATTGGTGACGGGCGTCACGGCATTGCACAGCGGAATGCCGATCACGCTCAACGAGCCGGGATGGACGCCATCGCCGCTGTTTAGCACCACCAACTCCACCAGCGTCGGCACCACCACGGCCCACACCGGGTTGAGCGCCAGAGTCCCCGTCGCAGCGGTCGAGGTCGTGATCGTTGGCGTCGTCAGATCGAGCTGATTGGTTTGAACATTGATGACGGAAACCGTGCCGTCCCCCTTATTCAAAATGTAAGCGCGGCTCGCATCCGGCGCCATAACGCCGTACGTTGGATTAGTGCCGACCGTAATGGTGTTCGAAACGGCCGGAAGGCTCAGCGTGGTCTCGATTGCCGCAGCCTGCCCCGGCGCTCCCGCAGTCGAACTGCTCAGCGCATACGCTCGCGGCGCACTGTTAATGCCGACCACGTAATTCGGAGTCGTCCCAGCGGGCCCCGAAAGCTCCTGCAACAGGGACGGCCCACTCGAACTTAACGCCGCAATCGAATTCCGGCCCAACTGTGGAATAAAGATCGTAGTCCCTGCTCCAGTGCCTGCCAGCGGAGTAATGCTGGTCGGGTCGGCGTTCGGCAGCAGCGTTGTCTGGCTCACGTCCGCGGTGATCAGGTTGGCCGGATTGCCCACCTGAAACGTGTCCAGCGCGCCCTGCGCGTTCACCACGTATGCCGTCGAACCCGAGTTCCCAAGCACAAAATAGCTGGGATCGGGTTGGATGGAAGGCGTCGCCAGCACCGTGTCGCCCGAGAAATCGACGATCGTCACCAGCCCCGGCTCACCCGGAGCGGGGCTCGAAACCGCGACCGCATACTTCGTCGGCTGTCCCGCCGGTCCCACCGGGTTGATGGCGCTGACCACAGGCCGATAACTCGCTCCGCAACCCGCCGTAAATGCCACGAGTACCGATACGCCCGCGAGATACGCCAAACCGGCCGCGCGCCGGACCTGATTCCCTGCTGATACCTTCCCTATACGGTGCAAAAGTTCTCCCGCGGCGGGCCGCTTTTCGCCTGGCCGCCGACATCTGATTGTAAATCAAACCCGCGTGAATAAAGCGCGATGCAGGTATAGACGCATGAATGAGCCGGAAGTGATTCGCAATATGCTCGGCAACTCGGAAAACGCCTCCCGCGCTCTTGCCGTCATCGGTCTGTCGGACAACCCCATCAAACCCAGCTTCTACGTCTCCCAGTATATGCAGCAGCACGGCTTCCAGATCTTCCCCATCAATCCCGCGCTCCCGTCCGTCCTGGGCGAGAAATCCTACGCCTCCCTCACCGATCTCCCCATCGAACCGGACATCGTCAACGTCTTCCGCCTCCCAAAATTCATCCCCGCCATCGTCGACGAAATGCTCACCCTCGGCCTCCGGAACCTCTGGGTGCAGCAAGGCATCCTCCACCCCGAAGCCGCCGCCCGCGCCGAGGCCGGCGGAATCCGCGTCGTCATGGACCGCTGCATCATGGTCGAACACATGCGCCTGCGCCAGGACAATCAGCGTTAGCGGCGACCGAGGAAACGGCCGTGATGCAAAGTCCGCAAAGAAGAGCGCAAAGTTTCGCCACGTCGCCTTTGCGAAACTTTGCTCACTTAGCGAACTTTGCGTCAAGGCTTTTCGCCCTTTCCACCCGCCGCTACGCCCGTTGAGGCCCCCCAACATCCGACCCGCCACGTCAGCCGTAACATCTCCATGACAAGCCGTCAGCCCCGTTCCGCCTACAATGTCCCCATGACGTTTTCGACCACAATCGTGCGCTGGTCCTTCCTCATTTTTCTTGGAATCTCCCTCGCCGCGCCCGCGCAAATCACCGAAGTAGGCGACGGCAGCCCCGGTCCCGTCAAGGCCGAGCACCTCACTGCGGAACTCGTCACCCTCGCCCCGCAAATCGCCACCGGTGGGCAGCTCCAGGTCGGCCTCTCCCTCACCCTCGAAGAGCATTGGCACGTCTACTGGATCAACGCCGGAGACGCCGGCGGCCCGCCCGAAATCAAGTGGACGCTGCCCACCGGCCTCACCGCCGGCCCGCTCCAGTTCCCCATCCCCACGCGCCTCCCGCTCGGCCCGCTGATGGATTACGGCTACGAAAACCAGGTCACCTTCCCCATCACCATCAACGCCGCTTCCAGCACCAAGCCCGGCAAAGTCCACCTCGACGCGAAAGTAAACTGGCTCGTCTGTAGCAGCCAATGCTTCCCCGGCAAGGCCCACCTCGGCATCGACCTCGACGTCGTCCCCGGCCCGCTCGCGCCCCCTCCGCTGGTCGGAGCCCTCGGCTCAACCCTCACCACCATGATGCCCAAGCCGCTCCCCGAGGGCATGACCGCATCCGCCACCGGCGACGCCAAACAACTCCTCCTCACCCTCACCACCGGCAAAAAAGAACAGCTCGCCCAGTTCTACCCCTTCGACCCCGACCAGATCTCCAACCCCGCCGCCCAGCCCGTTGACCTTCTTCCCGACGGCGTAAAAATCCTCCTCCAGCGCGCCCCCGACCCCAACGGCCCCGCCACCGGCCCTCCTCCCGCCGCACTCCCGAAGCAAATCCACGGCCTCATCAAGCTCAGCGAAAACGAAGCCTACGACGTTACCATCCCCATCACCCCGGGAACCATCACCTGGACCGCCTCGCGCATCACACCCAAACCCGGCTCGCCCAACGACACCACCAGCATCACCCTCTTCGGCGCGCTCGGCCTGGCCTTTATCGGCGGAATCCTCCTCAACCTGATGCCCTGCGTCTTTCCCGTGCTCTTCCTCAAGGGTCTCGCGCTGGTCAACGCTTCGGGGGAGGAGCAGAAGCGTCAGCGCACCCACGGCCTCGTCTACACGCTCGGCATCCTCGTCTCGTTCTGGGCCGTCGTCGGCGTTCTCCTCGTCCTCCGCGCCGGCGGGACCCAATTCGGCTGGGGATTCCAGCTCCAGTCGCCCACCTTCGTCGCCATCCTCGCCGCGCTGATCTTCTTCTTCGCCCTCTCACTCGCGGGGCAGTTTGAAATCGGTCTGACGCTCATGAGCACCGGCGACTCCCTCGCCCGCAAACAGGGCTACGCCGGCAGCTTCTTCACCGGAGTCCTCGCCACCGTCGTCGCCACCCCCTGCACCGCCCCGCTCATGGGAGCGGCCATCGGTTTCGCTCTGGCTCAATCCTCTCTGGTCGCGTTTGGCGTCTTTACCGCCCTCGCCCTCGGCCTCGCGCTCCCCTACCTCGCCCTGAGCTGGCATCCGGCGTTGACCCGCATGCTCCCCCGCCCCGGCGCGTGGATGGAAACCCTCAAACAGCTCACGGCCGTCCCCCTGTTTGCCACCGTCATCTGGCTCGCGTGGGTCTACGGCTCGCTCTACGCCCCCAACGGCACGGACCGCGAAGCGTGGCTGCTGGCCTGCTTCCTGATGCTCGCCATCGCCGGCTGGGCTCTCGGAAAATGGCCCGCGAAGCTCGGCTCGACCATCGCCGCAGTCCTCCTGATCGCCCTCGGCCTGACGCTCGCGCTGCGCACCCCCAAAAAGGAAGCCGAACTCTGGGCCCCGTACACCACAGCCAGCCTCGAAGCCGCCCGCGCCTCCGGTCATCCTGTCTTCGTCGACTTCACCGCCGCCTGGTGCCTTAGTTGCAAAGTCAACGAAGCCGCCGTGCTCCAGTCCGACGAAGTGAAGACGAAATTCGCCTCCGCCAACGTCGTCCTTTTGAAAGCCGACTGGACGCAACACGACGACTTCATCTCCGCCCAACTCGCCGCACTCGGCCGCAGCGGAGTCCCCACCTACGTCATCTACCCCGCCGGCAAAAGCTCCAACCCCGATGTTCTGCCGGAACTGCTGACCAAAAGCATCGTCCTCAACGCCCTCGAAAAAGACCTCAAACGAGGCACGCCTTAAAAATTCCCAAGGCCCACTTTTCCGGGAGCTTTAGTTTCAGTAGTTTAGAAGACATGCCCCAAAGCACGAAAATCCTGGCGGAACTATCCAATGGAGTGAACCCCTAAATTGAGACAATGTTGAAAGTCCCCATTTACATGGAATGGAGGCCTTTGTATGCGTGGACCTTATGTGAAGCGGACGTATCGTCTTTGGACTTGGGAGCAGAAGCGGGCTGC
>Ga0207933_1002444_pt1 | contig 12044 bp, 15 predicted proteins | sample NGESurdeep092012_4_FD_184488 | JGI IMG/M metagenome (GOLD analysis project Ga0207933, IMG submission 184488) | Arctic peat soil microbial communities from Barrow, Alaska - NGEE Surface sample F53-3 deep-092012 (SPAdes) | ecosystem: Environmental > Terrestrial > Soil > Wetlands > Peat ... | reverse complement strand
TGTCGCCATACTCCTTGATGTATTCGATCTCGCGCTTGTAGGAAGTGATCACCAGGAAACCGGACGTCATCATCCCGAGAACTTGTTGCTTCGTTACAAACCTGTTCAGCGGATTTGTGACCACAAAGCTGTCGGCCCACAAACGGGCCATAGTCGCCGGGTCCTTATGCAGAAAGGCTTCCACCTCTTCCGCATTCACCGCACGAACCTGCTGCTGTGCCTGATCTTCAGTCGTCCCTGGCTGCTGTCCATCGACAATCGGCGTCCCGCTGATGGTGGACATCGCTGGCGCAACAAGGAACGGCGTGAGGATCAGCAACCACAACCCACGAAGTCGCACTCGCCACCTCCAAAGGTTCCGGCGACCATACTATCCCGAGGAACCGGAGGCTGCCACTCATACCTTGCGCGTCCCATTCATCGCCGGCAGCCGCTCAGGAACGCCTGAAGAATCTCAGGTAGAAAGCCCCGAACACCAGGACAATGCCAATATTCACCATCAGCCTTCCCCAGAACAGATTTCTGAAGAACGCAAAATCCACACCGACGATGACCGCCACCATCACCACCCCATAAAGGACGAGATCTACCGTTCTGCCCATTTCAGTCCTCCCTCAAGCGATCTGCCGGGTGCCCCACGTCTCGCCTCTGAGACGTGGGTTCTCTGGACCAACCTAAATCATCACCGCACACCGCAAACCCGAGCGCCAAAGGCGCGCCGCATACCAGCCCAGGGCAACGCCCTGGGTCAACTCTGCCGAAGGCCCGGGGCCCCCGGCGAGCTTGCTCGCTGGGGTGGGAGCCTGGAGCGAAGTCCGCAAGACGGAACGACTGAATTGTCTTCCTGCCGGGGCCGCCAATTCCCCAATCTCCAAAACCTGTCAAGTCTGTGAATCCGTGCAAAACCCCGCAACATCAACAAACCACAGCCACAACCCTGCGGAAAAATCGCTGCACAGTAATTCCACTCAACTTGCTAAAATAGAACTAGAAGAAACATCACAAAGGCTGCCACAGGCGATCCGCCAGGCAGCTTTTCTTTTTGCCCGATACATCTCGGATCGCCGCAAACCCCTGATTCCAGAGATTTTGCCAACTAAATCTCTGGAATCAATATTTTGCAGCCGCATCCTCCCGCAACCCGCTGATTCCAAAAGATCCAGCACACAAGGGGGAGGGGGAGGGCATCCCAGCAGAGGCATCACCCATGCTTGAACAACTGGATCGCCCGCTCGTGCTTCTCCGCCGCCTCGCGTGTCGCGAACGTCCCCAGATTCTTCCGCTTGCCTGATCTCTTATCGGCATGGCGGCTATAGATGCGATATTCACCGGATTTGAGCTTACGAATCATCTCTCCCTGTTACGCCAACCGCCTCCGAAGCACGCCGGCCAGCCCGAGCAGACCCGTCCCCAGCAGCGCCACACTCCCCGGCTCCGGCACCGGCGACGTAGACGCCGTCCCGGTCACATCAAACGCCGAAAAGTTGTTCCCCGCCGTCGCCGTCGTCCACGGCCCTGTCGCACTGTTCACCTCGTTGTAGAACCACGTCCCGGTGTCGGCGAGACTATATAGCCATCCCGTCTGGTTCGTCGCGTCAGTCTGCTGGCCCACGATCCAGTACGTCGTCCCCGCATCCAGCGTCGAGCAGATCCCACTGCAGGTGAAGTTCACCACCGCTGTCGTCGGATAAGCCGAATAGCTCCCCGTCTGCGTCAGCGTGTCTAGAATCGTCCCCGGAGCCCCACCGGAGTTCGACTCGATGTACACATTCAACGGCGTCGCCGACCCCGAAAGCGCCGTCAACGCCAGGTCCGCACCCGTCAGCGTCGCCGTCTCGCTCGGGGCAAAAGAAAACGCATCCACCTCTGCCCCCGCGCCGGGGTCATTTCCAACGAACCACCAGCTATTGCCTACATAGGTCTGCCCCGGGCCGAAGTTCGAAAACACCGTATCCGCTCGAGCCTCTCTAGCCTGTGCCACGATGACCAACGCCAACACCGCAGCAGGTACAACACTGAAAATTCGAACACGCATAGCTACTCTCCCGTATCACCTTTGATAGTCAAAGCCCCCCCGGGGGATGCCCCGTCCAGCGCGTAACCCACCCGCGCCTAGCCGCCACTCAGACTACCGGCTCCATGTTTCTCCCGAAGAATAACCGCCCGAACAAGGTGGTCGAGTCTCGGAAACTCTTTATCCATATAGGCGTTGCCGCCCTCGAGTATCTTATCCTGATGTCCTGCACGCATGCCGCTGCCCGAGTGTTCGCCGTAGCCGTCATAGAGCTTCTCCACAATATCCCAGCCTTCAACCACCTTGCCGAAAGGAGCGAACGCCGGCTGAGAATCATTCAGCGTGGAGTTGTCACGGAGGTTGATGTAAACCTGCGTCGAGCGGGTCCCCGGGCCGGTGTTGGAAAAGGCAATGTAGCCCGGCAGGTTGTGGACCTTGAGCGCGTCGTCCGGAATTGTTCTGTGACGCCACGCCAGCGCAACCTTGGGATCGCCGGCGATGCCAAACTGCACCCAATGTCCGGGAACGACTCGGAAGAAGCGCGAGTTGTCATAGTAATGCTCGCGAACCAGCTCGTAAAAACGGTCTGCACCATTCGGCGACCAATCGCGGTGTGTCTCGATCACGAAACTTCCCGCGGTTGTGTCGATCCGCGTCTGGAAGACGGCCGGCGCATGGGGCGAATGGAAGAGAGGGAAAGCAAACAGAAACGCGAGCAGAAGTTTCATGCGCTCAAGAGTATCGCGGACGGCCATCCCACCGTCGCACACATCCTCTGACTGTCATTCAGGCAACACGGTCCTCCCACCCTCCGTCCAATCTCGCTGGAGGTAACTCCCTTGTTTAAAAAGACCCTATCCACTCTCATCCTCGCCGCCGTCTGCTGCACCCCACTCATGGCCCTCGCCCAGCATGACGACCACCAGGATCAGAACGCCTTTCATCAGCGTTACGTCCGCCACAACGAGTGGAAGCGCGGCTATCACATGCGCACCGACGACTGGACTCGCGCCCAGCGCGTCGACGACTGGCGCGCCTATCACCTCAGCGAACCGCCCCGCGGCTACGAGTGGCGCGAGGTCGACGGCAACTACGTCCTCGCCGCCGTCGATACCGGCATCATCGCCTCCGTAGTCGTCGCAGCGGCCGCCCACTAAAGAGACAACCGGTCACCTGCCCGTAACTTTTCCTTTCTGAATCGGGCAGGTTACTCACCGTGGCTGTTCCGTCTTTCCCTTTGCCTCCGTGTGTGTGAGTTGATGCCCTGCACTGCGGCGAACCAAATGCTTGATCCCTTCCTCCCTGCAATAAAATCCCTTGCGTCCTTCCCCCGCGTGTTACCGTTCCTCAAATCCGCGTGCTACCGTTCCTCAAACCAGAGTGCTATCGTTCTTCCAACTCCAGAAGGCCCCGATCTGAGCACGTTGCAAAGGAGCCCCCATGCCCAGGCGCGTCGCATCCCCCGTCCCGCTCACCACGCCATCCCCGGCAGGTCCGCAAGACCCCGAAACTCCCTACGTCCTCTCCTACTTCGCGCAACGCCGAGCCGCAGGCTACATCGGTCTCGCCCTTCCGCTTGTGGTCGTGCTCTTCGACCGCTTCTTCTTTACCGCACACTGCATCCCCGCATCCATCAGTGCGTCCTACTACACCGGTACGCGCAACTTTTTCATTGGCTCGCTCTGTGCGGTCGGCATCTTCCTCATCACCTCCATCGGCTACAAGGAGGACATGCTCTGGTCCATCTTCGCCGGAGCCATGGCCTTCCTCGTAGCCTTCTGCCCCACCTATCCTGATCCTGTCTGCCGTCTACCCGGCGCCACAGCGCCCTTCGCCAAGAGTCACGACATCCACATGATCGCCGCCGTGGCGCTCTTCCTTTCCTTGGCCGTGTTCTGCCTCTTTCTCTTCACCCGCTCTTCGGACCAGCCCCACACCTTCAAACCCCGCCTCGCCGGCCTCGCACCTCAGAAGAAAAAGCGCAACGTCGTCTACATCGCCTGCGGTTGCATCATGGTCGCGGCAATGGTGTTCTATGCTGTCTCACAACTTCTCGCCCATCTCCACCTCATCTCCGAGTGGCATTACCTGTTGCTCTTCATCGAGTGGATATGCCTCTGGGCTTTTGGCATCGCCTGGCTCGTCAAAGGGCAGCAGCTCTTAGCGGACACCCACATGCCCCCCGCCGATCCACTCGCCTGAAATCGCGAATCTCGATCAGAGGCGCACAAACCTTCGCCCGCACGGACATCGGAGAGCTTTTGAAAAGCATCCGAATTCGAGGTCATAGCGGAGGTACGGATGCGTATCGCATGGTTCGCAGGACTTACCAGCGCAGTTCTTGCAGTCGGAATAATGCTCCCCTCAACTGCCACCGCGCAGATGTCGCACGCGCAGGCGAAGGCCCGTGTGGAAGCCCGGGACAAGCAGCACCACAACAAGCTGAAGACGGAAGCCGTGCCCACCGCCGGCGGAGCCGTTGCCGGCGCCGCCGTAGCTGGACCCGCCGGTGCGTTTGCCGGCGCCAAGATGGGCCACACCGTCGGCACCGTCTTCCACGGCGTCAAGAAGCATCACGACATCAAGCAAGTCGAGAAGCATGGCACGCCACGCCGCCGCACCGTCCGGCGCACCCGAACCGTACGCACGCGATCCACAGTCAGGCGGCGAACGATGGCCCACTCTTAACCTGACCTCCCTTTCTTCCCCAAGCCGGAGCTGAACGCAGCAGATCGTCTCCCTCACGATAAAATCGCATCATGCCTGACAAAGCGTCCGATCCATCCCCCAAACCCGTTCCCACCCGCAAGACCGGCCTCAGCCCCAAAGAGCAGAAGCTGCAAGCCCTGCGCGAAAAAGCGGCCCACGTCCAGAGCGGCGCCAAGCCCCTTCCCGGAGCCTCTGCCACCGGCTTCAAAGCCAAGAACTCCTTCATGGGCAAGAAGGCCGCCTTCCAGCGCAAAGCCACCTAGAGCACTTCTCTCCTACATCTCCGCTCTTACACGACCCCGCCCATCAACGGATCGCTGAACCCCGGCCCCCCCGTCTCCACGCGGCCGGCGTAACGAGCCTCTGTCTTCGAGCCCTCCGCCCGCACCGTGAAGTCGTACCACCCATGGCTCTGCTTCAGCGCCAGCACCACCGACGCATCCTTCCCCGCGCCCACCGTCCGGCTCACCGTCCCCGTCCCGTACGCATTATCCCGCACCGCAATCGTCACCGCATGCGCGCCCGCGTTGCGCACCTTCATCTGGACATTGCCGGTCGGAGCCTTCCCCTTGCGTTCATAAGCCGCGCTCGTCTGGACGGCCGCATCTTCCGCGCGTCCTCGGAACGAGCGGAAGAACCCATTCGGCCCGTGCACATCGATCTCATACGCTCCATCCTCGAACGCGGCCAGCGGGAATTCCTCGCGAAGCGTGTCTCCCGGCTTCACCGCATAGGTCGCCACCCTCATCTCCTTCGCGTTGCTTCCAGAAACATTACGCAGATAAACATTGAACGGCGCGCCCGCCGACCGTCTTCCATGCACCTTATCGCCCGCCGTCAGCCGCAACTCAAACTTCGCGCCGTCGGCGCTCAGCCCGCCCTCCGCATACAGCTCATACGGCAGCGCGCACGACGGTCGTATCCCCGACTCCTGGTGCGTCGTCGCTTCAGCGTGCAGCAGATTCTCATTGATCTCGCGAATCTCGGCGGCCGTCAGTCTCTTGTAGTTGGAAGGGATCTCCTTATACCGCGCCTTCTGGATGCTGATCACGAACTTGTCGCGGTTCAGATACTCCAGCTTCGGCTCCTTCGCCTCGTGCCGCCGGAAGCACGAAGTCAAATCGCCCGAGATCGCCCGCCGCCACGCGCTGATGTTGTCTTCTCTCACCTTCTTGCCAAACTTGGTCTGAACGAAATCCTCCAGAAACATCAGCGTCGACGTGTGATCGAACAGCTGCGAGTTCACCCATCCTCCGCGGCTCCACGGCGACGCAACGATCGTCGGCACCCGGAAGCCCATGCCGATCGGCCCCGAGCGCGCGTCCTTCTCGGCCACGCCCTGCACCACCTCATCCTGCGCGTAGCTGTACTCAATTCCCGTGTCGATCCCCTCCGACGCTCCGCCCGTCGCCGGCCGCTTCGGATCTGCCGCGACAAACGACGGCGCATGGTCGAAGTACCCATCATTCTCGTCATACGTCAGGATGAAGATCGTCTTCTTCCACACCTCCGGATTCTTCGTCAGAATGTCCATCACCTCGGACACATACCACGCCCCATACCACGGCGACTCCGGATGGTCGGAGAACTTCTCCGGCGGCGTCACCCAAGAGACCGTCGGCAACTTGCCCTCGTTCACATCTTTCCTGAACTGATAGAGGATGTCGCTCTTCGGCACCTCCATCGACAGTTCTTTGCCGTCGTCCTCAAACGTAATCGTCTCCAGCGTTCTGTACTCCGGATCTCCGCCATTGGTAACGAACGCAGCATGATGCAGTGCGCGCTGTTGCGGCGTCATCTCGTTATAGCGCTGCGCGCCGCTGTCCTTCAGCGACTCCTTCAGTCTCGCGATCTCAACCCCGTTATGCTGGATTCGCCAGCGCATCTGCGCCACCTTGTGCTGGTCCTTCTCCGTCGCGAGCGACGCGGTGTCCTTCGCGATCAGCTTATTCAGCCACGCAATCCGCTGATGCATATACAGAACGCATCCCGGGTACGCTTCAATGTTGTAAGCCGCGAACTCCTCCAGGATGTTGCAGCCGAAGTTCCCCAGCCACGACTCCTCTGCCCCTTTCATACCGCCCGCGTTGGTCAACTCGTTCTGATAAAACTTCCATCCGATCCCGGCCTCCTGCAGCCGCTCCGGAAACGTCTTCCACGTCATCCCTCCGGCATTGATCTCATCATTGCGCATGTACACCTTGGAATCGGTGCTCGACTTATCCCGTATCGTCCCCGTCCAGAAGTAGCTGCGGTTCGGCGTCGTGCTGCTCATCACCGAGCAGTAGCTCTGGTCGCAAACCGTAAACGCATCCGCGAGCTCGTAGTAAAACGGAATGTCTTCCCGCGTGTAATGCCCCATCGTGATCGGCACAGCCGCATACTCCTGCGAAACATGCGAGCGCTTGGCGTCCACCCAGTTGTTGTGCTGCCCTTCATTCCACGCATCCACCTGGCTGTTCCTGCTATGCGGAATCGATCCCATCCATGTAATGCGCGTGTCGCGAATATCCAGCCGCCACGGAGCATACGAGTCCCCCGCCGCATCCGTCTGCACAAAAACAGAGTTCCCATTTCCTAGCCGGATCGCCCGCGGATCGTTGAACCCGCGCACGCCCTTCAGCGTCCCCAGCGCATGATCGAAGGAGCGGTTCTCCTGCATCAGGATGACGATGTGCTCCGCGTCCAGATATGTGGACCCCGCCTCAGGCTCGATCGCCACTGCTCTTTGAATCGAATCCGGCAGAAAGCCCGACACACCCGCGGCGCCCGAAAACAGCGCGGCGAACTTCAAGAAATCCCTTCGCGTATGCTCCATACCTCATCCTTTCACAAGAAACCTCGCCACGCGATATGCCCCCTCGCTCGGGCATTCTAAGCTCAGCATCCTAAATTGAAAGCGTCAATGAAAGGTCAATGCCCGAGACAATTCCCCCGCAAACCCAATCCTCGCCGTCGACCGTCTAAAGTAGAACTCGGCCGGTCCACGAATCGTCGAGCCGGCAAATCCAGAACTTCTCCCAGACTCCATCGAATCCAAAGGAGTCCAGAAAGTGGTGCCTCATGAACGTCGGTGTTCTCTTAGCAGCAGCGCTCTGGATGGCCGCTCCCTCGCCGGCGCCCGCGCAAGCCGGCCCCGAGCCGCAAATCCCCTTGCGTGATGCCTTCGTCGTCGCCGCCGAAACCGTCATCGACGATGCCGGCACCACCGACGTCAAGGCCGACGACGCCCACTTCGCCGGCCAGATGACCTCCCTCAAAGAGGCTCAGGCCAACCTCGCCGCCATGGCCGACGTCGATCGCGAGCACACCATCGCCGACGCCATGAAGGACATCGTCTTTCAGGTCGCCTCCTGCCACATCCAGTCCATCGACGGCGCCGACACCACCAAATGCCAGTCCCAGATCGAGACCGCGCGCAAACGCGCCATGCAGACCATCAACAAACACAAGAGCGGTAGCTCCTGGGTCGACGGCCCACCCAGTAATTAGTCTTACCCCTTCTTCGCCTTTGCCTTCCGCGACTCATACGCCGTCTTGATCGCGTCGTAGCGCGCCTGCAGATCGTCCAGCTCAAGGTCCGACAGTTTCTCGATATCGATCATCCGGTTGTCGCCCTTGTCCATCGCCCGGATCAGTTCATCCAGCTTCAGATTGATCGCCTTGGCGTCCCGGTTCTGCGTGTTCTGGATCAGGAACACCATAATGAAGGTGATCAGGTCCGTTCCCGTATTGATCACCAGCTGCCACGTGTCCGAGTAATGGGACATCGGCCCCATCACCGCCCATATCAGGATGAACAGAAACGCCGCGCCGAATCCCCACTTCGATCCCAGCCACCACGACGACGACGCCGCGAACCGCCCGAACCAGTCATTGGTCGTCGTCTGAGCCTTCACCTCACGCGCCTTCCGTTTCGCCAAGGACCCTCCCTGCTCTTCTCTGTCAGAAAGAGCGAATATAGCTGCCCCACGTTGCATCCAGCGCAATGAAAAATCCCAGCTTGTGCCGGGATCATGAGACAACTCTCTCGCTACAGCGGCTGCACGTTCTGCGGATGCGCCCGTGCCCGTGCCGGATGCTCCACCAGTCTTTCCACCGCGGAAACAAGGTGGGCTGGCCCCTCCATCGCCTCCAGCACCAGATCCGGCACCCCCGCCGAATAGCTACCCCAGTACGCCGCCATAATCAGCGTGTGGACCTTGTGCGTATGTGCCGCGACCACGGCCAGCGCCTCCTGCGTCTCTGCCGTCGACAGCGAGTGGCACAGGATCAGCAGATCGATCCCCTCCGCCCCCACAACCCTCTTCACCTCAGCCAGTTCAGTCGCCATCAGCACCCGGTAGCCCGAGGCCTCCAGCAGCAACCGCCGCGTCTGCAGCAACCCGGTGTCTCTTCCATAAATAAGAATCGTCGTCGGCATGCTCATCTTGAACCCATTCTTGGAAGCGAAAGTTTTCGTGCCAGCGTCTCGTTTCGCTGCTCATGCCAAATGTTTACCTGCTCAAATATCTCCTGCCTGGAGATGGGTAACACGAAAGTAGTATGTTTCCCTCTTGTCGTCGGTTCGGGATCGAACATAGCTCGATGAATTCATCCCTTTGCCCTGGGGTGCATACTGTGAGGGCTAAGTCATTTCAACCAGGAGCCTCCTTGCCAGCCAGCACGTTCAAGAACACCCTCTTGAGGCACCTCGAGCCCGAGGTCGTCGATCGCCTCTCTCTCCGTCCCGTCACCTTCGAGCTCAAGCACGAGATCGAGTTTCCCGGCCAGCCCATCGAGCACCTCTTCTTCGTCGAAGAGGGTGTCGCCTCTATGACCACCGCCTTCCAGGACGGCTCCCAGGTCGAGGTCGGCATGTTCGGCTTCGAGTCGGTCATCGGCGTCTCCGCTCTCATGGGAACCAAACTGAGCCTCAACCGCATCTACACCCAGGTCCCCGGCCGCGGTTACAGCTCCCCCCTGCAGGCGGCCCAGCTTGAGTTCAGCCGCTGCGGCCGCTTCCAGGCTCTTGCCCTGCGCTTCGTGCAGGCCCAACTCCTGCAGGCCGTCCAGTCCGCCGGCTGCAACGCCAAGCACCACATCGAGCAGCGCCTCGCCCGCTGGCTGCTCATCTGCGCCGACCGCGCCCACGCCATCATCCTTCCGCTCTCCCAGGAGTTCCTCGCCGACATGCTCGGCAGCACCCGCCCCACCGTCTCCATCGCCGCCTCCACCCTCCGCGACGAAGGCCTCATCGACTACACCCGCGGCGTCGTCACCCTCCTTGACGTCGCTCGTCTGGAGCAGCGCTCCTGCGAGTGCTATTGCATCATCAAGCAGTACTTCGACAGCTACGCCGAGTTCGACACCGCCTACACCCGCTAGCCCTCTCGCCCTTTGGATCTGTCATCCTGACCCTGAGCGGAGCCGAAGGGGAAGAATCTGCTTCTGCATCTCCATTTGCATCTCCTCGCGATGTCCTTTTCGATCCATACGCTTTCCCGCAAAATCCTTTCATCCCCATCAAAACTTTTGTTTCCACTATGTTTCCGACCGAACTGACGACCTACTTTAGTGCCGTCCATGCTTTTCCCAGTGGAGGCACGATATGGCGCAGTACGCAGGAACAGTACGCTGGTTCAACAACGCCAAGGGCTACGGCTTTTTGGGTCGCGACGGTGGCAATGATGTCTTCGTTCACTACAGCTCCATCCAGAACGACGGCTACAAATCTCTCAAGGAGGGCGAACCCGTCGAGTTCGACGTCATCCAGGGCGAGAAGGGCCCACAGGCCGACCATGTCCGTCGCGTAATGCCCGTAAGCGCCTGATTTTCAGTTGTATGTAAGGCATCGAACACAGAAATCGAGGTCCAATCAGTATCGTCGAGATGGAGCCGGTTCCGTAGAGGCTCCATCGCAATTTCTTCGCTGTGAGCGGCGGTGATCCCTTGCGAATCTCTCTTGGGACAACTGCCCTGCCTCCCCCATTCACCAATCGGCTGATCGAGTCCCTCCCGCCCCGCGAAAAGACGCACCTGCTGGCGCTCGTCCAGGCCGTCCCCCTTCCCCTTCGCACCCCGCTCTATGAGATTGGCGAAACTCCCCGCTACGTCCACTTCATGACCTCCGGCCTCGCCTCCCTCGTCACCACCCTGCGCGACGGAGAAGACATCCAGATCGGCATCGTCGGCCGCGACGGCTTCCCCGAGGCTCTCCACATCCTCGGCCCTCAGACCGGCCAGACCCGCTGCTTCATGCAGGTCGAAGGCACCGCCCTCCGCATGGACTTCAAGCGCTTTCAGGAGGAGTTCCAGCGCAACGAGGACCTCCGCGGCCTGGTCCTCCGCTACGTCCAGTACCAGTCCCTCGTCACCGCCCAGCTCGTCGCGTGCAACCGTCTCCACGAGGTCGAAGAGCGTCTCGCCCGCTGGCTGCTCATGGTCTCCGACCGGCTCGAAAGCCCCACCATGCAGCTCACCCAGGAGTTCCTCGCCGACATGATCGGCGCCCGCCGCTCCACCGTCACCCTCGCCGCCGGCAGCCTTCAGCGCAGCGGCGTCATCGGCTACCGCCGCGGCAAGATCAACATCGTCGACCGCGAAAGCCTTGCGGACGCAGCCTGCGAGTGCTTCCCCGTAATCCAGCGCCTCTTCAAAAACCTCTACCGCTAGCGCCTCGTCCAGCCACAAATCCGGGTGCCCCATTCATGACGACAGCTTTACCGTCGGCATGGGTGGGGTCTCGCGCTCCATCCCCGCCATTCATCTTGCTCTTGAGATGTAGTGCCCTTTCAAACGCACTCCGCCTCCGCAACCAGCACGCGATACAGCAGCTCCGGCAGCGACATCGTCTCCGCTTCCGCCTCCGCCTCGCGCTCAACCCAATCCGCACTCGAATATTCGAATCTCATCTTCGCCACGATCATTACTTCCCTCTACGCATTCACTGCGCACTCTGTTCCGTTCCCGTCTCGCTACCCCGCCCGCCGAACCGGCATCCATACCGCGCCCGCATCCCTGCGCGAAACCGCTCGCGCTCCTCCTCGCTCATCCCTGCCCAGCGCTCTTCCATGTGCCGCTTCCATCCATGCCGGCCGCCGCCATGGCGATGAAATCCGCCAAACAAAATCTTGCACAGCAGCAGCAGCCCCAGCGCCTGCCAGTACGTGATCGCCTTCCATCCCACGATCCCTGGCAGCAGCGAGTTCCACAGATGCATCACCACGAACGACAGCACCGCCGCGATCGCAATCACCATCACCACAACCTTCAACACCTTCAACGCTCTCATCCTTCGCATCGCTCCCTCACTTCCCTTCAAAGCCTTCGAACTCCTCAT
>Ga0207933_1002443_pt1 | contig 12051 bp, 10 predicted proteins | sample NGESurdeep092012_4_FD_184488 | JGI IMG/M metagenome (GOLD analysis project Ga0207933, IMG submission 184488) | Arctic peat soil microbial communities from Barrow, Alaska - NGEE Surface sample F53-3 deep-092012 (SPAdes) | ecosystem: Environmental > Terrestrial > Soil > Wetlands > Peat ... | reverse complement strand
GAAGTCGGCGAGCGCACCGGCGAGATCGGGGTACTCGAAGCCGACCGACTTGGCGCGCAGCTGCACCTTCCGCGCGTAGAGCAGCGACGGCAGGTTCTCGGGCACGTCGTGGAAGACACCCTCGCGCCCTTCGTCTTCGCGCTTGATCGCCTCCCAGCGGTCACGCACGCGCGCCGCGGTCTGCGCCTCAGCGTCGCCGAACACATGCGGGTGTCGCGCCACGAGCTTCGCGTGCACACCCCGCGCCGCCGCCTCGAGGTCACCCGCACCGCGCTCAGCCAACAGCATGGCGAGGAAGTACGACTGGAAGAGCAGGTCGCCGATCTCGTCGAGCAGTTTCTCGTCGTCGCCTGCGTGCGCGGCGTCCGCGACCTCGTACGCCTCTTCGACGGTGTGCGGGACGATCGTGCGAACGGTCTGCTCGCGATCCCACGGACACTCGCGACGAAGACGCTCCGTCAGCTCCTGGAGCTCGACGAGCGCGTCCGCCAGCGGCGACATCGCCCGCCTAGATGGTTGATCGGCGATTCGAGTGCTCGCGGGGATGGCCTGGATCAAGCAGGTCAGCCGGGGCGGGTGCAGCGCATAGCGGGACTACGTGCAAACCCGACCCGGCTGAGATGCGCCGCATCCAGGCCACCAGCCGCGAGTGCGCCAGTCGCCGATCAGCCATCTCTAGGTGGTGGTCTGGTTGGTCGTCGTCACGGCCGCGCACGGATCGGGCGACGGCGTGTAGCCGACCTGATACTTGACCTTCGAGCCGCTGCAGTAGCTCTTCGTGACCCCTGCGGCCCAGTCGCTGAGCGCCGTGCTCTTCTTCTGCGAGTTGAGCGTCGTCTTGATCGTCGATGCGACCTGCTTCTCCGGGGTCGTCGACTTCGCATGGATCGCCGACGTCGCCATGATCACGAACCAACCGTACTGCTTCGTGTCGATCGGCTTCTGGATCACGTTCGTCTTCGCCGCGAAGAGCACCTTGTCGAACGCCGCCACCGTCTGGCCTTTCGAGAAGGTCGCCTTGCCGCAACTGTTCTTGGAGCTCGTGTCCTGCGAGTACTTCTTCGCGAGCGTGCACCAGGTCTGCTTGTTGCCGGCCTTCAGCTGCGAGTAAATCGAGGAGGCGAGCGCCTTCTGCTTGATCAGGATGTACTGCACGTCGCGGCTTTGCGGCGTCGCGTAGGTCGACTTGTGCGCCAGGTAGTAGGCGTGCACGTCGGAGTCGGACGCAGTGACCTTGCCGGTCACCTTGCTGCTGATCTTCTCGGAGTAGAGCTGGTGCCGCAGGTCCGCGCGCACCTGCGCGTCGGTGAGTTTCTGCGTCTTCAGCTGGGCGAGATACTTCTTCTGGCTGCCTCCGAAGTACTGCTTCTTGATCTGGTCGAGGCGCGCCTGGATCTGCTTGTCGGTGACGGTAATGCCCTCCGAATGGGCCTCCGCTTCCTTCTCGGCCTGCTGGACGAGCAGCGTCACGGCCTGGCTCTTGATCGTCTCGTAGTCCTGCGTGCCCTGCTTGGGGAACGCCTTGCCCTGCTGCGCGAAACTGCTTTTCGCCTGCAGCAACAGGGCGTCGAAGTCGGCCTTGGTGATGTGCATCTGGTCGACGACGGCCACGTCGTTCGCATCGAGCGCAGCGGCTTTGCCGCCGCCTCCGCCGCAGCCTGCGACGGCGATTGCGACCAGCAAGAGAGGAAGAAGATACTTGGCCGTTTTCATAGAAACGCGCCGGCTAAGCTGCCTGGCGCGCGGCCAGCATAGCATCGACCAATTCGAGCGCACCTGTGAATTGCTGATGTCTTAACGTCACTTCGCGGTTGCCGGTCGAGTAGACCGCGGTCTCGACCGCACCGCGAAGTTCACGCAGTTCACCGGAGCCGAGCACGACCGGCCCGACCGAGGCCTTGCCGCCGCGGAAGACGAGGTAGTCAGCCCCGAGCCGCGCCAGCTTCAGCTTCGCCTCCTGGATCGCGAACAGGTTGACGACCGGCTCCGGCATCGGGCCGTACCGGTCTTCGGTGGCCACGCGCAACTCGTGCAACTCGTCCTCGGTCTCGGTGAGTGCGAGCCGCCGGTGCAGGTCGATCTTCAAGGCTTCGGCGGCGACGTAGCCGGCCGGCACGTAGGCATCGACCCGGGCGTCGATGCGCACCGGCCGGGCAGCGACACGGCGCTGGCCGGAAAGCTCGGCCACGGCCTCGTGCAGCATCTCGACGTAGAGCTCGAACCCGAGCGCCGCGACGTGGCCCGACTGCTCGGCGCCGAGCAGGTCGCCGGCGCCGCGGATCTCGAGGTCGCGCATCGCAATCGCGAACCCGGCTCCGAGCTCGGTGTGGTCGGAGAGCGTCGCGAGCCGGGCACGCGCCTCCGAAGTCAGCTCGCGCGCGTCGGGATAGAAGAGGTACGCGTGCGCCAGCACGTCGCTGCGGCCGACGCGCCCGCGGATCTGGTAGAGCTGCGACAGCCCGAGCTGGTCGGCCCGCTCGACGATCAGCGTGTTCGCCTGCGGGATGTCGAGGCCCGACTCGATGATCGTCGTCGACACGAGGACGTCAGCGTCGCCCGCGAGGAACGTGAGCATCTTGTCCTCGAGCTCGCGTTCGGGCATCTGACCGTGTGCGATCAGGAAGCGCAGCTCTGGGAGAAGTCGCCGCAACTTCTCGGCGGCGTCCTCGATCGTCTCGACGCGGTTATGGAGATAGAAGGCCTGCCCGCCCCGCTCCACCTCGCGCGCCAGTGCCGCCGAGATCAGCTCGTCGTCGATCTCGCCGACGAAGGTGCGGATCGGCCGGCGTCCTTCGGGCGGCGTCTCGATCACGGAGATATCGCGGAGTCCCGCCAGCGACATGTGCAGCGTGCGCGGGATCGGCGTCGCGCTGAGCGAGAGCACGTCGACCTCGAGGCGAAGCTGACGGAGCAGTTCTTTCTGCGCGACGCCGAAACGCTGCTCCTCGTCGACGACGACGAGCCCAAGCGATTTCGGGATCACGTCGCGCGAGAGCACCCGGTGCGTCCCGATCAGCACGTCGACCTTGCCTTCGGCGAAGTCGGCCAGCACCTTCTTCACGTCGGCGGGCTTGCGGAAGCGCGAGACCATCTCCACGCGCACCGGGAAGTCCTGGTAGCGCGAGCGGAACGTATTCCAGTGCTGCTGTGCAAGCACGGTTGTCGGCACGAGCATCAGCACCTGCCTGCTGTTGACCGCGACGGCGAACGCGGCGCGCACCGCCACCTCGGTCTTGCCAAAGCCGACGTCGCCACAGACGAGCCTGTCCATCGGGTGCGCCGACTCGAGGTCGTCCATCACCGCTTCGATGGCCGTGCGCTGATCCTCGGTCTCGCGATACGGGAAATCGGCGGCCAGGCGCTCGACCCACTCGTGGTCGACGTCGTAGGCGACGCCGGGCTGCGTCTGCCGCTGCGCGTAGAGCTGCAGCAGCTCGCCCGCCATCTCGCGCAGGTGCGCGCGGGCGCGGGTCTTCAGGTTGTCCCACGCCTTGCCGCCGAGCTTCGAGAGGGCCGGCGCGTGCGAGTCGGCGCCGACGTAGCGGCTGACCTTTCCGATCTGCTCGTGCGGGACGTACACGCGGTCGTCGCCACGGAAGGCGAGCAGCAGGTAGTCGCGCGTGACGCCGGCCACCTCCTTCGTCTCGAAGCCCTTCAGCTGCGCGATGCCGTGGTCCTCGTGCACGACGTAGTCGCCGGTGCGCAGGTCGGAGAAGCTCTGGAGCGCACGGCCGGGCGCGGTCGTTGCCCGTGCAGGCCGCTTGCGGAAGACTTGCGTGTCGGGGAGCAGCGCGATCCCCAGCTCGCGCCAGACGAAGCCGCGCCGTGCCGGCGTGACCGCGAACACGAGCCCGGCGGGGGCCTCGCCGGCTTCGAGGAGCTTTGCATCGGCGCGGCGGAGCAGCGCCTGCTGGCGGAGCGCCTCGCCTCGGTGTGGGAACGAGACGACGATGTCGAGCTCTTGCCGGAGCAGGCCGTTCAGCTCGTTCTCGGCCTCGGAGAGACCGCGGGCGGCAAGTGCCGGACGCTGCGCGTCGAACGAGAAGGGCTGCCCCTGCGGGAGTGCTGTCAGCTCGGTGGCGCCCGACAGGTCGACGGGGTCGAGCCCCTCGTCGGCCCAGACGGCACGCACCTCGTCGGGCGACCACACGAGGTCGGGCGCGCGCGCGAACACCGGCACGAGATCGTCGGGCGCCCGTACGGCGGGCCGCGCCTCCTCGTCGTCGACGAGCATCGGCTCAACGAGCTCTGCGCGGCGCTCGGCGGCGGGGTAGATCGTTGCGTTCTCCACCTGGCGCAACGCTCGCTGGGTGAACGGCGAGAAGACCCGGATCTGCTCGATCTCGTCGCCAAACAGCTCGATGCGGAACGGCTCGCGCCCGGTCGTCGGAAACACATCGACCAACCCGCCGCGCACGGCGAACTGGCCGCGCTCCTCGACCCGCTCGACGCGCTCGTACCCGGCCGACGCCAGCTGCTCGCTCAGCGCATCGATGCCCGGTTCGTCGCCCGTCGCGATCCGCAGCGGTGCAGGTCGCGCAGCGGCCGGCGGGAGTCCCTCGGCAATCGCGGCTGCCGACGCGCACACGAGCCCGCCGCGCTCGAGCACCTCGAGCGCGCGGGCGCGCTCGCCCACGAGGTGCGGCGGCGGCTCGAGTCCGGAAGCGAAGTGCACACCGCGGGAAGGGAGCAGGGCGACCTGGTCGTCGCCCACGAACCAGGCAGCGGCCTCGGCAGCGTCGCGTGCGTCGGCGTCCTCGGGCAGGACAACGACCAGCCCGTGGTCGAGCTCGTCATGAAGCGCAGCGAGCACGAGCGGCAGCACCGGCTCGGAAACGCGGGCGCGCGTCGGCAGAGCGGCTGCAAATTCCTGCAGACGCTCATGCGCCCGGAGGCGCTCGACAAGGCTGTAAAGCAGCGGACGGTCCATGACGATGGGCCGAACGAGGCGTTCGGCCGAGGGGTCATGGTATTGGACTCAGTCGTCCTCGCCGGCCTGGCGACGCTTCCGGTGTCTGACACCAGGTTGTGTCAGACACCATTTCGCCTGTCCATGGCATCCGAAGAGGTGTCAGACACAAAAGCGGTGTCTGACACACCCGGCGACGGTAGTCCCTCTAGATAATCCGGCGGGCACCGTCGTACGTGCTGGCGTACCAGCCGCTCAACGTGGCGATCGAGACGCGCGTGCCGGTATGCGGCGCGTGGATGAAACGCCCCTTACCGATGTAGAGACCGACGTGGCCAAGCCCGTCGAAGAAGAGCAGGTCGCCCGGGCGCAGGCCGCGCAACGAGACATGGCGGCCGAGATCGAACTGCGCCACCGAGTAGTGCGGCAGCGTCACGCCGAAGTGCGCGTAGACGAAACGGGTGAAGCCCGAGCAGTCGAAGCCGCTTCGCGGTGAGGTGCCGCCGTAGCTATAGGGAACGCCGAGCAGGTGGCGGGCGTAACGGGCGACCTTGGTTTGCTCGCGCGCGATCCGCGTGGCCTTGCTGACGTGTTTGCTGACGTGCGGGTGGACGCGGGCGGTGGTGTGCGTCGCCCGCAGCGGATCGGCGAGCGCGCTCGTCGCGCGGGCGGCGACGCAGGCCAGCACGACGACGAAGAGCAGCGCAAGGCGGAGGTGTCCGGTCATGGGAGGGTTGCTGCGACGGGGCGGCAAAGGCACGCAGGAAAAACGGCCGCGGCGTCGTTGGCCCATGCATGTCAGCAACCGTCAGGGCGGGCGACCACCCCTCGAAGTGGGAGTTTCCCCTCCCCTAAAAGGGGTAGGCCAGCTGGGGTTTTACACCCCGGGACTTACGGCCGGATCGACCGGCAGGAGCGCGATTGCGCTGCACTTGCAGGATTTTCCCCGCGCGTGTCGATTGGCACGAAGAGTTTTAGCGCGTGCCGTTGACCGCGCGCTGCGCCGCCTCGAGCCCTTCGGCGTCGAGCGTCTCGACCGCGTCGGCCGCCGCGGAGACGAGCCGGGCGGCGTCCTCGTGCGGTTCGAAGTCGGCCAGCACGTAGTCGGCGAGCGGCCGCGGGTCGCCCCGGCCGGGTCGCCCCACGCCGACCCTCAGGCGGAGGAACTCGGGCGTCCCGAGGTGCTTGGCGACCGAGCGCAGGCCGTTGTGGCCGGCGAGCCCGCCACCGAGGCGCGCCTGCAACCGGCCGGGCTCGAGATCGCTCTCGTCGTGGACGACGAGGACGGTGTCGGGTTCGGCTTTGAAGAACCGGGCAGCGGCCTGGACGGAGCGGCCGGAGTCGTTCATGTAGGTCTCGGGCTTGAGCAGCGCGACCTTGTGGCCGTCGATGCGGATCTCGGCGAGCCGGCCGTCGAACTTGGCGCGCCACGAAGAGTCGTGTCGGCGGGCGAGCTCGTCGACGACCAGCCAGCCGACGTTGTGGCGGTTACCTGCGTACTCGCGGCCCGGGTTGCCGAGGCCCACGACGAGCAGGTCGAGCGACGTGTCGTGGCGACGAGGCCACAGGCGCACGGGCTATTCGCCTTCGGATGTGCCCTCGGCCTCGTCGGCCGCGGGCTCGCCCTGCGCTTCGCCGTCTTCGCCCTCGGCGCCTTCAGCCGGCTCCTCGCCCTCGGCGAGCGCGGTCTCGGGCTCCTCGACACGGGTCGGCTGCGTGACGGTCGCGAGGACGGTCTCCCCGTCGTCGAGCAGCGTCACACCGGCCGGCACCTGCAGCGCCGAGAGGCGGAGCGTGTCGCCGATGTGCATCTCCGAGACGTCGGCCTCGAGATGCTCGGGCACTTCCATCGGGAGTGCCTCGACGTTCAGTTCGTTGGTGACCTGCGAGAGCACGCCGCCTTCCTTGACGCCGGTCGGCTCGCCGTGCAGCGTCAGCGGCACGGTGGCGTTAATCGGCTGGTCGAGCCGCACTTCCTGCAGGTCGACGTGCGTGATGTGGCCGCGGACGGCATCGCGCTGGAACTCCTTCAGCACCGACGAATGCGTCTTGCCGTTCTCGACGACGACGTCGAGCACGGCGTTCAGGCCGCCCTTGGTGGTGAGCGCGGCGCGCAGGTCGCGCTCGGCGATCGAGATCGAGACGGGCTCCTCGCGGCCGTAGAGCACGCCGGGAATCACGCCCTGCTTGCGCAGGCGGCGAGACTCGGCGGAGCCGAGCTGAGTGCGGTTCTGGACCGCGAGTTTGAAGCGCTCTCCTGCCACGACGGGCGGAAGTGTAGCGGCATCGAACCTGGTTCTCGAAGCGAAGCAGCGAAACCAACGCCGCAAACCTGGTTCCGCTGCGCGGCAACCAGGTTGCACACCCCACCAAGCACGAACCTGGTTGTCGACCCGCAGCGGCGGCGCGAGGTTGCGGGCGTTGCGGCGCGCTAGAAGAGCTGGTTCTCGCCGCCGAAGATCGCCGACACCGAGTCGTCGGCGAAGACGTTCATGATCGTCTCGGCAAGCAGCGGGGCGACGGTCAGCACCGTCATGTGCTCGGGCTTCGTGATCGGGTCGATCGGCACCGTGTCGGTGACGACGATCCCGGCCAGATCGGCTTCGCTCAGCTTCTCCAGGCCCTCCGGCGAGAGCAGCGCGTGCGTGACGAAGACATACACGTCGGTGGCGCCATGCTCCTTCAGCGCCCTGGCGCCCGCGATCAGCGTGCCGCCCGTGGTCGTGATGTCGTCACCGATGATCGCGATCTTGTCGCGCACCCGGCCGGTCACCTCCGTGACCGAAACGACGTCGTGCGCCGGACGCGTCTTGTGCATGATCGCGAAATCGGCGTCGATCATCTCCGCGAAGCGAACAGCGTGCTTCGCGCGGCCCGCGTCGGGCGCCACGGAGACAACACCCTCCCCCGTCAGGCCCAGATCGCGGAAGTGGCGCGCGAAGAGCGGCAGCGACGTCATGTGGTCGACGGGGATCGTGAAGAAGCCCTGAATCTGGCCGGCGTGCAGATCCATCGTCAATACGCGGTCGGCGCCGGCGAGCTGCAGCATGTCGGCCACGAGGCGCGCCGAAATCGGTTCACGCGGCTTCGCCTTGCGGTCTTGCCGCGCGTAAGGGAACCAGGGGATGACGGCCGTAATGCGCTTCGCCGAGGCGAGCTTGGCCGCCTGGATCATCAGCAGCAGCTCCATCAGGTTCTGGTCGACGGGCTCGCAGCCCGTCTGGATAAGGAACAGGTCGGCGCCGCGGATCGACTCGTCGAAGCGACAGTACGTCTCGCCGTTTCCGAACGTGTGCAGCTCGATCTCGCCGAGCTCGCACCCGAGCTGATCGACGATGCGCTCGGCCAAAGGCTTGTGCGAGCGGCCGGAGAAGACCATCAGCCGTTTCTGCGGCCCGCGCTCGATCCAGTGACCAGGATGGCTCACTGCGACCGCCTCGGGCGACTCCAGCCCCGGAAGCGTGAGCTCAGTCGCTGTCGCGCTTTCGGGCTGCATAGCCCTCCTTGTTCTCCTGACGCGCACGGGCAACCCCGAGCGCATCGTCGGGGACATTCCTGGTTATGACCGATCCCGCCGCAATCCATGCGCCGTCCCCCACCTCGACAGGAGCCACGAAACCATTGTGGATGCCGGTCCTGACGTTGCGCCCGATCGTCGTGCGGCCCTTCGGCTGCCCGGGTGAGTGCGGGAAGTTGGCGGTGATCGCGCCCGCGCCGATGTTCGTGTCCTCGCCGATCTCGGCGTCGCCGACGTACGACAGATGCGGCACCTTCGTGCGGTCGCCGATCCGCGAATTCTTGATCTCCACGTAGGTGCCCGCCTTTGAGGAGTCGCCAAGGACCGTTCCGGGGCGAAGGTAACAGAACGGCCCCACCGTCGCTCCGGCACCGATTCGCGCGTCGACCGCGACGGTGTGGGCGTGAATCTCGGCCCCCGTCGCGATGCTCGTCGCACCGCGGAGGATCGTGAACGGGTGCACGGTGACGTCCGCCTCGATCGCGACGCCAGGCTCGATCCAGGTCGACTGCGGGTCGACGATCGTTACCCCGCTCAGCATGTGTTGCTCGTTGATCCGGTCGCGCAGGATCGCGGTGGCCTGCGCAAGCTCGACGCGCGTGTTGACGCCTTCCGTCTGCCGCCAGTCGCTGGCAACGTGCGCGGCGACCGTCTGCCCGGAGGCGACGAGGATCTGGATCGTGTCGGTGAGGTAGAGCTCGCCTTGCACGTTCTTCGGCTGCAGCTGTTCGAGCGCCGGCCAGAGAGCGTCGGAGCGAAAGACGTAGATGCCGGAGTTGATCTCGCCAATCCGCCGCTCTTCATCGGATGCGTCGGTGCCCTCCGCAATGCGCTGCACCGTGCCATCGGTGCGCACGATGCGGCCGTAGACGCGCGCGTCGGGCGGCTCGGCGCTGAGGATCGTCGCGGCCGCACCCGAGGCGCTATGCGCCTCGACGAGCTCGCGGAGCAGCTCGGCGGTGAGGAGCGGCGTGTCGCCCGAGAGCACGAGCACGTCGCCGTCGTACCCCTCGAGCGCGGTGCGCGCAGAACGGACGGAGTCGCCGGTGCCGAGTGGCGTCTCCTGCACCGCCACGGTCACGTCCTCGTCGGGGAACTGGTCGCGCGTCGCGGGTGAGGCAACGACGACAAGCGGCGCCGCCCCCGTCTCGCGTCCGGCCTCGATCACCCAGTCGACCATGCGGCGGCCGAGCAGCTCGTGGAAGTGCTTCGGCACGGCGGATTTCATCCGCGTGCCGAGGCCGCCGGCCATCACGACTGCTGCGAGGGTGTCGGTCATGAGTGAGAGTGAGATGGCTGGGGCGCCAGGATTCGAACCTGGGATCGCGGGACCAAAACCCGCTGCCTTACCGCTTGGCTACGCCCCATTGCTGGGCGGATTCTACGGGCGCCGGGTGAAGAGCAGGATCAGCGCCGCGATCGCGAGCACGGCAATCACGGCGATCGCAATCGCCTTGAAGATCGTCAGCCCGATCGGGACGCAGAGAACAAGTAGCTGCGAGGCCGCGAAGATCCACGAAAGCTGCCGGAACGTGTCGGAGCGGCTCGTGCGGCCGGCATACCACCACACGGCAACAGCGATCGCGGCGAGTGCAACCGCTTCCCACCAGTGCAGGACGTGGAAGAGGTAGAGCAGGCCCTCGATCGCTGCCACCCAGAAGGTGGTGCGCAGGCGGCGGTCACGCAGCCAGCGCCCTGAACGGCTCGAGCCATGTTCGATCGCATGCGCCTCGGACATTCGAGTCAACCGTACCACGCTGGAACGGTGATCCAAATGCGCCCGGCACGTCGTAAAGCACGCCGCGCGGCGACAGCTTCGGGCCGGTTCATGAACAGCCCGTAGACGACCGGACCGGCTCCGCTGACGTCGGCGCGGAAGGCGCCTAGCGTGCGCAGTTCGTCGGCCAGCGACGAGGCTGCGAGGTCGTTCGGCGGTAGCGCCGCCAGGTCGCGCGGCCGGCGAACGATCGCGAGCGCGGCGTGGAGCGCGGCCACTCGCTGCTCGTAGCCCTCGTCACCGCGGCGCTCGTCGAAGGCGGCGTACACCTCACCCGTCGACGGCTTATGCGCGCCATTCGGGAGTAGCAACACCACGAAGAAGTCCTGGGGCAGCTCGACGCACTCGAGCGTCGTCCCGTCGCCCGTGCCGAGTCGCGGTCCGTCGTAGAGGAAGAACGGTACGTCGGCACCGACCTGCGCCGCCAGCTCAGCGAGCCGTTCGATCGCGAGCGGCTGGTCGAGCTGCCCGTTGGCGAGCCGAAGCGCGGTGGCCGCGTCGGAGCTGCCGCCGCCGAGCCCCGCGGCGACCGGTGTGCGCTTGTCGATCCGGATTCGCCAGCCGTGCGGCGCGTCGAGCAGCGCGAGCGCACGCTGCACGATCGTGTCACCGTCGAATCCCTCGACCGTGGTCTGCGGCGCGGGCTCGACTCTGATCCGGTCGACCAGGTCGACGCGCTGGAAGAGGGTGACGAGCTCGTGCCGGTCGTCGTCGCGCTTCGGCCCGACGACGAGCGCGAGGTTGATCTTCGCCGGGGCAGCGCCGATCACGCGGACAGCGCTTCGGTCAGTGCAACGAACTCGTGCGGTTCGAGCTCCTCGGCCCGGCTGGCCGGACCTCGGTCGATCGCGTCGAGAGCTTCCACCGCCCGCTCGCGCGTCGCGACGCCGGCCAGCGAGATCGAGTTGGCGAGCGTCTTGCGACGGTGGCCGAACGCCGCCTCGACGGTCTTCTTCACGTCGGCAGTCGCCGCGGGCGCCGTGCGCCGGAAGGCGACGAGTGACGAGTCGACGTTCGGCCGCGGCCGGAAGACCTCGCGCGAGACCGGGTGAAGGCCCACCCGCTCGGTGGCGAGCTGCACGAGCACCGAGACGGCACCGTACGCCTTCGTCGACGGCACGGCGAAGAACCGGTCGGCCACCTCGCGCTGCACCATCACGCACCAGAAATCGAGGTGCTGGACGGCAAGGCTTTCGGCGACGATCGGCGTGGCGACGTTGTAGGGCAGGTTCGCGACGAGCTTGCGTGGCGACGGTTCCAGCGACGCGATGTCGAGGTGAAGCGCGTCGATCCAGTGCACGTCGGTGTTCGGGATCTCGGCGAGATACGGCTCGAGCCGCCGATCGACCTCGACCGCATGCACGTACGCGACGCGATCGGCGAGGAAGCGCGTGAGCACGCCGAGCCCCGGGCCGATCTCGAGCACGACGTCGGCGGCATCGAGCTCGGCGAGCCGCTCGATCACGAGCAGGATGTTGTCGTCGACCAGGAAGTGCTGGCCCAGCGATTTGCGTGGAGCGACCTTCACAGTCCGAACACCTGGGTGGCGTTTGCGTCGATCTGGCGCGCCAGCTCGTCGGGCTCAACACCGCGCGCCTCGGAGAGACCGTTGAGCGTGTGGATCACGTATGCCGGCTCGTTGGTCTGGCCACGCACCGCCTGCGGAGCCAGGTACGGGCTGTCGGTCTCGGCGAGGAGCCGGTCGGCCGGCACGCGGCGGGCGGCATCGCGGAGGTCGTAGGCGTTCTTGTAGGTGACGTTGCCGGCGAACGAGACGTACCAGTCGCGTTCGAGCGCCGCGTCGAGCAGGCCGGGCGACGAGAAGCAGTGCAGGACTACGGCGCCGTC
>Ga0207933_1002441_pt1 | contig 12053 bp, 13 predicted proteins | sample NGESurdeep092012_4_FD_184488 | JGI IMG/M metagenome (GOLD analysis project Ga0207933, IMG submission 184488) | Arctic peat soil microbial communities from Barrow, Alaska - NGEE Surface sample F53-3 deep-092012 (SPAdes) | ecosystem: Environmental > Terrestrial > Soil > Wetlands > Peat ... | reverse complement strand
TCCTCGCCACGCGATAGCCCCACAATCAATCGACGACCAGACGCCTGACTCAGCTACCTATTGGCGCGCGCTCTAAGATCGGGATGGTGAGTCCCCTCCACTCGCACCAGGAGTCGTCGTGGGGGAGACGCATCGGCCTCATCCTGGTATCGCTGGTGGCCCTGGCCGTGGCCGGCTATGTCGGGTCCGTGGTCGGGCCCCACTTCAAGTCCTCATCGGCCTCCTCCACGACGTCCACGTCGACGCCTCCGGCATCGACCACCACGTCGACCGTGCCGCACGCCAGTGTGACGGTGCAGGTGGCCAACGGTACGCAGGAGCCCAATGCCGCTGGTCACTTCGCCCAGCTGCTCCAACAGCAGGGCTGGAACGTCGGTACCCCGGGGAACACCACCGCCGCCGCGTCGACCACGACGATCTACTTCGCCCCGTCCCAGCAGCAGGCCGCCACCCTCATCGCCACCGAGCTCCAGGTGCCGACCACGGCCATCCAACCGATGGGCGCGACGGTGCCGGTGACCAACACCGCCGGCGTCGACGTCGTGGTGGTCGTCGGAGCCGACCTGGCCGGTACCGGCTTCCCGGCCACCACCACGCCGACCACCTGAACGCCCCCAGACTCAATCGCCGTGGAGGAGCGGCACGGTGGCCAATGTGGCAGCGAGGGCGATCAGTGGCAACATCACGATCCAGTTCATGGCGGGCTCAAGCGAAGTAGTGGGTGGGCGCTTGCCTCCTGTCCCCACTCTGATCCCGGGAACGGACAACGGCCCGAGGGGGACCGTAGAGCGGGCTGTGAATCGGCCCCGCCGAGCGGTTGGACCGAGCCGCACCCGCCGAGCGGTTGGACCGAGACGCCCTCGATCATGCAAGCGCTGTCTTGGCCGGACCGGGGGGCCAGGTGGTCCAGTTGGCTAGTGTCCAGCGCATGCAGTTGTCCCTCCGGGCCGGTCGCCGCCGCCGATCCACCCGACACCTGGCCGCAGCACTGGCCGTGGTCATCCTCACCACCGGCGGGGCCGCCACGGCCTCGGCCCGCCCGGCCGTCCCAGCCCCGGCGCGTCTTGGCCGCGCACCCCTCGGCGTCCACGTGGTCCATCCGGGGATATCAGCCCCCTATCTGGCCGATGCGTCGGGCCGGGCCGTGCTGTTGCGGGGGGCCAACGAGAACGCCCTGGTCCAGTACGCCACCAACTATCCCGAGGCCCCGACCGTCACCGCCTCCGACTTCTCCGAAATGGCCGCCCTCGGCTTCAACTTCGTCCGGCTCCCGGTGTCGTGGAGCCGGATCATGCCCGAGCCCGGCGTCATCGACCGGTCCTACCTCGCTCGCGTGGCCCAGGTCGTCTCGTGGGCCCGGGGCAACGGGATCGGTGTCCTGGTCGACATGCACGAGGACAACTACAGCCTGAAGACCTACCCGGCCCACGAGGCCGACGGCGCCCCCTCGTGGGCCATCGAGGACGACGGCACGGCCTGCACCCCGGAGGTCTCCACCACGGCCTGCTCCCTGGCCGCCTTCAAGAACTTCTGGGCCGACGTGCCGGTGGCCGGCCGGCCCGTCCAGCAGTGGTACCTCGAGGCCATGACCGCCGTGGCCCGGGCGGCCGGAGCCACCTCCTCTACCAGCAACATCGTGGGCGTGGAGCTGATGAACGAACCGTGGCCGTCGGGGGCGTCCCCGTTCGAGGCGGCGTCCCTCTACCCCTTCTACAACCGGATGATCGCCGGCCTCCGGAGCGCCGGGATCACGTCGCCGCTGTGGTTCGAGCCCTCGCTGGTGCGGAACATCACGGACACCGCCGTGAACAACGCCGCCCACTTCTCCGCCGACCAGAACCTGGTCTATGCCGTGCACATCTACACCGGGGTGTTCTCGCCACCCTTCGACCCGGTGGCGTCCCAGCCGGTGATGGCCACGTCGTACGCCAATGCCGCCCGGGAGGCGGCGATCTTCGACGCCCCGTTCGTGGTCGACGAGTACGGCTCCTCGGCCACACCAGAGTGGAACAGCTGGCTGACGGCCCAACTGGCCAACCAGAACGCCTACCAGGTGGGCTCGGCCTTCTGGCTCTGGAAGCAGCGGACGGGCCGGTGGGACAACTGGGCCACGGTGGCCCTCCACGGGGCCCTCCGTCCCACCACCCTGCGGGCCCAGATCCTCAGCCAACCCCATGTCGACGCGGTCCCCGGACAGCTGGTGGGCACGACGGCCGGCGCCGACCGGCTCACGGCCACCACCAGCGGAGCGGGAGGGACGGCCACCGTCTGGGGTGGGACGGTAGTGGCGCGGGGTGGCCCCACCACCACGACGGGCACCTTGCGGCACGTGACCGTGGGTGGGAACGCCGTCCGGGCCCGGTGCCACAGGGTGACCTTCACCACGGCCAGGGTCGCTCTGGCCGGATGTCTGCTCACCTTCGCCGTCCCGCCGGGCACCCAGACCATCGTGGCCACCCCGTAGTCGGCCGACTGGTCCGGTAGGCGAGCGCTACACGCGTCGGCTCCACCCACGGCGGGGTGCGTGACGGAGAGCAGCCTGGGTGAGGAGCGTGCCGATGATCCCGCCCACCGCCACCGCGTAGACCAGGTCGGTCATGAGCAGGGTCTGCACCACGGAGAGCGAGCCGTTGTGAAGGGCGACGGCCCGAAGGACGAAGGCGCCGATGAGGGCGGCGCCGCCGAACGGCCACAGCGGATGGTGACGAGATACGAGGCCAGCCGCCACCCCTTGGACTCCTCGGGATCGCTGGCGCTGGCCACGTGCTGGGTGATCACGTTCACTGCATTGGCCAGAGCCGCCAGCAGTGCGAACAGCAGGCTCATTGTCGAACGGTACTGAGTGGCCCGGCGCGCCCGGGCCCGCTCCGGCGCCAGGCCGTTGGGTTCAGGAGGTGGTGATGAGGCCGAGGCCCTTCTGGCAGTGGGGGCCTCCCCAGTGCTCGACGATCTGCCCGTCCCCGATCCGGAGGATGGCCGTGGCGTTGATGGTCACCGGCTGTCCCGACGTCGGGACATCGAAGAAGGGGTACCCGTATGGGTGCCTTTCACCATCCAGTTGGAGACGACCAGGTCGTCGGACTCGATGAGCAGGTCCACGGTGGGACCAGGTCCGGAAAGGATGAACGGACCTGGTCCCACCAGAGCTGCTCCTCGCCTCGGACGTCGGTGCCGACCTTGTCGGGGGTGACCCGCCCGGTCACGTGGCTGTGGAAGCTCTCCGACCTGAACTCGTAGACGGCATCGGTGTCGCCGACATCCGTGGCCGCGCGGTACTTGGCCAGCAGACGAAGGTTCTCGGATATCTCGGTCCGCCCCTTCGCCCGCCGCTCACCGGCCCGGGATCGGACCCGGCGTCGGGCGGGGAAGATGGTCGTCGTCGTGTTCGATCCGATCATAGGTAGGGCCGACCGGGAGCGGTCATCCGACCGTTCCCGGTCGGGGATCGGCCCCCCTCAATCGAGGACCACCAACTCGTCGAGCTCGGTCTCCAGCGGCGTCATGACCTTCTCCTGCCGTGGCTGCGGGCGCATGACCGTGGCCACCACCACCAGGCCCAGGGCCAGGAAGATGGCCGATCCCTTGAGTGAGGTGGACACGGCGTGGGCCAGCGTGATCTGGGTCTGCGTCCTGACCGACGTTCCGGCGTCCCGGAGGCCCGCCCTGTGACGGCTGGCCGCGGCGAACACGGTGATCAGGATGCCGAGGCCGAGTGAGCCTCCCAACTGCTGGGCCACGTTGACCAGCCCTGACGCCGCCCCGGCGTCCCCGGCGTCCACGCCGGCGATGCCCGCCGTGGTCAGCGGCACGAGAGCCGAGCCGATGCCGATGCCGAGCAGGGCCATGGGCAGGACGATCTGGGGGAAGAACGGGGTGGTGGGTCCGAGCTGACTCAACCAGGCCATGCCCACCAGGGCCACCAGCACGCCTCCGGCCAGCAGGCGCTGGGTGCCGAACCGGGGGACCAGTCGGGGCATCACGCGGACCACGCCGAACATGACCGCCGTCACCGGCAGGAACGCCAGCCCCGACAGCAGTGGGCTGTAGCCGAGGACCCCCTGGAAGTACTGGGTCATGAAGAAGAACATGGCGAACATCCCGCTCACCACCAGCATCCGGGTGATGTAGGCCCCCGAGCGCTGCCGGCTGGCGAAGAGGTGGAGCGGGGTGATGGGCTGCTCGGCGCGGCGCTCGGTGATGACGAAGGACGTCAACAGGACGCCGCTCAGGAGGAACGAGGCGATGGTGATCGGATCGGTCCAGCCGGAGGACGCCGCCCGGACGAACCCGTAGACCAGGCTGGTCATGCCGACGGTCGAGCTGGCCGCTCCGGCCAGGTCGAACCGTCCGGGCCTGCGCTCGGTCTCCGGCAGGTACCGGGGGGCCAGGAGGATCATCACGACACCGATGGGCACGTTGATGAAGAGGCCCCACCGCCACGAGATCCACGTGGTCAGCATGCCGCCCAGCACCAGGCCCACACTGCCGCCACCTCCGGCCACCGCGCTGTAGGCGCCCACGGCCCGGGTCCGCTCGGGGCCTTCTTCGAAGCTGACCTGCAGCAGGGCCAGGGTGGACGGTGCGGCGACGGCCGCCCCGATCCCCTGGACGGCCCGGGCGGCCAGCAGCCACGACGCCGACTCGGCCAGACCGCCGAGCAGAGAGGCCACGGTGAACAGGGCGATGCCGGCCACGAACACCCTGCGCCGGCCGAGGATGTCACCGGCCCGGGCCCCGAGCAGCAGCAGGCCGCCGAAGGTCAGGGTGTACACGTTCTGCACCCACGAGAGTCCGGTCGACGAGAAGTGGAGGGCCCGGTGGATGTCGGGTAGGGCGGTGATCACCACCGTGGCGTCGAGGATGATCATGAGATAGGTGGCCAGGATGATGGCCAGGATGATCGTCGGATTCCCCCGGGGGCTGGGGTCCGAAGGTCGTTCGGGGGCGCGTCGGGTCAGAGTGATGGTCACGATGGGGGGCTCCTGTTCGTGGAGGGTGAGGTCGGCTAAAGTGGAGGTTGCCTCCACAAAGAAGTGGAGGTTGCCTCCCTTTACTATACGGAGGTATCCTCCGTTTTGCAACTCCAAATCATGACCCCTTCCATGACCAGCACCGACACCCACGTCCAGCCCCTCGCCCACCGCCCCCGCCGGGCCGACGCGCGTCGGAACTACGACAAGCTGATCGCCGCCGGGCGGGAGGCGTTCACCGAGGACGGTCGCGGCGCGTCGCTGGAGAACATCGCCCGACGGGCCGGCGTGGGGATCGGGACCCTCTACCGGCACTTCCCGAGCCGTCAGGATCTACTGGAGGCGGTCTACTTCGAGGAGGTCGACGACCTCTGCCGCTCCGCCGTCGATCTGGCCGACCGGCCGCAGTGGGAGGCGCTGGTGGCGTGGCTGCACCGGTTCGTCAGCTACCTGGCCACCAAGCAGGCCCTGGCCGAGGAGCTGATGACCTACCGGGACCGTGAGGACGACGTGTTCAAATCGTGTCGTGCCGCCATGTACGCCGGGGGCGAGCCCCTGCTGGTCCGGGCCCAGGAGGCCCATCTGGTGCGGACGGACACCGACATCGCCGAGGTCATCCAACTCGTCGGCGGCATCGCCAAGATCCAGACCGCCGAGCCCGGGCAGTTGGACCGGCTCCTCGACATGGCGCTCGACGGACTTCGCTACCGGGCCGCCGAAGCCTGACCCCACGCCACCTGCCCCCGCCCTCCCGCTCCGGCGCGTGGGGCACCGCCGTCCGGGCCCGCCGCCCGTGCCATGATGCCGGTCGACGGGACAGGACCGTGGCGCAGGGCGGGCCGACCGACGATGGGGGAGGCCACCGGATGATTCTCGACCGCTTCGGAATCGGGGGACGGGTGGCCGTCGTCACCGGGGCCGGATTGGGCATCGGCCGGGGCATCGCCATCGGTCTGGCCGAGGCAGGGGCCGATCTGGTGGTGGCCGCCCGCACCGGGTCCGACCTCGACGAGGTGGCCGACCGGATCCGGTCCCTCGGCCGTCGGGCGTTGGTGGTCCCGACCGACGTGACCGACCAGGGCGCCTGCGCCCACCTGATCGCCTCCGCCGTCGAGAGGTTCGGTCGACTGGACATCCTGGTCAACAACGCCGGTGGGGCCATGCCCCGGGCGGCCATGGACACCAGCGAGGGCTTCATGGCCCGCACCTTCGCCTTCAACGTCACCGCGCCGTTGACCCTGACCAAGCTGGCCGCCCGGCAGATGGTGGACACCGTCGGGCAGGGCTCGGTGGTCAACATCTCGTCCCGCTCGGCCAGCATGACCCAGACCATGTTCGTGGCCTACGGGTCGGCCAAGGCCGCCCTCGACCGGATGACCCGCAACATCGCTCCCGAGCTGGCCCCCCGGGTGCGGGTCAATGCCATCGATGTCGGCGGGGTGGCCACCCGCTCCCTCGAGGTGGTGCTGACCGACGATGTCCTCCGACAGCGGTTCGTCGACGGGACCCCGATGGGCCGGCCCGGGGAGCCCGAGGACATCGCCTGTGCCGTCCTCTTCCTGGTGTCGGACGCCTCCTCCTGGGTGACGGGGAAGGTGTTCGAGATCGACGGGGGCAGTGAGGCCTCGTCGATCTCCGTGCCCGCCCCGCCGTTGGAGCCGTCCTCCGGAAGCGGTCCTCAGGCCTGACCGCCGGATGGGGGCCGAGGGGCCGGGACGACTGGCGGCTACCGGGGCGATCGGTCGCCCGGTGCCGTCGCCCTCATCATCTCAGCCGTCGCCCGCTCACCCGTGGTCACCGCCCCCTCCATGAACCCCTGGAAGTCCGGGGAGGTGTGCTCCCCGGCGAAGTGGATGGACCCCTCCTGGGTGCCTTCGACGCCGCTGAAGCCGGTGTACTGGCCCACCCGGTACTGGGCGTAGGCCCCGCCCAACCGGGGGTTGAGGTTGGGGTCCGAGTAGAGGGCCCGACGGGGCCCGGCGTTCCACGCCCCGGTGAAGCCGGGGAAGAGGGCTCCAGGGCCGCCAGGTAGTCGTCCACCAGGGCGGGGGGAGCCGGCCCCACCGGGTCGGTGAGCCCGTACCGGGCAGCCAGCCTCGCCCCCGGCCGGCCACCCAGGTAGTCGAAGAAGATCGGTGTGGCGCCCACGGCGCCCAGAAACTGTTCGGATCGTTCGGCGGCTACGGCATCGAGGCCACGTCGTCCGGCTTCGACCACCTGGGACTCAAGCCGGGTGCCGTCTTCGCCCGGGTGGCCGGCCTCTCCGAACTCGGAGGGGGTGCCCTGGTGGCGCTCGGGGCCGGCGATCCGGTGGGACCTGTGGCCCTGGCCGGCACCATGGTCGTGGCCAGCACCACCCACCTCGACAACGGGCCCTTCTCCACCAAGTCCGGCTACGAGCTCCCCCTCACCAACCTGGCCACCGCCCTCGCCCTCTGGGTGTCCGGACCGGGATCCATCTCCTTCGACCGGGTCACCGGGTTCGGGCTCCCGCCCGGTCTGCGTCGCGTCGTGGTGACCGACGCCGTGGCCTCATCGGCGGTCAGCCTGGCCATGGTCCTGCGGGCCCGCCGGCTGCCGCGGCAGCTGCCTCCGCCGTGCGGGCCGGGGACGAGGCGGCCGGAACCTGCACGGCCGGCCAGGCGTAGCCCGGACGTGGAGGTCGGCCTCCACAGCTTCGGACGGATGCCGCACGCCGACGCCGGACCCCTCGGGCCGACGCCCGGGCCCTGACCGACCTGCTCGAGGTGGTCCGCCTGGCCGACGAGGTGGGGCTCGACTTCTTCGGCGTGGGCGAGCACCACACCCGGGCCATGCTCGTTTCGGCGCCGGGGGCCTTCCTGTCGGCGGCCGCCGGCTGGGACTGAACCCGACACACACACCTATCCGTGGCGTGTGAACTACATCAATGTAGTTCGACACGCAGTGTGTGCGGCCCCGTGTCCCTCCCTTGTCAACGACCCGGCCCGGGAGTACCGTCGACAAGTAGTGGATACAAGTGAGTACTCAGTGGAGCTGTCCAACGGCCTGGCCGAACGCATCCGCACCCATCGGCTGACGCACGGGATGACCCAGCGGGATCTGGCCGATCAGCTGGGCGTGACCCAGCAGTCGGTGGCCCGGTGGGAGCAGGGTTCGCCACCCCGGAGGTTCATGCTCCGCGTGATCGAGTCCCTGCTCGGAGAGCCCGAGGCCGGTGACCGGTCGGCCCAGCCGACCGAGATGGCCGAGATCATTGGCATCCGGCCCCCCGTGGTCAGTCCCGTCCCGGCCCGGGGCGTCGAGGAGGCCCGGAGAGCCTACGTACAGGGCTGCCTCAAGCTGTTGGAGCGGGGTGAGCGCCTTCCCAACCGGGTGCTCCTGCTGCTGGCCGACGAACTGGGCTGGGGCGCCGAGGACCACTGAACCGGACCCCGGGGGCCTCTGCGGTCACGCCCGGTGGGGGGCGATCACCGAGGCCCCGTAGCGCTCCAGTCCCTCGAGGGCCTGGGTCAGCGATCCGCCGGGTACGGAGACCCCGGCCCAGGTGACCCCCAGCGCGGCCAATTCGTCGAGACCGGCAAGGTGGGCCTCGGCGTCGAAGTGCTCGCCCAGGCTGCCCCCGGCCGGGGTGCTGAAGGCCACGTCGATGTCCGAGCGGTCCCGGCCCTGCTCGTCGACGAACCGCCAGAGCTCGTCGAGCATGATGGCCAGGTCGTCGACGGTCTCGAGCGGAGGGGTCTTCGTGGTCTGCGCCATGAGGCGGGGCGCGGGAAACGGATTCCAGCCGTTGCCGTAGCGTGCCACCCGTCGACGGGAGAGGCGGCTGTTGCCGCCGATCCAGATGGGGGGCGGGGTCCGGGGCTTCGGATTGGCCGTCAGTCCCTTGGCGTCGATGCCGATCCCCGTGAAGGAGAAGTCGTCCTCGGTCCACATGCCCCGCAGCACCTCGACGGCCTGGTCGAACAGGGCGTTGCGCTGCTCGAAGTCGATGCCCAGTCCCTTGTATTCACCCCGCAGATAGCCGGTGGCCACGGCCAGGGTGAAGCGGTCCTCGGACAGCATGGCCATGGTGGCCACCATCTTGGCCACGATGAGGGGGTGCCGGTAGGGGAGGACGGCGATGTTGGGGATCAGGCGGATGCGCTCGGTCACCGCCGAGCAGAACGTCAGGGCCACGTAGGGATCCAGGGCATCGTGCCCCCCGGCCTGCAGCCACCGGTCGGTCGGTGCCGGATGATCGGTGAATCCGATCCCGTCGAATCCGGCGGCCTCCGCCGTCGTGGCGAACCGGGTGACTGCGGCCCTGCTCATCAGCTCCGGGCTGGCCGGATGGGTGATCAACGGGTACGTGACGGTGAATTTCATGAGGGTGCCATGCCTTCTGTCTCCCTTGGCGGCCGAGGACGGACGGTCCGGACCGCCTGCTCTGTCGGACCGGATCTGTCGTTGCGCAAGCACGGTAACGCGGTCGTGCCCGGTGGTGCCGCGGTCGGGCCGGGCCCCGTCGTACCGGGTCGGGTGGGCCGGGCCCGGGTGGTCCCCGGGCCCGCCGGCCCGCCGGGGGCTACCCTGCCCGGGTGCGGACTCCACGATCGGCAATGGTTCTCGTCGTCACGGCACTGGTCGTCGCCTCGCTGGTGGCCACGGGTGCCGTCGGCGTGGCGTCGCCGGCCGCCGCCGCCGTCCCGTCGGTGACCAGCACCACGCTCACGATGCCGCACGCCTACCTGCCCCGGGCCGCCCCCGGGTCGACCGACGACTACCACTGCACCCTGTTGAACCCCCGGATCACCAAGAACTCCTACATCATCTCCAGCCAGTTCGTCCCGGGCAGCAAGGAGGACCACCACGCCGCCCTGTTCCTGGTCCCGCCATCCCTGGCCCGGACGGCCGAGCGGGACAACGAGGTGGGGAAGGGCTGGACGTGCTTCGGCGAAGGCGCCCTGCCCGACACGTCCGTGGCCGGACTGGCCGCCGTTCCGCTCCTCGGCTTCTGGGCCCCGGGCCACGGGGCGGACCGGATGCCCAATGGGGCCGGGGTGGCACTACCCGCCGGCAGCCTCGTCATCATGCAGGTCCACTACAACCTCCTCGTCGGCGACCATCCCGTCCGCGACTCGCTGGTACTCCGCACCGTGCCCCGGTCGACACCGCTGAAGCCCCTCCATCTCAACCTGCTGCTCGCCCCGCCGGACATCCCGTGCCCGGCCGGCGTGACCGGCCCCCTGTGCGACCGGGCCGCCTCCCTGGCCAACCTGGGGCAGCGGTTCGGCCAGAGCGCGGTGGACGAGGTCAACGGCATCGAGGCCCTGTGCGGGCACGACCCGTCCAATCCCCCCACCGGGAGCTCGACGTCCTGCCTGACGACCATCGGCAAGGGCGGGTACATCGTGAGGGTACAGGCGCACATGCACCTCCTGGGTGCCGCCTTCACCATGGTGCTCGATCCGGGAACGCCGCGGGCCCGGACCGTGCTCGACGTGCCCGAGTACAACTTCGACTACCAGCGGTCGTACAACCTGGCCACCCCGGTGCCGGTCACCGCCGGGGAGCCGGTGGAGATCACCTGCACCTACCGGCCCACGCTGGCCCAGGAGCTCCCGGCCCTGCGCAAGGCCCCCTCCCACTTCGTCACCTGGGGGGACGGGTCGACCGACGAGATGTGCATCGGTCTGGCCTGGACGTCGACGGCCCTCCCGGACCGGCACGCCTCCGTGTAGCGGGAGGCCCGCTGTCTCGCCGGTCGTCCCCGGCCGACGTGATGGTCAGGGGCCGGCGGCAGCGCGTCACGGAGTGGCGCGCTGGATGAAGATGTCGATCCGGGTGATCAGGCCGGCGGCATCGGTGTCGAAGACCAGCACCTCGTGTGTCTCGTCCAGGGACCCGCCGATCTCCATGGTCTCGGTGAGCTGGACCATGACCACCAGTCCCCGCCCCACCGTGCGTTCGACGGACAGCGCGTACTGCTCGAGAGTGGGCATCAGGGCGGAGAGGAACTCCACGTAGGGTCGACGGGGATGGTAGACGTCGCCGAAGGGCCCGACCCGCACCACCTCGGGATGGAGGCAGGCCGATACCGCCGCCCAGTCGTGGGCCACCATCCGGTCCAGGTAGTGGAGAACGGCCTGCTCCGATCGGGAGGTCACGCCCGTGGCACCCCGCCGGCCCCCGCCGTCTGGATGAGGAAGTCGGTGGCGGCGCGTACGCCGCTCAGGAAGAGGGCGTCCTGCTGGTCGGGAGTCAGCTCGAACTGGGTGGCGCTGATGCCCATGTTGTCGATGAAGATCGTCCGGGCCACCGCGGACTGCTCGACGTGGTAGCGGTCCCACTCGTTCATCATCGTCTGCAGGCACCGGACGGCCTCTTGGGTGGTGCTGTGGGCGGCCACCGTCTTGGGCATCTCCAGCGACCGGGCCGAGAGCTTGATGCCGATGGTCGGCCACCGGGGGGGCTTCCCGTCCACCCGGTCGAAGGCGTCGATCGGGAAGTTGGCCAGCATGCCGCCGTCCACCCAGGTGACCGATCCGCCCTCGAAGTGCTCGACGACTGACGTGTCACCGGGCCCGGGCACGGTGACATCGCACGTGGTGGCCTCGACGGTGACGGGCTCGAAGAAGAAGGGGATGGACATGGAGGCGCGGACCCCCCGGACCACGTCCTCGGTGTCCCGCTCCAGTCCGTAGTAGTCGAAGTCCCACGGGATCCGGACCAGCTCGCCGCGAGTGATGTCGGAGGCGTGGATGACCAGCCGGAACCGCCGTTCGGGGGGCAGACTCATGCCCGGGTCGTCCTCCAGGGTGATGGCCAGGTCCGAGAAGATACTCACCCCCAGATCGGCGAGCAACGGTCGCAGCCACTCGCCCAGGTAGTTGCCTGGGTAGATCCCCATGTGGCGCATGAGCTCGGTGGCGTCCACGACCTTCTCTCCGATCCCGCCCAGCCGCTGGATCCAGTTGGCCGCCGGGCCCAACTGTTTGAACTTGGCGAAGTCGAGACTGCGCACGTAGCCGTTGAGGGCTGTCATGGGCCGACCGGCCCTCCCGATGGAGGCGATCAGCGTGGCGGCGATGGCCCCGGCACTGGTCCCGGCCACTCGGGGGA
>Ga0207933_1002440_pt1 | contig 12053 bp, 8 predicted proteins | sample NGESurdeep092012_4_FD_184488 | JGI IMG/M metagenome (GOLD analysis project Ga0207933, IMG submission 184488) | Arctic peat soil microbial communities from Barrow, Alaska - NGEE Surface sample F53-3 deep-092012 (SPAdes) | ecosystem: Environmental > Terrestrial > Soil > Wetlands > Peat ... | reverse complement strand
TTTTTACGGCTGGCTCGCGCCCGGCGGCAAGCTCGTCACGACGAATGTGGATGATTACAATCCGCGCCGGCTCACGATGGAGCACATCATGGAATGGCATTTGGTTTATCGCCGCAGCGCGGATTTGCTGGCGTTAAAGCCAGTTGCCGCGCCGGAAGATTTGTGCGCGGTGAAAGCCGACGCGACCGGCGTGAACCTTTATTTTGAAGCGCAAAAACCGACGTGAATAAAATTTCTCCCCACAACACCGACCCCGCCATCGTGGCCGCGTTCACCGCCGACGAAGCGGAGAAACGCATTGAAAACACAAAGGTCGGCTGCGCGCTCGTGGTCACGCTGATGCCGCTCGGCAGCACGATGGATTATGTTTTTTATCACGACCAACTGTGGCCGTTCTTCGGCCTGCGGCTGGCGTGTTCGTCCATCGCGGTGATCATCTGGGCGTTGCTTTACACGCGTCTGGGTCGGCAGCAAAGTCAGTGGCTGGGTCTGGCTGTGCCGCTGTTGCCCGTCGTTTTTCTGACGTGGATTATCGCGGTCACGAATGGTTTTGGTTCGACTTATTATGCGGCGCTGAATCTAGTTTTGCTCGCGGTCGGCGCGGTGCTGCACTGGACCTTGCGCGAAAGCATTGTCGCCGTGCTGCTGGCGCTGGCGATGTATGTCGGCGCGGGATTTTTTCACGGACACTTTTCCGAGATTGGGATGAAATTCATCTTCAACAATTTTTATTTTATCGCGCTCATGGATGTCATTGTCGTGGTGGGAACTTATTTTCAAAGCCGCGCGCGTTTTCGCGAATTCGTCTTGCGGCTGGAGCTGGACAAAAACCGCGCCGCGCTTGAAACCAGTTTGACGCAGCTCAAAGAAAATGAGGCGCAACTCGTCCAGTCGGAAAAACTCGCGTCGCTCGGCCGCATGAGCGCGGGCATGATCCACGAAATAAATAATCCGCTGAACTTCGCGACGACCGGACTTTTTACGCTGCGGAAAAAAGGCAAATATCTCGCGGCGGAACAGCAGGCGGATTACGCGGACATTTTGAAAGATGTCGAGGAAGGCGTGAACCGCGTGAAGACCATCATCTCCGATTTGCGGATGTTCACGCATCCCGACACCGAGCTGCGCGACCGCGTGGCCGTCGGCGAAGTCGTCACGGCTGCGCTGCGTTTCTTGAATAATGAATGCAAAGAGAAAGTTGAGTTTGAGCAGGATTTACCGGCGAACCAGACGATTTGGGCGAACAAAAATAAATTGATTCACGTCCTCACGAACCTGCTGCAAAATTCGCTCGACGCGATGAAGACCAAAACTTTTACGGATGAAAAGCCGACGGTGAAAATTTCCGGGCGCATGGAAAATGGTGTCAGCTTTTTGTCCGTGCGCGACAACGGCCCCGGCATCGCCGCCGCAAATTTGGACAAAATTTACGATCCGTTTTTTACGACGAAAGATGTCGGCGAAGGCATGGGTCTCGGTTTGAGCATCGTTTATCGCATCGTGCGCGAGGCGAAAGGAAAAGTTTTTGTGCGAACCGAAGTTGGAAAATTTTGTGAGTTCACGCTGGAATTTCCGGCCACTGAAAAAACGACGGCGACAAACTAAAAAATGAGCGATTACAATTACAAAAAATTTGCCATCCTCTACGTGGACGACGAGGAGAAATCGCTGAAGTATTTTACGCGCGCGTTTGAAGATGATTTCAAAATCTTCACCGCCAGCAACGCGGTGGACGGACTCGCCTTGCTCGAAGCCCATGCGGATGAAATCGGCGTGCTGATGACCGACCAGCAGATGCCCGGCGAAAAAGGCGTCTGGCTGCTCGAACGCGCGCGCCAGTTGCGCCCGCGCATTTTGCGGATGCTCGTCACAGCTTACGCGGACATGGACGCCGCGATTGCCGCCGTCAACACCGGCGCGATCTACAAATACGTCAACAAGCCGTGGGATCCGCCGCAGCTCCAGCTCACCTTGCAACTCGCACTGGAATTTTTCATGGTGTCCGCCGAGCGCGACCAGTTGCTGCACGAAAAAATGTCCGTGCTGCGGAACATGATGATCGCCGACCGCATCGTGAGTCTTGGTTTGCTCGCCGCCGGCTTGAGCCATCACATTAAAAATTCGATGGTGGCGGTGAAAACATTTTTGGAACTTGCGCCAGTGAAAATGGAGGAGGAAAAAGCCAGCACGAACAGTTTGCGCGACCCGGAATTTTGGCAGGAATATCACCACAGCGTCCAGTCGCAGATCGAAAAAATCAACAGCCTGCTCGGCGATTTGCGCACGGCGTCGGAAAATAAATCCGGCGCACCATTCGCGGATGAAATTCAAATTAAGCCAGCAATTGCAACGGTTTTAAGCGGATTGCAACCGGCCTTTGCCGCGCGCAATCTCGTGGTGGAAAATGACATTCCCGAAACTCTCCCGGCCATCCGCGTGGACTTGCCGAAGTTTAACCGGCTGTTTGAATTGTTATTTAAGGACGAGCTGGCGATGTTGCCGACGGGCAGCCGCATCCGTTTGACGGCGGAAGAAACCACGGGCGGCAAGCGACCGGAAGTGGTGATTCGCCTGACCGACAACGGTCCCGCGCTGCCGGCGGATGCGCTGCGCGTGGTGCTGAATCCGTTCACCGGCGGCGCGCCGTCGGAATACGGCATCAATCTCATGGCGTGTTTTTTTATCGCGCATCACCACGGCGGCACGATCGCGGCGCACAGTCCGAAAGATGGCGGCAATGTTTTTGACATCCATTTGCCGGTGACGCCGGAACCGGCCAGCGACAATGCCGACGACACACAATTTTTGCAAAAGGCGCTGTTGAACGAGCAGCTTTGGGAGAAGCTCATTTCGTCCAATTGACGGCGTAAAAGTGACTGCGCCCACGCCAAGAATCCATTGACCTTTTGCGGTTTTCTGCGAAAAATTATGCCAGTGACGGCCACCATTCATTTTCATCTTCACCAACGCGCGCAATGAAGACGATTCTGGCTTTGTCCCCGCATCCCGACTTTGCCGAGGCCGTTCGCGCGGGGCTTAATCCCGAAGCCTATCGCATCGTTCATCGTCTCAACGCGGAGGAGGCCGAACCGCTGGTAGCCCACAATCTCGCCAGCGCAATCATTCTCGACACGGAACTCATGGGCGTCGAAAGCATTTTGTGTATCGAACGCCTGCGCCGCCGCGATAAAAAAACGCCCATCATCGCCTTCACCGAACTCGCGCAGGCGGACTGGGAAGAGGAAGCTTTCTTGCACGGTGTCACGCACGTTCTGACCAAGCCGGTGCGGCAACGATTGTTGAATTCCGTGCTGGAAAAATTGTGGGCCGCGCCCGTCGCACTGCGTCCGGTGACGAATGTGCCCGCTGGCAACACCGCTATTTTTGCGCGCACTGCCGTGGATCACAATGCCGGCGGGCGTTTCGTGAATGCCGCACAGACGCTCGATGTGCTGCGCGATTTTTCGCCCATCCTCACACACTCGCTCGATGCCGAAGCGATGCTGAAACAATTTCTCCAATTCCTCCGCGAAATGTTGAGTGTGAACCGCGTCGCAATTTTTTTGAACCGTCCGTGCTCGCCGCTGACGGAAGTGGTTTCGCCGGAAGACAGCCGACGACTGCGTTCGGCGGCAGCGATTGGTCTCGCGAATGGTTTGCTGGAACATTTTGAGTTGTCGCTGGATTCCGGCATCGGCGCGCAAATCGCCAAGCTCGGTCGCATTCTCCGCCGCGACAGCGACGAGGCGCGTTTGGACGCAGAAGCGCAAAAGGAATTTGAACTGCTCGGCGCGCAAGTCGCCGTGCCGATTCCGAGCCGCGACCAGATTATCGGCGTCGCGATTTTCGATGGCCGCGTCACCGGCGAACCGCTGGTGAACGTGGAACTGGAATTGATTTTCCATCTGCTCGAACAAGTCGGGCTCGCGCTCCGCAACATCTGGTTGCACGACCAGCTCGCGAGCAATCACGAAATGATGACGGATGTGCTGCGGGAATTGAGCAGCGCGTGTGTTGTCGTCGGGCGCGACCTGAAAATTTTGCACGCGAACAAAGCCGCGCGCCGCCATTTTGGCCGGAAGAACGAGCGCACCGGCAAATTGGAATTCAGCGATTTGCCGCCCGCGCTCGGCGCAAAAATTTATCAAGTGCTCAAAACCGGTGCGGCGCTGGAACCGTTTCGTTACGAACCGGAAAATTTTCCCGGCACAGTTTATCGGATCAGCGTGCTGCCGTTTCAGCGCGGCAATTCCACCGTGCCGGTTTCCGCGCTGCTCACCGCCGAGGATTTGAGCGAGAGCGAACAGTTGAGCCGCCTCGAAGTCGAAGCTTCCAGCCTGCGCCTCATCAAATCCATGTCCTATCGGCTCGTGAATGAAATCGGCAATGCCGTCGTGCCGCTTTCGACGCATCATCAACTGCTCAACGAACGTTTTGACGATCCGGATTTCCGCAAATCGCTCGACACCGCGCTCGGCGACAGCATCAAACGCGTCATGCGGTTGAACAATCAAATGCGGTTCCTCGCGCGCGAGGGCCAGTTCGAGCAGGCGACTTTTCCCATCGGCAAACTGGTTGAGGAAGCGTATCTCGAAGCCACGCGGCATCAGCCGGTCAGCGGCGCGCACTTGAAGTTTGAAAATTTTGACAAGCAACTCGCCGTCGTCGGTGACCGGGCGGCGTTGAAACACGCGCTGGCGGAAATCATGTTGAACGCGCTGCAATCCAATCCGGGCGATCCGCAAATTGACGTGACGCTCGAGGCCAGCGGCAGCAATGGCGACCGTTCCGTGACGATTGAAGTGCACGACAACGGCGGCGGTTTTAGCAGCGAGACGGCGCGCAAAGTTCCCGCGCCATTTTTCACCACGCGTCAGGTCGGCCTCGGCCTTGGTTTGACGGTGAGCCAGAAAATTATTGAAACGCACCACGGCCGGTTGGAAATTGTGCCGTCGCCGACGGGCGTTGTCCGCGTTTCGCTGCCACTGGGCAATGCGGCGGGCATTTGAAATTCATTGCCGCGAAAAGACGCAAAAGGCGCAAAAATGAAAAGGTCTTTTTCTTTTGCGGCTTGCCATAAAACTTCCCCGCAAGTTTTGACTTTTGCGGACGCCGCCGGTCGTGTTCAATCAGTGGCTTATGGATATGACCCATCCCCTCACGACGACGGCGTTTGAACTGCCGGGCTTTCGCATCACGAAATCGTTCGGCGTGGTGCGCGGCATCATGGTGCGGTCGCGCTCGGTCATCGGCAATTTCGGCGCGCAAATCCAGTCCATCTTCGGCGGCAACATTTCCATCTACACGAACCTGTGCGAACGCGCGCGTGAAGACACGTTCAACCTCATGCTCACGCACGCCGGCCAGCTCGGCGCGAACGCGGTCATCGGCGTGCGCTACGACGCCACGGAAATTGCGCCCGGCATCACCGAAGTTCTGTGCTACGGCACGGCGGTCTTCGTGGAAAAAGCGTAACGCGCGATGAAGGCGTTGAGTCCAGACAGTTTTCTGGGACGGTGGCTGGGCAAGCTTGCCGCCGCGATTTTGCGCCGTCCGCATTGGTTTTTCTGGCCGCAGGTGGTTTTGTTTTTTCTGTGCATCGCGGTCACGGTGAAATTTCTCCAGTTCGATACGGACCGGAATAATCTGGTCGGCGGCAACCAGCGTTACCACCACAACTACCTCGAATTCCAAAAAGAATTTCCGCAGCAGGACGATTTGGTCGTCGTGGTGGAAAGCGAGAACGTGGAAAAAAACCGGCAGTTCGTCGAGCGGCTCGGCGCGAAGCTGGAGGCGGAAACGAATCTCTTCAAAGATGTTTTTTACAAGGGCGATTTGGCGATGATGGGCAGCAAAGCCTTGTTGTTTGCGCCGGAAAGCGATCTCGCCGGTTTGCGCGACACGTTGAGGGATGATCTGCCGTTCATCCAAAAATTTTCGCAGACGACGAATCTCGTTTCTTTTTTCGAACTGGTCAACACGCAGTTCCGCACGGCCAAGCGCGAAACCAACTCGCAAAACGACGCGCTGATAAAATCGTTGCCGGCGCTCGACCGCATTTTGCAGCAGGCGCAGGAAAGTCTCGAACGTCCCGGCACGCCGCCGTCGCCGGGCGTGACGGCGTTGTTCGCGGCGGGCGACGAATCCACGGCGGGCACTTACATCACTTTCAATCACGGAAAAATTTTCCTCGTCACCGCGCACGCGCCGAGCGATGACTTGAACGGCGCGGCGGTGGAGCGCATCCGCGCTTTGGTGCAACAGACGCGGTCGGAAGTCACCGGCGTCAATGCGGGTTTGACGGGCGAATCGGTTTTGGAACATGACGAAATGGCGCAATCGCAAAAGGACACGACGGTGGCGGGTGTGGTGTCGCTATTTTTGTGCGCGCTGATTTTTATTTACGGCTACAACGAAACGGGGCGGCCAATTAAAGCGATCATTTGTCTGTTGTTCGGACTCGCTTACACGTTTGCGTTTGCGACGGTGACGGTCGGACATCTGAACATTTTGACAATCACATTTTTGCCGATGCTGATCGGGCTGGCGATTGATTTTGGCGTGCATCTGATTACGCGTTACGAAGAGGAATTGCGCCACGGCAAAACGGAGGCGGAGGCGCTGACGAAGGCGATGGTGTTCACCGGCCAGGGAATTTTCATGGGCGCGCTGACGACGGCGGGCGCGTTCGCGGCGATGGCATTTACCGATTTCAAAGGCATCAAAGAAATGGGCGTCATCTGCGGCGGCGGCCTGATGATTTGTCTCGTGCCGATGTTGACACTGTTGCCGGTAATGCTGCTGCGCGGCAAACAAAACGTCATTGATCATCAAATTCAATTTGCAGAAAAACGACGCGCGAAGATTGAAAGTTTCTGGCTGGAACGGCCGGTCCTGGTGACGCTGGTGATTCTGGTCATCAGCACGGCAGCGGCTATCGAGGCGCGGAAAGTTTATTTCGATTACAATTTGTTGGACATGCAGAGCGCCGGTTTGCCCGCAGTGGTGTATGAACAAAAGCTGATTGATTCGGCAGACAAATCGGTGCTGTTCGGCGCGGTGGTGGCGACCAATCTTGACGAAGCCGTGGCGCTGGAAAAAAAACTTCGCACACTGACGAACGTGGTGGCGGACGTGGAATCCATCGCGGGCTATCTGCATCAGGATCAGAACGCGAAATTACAATTAATCTCCGACATCAAGGCGACGGTCGCACCGCTGGATTTCAGCGCGCCGGATATGCGGCCAACGGACATTTATGCGTTGAGCCGGACGTTGTATTCTTTCTCCGGTTATCTCGGCGCGGCGTTGGATGAAGTCAGCAAAACGGATGCGCCACTGGCGCGGCAACTGACCTCGCTGCAAAAAACCGTGCTCGATTTGCGCCGCGCAATGCTGGCGGGCGATAATTCGGCGCTGGCCGAACACGGTGAAAAACTGGGCGAGTATCAACAGGCGTTGTTTGACGATTTGCGCGTGACGTTTCAGACGTTGCAGCAGCAGGATGACCGCGCGCCGCTGCGGATTGATGATTTGCCGCCGGCCTTGCGCGACCGTTTCGTCGGCGTAACGGGAAAATTTTTATTGCAGGTCTATCCCAAAAAAAATGTCTGGCAGCACGACAACCAAAAAGAGTTCGTCGCAACGCTGCGGCACGAACTGGACCCGACGGACAGCAATCTGCCCAACATCACCGGCACACCCGTGCAACTTTTGGAATACACGACGCTGCTAAAAAATAGTTACATCACGGCGGCCTGGTATTCGCTCGCGGCCATCGCGGTGATGGTGTTTTTCCATTTCCGCAGTTTGACGGCGGTGATTTTATCGCTGATTCCGGTCGGGCTGGGAACCTTGTGGCTGGTGGGCTTGATGGGCTGGAACCATGTGCCATTTAATCCGGCGAACATCATGACGCTGCCGCTCGTCATCGGTATCGGTGTAACCAACGGTATTCACATTTTGAATCGTTACGCCGAAGAACGCACGCCGGGAATTTTGGCGCGCAGCACCGGCAAAGCGGTGTTGGTGTCGGGATTGACGGCCATCGCGGGATTCGGCAGTCTGATCCTTGCGCAACATCGCGGCATCCACAGTCTTGGTTACATCATGTCCATCGGCATCACGATGTGCATGATTGCGGCACTGACCTTTTTGCCAGCGCTGTTAAATTTGATTGGCCGCTGGCGACCGCTGGTGGAAAATAAAAAACCCGATGTTGGAAACGCAGCACCAACACCGGGTCAGGAGGAACCGAGGCAAAAACCTCAATTAAACCAACTTTAAGCGATAAACAGTCAAAGTCAATCTCAATGTTAAATACGCCTAATTTTAAGCCGTAAGCACGATGTTCAAGAGCGAAATAACGATAACGAAGTCCCGGCGCGCCCGCGCTGGCAGCGGCTTTTTGTGGTTGTGGCTCGCGGGCATTTTTATTTTTACGCAAATAATTTCTCAAGCGGACGCAACGGAAACGAACAGTTACGGATTTATTTTCGACCATTTCAATCTCACGCTGGAAACCGGCTATCGCACCGAAGCCGCCGGGCCGTTTTATTTTTCGCAGCAAACCGAAGATGAAAACACCTTCGCGTTTCCGCCGTTTTATTCGCACGTCCGCAATCCGTCCGTCGAATACACCAATTATGACATTTTGTATCCGCTGCTGACGCGGATGCAATACGGTCAGGAATGGCGCTGGCAATTTTTCCAGCTCATCAGCTTTTCCGGCGGACAGGAAGCGAACGACGCCACAAAAAAACGCCACACATTTTTCCCGGTTTATTTTTACCAGCGCTCCACAACTGATACCAATCTGAACTACACCGCCGTCTTCCCGTTTTACGGCACGGTTAAAAATCGCCTGTCGCGCGACGAAATTTTTGCGGTGATGTTTCCCATTTACAGCGAAACGCGGAAGCGCGATGTCGTGACGGATAATTATCTTTTTCCGTTTGTCCACGTCCGCCACGGCGACAGCATGCACGGCTGGCAAGTGTGGCCGTTCGTTGGCCGCGAAAATAAAATTCCCACGCTCAACACCAACGGCTTTGGCGATGCCAACCTCGTGGCGGGTTATGACCGTTCTTTTTATCTCTGGCCGCTGTGCATCATTCAGGATAATCGCATCGGCACAACGGTGCCGGAAAAAATCGCCATTGACGGCAAGCCCAGCCTGACCGGCCAAAAAACCACCGACATCCCTGAAAAATTTCGCGCGAGCATTCCATTGTTCGTTTACACCCGTTCGCCGGAACTGGATTTGACGACGGTCATCTGGCCGTTTTTCAGTTGGATTAACGAGCACGAAAAAAAATATCGCGAATGGCAAGGGCCGTGGCCGTTTGTCATTTTTGCGCGCGGCGAGGGCAAAACGACTTCGCGTGTTTTTCCATTGTTCCAAGCCTCGCACAACGCCATCAAGGAAAGCGATTTTTTCCTCTGGCCGCTTTACACTTATCACGGCACGCATTCTGATCCGCTGGATTTACGGCGGACGCGCGTGGCGTTTTATCTTTACGAAAACACGCTTGAACGCAGCACGCTGACCGGCATTTACAAACACCGCGTGGATATGTGGCCATTTTTCACCTGGCAGCGCGATTTCGACGGCAACGAGCGTCTGCAAATCCTCGCGCTGCTGGAACCAGTTTTGCCGGGCAACGATGCCATTGAGCGCAATTGGTCGCCACTCTGGTCGCTTTGGCGCGCGGAAAATAACCCCAAAACTGGCGCGACCAGCCACTCTTTACTGTGGAATTTATACCGTTCCGAGACTGCGCCGGCGCACAAAAAAGTCTCGCTCCTGTTCGGCCTTTTCCAGTATCAATGTGACGGGGAAGTTAAACGGACAAAGCTGTTTTACCTCACCATTTCCAAGACAACCGCCGCCAAATGAACCGCGCCTGAATCATGTTTGAGAACATCGGAGAAATTATTCTTTTGTTCTGGCGCACGCTGCTGGCCTTGCCGCACGCGTGGCGGCAGCGCGACAAAGTGTTCGACCAATTTTTTGAAATCGGCAACGCGAGTTTGCTGATGGTTTGCGTGCTTTCATTTTTCATTGGCGCGGTCATCGCGTTGCAAACCGGCCCGATTTTGGTGGAACGCAGTTTGTCCAGCGCCGTTGGCGGCGTCGTCGGCATCGCCATCGCGAAAGAACTCGCGCCGGTGATGATGGCGATTTTAATCGCCGGACGCATCGGCTCGGCGATGGCGGCGGAAATTGGTTCGATGCGCGTGTATCAGGAAATTGACGCGCTGCGGACGATGAACATCAACCCGATTCATTACCTCGTGCTGCCGCGCATTCTGGCGATTGCCGTGGCACTGCCGATGCTCGTGGTTTTTTCCGTGCTCGTCGGCTGGTTCGGCGGCGCGGTGGTGGCGGACATGAATCATCTCATGGAAATTCCCTTCCGCGTTTTCTTCGCCGACCTGCGCGCCATCGTGGAATTGAAGGACGTTTGCAACGGCGTTTTCAAAAGCTTTTGTTTCGCCATCATCATCGGCGTCGTGTCGTGCCATCAGGGTTTGGTGACGATTGGCGGTCCGCGCGGCATCGGCCGTTCCGTCACGAAAGCCGTGGTGAACTCCATCGTGCTCATCGTGATTTTTGACTACATCCTCACGCGCTTCCTCTTGAAATAAATGAGCGAAAACCAAAATAATAATTCCGGCGTCGGCCTGGTCGTGCGCGGCTTGCGTAAAAGTTTTGGCGGACAGGAAGTGCTCAAGGGCGTGGACATCGAAGTGAAGCCCGGCGAAATTTTTGTCATCATGGGACCGAGCGGCAGCGGCAAAAGTGTTTTGCTCAAACATCTCATCGGTTTGGAAGAGCCGGATGCGGGTGAAATTTTCATCAACGGCGAACCGCTGACTACGCCGGAAATCGCGGCGAAATACCGCATGGCACTCGTGTTTCAATCCGGCGCATTGCTCAACTCGCTGACGGTCGGCGAAAACGTCGGCTTGTATCTGACGGAACATCGCCTCAAGACGGCGGAAGAGATTGAAAAAATTGTCATCGAAAAACTCGCGGACGTCGGTCTGAAAGATGCCGTGCACAAAATGCCGAATGAACTTTCCGGCGGCATGAAAAAACGCGCGGCCATCGCGCGCGCGCTCGTCATCGAGCCGCAACTGATTCTTTACGATGAACCGACGAGCGAACTGGATCCGCTTTCTGCCGTCGTCATCGGCGACGAAATTCTCGATTTGAACCACCGCATCCACGTCACCTCGCTCGTCGTCTCGCACGATCGCGACCTGGCATTTGGCGTGGCCGACCGCATCGCCGTCATCATTGACGGGCAGATCGTCACCGTCGGCACCCCGGACGAGGTGAAACAATTTAACGACCCGCGCGTAAAAGAATTTTTGCACGCGGATTTCAAACGTGAAAAATAAACGACTCTGCCTATGAAAAATTCACTGGAAACGAAGCTCGGCTTTTTTGTGGCCATCACCGTGTGCGCCGCCGTGCTCATCATCGAAACCCTCGGCAGCGCCGATATGTTCACGCGCGGCAAACACGTCAGCGCGCTGTTTGACACGGTGCAGGATTTGAAGGTGGGCGACCGCGTGAAGATGGCGGGCGTGGAAATCGGTCGCGTGGATGATATCGAGATTGCCGATGAAAAAGTCAGCGTCACGATGAAACTCAAACTGAACGCCAACGTAAAAACGGACAGCAAAGCCATCATTAAATTCACCGGCTTGATGGGACAGAATTTCGTCAATGTTACGTTCGGCCAGCCGGGTTCGCCGAAGGCCGACGAGGGCGCGGTGCTGGAAACGGAAGAGCAGCCGGATTTGAGCACCATCATGACCAAACTGGACGCGGCGGCAACGGGCGTGGCCAACTTCGGAAAAAGTTTCACCGGCGACAAGATTGATAACCTGGTCGGCCCGCTCACCGATTTCATCAAACAAAACAGCGCGCCCATCACCGCGACGATTGCGAACGTAAAAAATGTTACCAGCCAGATTGCCGCCGGTCAGGGCACGCTTGGAAAAATGATTTATGACGACACGCTTTACAACACCGCGCT
>Ga0207933_1002439_pt1 | contig 12060 bp, 12 predicted proteins | sample NGESurdeep092012_4_FD_184488 | JGI IMG/M metagenome (GOLD analysis project Ga0207933, IMG submission 184488) | Arctic peat soil microbial communities from Barrow, Alaska - NGEE Surface sample F53-3 deep-092012 (SPAdes) | ecosystem: Environmental > Terrestrial > Soil > Wetlands > Peat ... | reverse complement strand
GGGCGACTATCATGGGCAAGCGCATCCGCGCCGTCGCCTCCAACCCGTTCCTCGCCGAGATCACCCGACTCGAACCCCGAACCGTGCATGTCTACGTCGTCGCGATCGCCTCCGCCGTCGTGTGCCTGCCCGGCGTGCTGGTGCCGTTCGACCTCGGCTTGCAGCCCTATGGCGGGATCACCCCGTTGCTGACCGCGACCATCGCCATGATCGCCGGGGGGGTCGGCAGCCTGACCGGGGCGTTCGCGTTGTCGATCGTCATCGTCGTGCTGCAAAACCTGTCGCTGCTGGTAATGCCGGGCGAGTGGAGCATCGGCGTGACGTTCTTCATCTTCGTGATCTTCATGCTGTTCCGCCCGCGCGGCCTGTTCGCGAACGCCTAGATGGACTTCTTCTATTCCTATGTCGTGCTCGCCGAGATCTACGTCCTGCTGACGCTGTCGACGAATTTGCTGGTCGGCGTGGTCGGCATCTTTTCCGTCAGCCAGGCGGCGGTATTCGGCATCGGCGCCTACATCGTGAGCGACTTCCTGCTGGCCGGTACGATGGGATTCCTGCCCGCGACCGCCATCGCGATCGTCGCCTGCGTCGTCCTCAACATCCTGATAACGCTGCCCAGTCTGCGCGTCGCGGGCGACTACTTCGTGGTGACCTCGTTCGGAATCCAGCTCCTGGCGACGGCCGGCTACACCAATTGGACCGCGGGCACCGGCGGGGCCAACGGCCTGCCGGGCATTCCTCCGGCCGACATATTCGGATTGCAGCTCGGCACCACCCTGCAATACCTCGAATTGAGCACGGTCGCGGCCGTGCTCGGCTGCCTCTGCTTCTGGCTGGTGATGCGCGCCCCATTCGGGCGGTTGTTGCGCGCGATCCGCGAGGACGAACTGGCGGTCGCCGCCGCCGGCAAGGGCGTGCTGCACGCGAAGGTCTCCGCCGCCGCGCTGGCCGGCGCCTACGCCGGTGCGGCGGGAGGATTGTACGCGACGTTCATGAGCTTCATCGACCCGTCCTCCTTCGACCTCGACGCCTCGATCCTGCTGCTCAGCATGGTGGTGCTGGGCGGGATGCGGACCTTGTCAGGCTCGATCGTCGGACCGTTCCTGCTGCTCGCCCTGCCGCAGGTGCTGACCCTGGTGGCGCTGCCCACTTCGGTCGCGGCGGCGTTCCGGCAGTTGATCTACGGGGTGCTGCTGATCGCCTTCATGCTGTTTCGCCCGCAAGGACTGGCCGGGGAGCGATTGTGAGCTACCTCGGCGTCACCGGCGTGGCGGTCAATTTCGGCGGCTTGCAGGCGCTCACCGACACCAGCTTCGTGGTCGAGCAGGGCCGCATCACCTGCCTGGTCGGCCCGAACGGGGCGGGCAAGACGACCATCTTCAACGTCGTCACCGGCTTCCTGCGCCCCGCCGCCGGTACCGTCGCATTCCAGGGCCAGCCTCTTGTCGGACTGCGTCCGCAGGCGATCGTGCGGGCGGGCATCGCGCGCACGTTTCAGAACCTCCGCCTGTTCGTCGACCTCACGGCGCTCGACAACGTGGTGATCGCGCTGCCGTCGCAGTTCGCCGAGGAGCCGCTTGGCGCCATCTTCCGCCCGCTGCACACCGCGCGCACGCAGGCGCGCAGGCGCGCGGAGGCGCGCGCGGTTCTCGCCGAGGTCGGCCTTGCCGAGCGCGCCGATGAGGTGGTGCGGAATCTCTCCTACGGCGAGCAGAAACTGTTGACCGTCGCGCGCGTGCTGGCGACGGGTGCCGAGCTGCTGCTGCTGGACGAGCCGGCCTCGGGGCTCGCCGCCGGGGCGCTGGATCGGGTGATGGCACTGCTGCGGACGTTGCAGGCGGCAGGCAAGACGCTGCTGGTGGTGGAGCACAATACAAGGGTCGTGCAGAAGATCGCCGATGAGGTGCTGTTCCTGCACCAAGGCCGGCTGCTGGCTCAGGGCTCGCCGGAGCAGATCATCACCGACCCGAAGCTGGCCGAAATCTACTTCGGCGGCGCGTTGTGATCCTCGAACTATCGGGCCTCACCGCCGGGTACGGCGCGAAGACCGTGATCTCCGACGTGGGCTTCGCGCTGGAGCCAGGCCGCATCCTCACCCTGTTGGGCCACAACGGCGCCGGCAAGACAACGACCTTGCGGACGGTCATGGGTCTGCTGCCGGCCCGTGCCGGCGAGGTGCGGTTCGAGGGCCGCGTGCTCGGCAGGATGCGCGTCGCCGAGCGCGTGGCGCTGGGCCTGCGGCTGCTGCCCGAAGGACGCGGCATCTTTCCCGATCTGAGCGTGGCGGAGAACCTCGACGTCGTCGCCGCGCGCAATGTCGGGACGAACGCGATGTTCGCCCAAGCCGACATCTACCGCCTGTTCCCCGTGCTGGACGAGCGCCGCACGACGCGCGCCGGCAGCATGAGCGGCGGCCAGCAGCAGATGCTGGCGTTCGGCCTGTCGATCCTCGGCACGCCGCGCTGCCTGATGCTCGACGAGCCCTCGATCGGACTGGCGCCGAATTTGGTGGAGCGGCTATTCGCGCAGGTGCGCGAGGTGTGCGAGGCGCACGGCATGGCGGCGATCCTGGTCGAGCAGAACGTCGCCGCGGCGCTGCGGATCGCCGACCGAGCGGTGATCATGAACCAGGGCCGCATCGTCTTCGACGGCACGCCCGACGAAGCGCGGGCGGCCAACGTGTGGGAGTATTTCTAGGCTGGGCGCATAGCGCTCCACCAGATAAAGCGGCCGCCGCTTGGTCTCGTTGAAGACGCGGCCAAGATATTCGCCGATCACGCCGAGCGTCACCAGTTGCGCGCCACCCAGGAACAGGATCACCGCCATCAGGCTCGGATAGCCCGGAACCGGGTTGCCGAAGAGCAGCGTCCGCACGATGAGCTGGCCGCCGAATGCCACGGCGAACATCGCCACCCCGAGGCCCAGATAGGTGGCGATCTTGAGCGGCATCACGGTGTAGCTGGTGATGCCCTCCAGCGCGAGATTCCACAGCCGCCAGTAGCTCCATTTGCTGTGGCCGGCGGCGCGCGGCGCGCGGTCGTACGGCACCGCCGCGCTGGGAAAGCCGACCCAGGCGAACAGGCCCTTCATGAAGCGATGGCGCTCACGCAGGCGCAGCAGCGCATCGACGGCGCGCCGGCTCATCAGCCGGAAGTCGCCAGCGTTCGGCGGCAAGTCCGCCTCGCTCATGGTCCGCATGACGCGGTAGAACCAGGCGGCGGTCGCCTTCTTCAGCCAGGTCTCTCCCGCGCGGACGCGGCGCTGGGCGAATACGACATCGAAACCCTCACGCCACTTGGCGACGAGTTCCGGAATCACCTCCGGCGGGTCTTGCAGGTCGGCGTCGATCACGATCACCGCGTCCCCGCTCGCGTGATCGAGTCCGGCGGTGGTCGCGATCTCCTTGCCGAAATTGCGCGATAGATTCACCAGCCCGATGCGCCGATCGGCACCGCGCAGGCGTTCCAGGATCGCCAATGTCGCGTCGCGGCTGCCGTCGTTGACATAGATGACTTCCCAGCGCGCGCCGAGCGTCGGCATCACGGCGGCGAGACGGTCGTGGAACGCCGCGATTCCGTCGGCCTCGTCGAACACGGGCACGACCACCGAAATGGCGATGCGAGCCGACGCGATGGGCTTCTGGCGGGCGAGCACCCGGCCGTATGTGGCGATAAAATATTGCGGATTGCCTAATGCCGCTCACCCGGCCGGCGCGGCGTCCATCACCGAGAAGCCGGCGCTGACCGTGCCGTTCCACTCCTCGGCCCGCAGGTGCCCCGCCAAGTGCAGCGCCCCGCCGCGGGCCAGCAGCGCGTCGGCCAACGCGCCGTCGCGGGCGCGGAACAGCATCGCCTTCAGGCGCATCCCGCCGCCCTCGCCCTCGACGAAGGCGCGGATCGTCCCGCCCTCGCGCCCGACGCGGTCGGCGCGCATCACGCGGGCGTGGCGAAGCACAAAGATCGGCTCCTCGTTGCCGGAGCCGAAGGGCGCGAGGCGCCCAACGTGGCCTGCCAACTCCACCGTCGCACCCGCGACGGTCAGCGTCGCCTCGATCCCAAGGTCCGCCGCCGCCGGCAGCGCCGCGGCATGGGCCAGACGTTCGTTGAGAAACACATGGAATGCGTCGAGCCGCCCGCACGCCAGCGAGAACCCGGCGGCCATCGCGTGCCCGCCGCCGGTCGCGAGGATGCCAGCCTGGCGCGCGGCGACGATGGCCGCGCCGAGGTCGATGCCCGGGACCGAGCGCCCGGACCCCTTGGCGATCCCAGCGGCGATCCCGGCGACGCAGACGGGACGGTTGAAGCGCTCCTTGATCCGTCCGGCGACGATGCCGACCACGCCGGGATGCCAGTCCTCCCCGCTCACCAGCAGAGCGGCGCGCCCAGCCTGGGCCTGCGTGTCGGCGGCCTGGAAGGCGGCGTCGAGGATGGCGGCCTCGACGTCCTGGCGCTGGCGGTTCACATCGTCGAGGCGCTGAGCCAGGGTCACGGCCTCCTCGGCATCCTCACACAACAGCAGACGCAACCCGAGGTCGGATTGGCTGATCCGGCCGGCGGCGTTGATGCGCGGGCCAAGACCGAAGCCGCAGGTCATCGCGGTGAGCAGCGGCTTGGCTTGCGTGATCGCGAGCAAAGCCGCGATCCCGGGCCGTTCGCGTCGCGCCATCACCTTCAGGCCCTGGCAGACCAAGGCCCGGTTGACCCCGGTCAGCGGCATCACGTCGCAGACGGTGGCGAGCGCGACCAGGTCGAGCAGCGCCATCAGATCGGGCGCCGGCCGGGCGGCGAAGAAGCCCCGCCGGCGCAACGCGCGCGCCGTCGCCACCACCGTCAGGAAGGCAACGGAGGCCGCGCACAGCATCCCCAGCCCCGAGGAATCGTCCAGCCGATTAGGATTGACGGTGGCGAGCACCGTCGCCGGGACGTCTTCGGCCTTGTGGTGGTCGAGCACGATCACGTCGGCGGTCCCGTGCATCGCCGAAAGCACCTCGCCGGCCGCTGTCCCGCAATCGACGCAGATGATCAGGCGCGCGCCCTTGGCCGCCAGCGCGCTCAGCGCGGGGACGTTCGGGCCGTAGCCCTCGGTCATCCGATCGGGAACGTGGGAATGGACCGTGCAGCCCAGGCCGCGCAGGAATCCGGCCATGATCGCGCCCGCGGATGCGCCGTCCACGTCGTAATCGCCGAACACGCCGACGGTCTCGCCGCGGGCCGCCGCATCGGCCAGCCGCTCGGCCGCCGCGTCCATGTCGGTCAGCAGCGACGGATCGGGCAGCAGCGCGCGCAGCGTCGGGTCCAGGAAATCCCCGCATTCCTCGATGCCGATGCCGCGCGCGGCGAGCAGGCGCCCGACGATCTCGGGCAGCCCGGCGCGCTGGGCGATGCCGAGAGCGACCCGATCCTCGCCCTCACGCCACACCCAGCGTCGCCCCGAAAGGGAGCGCTCGACGCCGAGCGCGAGGGCGGCGTTCAGGTCGGCACCCAGGTCTTGGTCGCGAAATTATGGTGCGCCTCGATGAAGCGCACCGTGCCCGATTTGCTGCGCATGACGATCGAGTGGGTGGTGGCGCCGACGCCCATGCGGCGCACGCCGCGCAACATGGCGCCGGAGGTGACGCCGGTGGCGGCGAACATCACGTCGCCCTTCGCCATCTCGGTGACGGTGTATTTATGCCGAGGGTCGGTGACGCCCATCGAGCGGGCGCGCGCGATCTGCTCGTCGTTCTCGTACAGCAGCCGTCCCTGCATCTGCCCGCCGGTGCAGCGCAGCGCGGCGGCGGCGAGCACGCCCTCCGGCGCGCCGCCTGATCCCATGTAGACGTCGATCTCCGCATCCGGCATCGCCGTCGCGATGACGCCGGCCACGTCGCCGTCGCTGATGAGGATGATCCGCGCCCCGGCCTCCCGGCAGCCGGCGATCAGCGCCTTGTGGCGGTCGCGGTCGAGGATGCAGACGACGAGATCGGCGACGTCGCGACGCTTGGCACGGGCGAGGTTGCGCAGGTTCTCGCCGACCGACGCGTCGAGATCGACGACCCCATCCGGCAGTCCGCCGCCCACGGCGATCTTGTCCATGTAGATGTCGGGCGCATGCAGGAACCCGCCCTTCTCCGCCATCGCGACGGTGGCGATCGCGTTCGGGCCGCCCTTGGCGGTCAACGTGGTGCCCTCCAGCGGGTCGACCGCGATATCCATCGCCGGCCCGCCGCAGCCCACCGTTTCGCCGATGAACAGCATCGGCGCCTCGTCCATCTCGCCCTCGCCGATGACCACGGTGCCGGCGATCGCGACCTGATCGAAGGCGCGCCGCATCGCCTCCACCGCCGCCCCGTCCGCCTCGTTCTTCTTGCCGAGCCCGATCCAGCGCGACGCCGCCAACGCCGCCGCCTCGGTGACCCGGACGAGTTCGAGCGCGAGGTTACGGTCGGTGACCTCGCTCAGGAGAGGGCGGGGGAACGTGGGCATCGGGGGCTCCTGCGCGCGAATCGTCGGAACCACGCCTATATCACAAGAGCCAGAGAGAACGCAGGTTTGCTTGCCATCGTGCGGTCATTGATTACGATGCAGCACGTTCCGGTGGGGGTATCATGAGCGGCATCACAACCCGCAACCTCGGCCCCACAATTAGCGCCTACGGGGGGGTGGGGAGTGGCCTATCAATCCACCCCAAGCCAACCCGCACCAAGCGTATCCGCCCACAACGAAACTCATCAAGGGCCCCCGCAACTACCAGTTCGGGAGCAACCAAGTGAGTGGCGTTTGGCGTATCCTCAACGTCGGTCTTCCCGTCCTTGGGTTCTTAGGTGGTTACGCGTCTCTGGCACCCGGAAGTATTCATAATTCGAACCCAGACGCCGTTCTCTGTCTATTGATTCTAATGGCAATCCCGATCGTGATTATCGGAAGCATCTACTACGCAGCGGTACGGCTTGGGGTGAGGGATCTCCATCCTCCGTCTTGGATCCGAAACCCGCTACTATTTTGGTACGATCCATTGCAGTTCTTGTTTGTAGCAACTGCTGTCTGCTTTGCGGCCGCAATCGGCAGCGGGATTCGGTCATGGCTTGCCGACTGGGCTGGCTTTTGGACATTCGGGTTATACTGCTCCACGGTGATGGGCCTTCTTATAGCCCGAGTGCTTGCCTATTGGATATTCCGTAATCGGATCACATGACGCTTACGCATACGTTCACAATGGCCCGTGAATCGCACCAGTCCGTCCGACCCGCGCGACAATCCGCAGGGGTGTGGGGGATCAATTTCCCGGCCGCGCCGCGCATGCCGGCGACGACCATCGCCTACGACCCCGACCGCCGGGTGGGCGCGGACACAGCAATCCCTGGGCGGGCAAGAGCTGCGCACGACCAGCGCCACGTACACGCTAGCCGGCAAGCCGGCCTGGCGACGGGCGCCAATGGCAACGTGACGCGCTATGCCTATGACCGGGTGGACCGGCTGAGCGCGGTCACCCACGCCACCGGTGGGGCGGAGGTGGAGGGGCACCCGCGCGAACCCGCACGCGAACCGCCCCAATTCGACTGAATGTTCGTGTTCGATGCGCCGCAGCCGAGGTCGTACCGCAGCGCACTTGTGGCGATTGCCCTCCTCGCAAGCCTCGGTTGGATGCCCTGCGCCGAGGCGTTTGACTGCCCGCAACAGCCCGCTTGCCACGGATGCGGTTGCCGCGGCGGGACCGGCTATCGCTCACCGGAGGGCCGCTGCGTCGGGTTTCGGGAGCTTTCTCGGGTTTGCGGCGCAGAACCCGCAAAGGTTTGTCGGTTCGAGAACGCCCCAAACACCGGTCTTAACCGGGAATGCGCGCTGCGCCGCAAACCTACACCACCCCGAAATCAATCAACTGCCGCACCGGCGCGCCCGATTTCAGGTTGGCGAACCCCTCGTTGATCTTGTCGAGCGTGATCCGCCCGGAGATCAGCGTCTCCAGTTGCAGCCGCCCCTGGCGCCACAGTTCCAGCAGGCGCGGCATGTCGACGCGGAAATGGTTGCCCCCCATCGAGGTGCCCTGGATCTTGCGGTCACGCAGGAAGTCGGCGCCGGACAGCTCGATCTTCACGCCGACCGGGATCATGCCGATGATCGTCGCGACGCCGCCCGGGCGGAGCATGGCGAAGGATTGCTCGGCGGTCTTCTTCAGGCCGATCGCCTCGAAGGCGTACGGCACGCCACCGCCCGTCAACTCGCGCACCGCCTCGACCGGATCGACATTGGAGGCGTTGATCGTGTCCGTCGCCCCCATCTCGCGCGCCTTTTCAAGCTTCGACGCGACGGTGTCGATCGCGATGATCCGCTCGGCGCCGGCGATGGCCGCGCCATTCACCGCCGACAGCCCGATGCCGCCGCAACCGATCACCGCGACGGTGCTGCCCGGCTCCACCTTGGCGGCATGAAACACCGCGCCCACCCCGGTCATCACGCCGCAGCCGACCAGGGTTGCGATGTCGAGGGGGATGTCCGGTTTGATTTTCACCACCGCGTGTTCGTGGACCAGCATGTGCTCGGCGAAGGCCGAGAGATTGAACGCCTGGTTCAGCACCTGGCCGTTCCATCGGAGCCGGCGTGCCGCGCCCGGCAGCAGCTTGACCTCGGTGTTCTCGCATAGGTTGGAGTGGCCGGTGACGCATTGCGCGCACTCGCCGCAGAACACCGACAGACAGGTGATGACGTGATCGCCCGGCTTCACGTAGGTGACGTCCTCGCCCACCGCCTCGACCACCGCCGCCGCCTCGTGGCCCAGCACGACCGGGGTCGGGAACGGGTAGAGGCCTTCCATGAAGTGGAGGTCGCTGTGGCAGAGGCCGGCGAAGGCGGTACGCAACAGGATTTCGCGCCGCTTGGGCTTCTCGATTTCCACGTCCTCGATGGTGAGGGGGCTGTTCGCCTCGTGTAGGATAGCCGCCTTCATGCCCGATCCTCCGCTTGGGTTCGGGCCACTCTGCCCCGCGGCGTGGCGGCGCGCCAGCGCGGCCGTCGGGCTGCTGATCGCGGGCCGAACGCTCCCGTTATGCCTTCCGCCCGCGCATCAGCGCCATGCCAAGGAGCCCCCCAGCGAGCAAGAGAAGGCCGCCGGGCTCGGGAACCGGCAGGGCGGCCGTGGTGAAGCTGCCGTCCGTCCGCACGTCGAAATTGACCCCCTGTAGCACGCCGTCCACGGTCGCCTGGATTCGATTGTCGAAATCGAGTTCGAAGTCGTACGTCGTGGCGGGCATCAGGGCGTCCGCGGCGATCGTGCAACTCGTGGAACTCGGCGACAGAAAGCCGCAGCCGGCGCTGCTGCCGAAGACCGAGAAGAATGTGAACGCATCGGTCGCCAGGGGATTCGGGGTGAACGAGTTGAACTGCACCGTCAGCGGCTTGGTCGTATCCAGACCCTGTAGCGCCGCGAAGCTGGCGGCCGTCAGCGCCGGGATGTCGGCGGTGTATGCGTCTGCCGTGTACGACAAGGTCGCCGTCTGTGAGGTCATGGTGACGGAGTTCGTCGCGGTGATGACATAGCTGCCGAACGGGAAAGCCGCGTCCATCGTGGCCTTCGTCGGGAAGCCGGGCTGGGCCAGGAACTCAGTAGGGGAGACAAGTGGCAGTGTTAGCGGCGACCCCGGCCCGGGATAGGTGAGGCTGGCGCCGTCGAAATCACCGGCCGCGGCGGTATCGGCACCCGCGCTGAAGAAAAAACCGGTCGGAGTCGTGGGCGCCACTCCGCTGGTCTGCGTGTAGGCGATGTTTCTGAAGGTGGCCGCATCGGTCAGCCCAGCGTGCGCGGGACTCGCGAAGCCCACCGCCAGGGCGGCACTGCCGGCGAGGAGGCCACCACCAAGATGATTCCGACGCATCGAGCGACTCCCTTGCACCGCCAGCCGATAGATCAGACCCTCGTCGGCAAACCTATCCGGATGACTACGGTCACGCAATCCCCAATCCGATAAAAATAACGCAAATCTTACGCGAGGCGCCCGCTGTCGCGGTTCCGCCGATTGAGGCAAGGTGATGCACCATGGAAACCGTGAGGCAATCGTGCAGGCGCTACTCGGACTGGCCGAACGCATCGCCGAACGCCTGAAGGCGCGCGGCGATACCATCGCGATCGCGGAATCCTCGACCGGCGGGCTCATCTCCGCCGCCCTGCTCGCGGTTCCCGGGGCCAGCGCCTATTTCCTGGGCGGCAGCGTGATCTATACGCGCCATGCTCGCCGGGCCTTCCTTGACATCCCCGACCCGCTGCCGGGCGGGATGCGCGCCTCGACCGAGCCCTACGCCGCCCTGCTCGCCCGCACCGTGCGCGAGCGGACCGGGGCGACCTGGGGCGTCGGCGAGACCGGCGCCACCGGCCCCACCGGCAACCGCTATGGCGACCCCGCCGGACACAGCGCCATCGCGCTGGACGGTCCCACGGCGCGCGCGCTGACCTTGCGCACCGGGAGCGCCGATCGGGTCGCCAATATGGACGCCTTCGCGCGTCGGGCGCTGGAGTTGCTGACCGAGGCGCTAGGCGCCAGTTAGGGGCCAGCCCCGGTCGGAGATGCTCGCATCCAGACTATTTCCGGTTTGTCCCGAAAGGCGAAGCGTTCCAGATGGCGGGCGACGACGTCCTCCAGCCTGCCCAACGCGGCCTCGTCGTCGGCCTTCACGTGCATGACGAGGGCCTCGGCCTTCGCATCGAGCGTACAAATTCCGAACGGGAATTCGATGCGGCCGTGCCGCTCAGCCACGGAAACCGACAGCGTCGGCCCGTGCTCGAAATGCGTGCACAGCTGGCCGAGGTAGCGGCGAGGCACTTCGGTCGCCACGCGCGCGGCGGACGACGCGAATTCAGCGTCCATCACGTCCGCTCCACGCCGGTCGCCGCGGCGTCGAGCGCGGCAGCGACGGCATTGATCTGCTCCTCGCTGAGCGGGCCGCGCGAGAGGCGCAGGCGCAGCGCGAGCCGCAGATTCTCCATTGCGCGCACGACCTGTGGCGCGGGCCCGCCGCCCTGGGCGCGGCTCGCCTCTTCCATGCGGCCGAGGAGGGCATCCACCGCCTGGCGGTTGGCGCCGAGGAAGGCACGGCCTTCGTCGGTGATCTCGTGCAGCTTCTTGCCGCCCTCCCCGGCGCTGACCGTCACGTAGCCGAGTTCCTCCAGCAGGGTCAGCGTCGGGTAGATCACCCCCGGGCTAGGGCTGTAGGTGCCCCCGACACGCTCCTCGATGGCCTTGATGATCTCGTAGCCGTGCCGGGGCTTCTCGGCGATGAGGTGCAGGATGACCAGGCGAAGGTCGCCGTGGGCGAAGAAGCGGCCGAGGCCGAAACGGCCCCCACCGCGGCTAAAACGTCCGCGTCCGGGATGACGGTCGTCCTGGTCGGGCTCGCCGCGGGCGAAGCGCCGCGCGTGGCAGGAGTGCGAATGCTTATGGAACATGATATCTCCGAGTGTGTTTCGACATAACGGAATCTAAGATATATCGAGACCTACTCGGATGCAACCCCTCCATGGCATTATTCCAGCCCGCTTGCCAACCGTGGCGTCCTCCGCCATATCCGCCCCGCCGACCGCGCCCAAAGCGCGGCGGTAATTCACACGCGGGGCGCCTTTCCCGATCTCGGGTCCGGTGCGTCACACGGCGCGAGCCCCCGCGGAGGCACAACCGGACGAGCGGAAAGGACACGCATCATGGCGATGCCAGACTTCAGCCTGCGCCAGCTCCTCGAGGCGGGCGTCCACTTCGGCCACCACACGCGGCGCTGGAATCCGCGCATGGCGCCTTATCTGTACGGCGTCCGTAACCAGGTCCATATCATCGATCTGCAACAGACGGCGCCGATGCTCGACCGCTCGCTGCGGGCGGTGCGCGACGTGGTCGCCGCCGGCGGGCGGGTGCTGTTCGTCGGCACCAAGCGCGCCGCCGCCGAATATGTGGCCGATGCCGCGCGCCGCTGCGGACAGTACTACATCAATCACCGCTGGCTGGGCGGCACGCTGACGAACTGGAAGACCATCACCGGCAGCCTCAAGCGGCTGCGCCAGATCGACGACATGCTGGGCGGCGACACCGCCGGCCTCACCAAG
>Ga0207933_1002438_pt1 | contig 12063 bp, 8 predicted proteins | sample NGESurdeep092012_4_FD_184488 | JGI IMG/M metagenome (GOLD analysis project Ga0207933, IMG submission 184488) | Arctic peat soil microbial communities from Barrow, Alaska - NGEE Surface sample F53-3 deep-092012 (SPAdes) | ecosystem: Environmental > Terrestrial > Soil > Wetlands > Peat ... | reverse complement strand
CGGCATGCGCCAGACTTTCTCGCCGGTCGCCTCGCCCGCCTTGGCGAGACGCTCGGCCAATTTGTCGTCATTGGCGAACATACCGGCATATTCCTGACCGAGGGCTACGATGATGGCCCCGGTCAGCGTCGCCAGATCGACCATGAATTTGGGCTTGAATCGCTTGGCCGCGTACCAGATCACGTCGCCCAGCACCAAGCGGCCTTCGGCGTCGGTGTTGATGATCTCGATGGTCTGGCCCGACATGGAAGTGACGATATCGCCCGGCCGCTGCGCATTGCCGTCCGGCATATTCTCGACGAGACCGATGAGGCCGACCGCGTTGACCTTGGCTTTGCGCGCGGCCAGCGCCTGCATCAATCCGGTAACGCAGGCAGCACCCGCCATGTCGCCTTTCATGTCCTCCATGCCGGAGGCGCCCTTGATCGAGATGCCGCCGGTATCGAAGCACACACCCTTGCCGATGAAAGCCACCGGCGCCTCGCCTGCCTTGCCGCCGTTCCAGCGCATGACGACGACACGGCTCTCGCGCCTGGAGCCTTGCCCAACGCCGAGCAGCGCGTTCATGCCGAGTTTCTTGAGCGCGGGGATGTCGAGCACTTCAACGGCAACGCCGGCTTTTTTCAGCGCCAGCGTGCGGCGGGCGAATTCTTCCGGGTAGAGCACGTTGGCGGGCTCGTTCACCAGATCGCGCGCCATCAGCACGCCGCCGTTGATCGCTTCGCGCGTCGCGTAAGCCTTGCCCACGGCGGCTGCGGCGCTCACGCAGACCGTAATGGTGCGTTGCTCCGGCGGCTTCTCGTCAATTTTGCGCTTGGTCTTGTAGCGGTCGAAGGAATAGGCGCGCAGCACGATGCCTTGCGCCAGATCGGCAGCCTGCTCGGCCTTCATGGCGCCGCCCGGCAAGTCGGCAAAGACAGTGGCCTCGCTCGCGCTCATCGGCAGCTTGCCCATGGCGATGCCGCCGAGCTTGAGCAAATCCTTTTGCTCGAGGCCTTTGGCTTTACCGGCGCCAATCACGACCAGACGGTCGGCCTTGAGCCCTTCCGGCACGGCCAGTTCAAGCGTCGCGCCGCTCTTGCCGGTAAAGCGTTCCGCTTTGGCCGCGCGCGCCACGAGGCCCGAGGCCGGCGCAATCGCCTTGGCGGTGGCAGAGCCGAATCTGAGGGCCTCGTCGCAGAACACGACCAAAACGCCTTTGGCAGGGGGGGCGAAAGGGGAAAACCCGAGCTTCAAGGCTTCGGACATCGGCACAATCCTGATTCTGGGGACATCGGCGGTTCCCTGCCCATATGGACCCCGTTTGCCCCTCTGCAAAGGCCCAAATCGACCGATTTCCAGGGTTTTCGGCAGGGCCGGCCGCCGGCGGTGGGAAAAGGCCGGGTTTGGGCCCGCTTCGCGGGGCCGTCCCTTGCTAGAATCGGCCTTCGAGGGCACCCATCGGGGCCTGCGGTTTTTACTTTTTGTTGTGCATGTTCAACGGCTTTGCCTTTGCGCGGCCACTTTGTCGACGGAACAAGGTAAACCTGACGGGGGTGGGATCAGGCGAGTTATGTTTGGCGGCCGGCAGAGGAGCCGGGCGTCAGCGAACGCACGCCGGAAGTGGGGACGACGCGCCGGATGGGGTCGATCAACCGATATATCTTCCGCACCACGTTCGGTGCGTTTCTGGTCGTTCTGATCAGCCTGACCGCCGTGATCTGGGTCACGCAGGCCTTGCGCGATTTCGATCTGATGACGAGCCAAGGTCAGACCATTCTGGTTTTCATCGGTATTACCGGCCTGATCATCCCGCTGCTGATCCTGGTGATCGCGCCGATCGCGCTTTTGATTGCGGTCGCGCACACGCTCAATAAGCTTTCCACCGACAGCGAGATCATCGTGATGAACGCCGCCGGCATGTCGCCGTGGGTTTTATTCCGCGCCTTCATGACAGTGGCCTTCGTGGTGTCGCTGGGGGTGATGGTAATCAGCGCCTATCTCGCGCCCAAGGGCCTGCGCATGCTGAGCGAATGGCTCACCGCAGTGAGCGCCGATGTGGTGAGCAACATCGTGCAGCCCGGCCGCTTCACCGTCGTCGAGGCCGGCGTCACCATCCACATCCGCGAACGCCGCGGCAACGGCCAATTGCTCGGCATCTTCCTCGATGACCGCCGCAATCCCTCCGAGCGCACCACGATTATGTCGGGGACCGGCGAGTTGATCGACAACGACAAGGGCACCTTTCTGATCTTGCAGAAGGGCATCGTGCAGCGCCACGCCATCAACCAGCGCGATCCCGCCATGGTGGCGTTCGACCGCTACGCCTTCGATCTTTCGCAATTCGCCGCCGGCGCGCAGGCGATCAAGTATTCGATCCGCGAGCGCTATCTCTCGCAATTGATGTTCCCCGATCCGAAGGATCCGCTCTACATCGAACAGCCGAAGCAGTTCCGTGCCGAGTTGTACGACCGGCTGGCCTCGCCGCTTTATCCGCTCGCCTTCACCATCATCGCCTTCGCCTATCTCGGCGCGCCCCGCACCAACCGGCAAAGCCGCACGCTATCGATACTGGGCGCCGTCGGCGGCGTGGCGCTGCTGCGCCTGATCGGTTTCGTCTCCACTATTTTCGGCGCGACCTTTCCGTGGCTGCTGCCGATGCAATACGTGGCGATAGTCCTGGCCTGCGGCGGCGGACTTTACGTGATCCGCACCGGCGTAATCCTGGAGCCGCCCGCCTTCGTCACCGACGCCATCACCGCGCTCACCGATCGACTCACCCGCCGCCTCGCCGCGCCATGATCTGATCATGCATATAATCGTGGGAACATTGTCGAGGTACATCGGGCTGCGCTGCCTGCGCACGCTGCTGCTGGTGTTCTTCAGCATTTTTTTTCTGGTCATGCTGATCGATTATATCGAGTTGATGCGCCGCACCAACGATATCCCGGGTGTCTCGGCGCTGCTCGTGTTGAAGACCTCGCTCTACCGCGTGCCGCAGGTGACCGAGCGCATCATGGCGTTCTGCGTGCTGATCGGTACGATGATTTGTTATTTGGATTTGTCGCGGCGGCTGGAACTGGTGATCGCCCGGTCCGCCGGCCTATCGGCTTGGCAATTCGTGGCGCCGGGGTTGATGGTGGCTTTCCTGTTCGGGGTCGCGGCGACCGCGATCTACAATCCGCTGTCGGCAATTCTGGATGAACGCTCGAAGCGCTTGGAAGCCGAGTTGTTCAAGCAGGACAAGGATGCAGCGAACGGCAGCAACTACTGGACCAGCCAGCGCACCAATGAAGGTACCGCCATCATCAACGCCAAAACCAGCCGCGACCAGGGCATCAATCTCAATGGCGTGACGGTGTTCACCTTCGACAATAACGGGCAGTTCAAGCAACGCATCGAGGCGCGCTCGGCGACGCTGGAGCCCGGGGTTTGGGAACTCCGGGATGCCCGCACCAACGAATTGGGGGTTTTGCCGGTCACTCTTCCGCTGTTCCGGCTCAAGACTAGTCTCACCCCGGAACAAGTTCGCGAGAGTTTTGCGACGCCCGAAACTGTGCCTTTTTGGGACCTTCCCCTGTATATCAAGATTGCCGATCACGCCGGACTGGCCGCCGCAGGCTATAAATTGCAGTTCCAAAAGCTTCTGGCGCGGCCATTTTTAATGGCTGCCATGGTTCTCCTTGCCGCTGCTGTCAGTCTACGGTTCTTCCGCTTTGGCGGGGTCCAAAAGATGGTTTTAAGTGGCATGCTGGCGGGCTTTCTGCTTTACGTTTTGTCCAAAGTGACTGAGGATTTGAGTACGGCCGATCTGATGCAACCGGTTGCAGCGGCTTGGTTGCCCGTGATTGCCGGGGGTGTGACGGGATTTATTGCGTTGTTGTACCAGGAGGACGGGTGATGGCGGGGCTGGTTTGCGCTCGTCCGCCTGCGCCCAGGCCCTGTCGCCGCGGCGCTGCAGCCTTTGTTGCCGTCCTCAGCCTTCTGGCCTGCGGCGGCTTGTTTGCGTCCGCGCCGGCTCAAGCTCAGCTGCTCCAATTTCCGCAACGCCCGGCGCCGCCGCCAAAATCCAAGATCGCCATTGAGCGCGACCAGGGGCAGAAGCAGATGCTCGTGTCGGCGCGCGAGATCGATTACGACTATTCCAATCATCTCGTCTCGGCCGTCGGCAACGTGCAGATCTATTACGGCGGCTCGACGCTCGAAGCCGACAAGGTGATCTACAACCAGGTCAACAAACGTCTGCACGCCGAAGGCAATGTCCGGCTGACCGAAGAAGACGGCAAGGTCACTTACGGCAACATCATGGACCTGTCGGATAATTATCGTGACGGGTTCGTGGACTCGCTGCGCCTCGACAGTCCCGATCAGACGCGCATGGCGGCCGCTCATGCCGAGCGCACCAACGGCAATTTTACCGTCTTGCATAACGGCGTCTATACCGCCTGCAAGCCTTGCAAGGACGATCCCCGCAAGCCGCCGTTCTGGCAGGTGAAGGCCGTGCGCATCATTCACGACCAGGGCGAGAAGATGCTCTACTTCGAGGACGCCAGCATCGAATTCTACGGCCATCCGGTCGCCTGGCTGCCCTACTTTTCGGCGCCCGATCCGACCGTCAAGCGCAAGACCGGCGTGTTGGTGCCCTCGATCACCTCGAGCACTGTTTACGGACAGTCGCTTGAGGTTCCCTACTATTGGGCGCTGGCGCCAGATTATGACGCCACATTCTCACCGATGATCACCACCAAGCAGGGCCCTTTGCTGCAAGGTGAGTTTCGTCAACGCCTAAGCAACGGCGCTTATGAAATTCGCGGCGCCGGCATCTACCAATTGGACCCCGGTTATTTTTACAATCCCTCCGCACCCGCGCCCGGCTACCGCGATTTCCGCGGCAGCGTGGAAAGCTCGGGCCGCTTTGCCATTACCGACAAATGGACCTGGGGCTGGGATTCCGTGCTGCTGACCGACAAGACATTCCTGACCGACTACAACCCGCGCCTGTCGGCCTATCACTTCACCGATCCATTGGGGGCCGCCGCCAATTCCGGCCTTAATCAGATCTATCTCACCGGCAAAGGCGATCGCAGTTATTTCGATATCCGCTCGATCTACTATTACGGCTTCTCGACGGCGGACGTGCAGAAGCAGATTCCGGTCATCCATCCGGTCCTCGATTACGACTACACCGTCAATCATCCGGTGCTAGGCGGCGAGCTCGGTTATAAATTCAATTTCACCAGCCTGACGCGCCAGCAGGCCGAGTTCGACGCCGTCAATCAGACAGCCCAGGCTGCCGGCACATGTTCGAACACCGCCGACCCCGGATACGCGAAATCCGCCAACTGCCTGCTGCGCGGCATTCCCGGCGACTACAACCGCTTCACCGCCGAAGTGCACTGGAAGAGGACCATCACCGACTCGCTCGGTCAGCAATTCACGCCATTCGCTTCGCTGCGCGCCGATGCCGGCTCCATGCAGATCAACAACGACCCGGGCGTGTCGAACTTCATCAACACCGGCGACACCAATCTGGTGCGTGGAATGCCGACCGTCGGCCTGGAATATCGTTATCCATTTATCAGCGTGCAGTCCTGGGGCACGCAGACGATCGAGCCAATCGCTCAAATCATCGCGCGCCCGCACGAGCAGCAAATCGGCAAGTGGCCGAACGAGGATTCGCAAAGCCTGATCTTCGACGACAGCAACTTGTTCAAGGTCGACAAGTTCTCCGGCTACGACCGCGAAGAGGGCGGCGGCCGCGCCAATTACGCGTTGAACTATACCGCCCAGTTCAACCGCGGCGGCTCGTTCAATGCCCTGTTCGGCCAGTCCTACAGCCTGTGGGACAATTCATTCGCGCAGGGGGGCATCAGCAATACCGGCCTCGACAGCGGGCTCGATACCACGCGGTCCGACTACGTGGCGCGCGCCACATTCCAGCCCAACAGCATTTATAAATTCAGCTCGCGCTTCCGTTTCGACAACGACACTTTCGCGATGAGGCGGATGGAACTGGAAACCTCCGCCACATTCGACCGTTGGACCTTTAATGCCATGTATGGCGACTATGCCGCGCAACCCGACATCGGCTTCCTCGACCGCCGCCAGGGCGTGCTCGGCAGCGCTTCGGTCAAACTCGACGCCAACTGGGTTCTGCGCGGCTCCGCGCTCTACGACATCGTGAACAACAAGTTCGCCTCGAACTCGCTCGGCATCGGCTATGTCGACGATTGCTTCATTTTTGGCCTCAATTACATTACGAATTACAGCTACGGAACCGGGGCACCGGTCCTGAACCATACGATCATGCTACAGATGAGCCTGCGTACGCTCGGTGACACCGGGGTAAGCCAGTCGCTCAACTCGAATAACAATCACTGATGCGCGCCGGCGAAGCGGCCGCTGGCTCGCCCGATGCAATGGATATCGCGATGCAGCAGATCAAAGTGAAACTTAAACCGCTCCGCCGGTGGCTGGCGGGGATCGCATGCGCCGCTGCGATTATCGCGCCAAGTGCTGCGAGCGCGCAGGTCGTGGTGGTTGCAAACGGCTCGCCGATCACCGCTTTCGATATCGAGCAGCGCAGCAAGCTGGACGCCGCCGCGACACATAAGAAGATCGATCGGCAGGAGATCATCCAGGAACTGATCGACGAGCGGCTCAAGATCGCGCGCGCCAAGCTCTATAGCCTGGATGTAAGCGACGCGGAAGTAAACAACGCCTTCGCCAATATGGCCAAGGCGCAGCATATCACACCCGATCAATTCTCTCAGGTTCTGGCGCGCGCCGGCGTTGAGCCCAGTACGCTCAAGGCGCGCATCCGTGCCGAAATCACCTGGGGCCAATTGATCCGCGGCAAATTCGCTTCCACTCTGGAGATCGGCGATTCCGACATCACAAAAGCGCTGCAGTCCCGCAACGAGAACGCCAACGACGCGGTCGGTTATCTCTACACGCTTTATCCTGTCATCGTCGTAGTCCCGTCGGGGTCGAGCCAGGCCGAAATGGAGAACAAGAAACGCGAGGCGGACAGCCTGCGTGGCCGCTTTGTCACCTGCAAGGACGGTCTGGCATTCGCCCGCGCGCTGCGCGACGTGGCGGTACGCGAACCGATCAATAAAAACTCGTCCGATCTGGCGCCAGCCTTGCGTGAATTGCTCGGCACCATCGAGGTTGGCCATCTGACGGCGCCGGAGGTGACGCCGCAGGGCCTGGAGATGTTCGCGCTTTGCAACAAGAAAGAGACCAAAACCGATTCTCCTATGAAAGTTCAACTGCGCCAGGAGTTGTACGCCAAAAAGTTCGATAACGAGGCCAAGAAATTTCTCGACGAAATCCGCAAACAGGCGATGATCGAATACAAAGAGAAGAAATGAGCGCGCGCGCGCAGCTCCCTCTGGCCTTGACCCTCGGCGAGCCTGCCGGCATCGGGCCCGACCTTACGCTTGCCGTCTGGCGCCGCCGCGTCGAACGCGACCTGCCGGTCTTCTATCTCATCGGCGATGTGGATTTTCTCAAGCGCCGCGCCCGCACGCTCGGCCTCGACGTGCCGATGGCGGCGGTTTCGCCGGCGGACGCGAATGCCGTTTTCGAGCGCGCGCTGCCCGTTGTGCCACTCGAACTGGCCGTCACCGCGGCGCCGGGCAAGCCGGATGACACCAGCGCGCCGGCAGCGATTGCCTCGATCCGCCGCGCGGTCGCCGACGTCCTGGCGGGCCTGGCCGCGGCCGTCGTCACCAATCCCATCGCCAAGAACGTGCTCTATCGTTCGGGCTTTGCCGAGCCGGGTCACACCGAATTCCTCGCCAGGCTCGCGGCAGAATCAACCGGCCAAGCGGTCCGGCCGGTGATGATGCTGTGGTCGGCCGAACTCGCTGTGGTGCCGGTGACCATCCATTTGCCGCTGCGCGATGTGGTCTCCGCGCTCACCGGTGATCTCGTTTATGAAACCGGCCGCATCGTCGCGCACGATCTCAGCGCGCGTTTTGGCATCGCGCGGCCGCGCCTTGCGGTCGCCGGCCTCAATCCGCATGCCGGCGAGGAAGGCGCCATGGGCGAGGAGGACCGCGAGATTCTCGCGCCCGCCGTTGCGCGTCTGCGCGCGCAGGGCATCGATGCCATCGGTCCGCTGCCGGCCGACACGCTGTTCCACGAGCGGGCGCGGGCTACTTACGACGTGGCGTTGTGCATGTATCACGACCAGGCGCTGATCCCGATCAAGACGCTGGCCTTCGACCACGCCGTCAACGTCACGCTTGGCCTACCCTTCGTGCGCACTTCGCCCGACCACGGCACCGCCTTCGATATCGCGGGCACAGGCCGAGCCGATCCGTCGAGCCTGGTGGCGGCGCTTCAGCTTGCGGCGCGGCTGACGGCCAAAGCACCCGCGCTCGTACCCGCGAAATAATCGCGCATGGTCCCGAAAAGTGGGCACCGGTTTCCCGCTTTCGCAAAGCCCGCTTCGGCGGGCTAAGGAAAATCGGACCAGATCATGCGCAAACTATAATGGCCCAGATCGACGACTTGCCGCCGCTGCGCGATGTCATCCGCCGGCACGGATTGTCCGCTAAGAAATCCCTCGGCCAGAATTTTCTGCTCGATCTCAATCTGACGGCGCGCATCGCGCGCGCCGGTGGCCCGCTCGCGGGCGCGACCGTGATCGAAGTCGGCCCCGGGCCGGGTGGGCTGACGCGTGCCCTACTGGCAGAGGGCGCCCAACGCGTGATCGCCATCGAGCGCGATGAACGCGCGATCGCGGCGCTTGAGGAAATCGCCGCGCGCTATCCGGGCCGGTTGGAGATCGTCTCGGGCGACGCGCTTCGCTTCGACGCCGGAGTGCATCTCAAAGGCGTACGCGCCCGCGTCATCGCCAACCTGCCCTACAACATCGCCACTGCACTTTTGATCGACTGGCTCACCATCGAGCCATGGCCGCCTTGGTTCGACATAGCTGTGCTGATGTTCCAGCGCGAGGTGGCCGAGCGCATCGTCGCCAAACCCGGCAGCAAAACCTATGGCCGGCTGTCGGTGCTGGCGAACTGGCGCTGCGAGACCAAGATCATGTTCGACGTGGCGCCTTCCGCCTTCGTGCCGCCGCCAAAGGTGACGTCATCGCTGGTGCGTTTCATCCCGCGGGCCGTGCCGCTCGCCTGCGATGCGCAGGCGCTGCAACGGCTGACCGAGGCGGCCTTCGGCCAGCGCCGTAAAATGCTGCGGCAAAGTTTGAAATCGCTCGGCGGCGATACCGGTGCGTTGCTTGATCAAGCCGGTATTACACCGACTGCTCGCGCCGAGGAGATCGACGTCGCCGGCTTCGTCGCGTTGGCGCGGGCATTTTCCACAGCGGGCGGGTGATCTGCTCTAACTCGGAAAGCAATCTTGCCGTCGCATTGATGAACTTGGCGCGGCCACGCCGCTTGGCGCGCTCGGCGGCGAGAATGTGGCGCAGATCGCGAAACGACTTGTCGAGATCGCGATTGATGAGGACATAATCATATTCCGCCCAGTGCGGAATTTCCTTGGCGGCGTTTTTCAGGCGGCGGTTAATGACGTCGCCGCTGTCTTCAGCGCGGTGCTCAAGCCTGACTTTTAGCGCGCGCGCCGTCGGCGGCAGCACGAACACACTGACAACATCCGCCCGCATTTTCTCGTAGAGTTGCTTGGCGCCCTGCCAATCGATGTCGAACAGCACGTCGTGGCCGGCGTCGAGCGCTTTCTCGACTGGACGGCGCGGCGTGCCGTAGAAGTTGCCGTGCACCGTTGCCGATTCAAGCAGTTCGCCCGATTTTCTCATGCTGGCGAATTTCGGCTTGGAAATGAAGTGATAGTGCACGCCTTCGACTTCGCTGGGCCGGCGCTTGCGCGTCGTCACCGAAATCGACAGTTTCACATTGCGATCGGCGTTGACGAGATTGCGCGTCAGCGTGGTCTTGCCCGCGCCCGAGGGCGAGGAGACGACGAACATGATGCCCCGGCGCTTCATCGTCACTCCAGGTTCTGCACCTGCTCGCGGAATTGTTCGACCGTGCTCTTGAGCTCGAGCCCGATATTGGTGAGTTCGACGTCGTTGGCCTTGGCGGTGAGCGTATTCGATTCGCGGTTGAGTTCCTGCGCCAGAAAATCGAGCCTGCGGCCGACCGGGCCGCCCTCGGCCAGCATCTTTTGCGCCTGCGCCACATGCGAAGCCAGCCGGTCGAGTTCTTCGCGTATGTCGGCCTTGCTGGCGAGCATGATCGCTTCCTGGTGCAGGCGGTCGCTGTCGAAGCGCTGCGAGGCCGAGAGCAGCGTCGCCACTTGTTCGGCCAGCCTGGCCTTGATCGCCTCCGGCTTGCGGCCCGGTGCTGCTTCCGCGCGCCCGGCGAGCGACGCGATTTCAGAAAGACGTGCCGACAGGAGTTTGCCGAGGGTGGCGCCCTCTTCATGCCGCATCGCCACCAAGTCGGCGAGCGCTTTGTCGAAGCCGGCCAAAATCGCGGCCTCGGCGGCACGGCGGTCTTCGATGCGTTCGTCTTCCTCGCTGATCTCGATGACGCCCTTGAGCGACAAAATACCGTCGAGCGTCGGTGGCGCGGCTTCGACTTTACCTTTTAGGCTCTTGAGAGTCGCGAGCACGGCATTGAGCACCGGCTCGTTCACCTTGACGGCGGGCAAGACGCCCTTTCGCTCGACCGTGAGATTGGCGTAGGCCGTGCCGCGCGACAGCTTCTCGGAGGCGCGGGCGCGCGCCGGCACTTCGATGGCGTCCCAGCCCGGCGGCAGCCGCAGCCGCAGATCGAGGCCTTTGGCGTTGACAGATTTGAGCTCCCAGCTCCAGGCATAGGCGCCAGCCACGCCTTGGGCGCGGGCGAAGCCGGTCATGCTCGATAGGGCCATGGGGCTTCGATCTCGTCTCTATTCGACTGTGGCGTGGGCCCAGAATGGGTGGCGGCGAAAATCTAGCGGTGCGCTTCCCCGCTCACAAGTCCCGTCATTGGGGTTTTGTGACGAGTACCGTCGAGCGCGTAACGCGCCAGCCCGGGCACCAATGCCACAATTGAAAAGATTCGCAACGCGCTTCGCCATTATTTTTGGCAATTACTGAGTCAAATTTGCAACACCGCATGTGAAGGCAGCGCCATCGCTTGCTCTGCGCGAAGTTCCGCGCGGAACTTGAAGGAAAAATTACAGCGCTCGAAAATTCGTTCTGGCGAGATTCCGACGAATCAGCACTAATAATTTTTCACGAAAATTCGCGGGGGTCACACAACTCCAACAACAACGAGGGCACGCATGTCCGTTCAAGAAGAAACTCCGTCGCGTTCAGCACACATCATCGTTGTGGGTAACGAAAAGGGAGGATCGGGCAAATCGACCGTGGCCATGCATGTCGCGGTCGCGCTGATCAAGTCCGGACAAAGCGTCGCCACCATCGACCTCGATTCGAGACAGCGAAGCTTCACCCAATACATGGAAAACAGGCGTGCCTGGGCCGCGCACGTCGGCCGCGATCTTCAAATTCCCCGTCATCTGTGCATCGGCGACAAAGACTTTCCAAAAGACGCCGCCGGCTGCGAGGCGCTCGCCGATGCGGTCGATGGCCTGGCGCAGGCCCATGGCTTCATCGTCGTCGATACTCCCGGCCATGACAGCGATCTGTCGCGGCTGGCTCATTCCATCGCCGACACCATCGTTACGCCGCTGAACGACAGTTTTGTCGACTTCGGCGTTCTAGGAACCGTCGACCCGGAGACATTCGGCGTCACCGGCACCAGCCACTATGCCGAGATGGTCGACGCAGCGCGCCATCAGCGCCGGCAGATCGATAACGTATTCCCCGATTGGATTGTGTTGCGTAACCGCCTGTCGTCGCTCGGCTCGCGCAACAAGCGCCTGGTCGGCGAGGCGTTGGCGGACCTGGCACAAAGATTGGACTTTCGCTGCACCGACGGGCTGGCGGAGCGGCTGATCTTTCGCGAGTTTTACCCGCGCGGGCTGACCGCTGTCGACGATCTCGATGAAATCACGCTCGGCACCCGCCCCACTATGTCGCATGTCACAGCGCGATTGGAGATGGAAAACCTGCTGAGCAGTATGCGCTTGGATGGC
>Ga0207933_1002437_pt1 | contig 12068 bp, 8 predicted proteins | sample NGESurdeep092012_4_FD_184488 | JGI IMG/M metagenome (GOLD analysis project Ga0207933, IMG submission 184488) | Arctic peat soil microbial communities from Barrow, Alaska - NGEE Surface sample F53-3 deep-092012 (SPAdes) | ecosystem: Environmental > Terrestrial > Soil > Wetlands > Peat ... | reverse complement strand
CCACCGAATGCACCGAGTTGACCACCACCGTGGCTCCCTCCGAGGCCAATCGGCGGGCGGTGGCGGCACCGATCCCCGACGAGGACCCGGTGATCAACGCCACCTGGCCGGCGAGGGACGGCCAGGGATCGGTTCGGGTGGGGGTGGGGGTTTCGGACATCAGGGCGAGTGTAGGACGAGTGTTGACGTACGGTCTGTGGGTGAGACTGGTGAGCTTTCTCGACGATGGGGTCCGGACCGGCCGGATGGTAGGGGACGAGATCGTCGACCTCACCGATCCCATCATCGGGCTGCCCGGCGACATGGTCGCCCTCCTTTCCCTCGGCCCCGACGCCACCGACGCGCTCCAGAAGGCGCCGGCCACCTCGGCGCGCCGATTGCCGGTCGGCTCCGCCTCTCTGCTGGCCCCGGTGCCCCGTCCGCCGTCGTTTCTGGCCATTGCCCGCAACTACGCCGCCCACATCGCCGAGCTCGGTCATCAGGGCTCGGAGTACCAGACCTGGTTCGCCAAGCAGCCCACCTGCGTGATCGGACCGGGGGCGGGTATCGAGGTCCCGCGGGTCTCCGACCAGGTCGACTACGAGGGGGAGATGGGCATGGTCATCGGCCGGCGGTGCCGCCACGTGCCGGCCGAACGGGCTTTCGAGGTGGTGGCCGGGTTCACGGTGGTCAACGACGTCAGCGTCCGGGACTGGCAGTGGCGGGCCCCGACCATGATGCTGGGCAAGGGCTTCGACTCCCACGGGCCCACCGGGCCGTGGCTGGTGACCGGTGATGAACTCGGCGACCCCCAGCACCTGTCGGTGCGGACCTGGGTCAACGACGAGCTCCGCCAGGACGGGAACACCGCGGACATGATCTTCCACTGCGCCCAGATGATCGAGCACCTGTCGACCGCCTTCACCCTGGAGCCGGGGATGATTCTCTCCACCGGGACACCGGCGGGGGTGGGGGCGAAGGACGACCCGCCCCGTTGGCTCACCGCCGGTGACACCGTGAGGATCGCGGTGGAGGGGATCGGCGAGCTGTCCAATCCGGTGATCGACGAGCCCGGACCGGATCGGGAGCCTCCCGCCTAGCCATGGCTCCTCCGACGGGAAGCCCCGACCGGGTGCGGATCACCTCCTCGCTCGCCATCCCCCTCTCCGAGCTCCAGTTCCGCTTCACTCCGAGCGGCGGCCCCGGCGGCCAGCACGCCAACAAGGTGAACACCCGGGCCGAGCTCCGCTTCGATGTGGCCCGGTCTCCGTCGCTCGGTCCCCGCCAGCGGGCCCGGCTGCTCGAGAAGCTGGGCCCCGAAGTCAGGGTGGTTGCCGACGACGAGCGCTCCCAGGGCCGCAACCGGCAGCTGGCGGTGAGCCGGTTCGCCGAGCGGATGGCCGCCGCCCTCCATGTCGACAAGCCCCGGCGCCCGACCCGGCCGTCGAAGGGGGCCAAAGAGCGGCGGCTCACCGCCAAACGGCAGTTGTCGGAGCGGAAACAGGCCCGGCGGCCGAACTTCGACGATTGAGTGTCCGGCTTAGGCCGACCGCACCACCAAGCCGGTGAGGTGGGTAGCCCGGGTGGCGTGGGTGACGGAGCGGAGCCGCACCGCACTCTCTGATCGGAACCGATCGATGCCGTCCAGCTTCATGCTCTCGTAGCCCCGGATGAGGTCGGGGAGCTCGGCGACCTCGGCCACCGATGCGGCCGACGCCGGGTTCAGCTGGCCGATGGCCTGGCCGACCAGGTCGAGGTACTCGCCCACCAGCGCCCGTTCGGTCCGGCGCATGCGGGTGTGGCCGAATGGATCAAGGGGTGTCCCCCGGAGACGGCGGGCGGCGTGGAGGAGGGCGAAGGCGGGGCGGGTGGCCGGGCCGAGGCTGACCTTGCGGCGGAGCCCGAGCCGCTTCAGGAGGGGAGGCTGGAGCATGATCCTCACCCGCGCCCCGGGCCCGAACTCGTCACTCAGCTTGGCCCGCTCGAGGCTGTCGAGGTGGAGCCGGGCGACCTCGTATTCGTCCTTGTAGGCCATCAGCTTGTAGAGGCCCTGAGCGAAGGCCGCCGTCACCGGGAGGTCCGGGCTCGGCGCCTTGGCCCGCTCGGCAGCCGATACCGCCAGGACCTGTCGGAGGTAGCCGCGGGCGTAACCGGCGCTCTGGTAGGCGATGAGGTCTTCGACCCGCCGCTCGACGACGGCCCGCAGGACGTTGGGGATGGGTTGGTCGGCGAGCACCTCCTGGGCGGCGGCACCCGTTGGTAACGGTGGCTGGTCGGGCGTCCCCGCCAGCTCCCGGCGGACCCCGGCCGGATCGATCACCGCCGCCCGCCCCCACCGGAAGGCAGCCAGATTGGCGGCCACCGCCACGCCATTGAGCGCGATGGCCTCTTCCATCGCCGCCGCAGTGACCGGCAGGCACCCGTGCTGGAAGGCGGCGCCGGTGAGGACCATGTTGGTGGCCAGGTGGTCATCGGACATCCTCTCCGCGATCCAGTTGGCGTCGAGGTAGAGGTTGGCGGCCCGGCGGGTGTCCCGCTCGACCCGGGCCTGCAACTTGGCCGGCTCAGGGAAGCTGACGGTCGGATCGGTGACCATCTGGGCGGTGGCGACTTCGGCGGTGTTCATCACCGCCACCGTGCGCTTGGGGTCGGTGGTCGCCAGGGTGGTCGGAGCCGCCGCCCCCAACGGGTCGAAGGCCAGGAGCACGTCGACGCTGCGGGCCCCGGCCCGGACCGCGGCGTCGATCGGCTGGGAGGAGATGCGCACATCGGACATCACCGGGCCGCCCTTTTGGGACAGACCCGTCTGCTCCACGCCGGCGGCGAAGCGCCCGTCGAGGAGAGCCGCCATCTGCAGGATCCGGGAGATGGTGACGACGCCGGTGCCGCCGATCCCGGGCATCCGGATGAGCACGTCGCCGACGGGCACCCGCCCGATCGGCTCGACCAGGGCGATCCGGGGCCCGGAGGCGGCCGTGCCGGCCCTCGGCGACGGAGCTTCCGGCTTCGGGAACACCTGGACGAAGGAGGGGCAGTCGCCTTGCAGGCACGAATAGTCCTGGTTGCACGAGCCTTGGTGGATGGCGGTCTTCCGACCGAATTCGGTGTCCACCGGCACCACCGACAGGCAGGAGGATTTCTCCCCGCAGTCACCGCACCCTTCGCAGACCCGTTCGTTGATCCAGAGGCGCATGGCCGGCTTCGGGAGCTTCCCCCGTTTGCGCAACCGGCGTTCCTCCGCCGCGCAGCGGTCGTCGTAGATGAGTACGGTCACCCCGCCGACGCCGGCCAGCTCCGCCTGGATCTGATCGAGCTCGTCGCGGTGGCGAACCTCGGCGATGGGGTCGAGGGTGATCCCCCGATAGTCCTTCGGCTCGGGGGTGGCCACCACCACCCGCTTGACTCCTTCCAGGGCCAACCACCGGGTCAACTCGGGGACCGGCATGCCGCCGACCGGGGCCTGCCCGCCGGTCATGGCCACCGCCTGGTTGTAGAGCAATTTATAGGTGATGTTGGCCCCGCTGTCCACCGCCGCCCGGACGGCCAGCGAGCCGGAGTGGAAGAACGTCCCGTCGCCGAGGTTCTGGACGAAGTGGGCGTCGTCGGTGAAGGGGAACAGGCCGTTCCACTGGGCGCCCTCGCCGCCCATCTGGGTGATACCGACGGCCTGGCCGCGGCCATGGGCGTCGAACGACGCCATGATGTGGCACCCGATGCCCATGCCGACCAGGGCATCATCGGGAGCGCGGGTGGAGCGGTTGTGGGGGCACCCCGAGCAGAAGTAGGGCGTCCGGGAAGCCAGGGGAGTGGCAATGACCTGGAGTCGCTCGGTCCTGTCCAGCTGGGCGAGGCGCCGGCGGGCGGGTTCGGGCAGGGCGTCCCCCAACCTGGCGGCCAGGACACGGGCCACCAGATCACTGGTCACCGCCCCCCGTTCGGGCACCAGCGGACGGCCGTCGGGGTCGTGCTTGCCCACCACCAAGGGTTGGAGTGGTTGCCGGTAGAAGGCCTCTTTCACCTGGGTCTCCAGGAACGCTGCCTTGTCCTCGATCACCACCACCTCTTCGAGCCCGGCCAGCATCCGGCGCAGGTGGTCCGGATCTGCCGGCCACACCATGCCCACCTTGACCAGACGGATGCCGAGGGACTCCAGCCCGTCGGCATCGATCCCGAGATCGACCAGCGCCCGCCGGACCGCGGCGTAGGCCAGGCCGGCCGCGATGACCCCGAGACGGGGCCGGGTGGGCTGGTAGGTGACCCGGTTCAGCCCCTGGGCGGCGGCGTAGGCCGCCGCTCTCGGGAGCCGCACCTCGAGCAGGTCCCGCTCCGCCACCATCGACTGGGCCCCGATCAGCAGCGACGGCCGCCACTGGCGCGAGAGGTCGGGGGCGGGCACCCACCCGGAAGGATCGGTGAGGTCGACGGTGCCGGCGCCATCGGCGATGTCGGCCACCACCTTGACCGCCGACCAGGTCCCCGCGTATCGGGAGAGGGCGACCGCGTGGAGCCCGAGCTCCCGGACCTCGGCCACGGTGGACGGGGTCAACAGGGGGACCAACAGGCTCTTGGCCATCGATTCGCTCGAGCTCGGGATGGTCGAGGACTTGCAGGTCGGGTCGTCGCCGATCCACGCCACCGCCCCACCCAGCGGCGCGGTGCCCGAGTAGTTGCCGTGCCGGATGGCGTCGGCGGCCCGGTCGAGGCCGGGGTTCTTCCCGTACCAGTAGGCGGCGACGCCCCGGTGTCGGCGTCCGGGAAGCTCGTCGAGGAGTTGGGTCCCCCCCACCGCGGTGGCGGCCAGCTCTTCGTTCACTCCCGGAGATACCACCACGCCGGCCCCGTCGAGCAGTGACCGGTTCCGTTGCATCTCCAGGTCGAGGCCGCCGAGGGGGGAGCCCTCGTAGCCGCTGACGAAGGCGGCGGTGTCCAGGCCCCTCGACTGGTCGAGCCGACGCTGGTCGAGGATGGACCGCACGATGGCATCGATACCCGACAGGAGTACCCGTCCCTCCGGGGCGGTGTACTTCTCGTCCAACGTCACCCGGTGGTCGGGTTGGGCCGAGATCGAGGCGGGGTCCGCCAGCTTGTCGGTGTCGGAAACCGGTCGCAGGACATCACCGGTGCTCGGGTGACGTTGCTTGGTCGCCCGACGCCTTACCGGATGCCTCGGTGGAGCGAACCGGAGGGCGGACATGTCGGTCGGCCTAGAGGGGGACAGACATCGGGTGGCCGAGTCGTTCGGTGGCCATCTCTTCGGCGACCTCGAGCGGGGTTCGACCGGTCGCCTCGGCCCGGTCGAGGATCGACGCGGTGCGGTGCCCGATACCCATGACCTCTTCTCCCAACCGCTGGTGGTCCCACCCGGACCGGAGGGCATGGATGTGGATGACGCCCCCGGCGTTGAGCAGGAAGTCGGGGACGTAGATGATCCCCCGGTCGGCCAGTTCGGCGGCACCCGACCGCTCGGACAGCGTGTCGTTGGCCGCCCCCGCCACGATGCGGCACCCGAGGTTGGGGGTGTTGGTGGGGGTGATGACCCGGGCCTGAGCGCAAGGGGCCAGCACATCGCAGGAGATCCCGAGGGCTTCCTCCGGCTCCACCGACTTCCCTCCCACCGAGGCGGCCACCCGCTCGGACCGTTCCGGATCGATGTCGGTCACCACCACTTCGGCGCCGGCATCGGCCAACCGGAGGGCGAGGCTCGACCCGACGTGGCCGGCTCCCTGGACGACCACCCGGTGGCCCGACAGGTCGCGGTGATCGAGGTGGTGGACGGCGGCGACGATGCCGGCGTAGACACCGAGGGCGGTCCACGGCGACGGGTCCTCGTGGTCGCAGGCCACCTCGGCGCCCACCTTCCCGATGACGGCCAGATCCTCGATGGTGGTCCCCATGTCGACGCCGGGGATGTAGGCGCCATGGAGGTCGGCCACCATCCGCCCGAAGGCCCGGAGCACCGCGGTCCGGTCGGCCCCGTCGTCCTGGCTGAGGATGACCGACTTGGCCCCGCCGTAGGGAAGCTCCGCCAGGGCGTTCTTCAGGGTCATCCCCCGGGCCAGCCGGCAAGCCTCGGCGACGGCGGCGTCCACATCGGGATAGGGCATCCAGCGGACGCCCCCGAGGCCCGGGCCGAGCGTGCTGTCGTCGACCGCGATCACCGCCTGCATCCCGGTCGCCTGATCGTGGGCGACCGCCACTCTCTCGGCGCGTACCTCTGAGACCTTGGTCAATGTATCCACAGTCCCATTGAACACCCACCCCGGCCAAAAAAGGTGGAAATATCAGTAAATGTGCACAGTCGCGCAATGAAACACCGGTTCCCATCTATTCGCCGCAGCTCTAGTGCGTGTTTTGCTACGGTGGGGGCGTGACCGAGCGGGAGCTGGACGAGACCGACCACGAGATCCTCGACCTGCTGTCCCGGAATGCCCGGCGCACCATGGCTGACATCGCCGAGCGGGTCTCGCTGTCGGCCTCGGCAGTCACCCGACGCATCGAGCGGCTCGAACGGGACGGGGTGATCAGCGGGTACACGGTGGTCATCGACCACGCCAAGGCGGGCCGCCCGCTCCAGGCGATCATGGAGGTCCGGTTCTCGGGGACCGCCGACCTCGAGGAGATCCGGGCCACCGCCAGCACCCTGCCCGAGGTGCTGGCCGTCTTCGCCACCGCCGGCGACCCCGATGCCCTGGTCTGGATCCGGGTGCCCGACGTGGAGCGGCTCGGGAACGTGATCGGACAGTTGCGGAGGAGCGGCCGGGTCACCGGCACCAAGACCCTCATCGTGGTGGACACCTGGACGCGGCACCTGGAGGTCGACGACGAGCCCTCGGCGTTCTCCACCTGATCGGACTTCCCGCGTCGGCGGGATGGCCCCGATCTCAGCCGGCGATGAGGTGCACCGGCTCGGGAGGCGCCCAGGCGGTGTCGAGCAGTTCGGCGATCTCATTGGTGAGGCGCTCGGGACGCACCCGCAGTTCGAGGAGCGAGTGGGCCCGGACCAGGCGGGCGTCGGGCATCCGGCGAGCCAGCTGCTCGGCGTCGTGGAAAGCGTGGATGCGGTCGGCCCCGTGCCCGATCACCAGGGTGGGCATGGTCATGGCGGCCCGCTGGTCGACGGTCGGGGTGATGGGACCGGCCAGGACCCCGTGGAGGACGGCGGCGGTCTCCTTCGGGTCGTTGGACAGGGTGTTCATCACGCTGTCGAGCTCACCGATGCCGGTCCGGGGGATCCGGCGGACCAGCTTGGCCAGGGCCCGCACCACCGGCGCCGCGTAGTGCACCGCCAGCAGCAGGGGAATGAAGGTGAGGGCGGCCGCGGGCACAGCCCACTCGAGCACCGGCATCTCGATGACCAGTCCCTGGACCCGCTCGGGGTCCTGGGCGGCCACCATCAGGGCGACGCTGGCCCCGAGCGACACCCCACCGATCACCGCAGTGTCGATGCCGAGGTGGTCGAGGAGGGCGACCACATGGTGGGCGTAGGTGTCCATCCGGTGGTACGAGGCGCGCTCCGGCTTGTCGGAGAGGCCGTGACCGGGAAGGTCGAGCAGGATGACCCGGTTCCCCTTGGCCGCCAGGTTGACGGCCAGGCGCCGGTTGAGGTTGGCATCGAGCAGGATGCCGTGCATGAAGACGAGCACCCTGGGCCCCTCACCATGGATCTCGTAGTACAGCCGCTGGCCGTTGGACTCGAACTCGCCGACCTCGTAGGGGCGGCCCACCAACGGGACCTTGGTGGTCGCCGGCGGCTCTTTCACCTGCGGATCGCTACCTTCCGCGTTGGCACTCGCGCTCTGAGTTGTCATCGAGGATAAGAGTAGGTCCCGGGACGCCGATGCGCCAGCACCGGGAGCTCGAGTCGGATCCGCCGCTGGCGCTCGAAATCGAGGTCGGCGGTGACCACCCCGGGTGACGGGTCGGTCCGTTCGGCCAGCACCTCTCCCCACGGGTCGACGATCATCGAGTGACCGTGGCCGTCCGGCATCCCGGGAGGCAGCCGGCCCACCTGCCCGGCGGCGATGACGAAGACCTGGTCCTCGATGGCCCGGGCCCGCAACAGCACCTCCCAGTGGCTCGGCCCGGTGGTGGCGGTGAAGGCGGAGGGCACGGCCACTACCGAGGCGCCCGCCAAGGCCAGGGCCCGGTAGAGCTCGGGGAACCGGAGGTCGTAACAGATGGACAGGCCGAGCACCGGGGGGCGGTCGCCATCTGGTGGGGAGGACAACCGGGCCAGGCTCAGTGTCTCCCCGGGAGCGATGGTGTCCGATTCCCGATGGGCGGCTCCCGCCACGCTGACGTCGAAGAGGTGGATCTTCCGGTAGGTCGCCGCCACCGTCCCATCCGGATCGACCAGACAGCTGGTGTTGCTGAGCCGGGGGTCGGCACCGGGGCCGGAGCCGCCGGAGGCAGGGTCGAGGCGGGGGGCTTCCGGGAAGCTTCCGGCCAGCAACCAGATCCGGCGTCGGCGGGCGAGGTCCGAGGCCCAACTCACGGTGGGCCCGTCCAACCCCTCGGCGTGGGCCCGGAGGTGGGCACTGCCCCCCGCCACCGAGAAGTACTCGGGGAGCACCACCAGTTCCGCCCCGGCGTCGGCGGCCACGTCCACCAACTCGCCGGCCGCCTTCAGGTTGACGTCTCGCTCGGCGGTGGCTGTCGTCTGGATGGCTGCGACCCGCATGCCGACATGCTACGGGCCACCGCCGAAACCGGCTTCGAGCGGAGCACATTCGCAGGGTCAGCCGGCATGCACGGACGGTTAGATCTGCCGTCTATGCGTACGGCTTCATTGTACCTATCGTCGGAATAACGGTGGAGTTGAATGTTTCATATGGCGGCCGGAATGACAGCACCTAGGCGCGAATGACAGGCCAGGACAAAAGGGCGCTGAACTGGGCAATGAGGCCGACACTCATGGGACGTAGCCATGGGAATGGTGGGATAAATAGATTTGACGTTACCGTCGCTATAGACGAATACTTGCCAAATAGCTTGACGAAGTATCCTGGGAAGTGGCGAGAAGGGCAGGTGCAGGGGATGAGCACATCCGGGCTCAATGCGTCGGCGCCGGTCGTCCAGACCCTTCCCGGCGCGGCCCAGGTACTGGCCAAAGCCGGCCAGGAGAACTTCCCGGTGGCGCTCTGGTTCCTTCCCACCCGGATCCGCCGCCGCCTGATGGCGGTGTACGGCTTCGCCCGACTGGTAGACGACGTCGGGGACGAAGGGTCCGGGACCGACGTCCTGGCCCAGCTCGACTGGCTGGAGGCGGACCTGGAACGGGCGGCCGCCGGGTCGGCCGTCCATCCGCTGCTCCGGCACCTCACCCCGGTACTGGTCGACCTCGACCTGCCCCTCGAACCGTTTCGCCGGTTGATCGATGCCAACCGGCGCGACCAACGGGTTCGGCGGTACCGGACCTTCGACGAACTCCGCGCCTATTGCGAGCTGTCGGCCACCCCGGTCGGCGAGTTGGTGCTGCGGATCTTCGAGGTGCTGACGGCCGAGCGGCTGGCCTGGTCCGACGACGTCTGCACCGCGCTGCAGCTGCTCGAGCACCTCCAGGACGTGGGCGAGGATGCCCGGCGGGGGAGGGTGTACCTGCCGGCGGAGGACCTGGCCCGGTTCGGCTGCCCGGAGGCCGACCTCCGGGCGGACACCGCCAGCGCCGCGCTGGCGGAGGTGGTGGCGTTCGAGACCGACCGGAGCCGCCACCTACTCGGACGGGCGGTGCCGTTGGCCCGGAGCCTCCGGGTGCCGGCCCGCCTGGCGGTGGCCGGCTTCGCCGCCGGCGGTCTGGCCACCGTCGATGCCATCGTCGCCGCCAACTACGAGGTGTTGGGCCAGACCCGACGGCCCACCCGGGGAAGGACGCTCGGCCATCTCGCCCGGCTGTCGGCCGGACGGGCCCGACCCGTTTTGGGCGGTGGACTCCGGTGACCATCGAGTCGGCCTACCGGTACTGCGAGGAGGTCACCTCCAGCCAGGCCAAGAACTTCGCCTACGGGATCCGCCTGCTCCGGCCGCCCGAGCGCCGGGCCATGACCGCGGTCTACGCCATGGCCCGGAAGATCGACGACATCACCGACGGCAACCTGCCGCCCGAGCGCAAACTCGAGGCGCTGGCCGCAGTGCGCAAGGACCTGGGTGGGGGCGACCCGATGGGACACGACCCGGTGCTGACCGCCCTGGCCGATGCCGCCGAGCACTACCCGTTGCCGTTCGACGCCTTCGGCGACCTCATCGATGGCTGCGAGATGGACGTCACCGGGGTCAGCTATGTCACCCGCGACGACCTGGTCGGCTACTGCCGCCGGGTGGCCGGCTCCATCGGGCGGCTCTCGCTGGCCATCTTCTCCTGCCCCGATCCCGAGGCCGCCAACCCGCTGGCCGACGACCTCGGGGTGGCGTTGCAGCTCACCAACATCCTGCGGGACGTGCTCGAGGACCGGGAGATGGGACGGGTCTACCTCCCCGCCGACGACGCCCGCGCCGTCGGCTGCCCGCCCGACCTGGTGGCGGAGCCCGACGCCCTGGCCCGGCTGATCGGCTTCGAGTGCCCCTACGCGGTCGAGTGGTTCGACCGGGGGCTCCAACTACTGCCCCTGCTCGATCGCCGGAGCCGGGCCTGTGTGTCCGCCATGGCCGGGATCTACCGCCGGCTACTTGAGCGGATGGCCCGAGATCCGGTGGCGGTCACCCAGGGCCGGGTGTCGGTGCCCACCTGGGAGAAGGGGTGGGTGGCGGTCTCCAGCCTGGCGGGGATGGGGACCAAGGCCGGAGCCCGGACGGGGACGGGCCGATGACCCGTCCCCGCCTGGTGGTGGTCGGCGGGGGATTGGCCGGGATGAGCGCCGCCCTGGTGGCCGCCGACGCCGGGTGCGAGGTCACCCTGATCGAACGTCGCCGGCGGCTGGGCGGTTTGACCTGGTCGTTCGAGCGCAACCGGCGCTGGTTCGACAACGGCCAGCATGTCTTCATGCGGTGCTGTCTGGAGTACCGGGCGTTCATCGAGCGGCTGGGGATGGCCGGCTCGGTGACTCTGCAACCGAGGCTGGATGTGCCGGTGCTCGCCCCGGGGGGCGCCCGGGCCTCCATCCGACGCTCGGGGCTGCCGGTCCCGCTGCACCTGGCCGGGGCCATCGCCAGGTACCGGCACCTGGCGCCGGCCGACCGGGCTCGCCTGGTGCCCGCCGTCCTGGCCCTGCGCCGGCTCGACCCCGACGATCCGGGTTTGGACGAGATGAGCTTCGGTGACTGGCTGGCCGGCCATGGCCAGAGCCCCCGAGCGGTGGCCGCCCTCTGGAACCTGATCGTGCTGCCCACCCTCAACGTGCCGGCCGAGACGGCATCGCTGGCCCTCGCCGTCAAGGTGTTCCGCACCGGGCTCCTCGACCGGGCCGACGGGGGCGACATGGGTTGGTCCCAGGTCCCGCTGGGCCAGCTCCACGGCGAGGCCGGGGAGCGGGCCCTCGCCGCCGCCGGGGCCGAGGTGGTGCTGGGGGCGGCCGCCGACCGGATCTCTGTGGCGGGCGACGGATTCGTGGTCACGGCCGGAGATCGGACCGTCGGGGCGGACGCGGTGGTGGTCACCACCCCGCCCCCGGTCACCACCGGGCTGGTGCCGGCGTCGGCCGGGCTCCCCGATCTCACCGGGCTCGGGACGTCGCCGATCGTGAACGTGCACCTGGTGTTGGACCGACGGGTGACCGAGCTGCCGTTCGCCGCCGCCGTCGACTCGCCGGTGCAGTTCGTCTTCGACCGCACCGGTTCGTCGGGGAGCGGTCAAGGTCAGTGCCTGGCGGTCTCGCTCTCGGCCGCCGACGCCTACATCGGAAAGCCCAAGGACGAACTGATCTGGACCTTCTTCGAGGCGTTGGGCGAGCTGTTCCCCCGGGCCCGCCAGGCCCAACTGGTCGATGCCGTGGTCACCCGTGAGCGGGCGGCGACCTTCGCGGCGGTGGCCGGCAGCCGACGGTTCCGCCCGGCGGCGGCGACATCGATCCCCGGGCTGTTCGTGGCCGGGGCATGGACCGATACCGGATGGCCGGCGACGATGGAGGGTGCGGTCCGCAGCGGCGCCACCGCCGCCC
>Ga0207933_1002436_pt1 | contig 12070 bp, 15 predicted proteins | sample NGESurdeep092012_4_FD_184488 | JGI IMG/M metagenome (GOLD analysis project Ga0207933, IMG submission 184488) | Arctic peat soil microbial communities from Barrow, Alaska - NGEE Surface sample F53-3 deep-092012 (SPAdes) | ecosystem: Environmental > Terrestrial > Soil > Wetlands > Peat ... | reverse complement strand
CGTGAAGTCCTCACGCGCCTGCCCAACATGACCAACCGGCAAATCCCGGAAGTCACGCCACAAGCCTGGAGTAAAACGCACCTGCCGGTGCAACGGCAAGCCGCGTCATAAACATCGTAGCATAATATCTCTCGCACTTACGACCCAAGCCGCTGCTCTGTCAATAGGTGCTCCGCGTGCCGCTTACCGTAGGGCTGGCATCTTTGTAGTTGGAAAATTAAAAACGGCCAAAGCTCCGTAGGAGCGAAATCTTCTGGCGAAGAATATGCCGCCCCGACGGGGCTGGGGAATTTTTGGTTTGGGTTTCTACAAAGATGTCGCGTCTACGGCGCCGAGAAAAATACGCGGCAGTAAATTTCAATTTAAGTTCTTCGTCAGAAAATTCAAAATCCGCTTTTCGTATTCCGTTTTGGCAAATGCAAGCATGTCCACATGAGCCGCGCCATCCACGAGCCAAAGCTGTTTTGGTTCGGCGGCGGCATCAAACAAAGCCTGTGATTCCGGCAATCTGGTGTCACGGTCGGCAGTTCCGGCGATGAAAAATTTCGGCACTGTGATTTTACCGACTTGTCGAATCGGACATAAATCTTCCGCGCCGAATCCAAGTCGTGGTTTTAGCTGCCACGTCAAAAACGGCGTGCCAAATTTTCCGAACCAGCTAAACCTGCTTTCCAAACGGTCGGTGATGGCTTGCTCAATTGTCGGATAAACTGATTGCAAAATCATGGCGTTGACTTGCAAAGGCGGCTGTGCAAGAACGGCAGCCGCGCCGCCCATTGAAAAACCGTCGGCGCAAATTTTTTTTCCGGGAAATTTCTGATGGATGAAATTTACGGCGGCAGTGGCATCGCGGCTTTCCAAATATCCCGCAGTGATATGTTTCCCGATGCTTTCGCCGTGAGCTTGAAAATCAAACAGAAGCACCGAATAACCGGCATGAAAAAGAAATTCGGCTTGATCCACCAATTGCAATCGGTTGGCGCGAATTCCGTGCATCAAAATGACAACGCCTTTGTCTAGCTGTCCTGTGACAAGCCATCCATGAATTATAGCGCCGCTGGAACTTTGGAATTGAACCGATTCAGTTGGCAAATCAGCAGGCGGTTTTCCAATTTCACAATTGCTTGGGGCGACAAGAACATTTCCAGCACACCAGGCGAATATCAGAAAGGCAACGGCAGCAATGAAAATTCCGCACGCGACTATTTTTAATTTTTGTTTCAGACGCGCGAAATGTTATTCAGACCAACTGCGGCTCTTCAATTTTTTCTGGTGGCTGACCGCAAGGTCTGCCGTCGGGCGCTTCGGGATATTCGAAAATTTTTCCCTCGTAGTTGCGCAGCACCACGCGGTCGGCGTTGTGGCTCAAGACGTATTCGGGATTGACCGGCACTTTGCCGCCGCCGCCGGGCGCGTCAATGACGTATTGCGGCACGGCGTAGCCCGTCGTGTGCCCGCGCAATTGCTGCATGATCTCGATGCCCTGGCGCACGCTCGCGCGCAGGTGCGCGGAGCCGGAAATCAGATCGCACTGGTAAAGATAATATGGCTTCACGCGGCACATCAAAAGTTTCTGGACGAGCGCCTTCATCACGGTCGCGTCGTCGTTGACGTGCTTGAGCAACACGGACTGGTTGCCGAGCGGGATGCCGGCGTCGGCGAGGCGGCCCAGCGCGTCGCGGACCTCGGTCGTCAGTTCGCGCGGATGATTCGAGTGGACGCTCATGAAAAGCGGATGAAATTTTTTCAGCATCGCGCACAGTTCTGGCGTGATGCGTTGCGGCAGGAACGTCGGGATGCGCGAACCGATGCGCAAAAATTCAACGTGCGGAATCGCGCGCAGCCGGCCCAAAAGATTTTCCAATTTGTCGTCGCTCAACAGCAGCGGGTCGCCGCCGCTCAACAGCACGTCGCGGATTTCGGGATGTGCGGCGATGTAGGCGATCTGCTTGTCGAAATCGGGATGGAAATCGTAGCCGGTCGCGTTGCTCACGAGCCGCGAACGCGTGCAGTAACGGCAATAGCTCGCGCAGCGATCCGTCACCAAAAACAAAACGCGGTCGGGATAACGATGGACAAGTCCGGGCACCGGCGAGTGCGAGTCTTCGCCGACGGGATCGCTCATTTCCCAAGGCGCGGTGTGGGATTCGGCGACTTTGGGAATGACCTGCAATCGCACCGGGCAGTTTTCGTCCGCCGGATCAATCAAATTGAAAAAATATGGCGTGATGGCCAGCGCCAGTTTTGTGTTCGCCAGTTTTGCGCCTGCAAATTCCTCCGGCGTGAGCGTCGGCAGAAATTTTTGCAATTGCTCCGCGCTGGTGATGCGGTGCTTCAACTGCCATTTCCAGTCGTTCCAGTCGGCGTCGGAAACATCGCGCCAGAAACCGCGGCCGGCGGAATGAAATTCTTTGAGTGATTGAGACGGGTTGCCCGAAGGCGGCTCGTCGCCGTTGGCGGATAAGTTTTCAGCCTGCATTTTTCAGTATTGGGACTATAAATGCGATTTGGGTGCTGTCAAGTGAACCGCTGTAGTGTGCCAGCGCTACGCGCCGATTTCGAGCCGCAGTCCCGATGCTACAGCCGGCTATGCGGGCGTGGAGGCAGGAACGGCTTTTTTACGCTGCCGCCAGAGCCAGAAGAGGGTGGCGTAGCTGCCGATGAGCAGATACGCCAGAATGATCTTCATGGCCGTGTCGGCGGTTTGCGGCGGAATGTGCAACGCATCCGTGAGATTGCCCAAGCAACTGCATGGGCGTTGCCAGCCTATCCACAATAAGCCGAGCCGATACAGGACGAAACCAGTGGCCAGCCAAGCTACCGACACAATCGGTAACAGTTGCCGCTTGCTGAAAAAGCAAGCCAATGCAATTGCAACTTCTACCGTCCCAATCAAGCATAGTAAATTCCCAAGCGCAATACCGATGAGCGGGTCAGGGACAACCAGAATTCTAGCTTGTCCCAAGCCACTCCATATTTTGGCAATTCCGGTTATGGATAAAACCACTCCGGCACTAATAATAAACCTTCTACTGTTCGTATTCACTCTAGGAATCATTGGATAACTTTGTGCCATGCCCATTCGTCACGAGAATTCCTCCAACGCACGGTAAACTCGCTCGCGTCCGCGCGACTAATCCGTCCGACATTAGTCCATGGTGTTACTGCTGTTGGGTTGGTGTCGCTTTTTACCGTCTCAATCAAATGGCCATCTTTGACAAGCCATATGCCTGTCTGCTGGTATGTATTTGTGCGATCGGGATGAATAAATATCAACTGGCTGGTGAAACTGCCATCGGGCATGACAACATTTGTCAAACGCATAATGTCAAGCTCACTCGACCAAGTTCCCGCTAAATTTTGGCGAAAGTCGCTGTCAAACCTAGAAATCTTGACATGCTGCCAGTGCAGCAACAGACACGCAACGACAATGACAACTGCCAATCCAACAATCATGAGTTTTTTCATGGCGAGTAATGATGCCTATCAATCAGTCTTGACGTGATTACGCGCATTGTAGAGAAGCAAAGCACTTCCTACCAACGTCAACAACCCCATCACGCACAATACAATCATACGCTTAACTGATGTCGCATTCGTGTCGGGTTGAGCTATTTTAGCGTGTTGTGGATTCTGTAAGATTTTGGCATTGCCCGAGGTTACATCTGAAACAATGTAATTAGTTGGAAATGTAGGTAGAAATATCTGCTTATCGTCGAAAGTAGCATTAAGCTCGACTTCCTTAAATACTACATCAACTTGTTTTGCGGGCGAACCAGGTATTATAGTTGTTCTTTTCCACACACGCGGAAAACCTTGGCTGTCAAAATCCTCCCTCGTGCTAATAAACGAACTATGAGTGCTGTAGTTCGTTACAAAAGTTTCAAGACATACTGGCCTCGACTCCTTATGTCCGATCACATAAACAAACTCTTGGTCTGATAACGCGTATGGTTTGATCGCTGACATGATGAAGCGCGTTCGATTTTCTTGCCCACCCTCTGTAATCGCCTCTAAATGCCATATCGGATCAGAACCGTTGTGAAGATTCTCTGCTTTTGCGGAGTCTAGCTTAAACGCGCCCAAGTCAGCATCCGTGCCATATCCATTTGACAACGATTTGCGATCCACCAAAGCAACAATCAACGGCGCAATAGCTTCTCCATCTACCCCCCGCGCACGCCATAAGTCGTCTTTAGCCCAAAGCGCAGTCTTACTCAACTGAATATCTCGCAACTGGTGGTTAACCATAAAGCTCCGGTAGGATGAAAGTGCCGGGTCATCAATATCTACGAAGCTGTTCTTATAAGTTCCGAGATGGTTCGTGAGGTATTGCAGCGAAACCTCTGCCTCATCGGTTTGATCCCGACGAAAAAGATTTCCTGAATACCAATCTTGAACATACAAGACTCGGATGCCAGAATGACTTCTCGCTACCGCATTAGTCCTGTCTCGTTGCTCTGCTTCAGGCAACCGCCTCATATCAGGAAACATTTTATTCTGTTGCTCTATTGCCGTTGCAATCTGTTCTTGCGACCATTTCGGTTCGTAGGTGGTGATATCCGCTACAAGCCGCTGTCGTTGAGGGTTGACTGTGGCCAGATCGAAAAGTGACTGAATCTCGTCAAGGGAAGCCGGTCTCGAATTCGTGTCAGATGCTTCGGCATGAGGCAGGCACGATAAAAGCTCCAATGAAATCAGGCAGAGTCTGATAATTCTTGAAGTGAACATAAATGTTCTGCCAGATCAGATTAATTCCAGACTCTTTTAGGGTGGCCAGAGCCAGTTCAACCACCGCAATCATCGCCCAAGCTAGTTTCGACATCTGCATTTATGGGAGTCCCACCCGTTCCCATAGTGCAGGTGTTCCAATCACACCAATTAAGGCGGCAGGGGCCACCACCGTGTTGCAAATCATTATTCACACAGTCGTCAAACCCAATTAGCAGTGTCGAATACTTACCAAAATCAGGTGTAGTGATGCATCCAGTATAAGTGTAGCCGACGGTTTGATAGGTTGTAGTGCAAGAAGTATAGCCGTCGCCTCCACATGTAGTATAATCATCGCGATGACCAATGACTGAAGCTGATGGTGTGCAAGCTCCAGTATCTGGAGTATAGTCTTGTGATTGATAGCTAGCACAATTGCAACTGCCAGCGGTTAAGCCGGGCACTATGACCGGGCCGTCGCACTGCGCTTTGGCAGAAACAGCCGCTAGTCCTGCTACAATTCCCAACGCGAACATTTTCAGCATTTTCATATAATTTCCTTTCAGTTTTTGTTGTTAATTTATCGGAATTTATTCAGCAAATTATTTTCACCCCGCCACCGGGATGCTGACGACATCGCTCCACTGGCCGACGCGCTGGTCGGCCTGGATGTAGATGCCCTTGTATTTCCAGAGTGCGCTTTGCCCGGCGGCGGGCATCGGCGCGGTGTCGGTGTAATTCGGAATGGTGTCAATGGCCAGAAACACGAAGCCCTTGCCGTCGCCGCGATCCACCCACAGTTCCAAGGCGTCCATGCCCTGCTTCGTCCAGCCGATGTCCACCTGTCCGGCATCCAGTTCAACATCTAGCACGGGCTTGAGCGTGGCCGGGTCCACGGGATGTTCCGCGCCGATGAGTTGCAATGCCTGGCCGATGGAATCGGTGTAGCCGGGCGCGGTCTTGATGTGGGCGACGAGTGCGGTGGCGCGTCCAAAAATATCGGGCGCAACCATCGCGGGCGCGGGCGTGGGCAAAACCGGCGCGGCAGGGATTGCGCCGAGCGCGGGGCCGGAACCGCTGCGGGCGGAATTCTTGTAAGCCGTCCATTGCTGCGAATAGGCGGCGACCTAGATTTGCGCGTTGAGCGCGTAGGTGAAAAACGCGGCATCGGCGGTCACGGAAGCCACGTCCGCCGCACTCAAGCCGAGCGCGGCCTGATATGCCGGCAGTTTGCCGGAGAGATTGTTGAGCCAAGTGGCTTTGCCGTTGTCATCCGAGGGCAAATAATAGGATTTGCTCATGGTTTAAGAATTTAAGGGTTTAATCCGCAGATTGCGCAGATTTTCGCAGAAAAACAGAAATCTGCGCCAATCCGTGAAATCTGCGGACCAATGTGTCTTTTTGGCAAAAAAGTTGTGAATGAGGGCTGATCGGCGTCTGATAATGATTGATTGGCCTCGCGCAATGATTGATGGAAGCCAAAGAATCGTTGAATGAACCCAGGCAACGGCTGATGGAAGCCACGCAACGGCTGGTTGGCATCCTTCGATGATTGAATGAACTCGTTCAATCGTCGGATGAAGCCACACAATCGCTGAATGAACTCCTGCGGTGATTGATGGAGGCTGAAGAATCGTTGCGTGATGCCCGGCAGCGGCGGAAGGAGCTTGATTTTTGGCAAAAGAACTCCCTGCACTATTGCGCGGGTGCATTGCGCGGGTGCATTGCGCGGGTGAAATGCTGGTTGTCTCAAATCCTGTCATGGGCGATGCGATTGATTTATAGGGAAGACGGGCGCAAATGTCAAACTTATTTTGAATAATAATTTTCATTGCGAATAAGCGTTCAAGACTTACGGCCTGAAATTATCGGGCTTGATGGCGTCCTCGGCTGTCCGGCGTTGCGCGTCGAGGGCGTCCAGTTTTTTCACCGTCTCGTCCGCTCCATTCCGCGATGGCGGCGGTGTGCGCCTTCCCAGCCGCGACGGCGGCGGATTTTCCCCGTCCAAATGATCCCCGATGGCGCGGCAATAGGCGCCAGCCAGGGCGTCCAGCGGCGCGGCCATGCGGAATTGCGCGAGTTCGAGGTCGCGCAACCTGGCCTGGAGAATCGGCTCTTGTTGATCAGGATCAAAATTGAGGATGACGGCCTGAAGCGAAATTTCCGCGTGCGAGGGCAGGTCGTTGGAAGTCGCGCGCATCTCGACCGGCACGCTCAAGATTTCGTCAAGCCGGTCGCGGCTGGCGCCGGATGTCCATGGCGGGCCGGCTTCGCGCGCGGAGAAATCCACTACTTGCAGCGCCCACCATTTTTCCACGTCGAGCTGCGTGGAGAAATTTTCGCGGAAGGCGCCCAGAAACGCGGCCTGCCAGTTGTAGTATTGCGGCAGTTTTTGCAGCATCACGCGCAGTTGCGCCAGGCCGTCCTTCAAACCGAGCAGACTGCTGACGAACAATTTCGCGCTGGCGCGGTAGTCGCCGCCGTCCGCGCCGGAAACCTGCGCGTCGTGCGGCCAGCTTAATTGTTCAAACGTCAGCGCCGGGAATTTTTCCAGCACCCGCCGCACGTCAGCCAGCGGGTTCACGGCGCTATAACCGTAGGAGCCGTCATGCATCCAAAAGTGCAGCCCTTCCCGTGCACCGGCCAGCGGGTTGATGCCGCCATGGTCGCGGTTCAAACGAGTCAACGCCATGCCTCCTGGTATGATTGTCAAACCAGACTGGGTAACTGCAACGGCTTCCACATTTTCATCCGGCGGCGACAAAACGTCTCCGGGCAGCCCGGCGGTGGAAAGCTGCTGCGACAAACCGTCGGTGAGCCACATGGGGATTTCCGCCGGATGCGCGCCAGCGCCGCGGTCGGCAAATTCCAGCAGCAACACTGCGGTCATCGCGCGCAGAAGCCGCGTGCGGGACACGACGTCGGGCAGCTCGACCCGGTAATTCCAGTTGTTGAGCAAGCGAGTGGAGATAACGGTGACGTCTTCATTGAGCGACCGCGCGGGATGCAAATCGAGAAAAATCTTCCCGCTCCAGCCCGCCGAACGGCTGATGCCAAGCTGCCGCCGCAGCGATTCCTTGAGGCGCTCGGCGGAAATGGCGAGCAGCGCCGGTTCGAGCCGGACAAGACCGGCGTTGGCGGCGACGGAGGGAAGGCCGGCCAGCCGCGAAACCGCCCGTCCGCCAGTGACGATGAACTGGCCGGAGGCACTGTGCGCGGAACTGGTTTCCGCCGTGGAAAATTGAGCGCCGGCGGCCATCGGAAAAAGCAGCGCGCAAACAAAAATTGTGCGGACGTTGAACCGTTGAACCGCTGAATCGTAAAAACGATGTGACGTCCGCTTCATTTTTTCTCCGCTTTGTCCGCAGGTTTTGCAGGGGCGGGTTTGGCTCCTGTATTGGCTTCGGAGGCCTTGGGCGCGGCGGAATCTTTTTTGGCCGCGTCCTTGTATTTTTCGCTGCGGTAGTCGGTGATATAGAAGCCGCTGCCTTTGAAAAGCAGCCCCGCGCCGCCGCTGATTTTTTTCTTCACCTTGCCGCGCCCCCATTTTTTTTTCGCGCAAAGTTCTTTGGGACAAATCAGCAGCGGAAGGGCGGAAATGGACCGGACGGCCTCAAACTCGTGCCCGCACTTTTCACAAATGTATTCGTAGGTCGGCATGGAAAATTTGCAGTCGGGATTTTCCCGCGCACCCGCTAGGGCGAATTCGTCGCGGCGGGTGCATTGGGCAGCGCCGGGACGATGTGAACCGAGCCGTCGGAGCCGACTTCGACGTTCAATTCATTATTAGGGGCGGCTGGCTTCGGCGTGCGCCGCATGAGCAGTTGGCCGCCCTTGAGCGGCGTGGAGGGGTCAATGCCTTGGCGCATCCATTCCAAACGGCGCGCGGTGAGCGCGTCGTCCCGCAGTTTTGTGACCTGTTTGCGGACGGTCTGGAGGTCGTCGAATTTGCGCTGCAAGTCGTTCTTTGCGGCGACCTGCTGTTTCAACTGTTCCTCGAGGAAGGCGTTGTTGGTTTCCGAGGCGACGAGCTTCATCTGCGTGAAGGTGATCTGCGTGTTCTGCGACGCGATGGTGTTGGTCAGGTCGGCGGCGCGCCGGTCGAGCGCCTGGTTCTGCGCCTGCAAATCGGCGATGCGCACATCGAGGTTGGTGATCTGATCCTGCGCGCTCTGGAGCGAAGCCTTTGTTTCGGTGAGCGCACTGGAAGTCTGCACGAGGTTGTTGGAAAATGTCAGCACATCCTGCCGGCTGGCGGCCAGGTCGTTGGTGAGCATGAGATTGACCTGATGCAGGCCGGTGATTTCATCGTTGACGTTCACCACCTGGTTGGAAAGGTCGGAGATGGTGCCCGCAGCCTTTTTCTGCTGAACGTCCGCCTGATTGTTTCTGACAATCAAGACAATGGCCAGCACGACACAAATCGCGACAAGAACGGCAACGCCCGTTTTCATATTCATAACTTTACCAAGATGGCCGCACGAAACGAATTTGACAAGCCCGCTTCAACAAAAAACAACCCGCCGTTCCGTCACAGACTGGACGGCGCGGCGTTCGTCCCCTTCAAATCGGGGTCGAGGATTTCAACGCCTGCGGCCGTCTTCAAACTTTCAAGATAAGCCGGCGCGAGCTTTTGAATCTGCTGCTGTGCCAGGTATTCTTTGATCTTCGGGACGGCGGCCAGATAGGGCGTCCTGCTGGCCGGGATTCTTTCAAGCACCTTGATGATCTGGCAGCCGGTGCTGGTGGCGATGATGCCACTGACCTGGTTGTTGGTGAGCGAAAACGCGGCATCATCAATCTCCTGCGCCATCTGCCCGCGCGGGAACGGCGGCAGCACGCCGCCGTTTTCCTTGGAGCCGGGGTCTTCGGAATACTGTTTCGCCAATGCCTGGAAATCCACGCCGGCGCGGATGTTCTTGAGCAATTCGTCCGCCAGCTTGCGCTGGGACAATTGCTGGTCGGCAGGCAGCGGCCCGCGCGTGACCGGGTCAACAGTGAAAATCAGTATGTGGCTGACGCGCGCCATTTCCGGCGTTTCAAAAGAGGAACTACGGTGGCTGTCGTAGAATTTATGCACATCGTCGTCCGTGACATTGATCTTCAATTCGCGCTGGAGCACCGCCTGGATCGTGGCTTCTTCCGTGACTTTGGCGCGCACGCCGGCCTCCGTCAGGCCGTTGGTCTTCAACCGCTGGTCAAACGCCTCCTGCGAACCCGCATTTTCAATCGCGGCGGTGACCTGCAAATCCGCCGCGTTTTTTCCGGTGCCCTTGTCCGCGTCCGTCGCCTTGGCCAGCAAAAGTTTGGTGTCAATGAGGCTGTTCAGGATTTGTTTTTGGGCAAGGATCATTTGCGCCGGCGGAACGGGGTGCCTGATTCCGGCCATCGCATCGTCCAGGCCGCGGCGCGTTATTTCAAGGCCGGTTCCCCTGGCAATGACGGGATTGCCGGCCGATGCATCCGAAATGGAATTCGTGCCGGCGGCCTGCGCGCCTGTCAGCACACAGAAAAATGCCGCGATGACACTTGATAAGACAATCCTGTTCGTCATGTTCAATTTGTCCAAAGTCCGTGGAGGCTGCCGGCCACCAATCCGATCACGCCGCCTATTTGGCGGGAACATTGGTGTCGGCCATCGCGGGCGCGGCTCCGCCGTCCATCTGCGCGGCTGGCGCATCGGTGGCCGTTGCCGCAGCCTCGGCATCGGCTTTTGCGGCGGCGGCCTTCAAATCGGCGTCAAGGATTTGGACGTCGGCTCCCTTTTTCAATTTTTCCAGATAAGCCGGCGCGACCTCGCCCGTTTTCTGCTCTGTCAGGTTATCCTTGATCTTGGCGGCCACGGTCATGTCAGACGAGGGCAGCTTGTCGGTCAACTTCAATGTCTTGGCCGGGGTTTTGGTGAGCAATTGGACGATGTCGTAACCGACATCCATGGTGACGACATCACTGATTTGATTGGTCTCCAGTGAAAATGCCGCCGCCGCAAGTTCCGTCGGTATCCCTTGGGCATTGCGCGGAAATTCCGGCAGTTCGCCGCCTTTGTCCTTTGAACTCGGATCCTCGGAATATTTTTTGGCCAGCGTCGCAAAATCAGCGCCGCCACGGAGCTGCGTGAGAATGTCGTCAATCTCCTTGCGCTTGGCCTTAATTTGATCTTCGGGCAGAGGTGTCGTCGGCTGCGTTAATGGATTAATCGTCAGCAGCAAAATATGGCGCACATGAACTGTTTCAGGCACCTCGAAATATTCCGGATTTGCCGCGTAAAAATTCGTCACATCGGAATCGGTCGCGGGTGTCACAGCCAGCTCGCGCTTCAACACAGCCGTCGCCGTCGCCTCCTGCGTTATCTTCGCGCGCAGATCATCCGCCGTGATGCCGGCGGCCTTTAACTGCAGGTTAAAAGCCTCCTGCGAACCCGCCTGCTCAAGCAGCTTTGCGAATTTTGTGTCGGCATCCTTTTTGCCGGCGGCCTTGTCCGCGTCCGTCGCCTTTTGCAAAAGAAGCTGTGTCCCGATAAGCTCGTTCAATGCCATTACCTGAAATTGCATCAACTGCTCCGGCGGAATGGTCTGTCCCTGTGCGGCAGCTCTGGCCTTGATGCTGGCCATCACCTCGTCCAGCTCGCTCTGCTTGATTTCAAAACCGTTGCCCTTGGCAATGGCCAGGTCTGGGAAGAGCGAAGCCATCGCGGCGAGCGGATTGGCGTTCGTGCCCGTCGCGGCGGAATTCGTGGCGGCATCAGCCGCGCTGGAATTGGTCGCGGTTGCGGCGGCCATCATGCCGTCTGAAGTGACGGCGTTTGCGCGGGGCAGCGTCAACAACGCGGCGGCAAGCGCGGCGGAAAAAATCCGTTTCATTTTAAGTTTCATGTTTGTTTGGAGTTGCTTCGGTTGGATTGGGTTCAATTATTTACAAGTTTACCACTTTAACGTTGCTGATGTCAGTGTCTTTCTGCAATTCATCCAGAACTGCCTGCGGGGGCGCGCTGTCGAGGCTCAAAACCGTCAGCGCATTTCCGCCCGCAATATCGCGGCCCAGGCTCATGCTGGCGATGTTGACCTTGTGCCTGCCAAGCAGCGTGCCGAGATAGCCGACGATGCCGGGACGGTCCTTGTTGTTCAAAAGCAAAAGCGTTCCAGTGATGGGAATCTCCACGGACGAACTGAACAAACGCACGATGCGCGGGTTGTTCGGCGAGCCGAAAAACGTGCCGCCCGCCGAAATCAATTTCTTGCCGTTGCTGAAAACCTGGACGTGAACCCACTCGTTGAACGTCACCGGCTCGTCCGATTTTTTCTCCTCGACGGTGATGCCGAGGCTTTGCGCCACGGTGCGGACGTTGACGTTGTTGACATCC
>Ga0207933_1002434_pt1 | contig 12074 bp, 3 predicted proteins | sample NGESurdeep092012_4_FD_184488 | JGI IMG/M metagenome (GOLD analysis project Ga0207933, IMG submission 184488) | Arctic peat soil microbial communities from Barrow, Alaska - NGEE Surface sample F53-3 deep-092012 (SPAdes) | ecosystem: Environmental > Terrestrial > Soil > Wetlands > Peat ... | reverse complement strand
CTCCGGCGGCTACGACTGGACGTTCAACTCCGGCCCCATCGAGACGCCCGCGGATTACCAGACGGTAAAACCGGAAACACAAGCCTATGGGAACTACGCCTTCGCACAGATTCATGAGCTGATCAATCGTTATCACCCAGCGGTTCTCTGGAATGATATCGACTGGCCGAAGACGGGCCAGCCGATGCAGGTTGAGGCGGATTACTATAACGCGGTGCCAAATGGAGTAGTGGACGATCGATTCGGAATCAAACACGCGGATTTTATTACGCCGGAGTATCAAAAGCTTGGGAAGATCAGTGCGAAGAAGTGGGAGGAGTGCCGCGGCCTGGGGCGGTCGTTTGGCTACAATCGCGCCGAAGGCGAGGCCGAAACCATTGCTCCCGGTGATTTGATTTCGCTGTTGGTGGATATCGTGAGTAAGAACGGCAACCTGCTGCTGGATGTCGGGCCAGAAGACGATGGAACGATTCCTCCGGTGCAGATGGAACGGTTGAAGGCGCTGGGCGCTTGGCTCAAGCAGAACGGTGAGGCGATCTATGACACCGTGCCGTGGGAGCGCGCCATGGGCAAGACTGCCGAAGGCGATGATCTCCGCTTCACGCGCAAGGGAAGGGATATGTATGTGACGATCTTGGGGACTCCAAAGGCGCGGACAGCGACGATTGACGGTATAGCAACGCGGCCGGGTCTGCTGGTGACGATGCTGGGTAATGGCAAGCCGCTACAAACCAAGTCGGCGGACGGTAATCTGGAGGTGACGCTGCCGCAGCATCTGCCCGGGCACTATGCGTATGTGCTGAAGCTTGCCGATTACATGCAGTGAGGCAGATGGCCCGCGCCTGATTCCGAGAGCAACTGGAGCATTTTCACCCTTATTGTGAACTGGTGATGGCTGAGTTCGGATCAGTCTCCTGGTCTACCCTTAAAGTGAATCCGCTCTAATTGGTATATTGCTTTATCTACGTAGAGATCGCTATTGCGCCGTTCCGGCGGCAGATGCGGAGTGCTGATTTCGAGCCCGACCGATCAACTCAAGAGCGGCCTGGGTCACGGGATCAGCCGGATTGAGCGCCTTCGCGGCAAGCAGTTCCTTTTCGCCTTTGTCGAGGTCGCCAGCCTGGCAGTAGATTATGCCGAGTTTTCTGTAAAGTTCGGCTTTCCCCGCGCATTCGCCGCACGCAGAGATTGCTTCATTGAATTGTCGGATCGCTTCAGGCCAGTCATGAGCGGACGCCGCTTGAATGCCGTTGTTTGCCAGCGTGTCCGCGCGATCCAGGATGCGCCGTTCTTTCTGGACAGCAAGGTAGCGCGCCATCAACTGATCCGACTCAGCTTGATCGGTGGATCGTAACGCGCGCGCAAGGCTGAACAGCGCCTGGCTGAACTTCGGATCGATTGCAATCGCGTGCCGCCAAGCCGCTACCGCTTTCGCGGTCTGGGAATCCTGCTCAAGGGATTCGCCAAGGATATACCAGGCCATAACGTTGCGGGGCTGTAGTGTAACTGTCTCCTGAAGCAGACTGGCTGCAAGCTGAAACTTGCTCTCCTGCTTATCGATGAGCGCGAGAAAATACCGCGGCTCGGCCATCTGCGAGTTCAACCGGCATGCGGTTTCGAACTCAGACTGCGCTTCTCCTGTGCGGCCGAGATCGTAAAGAACTCGCCCGCGATAGAAATGGGCGACAGCAGACTGTGGAGCAAGGCGCGTCGCCTCGCTAGTTTGCACCAGGGCCTCGGGCAGTTCGTAGCTGGCGGCGAGCGCAAGCGCCAAGTCCATGTGGGTCGCGGCCAGATTGGGCTCCAGATCCACCACTCTTTGAAGCAGAGCGGTTCCGCCGCTCACCTGGCCCATTTGCACTTTTGCTTTTCCAACCGTCGACAACGTCTCGGGATCCTTTGGCGCCAGTGCAACCGCTTTGTCCAGTTCCTGCTCGGCGTCGGATTTCCTATTCTGCCGGACAAGAATCAATCCCAAGTTCAAATAGCCTTCCTTATATTTCGGATCATCTTCAACGGCCTGACGAAGAAGTTTCTCGGCCGATACCAGATCGTCCTCCTTTGCATAAAGCATTGCGAGATTTCCGCGTGCCTCCACGAGTTCTGGATCGAGGTCGAGTGCCGCTTTGAGCCACTTCTGCGCGGATTGTAAGTCGCCCTCTCCCAACTTCAGCCGGCCCAATTCCGCCTGAATCTTAGCCAGTTTGGGGTTAATGCCGATTGCCTTGTGGAGGGCGTCTTCAGCGCCTCGCATATCGTTCCCGGCCTCAAGCGCCAGCGCGAGATTATAAGCCGTCCAGGCACTGTCAGGATTCTCCGTGAGCATGTGGCGATAAATCTGCGCTGCGTCCGCGGGCTTTCCGGATTGCAGCAGGTCATTCGCCTTGGTTCCCTCGGATGCCAGTTGGCTGTTCAGGAATTCTTTGCCCTGCTCTTTCTGCAACTGCCCTACAAGCTGCGTTGCCTGCTTGGTTTGGCCAAGTGAGCGCAGCACCGCGACTAGGTGGTACTGGGCCGATTTATCGCCGGGTTTTAGCGCGATAGCTCTCTGCAATTGGGGCAGCGCCTGAGCGAATTTTCCCATGCTAGCCAAAACGACCCCAAGCTGATATCGAGCCTCAAAATCGTCGGGCGCGCCAGCGGCTCCACGCTCAAGTTCAGGCTCGGCCTTGGTGTAATCGCCCAGTTGTTGATAGATCGTGCCAAGCATGATGTGCCCCGAAGGATCATTCGGTTCGCGGCGCAGGTAATCGCGGGCGGGCGCAAGCGCTTCGGTAAATGCTGATGCATCGATGAGCGCCTTGACCTCGGCGGCCAGCGCAGCCGTATCGGCGGGAGTCCGGCGGATCACTTCCTTGTATTCATCCGCGGCCTCGCGATCGCGGCGCTCGTTCGCATAGATGTTGCCAAGGGTAAAATATGCGGCCGTTACGTCGGGATGGCTCCTGAGCAAGTCCGTTAGAAGCCGAATCGCGTCTGCCACCGTGGAGCCGTTGACAGATGGCAGACCTTCGGCCTGCCTCGCCTTGGCAACCTTATATGTTGCTGTCGCCAATGCAAGCTGCAGATCCGGAGCATCGGGCTGAATCCGGACGGCCTGCCGCCAGTATTCCATGGCGGGATCGTACCGACTATCATGCGCCAGAACCTGCGCCAGGCCGTCCAGGGCGCAGACTAATTGGGGGTTCGCTTGGAGCGCCTTGCGGAACTCTCCCTCCGCGCTAGCCGGATCGGACAGCGCCGAGCCCAGAGCGCAGCGGGCCTGCAGCAAACCCGGGTCATATTGCAGCGCCAGTCGAAACTCCTTGATCGCAGCGGCGGTCTGCTGCTGACTTTGCCTGACGAGCCCGAGGTCAAAATGCGCCTCGGCGGAGCGCGGTTCCAGCCGCAAGGCCTGGTCGAATGCCGCGATGGAACATTTGAGATTCCCTTTCTGGGCGAACCAGACCCCGATGGCGTCATAAACACTGGAGCGCGATGTGCCCGCCGGTGCATCGGCCGCCGACGCCGGCGGCTTACAGGCGGGCGGCAGTTGCGCCGGAGCCCTTGCAGCGGTCAACAGAAAAAGCGTGCTACAACAGAAAAGCAACCGGCATGATGGAGCTGGCTTCAATCGAATACGACCTCGTTCGGCTAAGCTTGCTAACTTCCAGCGCCTGATTCTGTAACTACCATAATGCGATCGGCACTCACGTTGTGCAGTAACTGGCGCGTACCCGATGGCCAGCGAATCTCAATTTCGCGAATCACGCGCGAGTCACCCAAACCGAAGTGAACGCGCGGGTCGCTGGATGCGGCGTAGCCGGTGCTCATCGTCGCCTCATTGTAAAGTCTCCTGCCGTCGCCAGTCGTCACGCGGATCTGCGCGCCGATACCCATCCGGTTGCTTTTGGTTCCGACCAGCTTGAGCAGGATCCAGTGATTGTGCGTTTGCGTGACATTACGGAACACGCTCACCGGGGCGCCAAGCGCCGTTATCACGAGATCCATCCTGCCGTCGTTATCCAGATCTCCAAAGGCGAGACCCCGATGCGGTGCAGGCCGCGTGAAATCGGGCCCTACCGTGGCGCTCACATCTTCAAACCGCCCAGTGCCCAGATTGCGAAAAACGGAATTCGGTTCGGCATAGCGAAAATGTCGAGAGATTTGCCCAATGTTGTCCAACACATCGCTGCGGGCTACCACCAGGTCCTTCCATCCGTCGTTGTCAAGATCCACAATTGCGTTTGACCAGCCCGACATGGGCCTGGTTAGATTCGCGAGTCCGCTCTGCGGGCCCACATTGACAAAGGCTCCTTTGCCAGTGTTCTTGTAGAGGGGAAATGTTTCGTCTTCGATCGCGGTGTGCCAGATGTCCGGCAGTCCATCGTTGTTCACATCCCGGAAATCAACACCCATTCCGGCGAGGACGTTGCCGTCGTCGTTATACGCCACACCTGCCTGCACGCCCACCTCTTCAAACCGTTTGCCGGCGATGTTATGGAAGAGGAGGTTCGGGCTGTTGTCGTTGGCGACAAAGACGTCAAGCCAGCCGTCATTGTCATAGTCGGCAAAGGCAACGCCCATTCCCCGGCCTTCGACTTTCGAGATACCGGTTTCCGCCGAAACATCGGTAAATGTACCGTCACCATTGTTGCGATAGAGAGTGTTCGCCAGAGGAGGGAAGCTGTCAGGGTGGCAGTATCCGCGGCCATCTAGACCCGAGCAGACAGGTTCGTAGCGCGGATCCCACTCGCAGTAATTTGCCACAAACAGGTCCAGCAGCCCGTCGTTGTTGTAGTCGAACCAGCCGGCCGCAATGGACCACATCTTGCGGCCTTTGTGCACGGCGCCGCCCAAACCCGCTTTCGCTGTGACGTCAGTGAACGTGCCGTCGCCGTTATTGTGAAAAAGCTGATTTTCGTTGACGTTGGCCAGAAACAGGTCGGGTTGGCCGTCGTTGTCGTAATCGCCCACCGCCGCGCCCATCCCATAACCCGCTCCGGTGACCCCGGCACGCAACGAAACGTCGCTGAAGGTTCCATCGCCGTTGTTGCGGAACAGCCGGTTGTAATACTTGGGGCCGGTTTTCACCAGGGATGGCATCTCGGCGCCATTGACCAGGTAAATGTCGAGCCAACCATCCCCGTCGTAGTCGAACAATGCGATGCCTGCCGGCATTGTCTCCGGCTGGTGTTTCTCCGGCGTGGGGCTGTTCTCCGTAACAAAGTGCACGCCGGCCTTTTGAGCTATATTCTCGAATCTGATGCCCGATGGAAACGTTGCATCAGGGCGGACACCAGCGAGGAAACCCTGGAGCTGCCCGCTTCGACGCAGTCGCAGCCAGGGAAACAGCATTTCCGGGACGAGCAAACTAGCCGAAAGCAGAAAGGTCCGCCGGGAGCCGTCCACAACCGAAGCCAAACTTATCCCTCCACGCCATCACTCTACTTAACATAGATCAAGGCATGAAACAGAATCGTCTCAGCGCCGCCCAATACCGAGCACAGCGATGACCCCATAACGTTTGAGTCAGCAGAGGCCGGCCACCGCCGTGACCGCGTGGATTTGTGCTTCCCCAGGGTCTCATCCGCCTCAGCCGGCGAGACCCTGGGAAACCCGCGAGTCGTGGATCGGATTGCAAAGCCACGCAGTCACAGTACTAGTAGTAGAACTTCAGAGCCAACTGCAATTGCCGCGGCGTGTTCTGTTGGCCCCTGATTTGTCCGAATGTCGTGTGGGAAATAGACGCATCCGGAGGTGACCAAACGACGTTGTTGATGAAATTGAAGAAATCGGCACGGAATTCGAAATATCTCTGTTCTCCGAGGCCTATGTGAAACTGACGGAAGACAGACGCGTCCGCTTCTTTTCGCATTTGCGCAGTGTAAGGGTTCACCTTTTCACTGCCGTAGGTATAGGGCGGCGGCTGTGCGAAGGCGCCTGTATTGAACCATTGTGCTCGGGAACGGATACCGGACCCGCTGTTCGGGTTGCCAATGGCGTCGAGCCGCTCCTGGAGGCAGCAGCCTATATTCTCCGGGTCGCTCCCGGTGGTCACCGTATAAGGCTGCCCCGAACTGAATTGCACGATGCCGTTCAGCGCCCATCCACCAGCCACCTTGGAGACGAATTTATTCGAAGACCTGTCGAAGGGTGATTGCGCTGTGAATGCCGCCGAAAATGCGTGGGTCTGATTGAGATCTCCAGTGCCGTAGTCCCCAGCCCGGTTGTACGGGTTTGACGAGTTGCAGCTTGCGCCCAACCCGCAGCTGTCGTCGTTCGAATGTGACAATGTGTACGCAGCCAGGAAGCTAACACCGTGGGTGGCGCGCTTGTTGAACGTCACCTGTAATGCGTTGTAGCGGCTGTCGCCGACGCTCTGGTCGAACCATTGCTGCTGCATGTAGGTGTATGGCCGCCGAGTTTGAACATTGCCAGGTCCCGGCTGAGGGGTGTTCATTGTCGGACCCCAGTCCAGATGCCTGCCGACGGAACCGACATAGTTCGCATCGAGAACGACGTTACCGGGTAGCTCCCGCTCCACGCCCCCATTCCACGTATCGTAATAGGGAGTTCTGAAATTCGGATCCACCATCCACTGGCTGACATGGCTGAAATCATTGATTGGATAAACGATGGCCCCGCCGCTGCCCAATTGCAGCGGATCAGTCTCCGACGCCGTTGGAATATTGGTATTCAGACCGGTCAGGTCGATGGTGTTAACCGCCGGCCAGTTCCCGCCGAAATTCTGCGAGAGTTGAATGATTGTCGCCCACTCGTCATACTGGCGGCCATAGCCTCCACGGACGACCGTCTTGTCGTTTAAACGGTAGGCCAGACCGAGCCGGACAGCCCAATTCGCCAGTGAGTTATTAATCACGCGGAGAGTTGGGCTAACGACGGTGTGCGCGGGAAGCCCGCCTGGCGCGGGAGTGCTCGACGCGGTATAGATGCCAGTGGGAATACAAGGTGCACCCTGGGTCGCTGAGCAGTCCGGCGGGAGCGCGTTGAGGATATATTGGCCCGTGACGGGGTCAGCGTTGCCCGTGTAGTAGTTCGCGCCATTACCGGTCCCATAAATTGGCGTGAACACCAAGCTGTCGCGAAAGCCGAGGTTGGCGGTGAGACGGCTCGTCGCTTTGAACTGATCCTGGACAAAGAACCCATCCATCCAGCCGCCTGAAGCTACTTCGTCGATATTCCGGTAGCTGGCTGAACTCGGGACACCAATCAATAAGGATGCCCAGCTATTGCCGCCCACACCTTGATCTGCTCCGAGGCCCGCGGTCTGCGGAGCCTCGAAATCGATACCCGAGTATGCGATCGGTGAAGTGAAGTTGTTGGTCTGAATATCCGCGCCTGCTTTGATCGTGTGCCTGCCCAGGATTTTTGTGAATGCGCCGCCGAATTGCCAATTGTCCGCGAGGCCGCTCCCTTGCAATTGCGAGCCGGTGAATCCGACATAGCCGCCCGCCGTAAACTGTGGGGCATGCAGCGCGTTGTCCAGGGTCATCCAGGCCGAGGACATCCCGAGTGTCTGCAGTTGCGCGAGGAATGCTGCATCCTGCCCGGCCCAAGAGGTGCCGATGAGGCTATATCCATAGTTTCTGCCGAAGTAAACATCCGAGAAGGCCGTAGGATTAAAAGTGTGTGTCCAATGTCCTATGTAGTTATGCCCGATAACATGGTCGAAACCCGTACCAATTGTGCCCGACGGACTCACCCCATACTGATCGAACTGGCTATAACGGAACATAACCTGATCTTTATTGCCGAAGTTCTGGTCCACTCGCAGCGTTCCCGAAGCCTGGTTGGTCCAGGATCTTCCCGTGACGTAGAGGTTACTCCCGTTGACCGTCGGGCCGGATACGGGGATGAGTGACTGGAATAGCGCTGAGATCGCAGATATCCGGTTGCTGGGGATACAGTTGACGTCGCCGTTGCAGAGCGATGGGTTGCCCGGCCCTTCGTTGTATTCCTGGGTGAAGGTTTCGCGCGCGTACTGGCCAGTCGAACCGTCAAAGGTGGTCGTCGCCGGATCGTAGATTGGCACGCCTAGGGCGCTGAAGTCGCCACTGCGCATCGCAGCCGTTGGTGCGAGCGTTCCGCCTTCCGTAGCAGAGGCGTACCGATACTCTTCGAAGGCTGTATAGAAGAAGGTACGATTTTTGCCGTTATACAGTTTTGGAATCGAGAGAGGACCGCCGATGGAAGCGCCAAACTGGTTCTGCCGCAGCGGAGCGCGCTTGGTTTCAAAGTATCCCCGCGCATCCATCTGCTCGTTGCGCAGGAACTCCCAAAGAGCGCCGTGGTAGTGGTTGGTTCCCGATTTTGTAACCACCGTCACGAAGCCCCCGGCCGCCCCACCGAATTCGGCAAGATCGTTGTGCCCTTGAGTCTTAAATTCCTGAATGGCGTCCACAATCGGCGCGTAATTGTATACGCCCGATAGCGTGTTCATATCGTTTGCGCCGTCCAAAAGAAACAAATTGCTGCGGTTGCGAGCGCCGTTGATTGCCGGGATGTCGGTGGTCCCGACTGTGTGACCATTCCACCCGCCGCCTCCGCCACTGTTCTGGTCAGTATTGATGTTTGCGACACCCGCCGTGATCGTCAATAACTGGGTGAAGTTGCGGCCGTTCAAAGGCAAGTTATTGACCTCGTTCGCCGTAACAACGGTGCCCAGTTGGGAGCTCGCAGTCTGCAAGGCCGGCGCGACGGCGCTCACCGTAACGCTGCTCTGCGTTGAGCCGACTTTCAGTTGAAAGTCGAACGTCGCAATCTGGCCGACCTGGAGGGTTACTGGCGGTTGAGACACCGCAGTAAATCCGGGTGCGGACGCTTGCATGCTATAAGCACCCGGTATGACGCTGAGGAAGGTGTAAACACCATCGCCGTTGGAAGCGGTTGTCCTCACAACGTCAGTATTGACGTTCTTGAGTTCAACCTTCGCGTTTGGAATTGCAGCACCGGTTGGATCCTTGACGATGCCGTTGACGTTCGCAGTTGCCTCTTGGGCCATGGCCGCCGGGGACGTCAAAGCTGCAATGCTCAAGAGCATCACAAGAAGTCCGCGGTACCAGTGCCCATTGCAGTGCTTTCCGGTGAGAGCTCTCATAATGGCCTCCATGAGACTGTTTTTTTGCACCAGAAGAACCCCGAAGCAGATTTAGAGATCAGGAAGATAGGGGCGAACTCATGCGCCCCGGGACCGACACGGCGGAGCGCAGATTCGAACTTAGGTAGGTTGATCACGCGGTTCGCTTTCAAACGATTACGCAATCGTTTACTGGCGGCCATAGTATTCTCTAGTCGCCCATTCGTCAAGGCGTTTTTCCCGGTATTTTCACTTTTGCTGTGAACGGGCGAGAGCGGCTCGGAGCGGCCGTATTTCGACAGAACGCCCGGTTCGGATCAGCCCTTTAATCTATCCCCAAGATGAATACTCTAGCCCAGCAAGCCGCGGACGACCTCCGGCACTGCGGCCAGCGCGGCGTTGAGCGCCGCGGCATCCTTCCCCCCCGCCTCCGCCATATCCGGCCGCCCGCCGCCGGAGCCTCCCACCTTCTGCGCGATGGGAGCGATAACTTTGCCGGCAGGCACGCGCGCGACCAAATCTTTGGTGACGCCAACAATGAGGGCCACCTTGCCATCCTGCTGCGCCGAACCCAATACGACGACCCCGGAGCCCAGCTTATTGCGCAGGTTGTCCACTAGGGTGCGCAACTGGCCCCGTTCTAGCGCGTCTACCCGCTGGGCGAGGACTTTGACTCCATTGACCTCAACCGCCTCCTCCGCGGCGGAGGAAACCGAAGATGCGGCGGATTTCATGCGCATCTGCTCCAGCTCGCGCCGCAGCTTCTTCATTTCCTCCTCCTGCGCCGCAAATTTATGGCGCAGAGCGTCGGCGGGAGAAAGGCCGTTGGTTCCGGAGCCGGCCACCTGCCCGGCGAGGTGGGCGACCTGCTGGTCGCGCCGGAACTCTTCCAGGGCGCCCAGACCGGTCACCGCCTCCACGCGGCGAACCCCGGAGGAAACGCTATTTTCACCTAATAGCTTGATCACGCCGATCTCTCCGGTCGCCCCGGTGTGCGTGCCGCCGCAAAGTTCGGTTGAAAAACTGCCAATGCGAACCACGCGCACCTTCTCGCCGTATTTTTCACCAAACAGCGCCATCGCATGGTATTCGTTCACCGCAACATCGATGGGCACATCGACCAGCGTCTCCACCTTGTTGTTGACGAGGACCTCCTTATTAATAAGGTCTTCAATCTCCTGCAATTCCTCATCGGCGACGGCTGCGAAGTGTGAAAAATCAAAGCGCAAGTGGCCTGGATCGACCAGTGAACCAGCTTGCTTGACGTGCTTGCCCAGGACTTCGCGCAAAGCCGCGTGCACGAGGTGGGTGGCGGTGTGATTGCGGCGCGTGGCCGCACGGTAATCGGCATCGACCACCGTATCCACGCGGGCGCCCACTTCAATCGGCTGGCGTGCGCGGATCTTATGGACCCGCACCCCCTGCACCGGCATCACGCAGCCGAGCACGTCGGCAACGACAGTGTTGTGATCGCTCGCATAGAGCCAGCCGATATCGCCCACCTGGCCGCCGGAGTCCGCATAAAATGTGGTGCGGTCGAGCACCAAATCGACCTTCTCCCCGGGATTGGCTACTGCCACTGCAATGCCATCCTTTACGATAACCAGCACGGTGCAATCGCGGGTTTGGAGCTGGCCGTAACCCTCAAAAATAGTCTTGGGCAACTCCCGGATAAGGGGGCTGGCGGTGGCCTTCGCTCCACCTTTCCAGGAGGCCCGTGCGCGCGCCTGCTCCTCGGAGCGCGCCTTCTCAAAGCCGGCGTGATCGAATTCCAATCCTTGATCCCGTGCCGCATCCACCATGAAATCCAGCGGCAAGCCAAAGGTCTCATAGAGGTGGAAGGCAGCCGAGCCATCCAGCCGGGGAGCCGCGCCGGCAGAACGTGCGGCGGCAATGGTCGCGTTGAGCTGCCTGGAACCCAGGGCAAGCGTACGGCCAAAGCGGTCTTCCTCCGCCCGAACGACTTTCGCCACCCGCTCCGCGCTCTCCTCCAGCTCCGGGTACGCATCCAGCATCAGGTCACGAACGGCATAGACCATCTGAAACATGAATGGTTCTTCTTGTCCCAGGAGACGGCCATGGCGGATGCCCCGGCGCAGAATTTTGCGCAGCACATATCCACGACCTTCATTAGCGGGCAATACGCCGTCGGAGATGAGGAAGGTGGCGGCGCGCGCATGGTCTGCGATGATGCGCAGCGAGGCGTCGGACGGCGTCTCGACACTGCCTTGCTTGGCGCTGGTCAGCTCCGCGGCGCGAGCGATGAGCGGAGTAAACAGATCGGTCTCAAAGTTCGAGATCTTGCCCTGCATTACCGCGGCCAGCCGCTCCAAGCCCGCGCCGGTGTCGATCGAGGGGCTCGGCAGCTGGTGGAGTTCGCCCTGCGCATCGCGCTCGAACTGCATGAAGACCAGGTTCCATATCTCGACATACCGCGATTCGTCCTGCTCGAAGGGCCGGTCTTCCCCCGTCTCAGAGGCGGCCAGACCCATGTCGTAGAAGATCTCCGAACAGGGCCCGCAAGGGCCTGAGTCTCCCATCGCCCAGAAGTTATCCTTCATGCCGAACTCATGGATGCGTTCCGGTGGAACGCCCTCAGCGCGCCAAAAATCGTAGGCTTCGTCATCCCGCGGAACGCTTTGCTCACCCTTAAAGATAGTGACGTAGAGCCGGTCTTTGGGCAGCCCGAACCAATCCTCCGAGGTCACCAGTTCCCAGGCGTACGCGATTGCTTCGCGCTTAAAGTAATCGCCAAAGCTGAAGTTCCCCAGCATCTCGAAGAAGGTGTGATGGCGGCGAGTGAAACCAACATTCTCCAGATCGTTATGCTTGCCTCCAGCGCGCACGCACTTTTGCGAACTAGCGGCACGCTTGTAATCGCGGCTCTCTGCTCCCAGAAACACATCCTTGAACTGGTTCATCCCCGCGTTGGTAAACAGCAGAGTGGGGTCGTTGGCGGGAACGAGGGATGAGGAGTGAACCCGGCGATGCCCTT
>Ga0207933_1002433_pt1 | contig 12076 bp, 9 predicted proteins | sample NGESurdeep092012_4_FD_184488 | JGI IMG/M metagenome (GOLD analysis project Ga0207933, IMG submission 184488) | Arctic peat soil microbial communities from Barrow, Alaska - NGEE Surface sample F53-3 deep-092012 (SPAdes) | ecosystem: Environmental > Terrestrial > Soil > Wetlands > Peat ... | reverse complement strand
CCTCGACGAGCGGTGCGCGATTGGAAGACCTCTTCGAACAGATCCAGCGCGGCGAAACCGCGACGCTCAACATCGTCTTGAAGGCCGACGTCCAGGGTTCGCTCGAAGCCTGCACCGAGTCACTTCGCAAGCTCGAGCGCGACGACGTGAAGCTCGTGATCGTACACCGCGGTGTCGGCGGTATCACCGAGAACGACGTGCAACTCGCCAAGGCGTCCAACGCGACGATCATCGGCTTCAACGTCCGACCGGACAAGCGCAGTCGCGACCTGGCCGAGAACGAGGGCGTGCAGATCCGCACCTACGAGATCATCTACAAGTTGATCGAGGAGATCGAGGCCGCCATGCTCGGTCTGCTCTCGCCGGTGTACGAAGAGATCGTCACGGGCGAAGCCGAAGTGCGCGAGGTCTTTCGCGTGCCCCGGATCGGCGCGATCGCCGGTTGCTTCGTGCGCGACGGCGTTATCACCCGCGGATCGAAGGTTCGCTTCCTTCGTGAGGGGACGATCATCTGGAAGGGTTCGATTACGTCGTTGCGTCGCTTCAAGGACGACGCGCGCGAAGTGGCGTCCGGCTTCGAGTGCGGTATCGGACTCTCCGACTACCAAGACCTCAAGGCCGGCGACATCATCGAGACCTTCGAAGAGCGCGAGATTCCCAGAACGGCCTAACGCATGGCCCGTTCATCAGGATCGCACCATCCGTACCCTCGTTCGGCGCGCGTCAATCAGATATTGCGCGAAGTCATCTCGGACGAACTGACCCGGATCTCGGACATCGATGACCGCATCGGAATCGTGACCGTGACGGGCGTCGAGACGACGCAGGACCTGCGCCAAGCAATGGTGTTCTTCGATTCGTTGACGCCCGAGACGAGGATCGTGCTCGAAGAACGACGGGCGCAAATTCAATCGGCGGTCAACGTGCAGACTCGCTTCAAGCGCACGCCGAAGCTCTCGTTCATGGCCGATCCCGCGGTGGCGAGTGGTGAGGCCGTCGAAGAGATCATTCGCCGCCAAAACCATGACGACGAGTAACGGCTTGCTCCTCGTCGACAAACCGCGAGGGCTCACGAGCCACGACGTCGTGGCGCGAGTGCGTCAAATCCTTCACGAGAAGAAAGTGGGCCACGCGGGCACGCTCGATCCGATGGCGACCGGGCTCCTGGTGCTCGCCGTGGGACCGTCGACGCGGCTACTGCGATTCGCCCAGTCCGAGACCAAGCGCTACAGCGGTGCCGTGAAGTTCGGCGTCGCCACCGACTCACTCGACGCCGACGGCGCCGTCGTCGAGCGCCAACCCGTTCCGGTTTTGACGCGTGAACTCCTCGACGTGGCCACCTCAGCGATGCTCGGATCACAACAACAGACGCCGCCCATGGTGTCGGCCATCAAGATCGACGGCCAACGCCTCCACGAACTCGCCCGACGCGGCGTCGAGGTCGAACGGAGTCCGCGCGAGATTTCGGTCGCCTCGTTCACCCTCACGCCGACGGACGATGACACGGTGTGGCGTTTCGACGTCGTGTGTTCGGTCGGGACCTACGTGCGCGTGCTGTTGAGCGACCTGGCCGTCGCTCTCGGCACCGTCGGCCACCTCGTCGAACTCCGGCGCCTCGCCAGCGGCTCGCACGTCGTGGAGAACGCAGTGACGCTCGATGAACTCGCCGACGACGTCGCCGCCGGCAACGAGGTGCTCGCTCCGCCCGCGACGTTCGTGAGTGCTCTGGAACACGTGACGTTGAGCGAAGAACAGACGTGCGCCATGCGGAAGGGCCAGCGCGTCGCGCTCGAGGGGACGTATCGAGGCGATGAGATCGCGGCGATGGACTCCCTGGGCGATCTCGTCGGCATCCTCCAGCGACGTAGCGAGTCGTGGAAACCTGAGTTGGTGTTGGCGTCTCGCAGTGATTCGGCGCGCGGGTAGTTTGCTCACATGATCGTCGTACGTGACGGAGAGACGTCAAAGCTGTCGTCGCGCGACTCGGTCATGGCCATCGGCGTCTTCGACGGCCTGCACCTGGGCCATCAAGCCGTCATCGATATGTTGTTGCGTCTCGACGGCGATCGAGCGCGGGACGCGTTGTCGACCATCGTCACGTTCGATCCCCATCCCGCCCAGGTCCTCTCGCCCGAACACGCACCGCGTCTACTCGGAACGCTCGAGCAACGACTCGAAGGGTTCAAGGCACTGGGGATCGAACAGGTTCGTGTCGTCACGTTCGACCGCCTCCTCGCGAGTGAGTCGGCGCCGGATTTCATAGCGCGAGTGTTGGTCGCTGAGTTGCACGCGCGCGAGATCGTCGTGGGTGAAGACTTTCGTTTCGGCCACGACCGAACGGGCGACGTCGCCCTGCTCCGGGCGGAGGGTCAACGTTTCGGGTTCGAGGTGTACGAGGCACCGTCGTTCGGCGAGCCGCGATGGAGTTCGAGTGCCGTGCGCGAGGCCCTCGAACGAGGCGACGTCGACGCGGCCACGTCGACGCTCGGTCGTCCCTTCGTGCTGCGCGGGCGCGTGGAACACGGCGACGCGCGCGGGGGAGGACTCGGCTTCGCGACCGCGAACGTCGCGACCGAACCGCGCCAACTGGTGCCGCTCGAAGGAATCTATGCCGGAACGGCGAGGACGCCTGATCGTCAGTGGCGTCCCGCGGCGATATCGATCGGCACGCGCCCCCAGTTCTACGAACACGGACCTCTCCTGGTCGAAGTCCATTTGCCCGGTTACGAGGGCGACCTCTACGACGCGACGCTCGACGTCGCCTTACTCGCACGCCTTCGAGGTGAGGAGGTCTTTTCGGACGTGGACGCGTTGGTGGCCCAAATCGGACGCGACGTGCAACAAACCGTTGAGATATTCAAGAAGTTCTCGACGTTCACCTCGGCACTGCTAGAATAGATGTTCGGTCAGCGACGCTGACTATTGTGGGTCGTCACGTTGGCGACTTGCTACGAGACATCCGACTCATAAGGCAAATAAAACGTTATGGCTGAGAAGCAGCAGATCATCAAGGACTACCAGGCTCACGCGACGGACACGGGTTCTCCCGAAGTCCAGGTGGCGATCCTGACGGACCGGATCGCCCACCTCACCGAGCACCTCAAGGTCCACAAGGGTGATCATCACACCCGACGTGGTCTCATGAAGCTCATCGGCCAACGTCGCCGTCTGCTCGATTACGTGCAGCGCGGAAATGTCGAGCGCTATCGCGCTTTGATCGGCCGTCTCGGCATTCGTCGCTAGCCGAACGGTACGTTGACGCCGTCAACGTGCTCAACACATCCGGTTCCTCGGAGGCCAGTGGAGAACAGTCGCGATTCGCGAAGGTTGCCCACTGGGATCCGGGCGGAGTGTTGCTAACCAAATAGGAGCAATACCAATGACTGACGCAATCCGCGTAAGTAGCCCCATAACGGGCACCGAAAAGACTTTGAGCTTTGAAGCGGGCCACCTGGCCCAACTGGCCGACGGAGCCGTCGTGGCTCGCATCGGCGACACCATGTTGCTGGCGACCGTCGCCGCGGCCAAGAGCGTGCGAGAAGGCATCGACTTCTTCCCGCTCACCGTCGACATCGAAGAGCGCGCCTACGCCGCCGGCAAGATTCCCGGCGCCTTCTTCCGACGCGAGGGCAAGCCCTCAGACAACGCCGTCCTCACCTGTCGTCTCATCGACCGACCGCTGCGACCGTCCTTCCCGAAGGGCTTCCGCAACGAGGTCCAGGTCGTCGGCACGATCTTCAGCGCCGACCAGGAGAACCCGTACGACGTGCTGGCCATCAACGCGGCCTCGGCCTCGTTGATGATCTCGGGCATCCCCTTCGAGGGACCGATTGGCGCCGTGCGCATGGCCTACACCACCGATGGTGAGTGGGCGCCGCACCCGACGTACCAAGAGGGCGACGCCGCGACCTTCGAACTCGTCGTCGCCGGGCGCGCGTTGAGCGACTCGGCGGACGCCGACGTCGCGATCATGATGGTCGAAGCGGGCGGCACCGAAGGATCCTTTGAGAAGTACGCCGACGGCGCACCGAAGGTCTCCGAAGAGGTCCTCTCGGCCGGACTCGAGGCCTCCAAACTGTGGATCCGCGAGTCGATCAACCTCCAGCGCGAACTGGTGAAGAACTTCGTCGCCGCGCGTGGCGAGATCACGCCGATGTCGTACCAGATAGTCGCCGACTACCAGGATGACGTCTACGAGAGCGTCGAGGCCATGGGGGCCGCGTCCTTGTCGGAAGCCAACAAGCTCACGACCAAGACCGCGCGCAATGAGGCGCTCGACGCCGCGACCGCCTCGATCATCGAGCACCTGAAGGACGAGTTCCCGAACCGTTTGGGCGAGATCAAGGCGGCCGTTCGTTCGGTCACGAAGAAGATCGTGCGCAAGCGCATCGTTGACGAGGGCGTGCGCATCGACGGACGAACCGTCACTGACATCCGTCCCCTCTCGGCCGAGCTCGACCTCTTCCCGATGACGCACGGTTCCGCCATGTTCCAGCGTGGCGAGACCCAGGTCGTGAACGTGACGACGCTCGGCATGCCCCGAATGCGCCAGCAGCTCGACACGATCGGTCCGGACGAGTTCCGCCGCTACATGCACCACTACAACTTCCCGCCCTATTCGGTCGGTGAGACCGGCCGCGTCGGCATGCCCAAGCGCCGCGAGATCGGCCACGGCATGTTGGCCGAGCGAGCGTTGATCCCCGTACTGCCGAGCGAAGAGGACTTCGCCTACACGCTGCGCGTCGTCTCAGACGTCCTGCAGTCCAACGGCTCGACGTCAATGGCGTCGGTCTGCGGTTCGACGCTATCGCTGATGGCCGCCGGTGTGCCCATCAAGGCGCCCGTCGCGGGTATCGCGATGGGTCTCGTCTACGACGACGGAAAGTACGTCACGTTGACCGACATTCTCGGAGCCGAGGACGCCTTCGGCGACATGGACTTCAAGGTCGCCGGCACCGCCGACGCCGTGACGGCGCTGCAACTCGACACCAAGATCGATGGCCTACCGGCCGAGGTCCTGTCGAACGCGCTGGACCAGGCCAAGACGGCGCGATTGTTGATCTTGAACGTGCTCACCAACACGATTGCCGAGCCTCGGGCTCAGGTCGCCGAAGTGGCGCCCAAGATCGTGTCAATGCAGATTCCGATCGACAAGATCGGCGAGGTCATCGGTCCCAAGGGCAAGGTCATCAACACCCTGCAGCAAGAGACCGGTGCGGACATCGCGGTCGACGACGACGGCGTCGTCGGCACGGTCACCATCGGTGCCAAAGACGGTCGTGCCGTGGAAGAGGCTCGCCGACGTATCGCGATGATCCTCGACCCGCCCACGCCCGAAGTCGGAGCGACCTACCAGGGCCGCGTCGTCAACATCGCCAAGTTCGGCGCGTTCGTGAGCATCATGCCCGGCCGTGACGGCCTCTTGCACATCTCGAAGATGGCGCCGCTCAACGGCGGCAAGCGCATCGGTCAGGTGGAAGACGTCCTCGAACTCGGTCAGACGATCGAGGTCAAGGTCGACGACATCGACCCGCAGGGCAAGGTCTCGCTCTCGCTGGTCGGTGACTTCCCGGAGTCTGAAGAGGGCGACACTCGTCCTCCTCGCCGTGACGCCGAACGTGGCGATCGAGGCGATCGAGGTAGTCGTGACCGTGGTCCTCGCGACCGTGCACCGCGCGACAACGCCACCGCGTCGCGCCCGGTCGCGCCGTCGTCGTCCTTCGAGGCGGCCTTCGAGGCCGAGCTCGCGGACGAGATCGGCGACCTGGGCCCCGGCGGTCCGGCCTTCGTCGATGGCGATTCGTCACGTCGTAGTCCTCGACCGCGTCGCCGTTAGTCGTTCGAAGCCCGTGTTGTTCGGTCCCCGCGACCGTGCAACACGGGCTTCGTGCTTTTTCGTAGCGTAGAGCCAATGAGCCTGATCGCCCCCTCGCATTCGATGCAGTGGTGGCGACCCTTCTCGAGAGGAGACCGGCGCGCGCTCATCACGATGATGGTGGTGCCGACGCTGCTTTTCGTGATCCCGGCGCTTTTAGGTCACCCGGCGATTGACGGCGACAACCTCATTCAGAATTTTCCGCTACGCGTGCTGAGCGGCCAACAGATCGCGTCGGGCCACTTGCCGCTCTTCAACCCCTTGGCGAACTCCGGTACGCCGTTACTCGGGGGACTGAACGCCGGGGCGCTCTATCCGTTAACGGTGATCTTCGCGTTCGTGCCGCCGATCGCCGCGTGGCTCATCAACTGCATCGCCGTCTACGTGATCGCAGCGACCGGGATGTTCGCCCTCTTGCGATGGCACGGTATGCGCACGCTTTCGTCCTTCGCCGCCGCGATGAGCTTCGCCTACTCGGGTGCGATGATCGGTCAGCTCGTCCACCTCGGCGTCGTCCAGGGCTTCGCCTTCATCCCCTGGGCCGCACTGATCCTGGTGTCGCTTTCTCGTCGTCTCTCCTTAGAGCCGGCGGCGTCCACGTGGCGCCACTACGCACGGGTCTCCAAGCCCTGGATCTGGGGCTACGCCCTGTTGTGGGGATTGACGTTTCTCACGGGCGAGCCCCGCGGTATCGCCGAGATCGAACTCTTGACGTTGATCGTGGGCCCCTCGGTGCTGTTGATCCGTAGTTCGTACTGGATTCAATCGTGGCGTGGTCGCGTCGCCTACGTGGTCGCACTCGCCGGTGGCCTGGCGTGGGGGACCGCCATCGGTCTGGTGCAGCTCTTACCGGGATGGTCCTTCATCGGCGTCTCGCAACGATCGTCCATCAGTTATGGCTACTTCGGCGCCGGTTCGTTGGTCGTGCGCTGGACGTCGTTGCTCTTCGTACCCGACATCTTTGGCGGGAACGGCGCGGGGGGACAGCCCAACTACTTCGCCCACTACAACTTGCCGGAGGTCACCGGTTACGCCGGCCTGCTGGCGTTGATCGCGACCTTCGCCTTCGTTGCCCGTTTGACGCGCCGGGGATGGAAAGGCGAGGACCGCGACTACGTCCTCTACTTCGTGATTCTCGTCGTCGGGCTCTTCGCGACGTGGGGTTCCTATACGCCGCTCGGCCACGTCCTACGCGAGATCCCCTTGTACGGCAGGACGCGCTTGCAGAGTCGCAACGTCATCCTGGTGGACTTCTCGATGACCGTCATCCTCGGTTGGTGGTTCAATCGCCTTGAGACGCGTCGCAGCGCCGAGGCGGGGCTCGAAGGTCGAAGGAAGTGGCTCACGCTCACACCGGCCTTCGCCGTCGTCGCTCTCTGCCTCGGTCTGTTTCTCTGGGGCGCGCGGATCGTCTCGTACCTCGGGGTCTTTCCTCAACAAGAGGGCCTCGCAAGCGACATGCAACTCTCGTACGGATTGCACCTCGTCATCGCGGTCATCGCCGTGGTGGCACTCCTTCGATGGCGAACGTCCAAGAGCCTCATGAAGATCTTGTTGGGTGTCTTGGGGGCCGACCTCCTCGTGTTCTTGCTCTTCAGCGCCACGGCCCTCTTCGGCGGATCCGGGCCGACCGAGCCATCGAGCGCGAGCGCGACCGCACTCTTGGGCAGCAACGGCCGCACGGCGTTGGTGGATCAGGGCGGCGCTCATCAGAATGAATTTCGCGCGCTCGGAGTGCCGAACATGAACGTCTTCACGCAACTGCCCAGCGTTCAGGGCTACGGCTCGTTGATTTCGACGAACTATGACAACTCGACTGGTACCCACCCCCAGACGTCGATCGACGCCTGCCGGCTCGCCGACGGGACCTTCACGCAACTGCGACTCTCAGCGATCGCGGTCTCGTACGCGCAGTTGGGTCACGACGTGAATGTGCCGGTGCCGCCGGCTCCGAACTGTCGCACCGCGCCGCCGTCGGCGACGACGATACGGTACTTCGGTCAACTGCTTCGCGTCGCGACGGTGAATCTCCACGGACGCGGTGGGCGCCTGGTCTCGTCGGGCACGGTGTACTTGACCCTGATCGACGCGAAGGGCCGTCCGTTCGGACCGGTACTGCACGAGCTCGGCGCGAACGATATGACCTTCGCCGTGAACGAGCGAACCATCGGGGCGGCCGGTTTCAAACTGACCGCGACAAAAGCCGTGTCGATCGGCGACGCCCTCGTCAGACAGGTGAGTCCATTCACGATCACCTACGATCTGAATTCGCCGATGCAAGAGGCGCTGGACAGTTCCTCTTGGCAACTCAGCGACACCGTCGGAACGTTCTCGGTCTTCAAGGCTTCAATGGTGAAGGCGAGTTTGTGGTTGACGTCGAATTCGAGCGGCTCCATTTCTCATCTGGAAGACGCCGCCTATGGTGACACGTGGGTCACCGTGCACGCGACGTCGCCGGTCACACTGGTGCGTTCGGTGGCGTATCTCCCGGGTTGGCGTGCGACGGCGCTCAACACGAAGTCGGGCGAGAGTGAAGCGCTCAAGGTGTCACGAAACGGTCTCATCCAGCAGGTGACCGTACCGAGCGGCGAATGGCGAATCCACTTCCACTATCACGCGCCGTATATCGAACTGGGTCTGGCCGCGTCAATCGTGGGCGTCGTGTTGATCATCGGCGTGGGTGCCTTTCTCATCGTCGACGAACGCCGACGGCGTGAGGATAAGGTGCGGTCGTGAAAGCTCTCGCGATCAACGGTGGGGCCGGACGTATGGGTCAGATCCTCGCCCGTGGACTCGGCGCGCTCGGAACGTTCACCATTAGCGCACTCGTTGACGCGCGCGAACCGAGTGAACTCTTTGGCGCCGCCTACGCTGCTTCATTCGACGCCGTCGACGCCTCCACGATCGACGTGGTCGTCGACTTCTCCTCGCCCGACGGCGTCGTGGCCGCAGCGGCGTGGTGCGCGGCCAACGGCAAGGGCCTCGTCGTCGGCACGACGGGCCTCTCGGATGAACAGCGCCAGGTGGTCGAGGAGACCGCGACCACAGTGGGCGTGGTGATCGCGGCGAACTACTCCGTGGGTGCCGTGCTCTCTGAGAAATTCGCCGCCAAGGCGGCTCCGTATTTCGATCGAGTCGAGATCATCGAGTTACACCACGACAAAAAAGTGGACGCGCCGTCGGGCACGTCGATCGCCGCGGCCAAGGGAATCGCCGCGGCGCGCTCGTCGGCCGGCCTGCCCGAAATGATCGATCCGACGCTGCGTCATACGCTCTCGGGTGCACGCGGTGCCGACACCATTGGGGGCATCAGGATCCATTCGGTTCGTCTCCCCGGCCTGGTGGCGCATCAAGAGATCTTGTTCGGCGGTCCGGGCGAGGGTTTGACCATTCGACACGATTCCTTTGACCGATTGAGTTTCGTCCAGGGTGTGGCGCTCGCGGCAAATGCCATCGATTCGTCACCGCGTCTGATCGACGGGATTGAATCGCTGATCTGAGAGTTGCACGCGCCCACTATTCGTCGATTGAGTGCGTTCGTGACTCTCTGGCGGCGCAGTATGTGCCTTTGGACCGTCGTGCCTTCGCGGCTTCATTCAGAATCACTGGTAACTTTGAAGTATGACGACACCACTTTTTGGTCGCGTTCTCACCGCCATGGTGACGCCCTTTCGAGCGGACGGCTCAATCGATTTTGACGTCGCGATCGAGTTGGCGACGTACTTGGTCGGAGAGGGATGTGACGGCTTGGTCGTGGGCGGCTCGACCGGGGAGGGATCCTCACTCTCGGACAAGGAGAAGCTCGAACTGTTCGCCTGTGTCGCGGGCGCCGTCGAGGTTCCCGTCTTGGCCGGGTCGACTTTCGCCGACACCGCCCGTTCGGTGGAACTGACGCGCCAGGTTCTCGACACCGGCGTCACCGGTGTGCTGGCCACGACGCCGGCGTACGCCCGTCCGAGCCAAAAGGGCATCGCCGCGCACTTCGCCGCCGTCGCCAATTCGACGGAACTCCCAATCATGCTCTACGACATACCTTCGCGTACTGGCCGCAAGATCGCGGCAACGACCACGATTGATCTCGTCTCGACGCATTCGAACATCGTGGCGATGAAAGACGCGTCGGGCGACCTCGTTAGTGCCGCACACTACAAGTCCGTGCTCGGTGACGAGATCGACATGTACAGCGGTGACGACTCGGTGGTAGTGCCGTTCATGGGTATCGGCGCGGTCGGCATCGTGTCGGTCGCCGCACACTGGGCCGCTCGCGAGTTCGTGCAAGTGGTCGAGAGCGCCGGACGTGGTGACTGGGTCCGGGCGAGGCAATTCAACGAGCGACTCGCCTCGAGTTACGCCTTTGAATCCAGCGAACTGTATCCGAATCCCATGCCCGCCAAGGCCGCGATGCGCTATCTCGGTATTGACGTCGGCCAGTGCCGACTGCCGCATTCAGAGAGTGACGACACTCTTGATGCGGACGCGGCGAAGATCGTGGCCGCGCTCCAGGCATCGCGTGGCTAAGGACACCGTTCGCGTCACCTTCCTCGGCGGTCTCGGTGAAATTGGGCGCAACTGCGCCGCGATCGAACAGGACGGTCGCATCGTCGTCGTCGACGCCGGTTTGATGTTCCCCGAGCCGACGATGTACGGCGTCGACTTGATCCTGCCGGACTTTCGGTGGTTGATCGAACGCAAGGACCGCGTCGACGCGATCGTGCTGACCCACGGACACGAGGATCACACCGGCGCACTGCGCTACCTCGTGAAGGACATCAACGTCCCCATTTACGGTTCGGTGTTGACGCTCGGATTCGCGCGTCACCGCTTGACCGAGGCCAAGGTCGCCAAGAACCTCACGTTCATCGAAGTGAGCGACGGCGAGAAGCGCAAGATCGGGCCGTTCGAGGTCGAGTTCATCCCCGTCACCCACTCGGTGCCGAGCGCCATGGCGCTGGCCTTTCGCACCAACGCCGGCATCGTCGTGCACTCGGGCGACTTCAAACTCGACCTCACGCCGATTGACGGACGGAGGACCGATATCTCGCGTCTCGCCGCCCTCGGCGACGAGGGCGTCGCGTTGTTGCTCGCGGACTCGACGAATGCCGAAGAGCCCGGTTTCACCGCGTCGGAGCGTTCGGTGGGGGGAGCGCTGCGACGGCTCTTTCTCGAACGACCGGAACGTCGCATGGTGGTGGCCTGTTTCGCCAGCCACATCCACCGCGTGCAGCAGATCATCGACGTCGCGTTAGAACAGCACCGCAAGATCGTGTTGATGGGTCGCTCGATGGAAGCGAACGTCAAATTGGCGCGCAAGTTGAATCTCCTGCACGTCGACGCCGCCGACCTGATCGACATCGAGAATATCGATCGCTACGCGCCGGGCGAGGTCTGTGTCATTTGCACCGGCAGCCAGGGTGAGCCGCTCGCCGCTCTCTCGAAGCTCTCACGCGGCGACGCCCGGTTCTTGAAGGTCGGCGCCGACGACACGGTCATACTCAGCTCGCACCCAATTCCGGGTAACGAGTGGACGGTCGGTCGAGTGATCGACGATCTGCACCGCGCCGCGGCCGAAGTCATCCACTCGGGCCACGAGCCGGTCCACGCCTCCGGTCACGCTCGCCAGGGCGAACTGCGCACGTTTCACCAACTGCTTCGGCCTCACAACTTCGTCCCGGTCCACGGGGAGTACCGGCACATGGTGCACCACGCGGAGTTGGCCCATTCGATGGGACTCAGTCCCAAACACGTCTTGATCTGTGAAGACGGTGACCAGATCGAGGTCAACAAGACCGGCATCAAGCGCGCGGGCCAGGTGCCGGCCGGGTTTCACTACATCGACGGTAGTGCGGGCGATTTGGACGAGCGCCCGCTCGAAGAGCGCCGGATGCTCGCGGAGTTCGGCGTTTTGCAGATCTCGGTCGGTATCGACAGGGACGCGGGCACCATCATCCAACCGGTGCGCCTGACGGCGCGCGGTTGGTTCGAGGGTGAACAGGATCGAACGGTGCTCGACGCCGTGACCAATGAAGTGCGTGACGCTCTGTCGGTGGCCCTTAAAGAAGGCACCCGCGACGAAGAGTCGCTGAACAAGATCGCCCAACGAGCGGCCGGTCGGCTGCTCGGACAGAAGTACCGTCGACAGCCGTTGCTGCTCGCGGCCGTCGTCGTTCTCTAGTCGCCCTTTTCCGGTTCGCCGTGATCGGC